>Ga0123357_10000650_pt1 | contig 34567 bp, 20 predicted proteins | sample TergutEmb28metaG_FD_89873 | JGI IMG/M metagenome (GOLD analysis project Ga0123357, IMG submission 89873) | Embiratermes neotenicus P4 segment gut microbial communities from Petit-Saut dam, French Guiana - Emb289 P4 | ecosystem: Host-associated > Arthropoda: Insects > Digestive system > Gut ... | reverse complement strand
CGCAATCAGCAAAGATGCCCACCAAAACGAAACATGGAAAGATAAAATCCATGAAAAAGCAAAAACTTCAAGAACGTGATATACATGTTCTTTGGAAATTAACTCGCGTTCTTTTTTGTCGCACCATTTTTGTGGCTGAAATGTAAAGTCGGCCAATAAATGGGCAATACATTGTAAAATTAATAAATTTGTCATAGGTTATTTGATTATTTTTTCGAAATATTCCACAGCATTTTCCACGGCATACCATCCGGTGGCCGTTGAATGTTGGTTTATGGTTGATTGTCTTTTTTGTGTAATTTCGGTGATTTCTTTTTCCGATTTTTTCAACAGTTTATAAAAAACAACTTCACTTTGAGCGCTTTTGTATTTTGCAAATATAATATCCAATAAATTAAAAATGGCAGAAAAATCGGCGCTTAAGTTTTCGTCGTTGCTTTTAAAAACCAATGTTTGCTTTGTTTTTTTATCGGAAGATGTTAACTCATTAATTGCTCTTCCCGATAAATAAATAGCTTCACCGTCTATAATTCCTTTTTTCTTATTGAAAATAGTAAGTTCTCCTATCCCGACTGCAACACGAATGCCATAATCTCTGAAATCTTTCAACTTTTTATCTGAATCTTTATTGGATGTAAAAACCAACGATTTCACATAAGATTTCATCAGTAAGGCAACTCTCAATGCCAATGCAGGATTATCCAATACACATTCGATGTAATCGCCTTTAATTAAGCGTCCAAAGAAACCGGCAGAGGCAAATTCAGCTTTTAAAATTGACAATAATTTTATCAATTTCTTTTCTAATACCAACCTCTGTTTTTTATCAAAAGCAGTAGAAGAAACGATGTCTGAAGATATTGTAGCCTTGTTCATGTTGAAAATATCGGTAAATTTACCGATAAATGCGAAATATCGGTAAATTTACCGATAAATGCGAAATATCGGTAAATTTACCGATAAGTTTACTTGCTATTCTTTTTATAATATTTAATCATCTTGGGAATTACAGTTTCAACTTCGCCTGTAATTACATAGTCTGCAACAGTATTGATTGGAGCGTTAGGGTCGTTGTTGATTGAAATAATCATCGATGATTCCTGCATTCCTGCAATGTGTTGGATTTGTCCGGATATACCACAAGCGATGTATAATTTAGGACGAACAGTTACTCCTGTTTGCCCGATTTGACGTTCGTGTTCGGCAAAACCGGCATCAACAGCAGCGCGGGAAGCTCCTACTTCAGCGCCGATAGTGTTGGCCAAATCGTATAAGAGTTGGAAGTTATCTTTCGATCCCATACCGTAACCGCCGGAAACAATAATCGAAGCGCCTTTGATATTTACTTTCGACTGTTCAACGTGGCGTTCGATAACGCTTACCACGAAATCAGCATCGGAAATATATTTGCCCACTTCGTGTTTTACGATTTCACCTTTGTAGTTAGCGTCGTAAATTTCTTTTTTCATTACGCCTTCGCGAACGGTTGCCATTTGTGGACGGCATTCCGGATTGACAATCGTTGCTACAATGTTTCCACCGAAAGCAGGACGGATTTGATACAACAAATCTTTATAGTTTTTGTTTTCTTTCTTTTCTTCATGGTCTCCGATTTCCAATGAAGTACAGTCGGCTGTCAATCCGCTGTGCAAAGCCGAAGAAACACGAGGTCCTAAATCGCGGCCAATGCTGGTTGCCCCCATTAAGGCGATTTGCGGTTTTTCTTCCTCAAATAATTTAACTAAGATGGAAGTATGGGGAAGAGAGGTGTAAGGAAAAAGTCTCGCATCATCAAATAAATGGAGTTTGTCCACTCCATAAGGAAAAACCTGTTTCCCGATTTCATCTAATTTCGAGCCAATGGCTACTGCTTCTAATTGACAGTTCAAACGATTGGCTAATGTGCGGCCTTTAGTAAGAAGTTCTAAACTGACTTCTTCTACTTTGCTGCCTTCTAATTCTAAATAAACAAATAGATTATTCATAATATTATCCAATCGTGTGGTTATTAATTAGTTCAACAATTAATTCTTCGATATCCACATCCGAAGAATCGAATGTTTTGCTTTCTTTAGCCTGAAAAACTACGCTTTCGATTTTCTTTACTTTGGTAGGAGAACCTGAAAGGCCGCAATCTTCTATATTGGCATTAACGTCTGTAACGCTCCATTCTTCGAGGTTCAGATAAGGACGAATGCTGTACAAATCTTCGTAATCAATGGCCTCGGATTGTTTTTCCGTGACAGTACGGGCATGTTTATATTTTTGCAATAATTTGGCGTTACGCGGGCGGCATTCGGGCGCTGAACCGTTTACGGTAACCACTATAGGCAGTTTTCCTTCAGCTATTTCGATACCTCTTTCCAAACGACGTTTTACGCGAATCGTATCTTTTTCAACCGATTGGATTTCTTCGGCGTATGTGATTTGCGGGATACTCAACTTTTCCGCTACTTGCGGCCCTACTTGTGCTGTATCTCCGTCAATAGCTTGGCGCCCGGAAATAATTACATCGTATTTTCCTATCTTGCGGATAGCCATTGCGAGGGCATAGCTGGTAGCTAATGTGTCGGCTCCTGCGAAAGCGCGGTCGGTCAATAGATAACCGCCATCGGCGCCTCTGAATAAACCTTCTCTGATGATTTCTGCCGCACGACCTGGTCCCATGGTAAGGAGAGTAACTGTTGAACCCGGATGTTTGTCTTTCAAGCGTAGCGCTTGTTCCAAAGCATTCAAGTCTTCAGGATTGAAAATGGCGGGTAAAGCTGCACGATTCACAGTTCCGTCTGCTTTCATGGCGTCTTTTCCGACATTACGTGTATCCGGCACTTGTTTTGCTAACACGATAATTTTTAAACTCATATTTTAGAATAATTAGTTTTTCAAAATCGGTTGCAAAAGTAATAGATTCTGTTAAAGATACAAAATTTTTGCTCAAAACTGCACACTTTTGTGAATTTTGAGCAAAAAACAGCTTAGAAATTCTGCAAAAAACTTGTTAGATTTTCGTCTCTACTCAGGTCCAGTTTTTTTCTCAAACGATACCTGCTCATTTCTACGCTTCTGAATGACATATCTAACAATGGTGCAATCTCTTTTGAGTTTAATCCCATTTTAAGGTAAGCGCAAAGTTTTTTGTCGTTGATGGTAAGTGACGGATATTTTTCTTTTAATCTTTTCAGGTAATTTTCGTAGATCATATCGAAATTTTCCTCGAATTTTTTCCAATTATCATCTCTTTCGATATTCTGTTTGATGTCTTGTTGTATTTTTTGTAAACGTTTTTTTGTAGGAGTGAATTCTTCCGTATTAGCTAAATCAGATGTGATTTTTTCGATTTTATGACTTATTTCCAGTAGAATTTCATTTTTTCGGATGACATTCATCGTAGAACTTGCTAATTCCTGAGATTTATGTCGTAATTCATATTGCAATTTTTGAGTTTTCAGGGAGATAATTTCCTTTTCTTTTTCTTTCGTCTCTGCTTGAAATATTTCTTCTTTTTCCTGTATTTCTTTTTCTTTTTGTATTTTCATTTTCTGCGCGCCTTTTTCAGAGCGTTTATTAATGAATAAAATTAATTGGTAAAGTAAGAATATAAAAAATAATGCATATATAATGTAAGTAGTACTACTTTCGTACCAAGGAGGAAGAATTGTAAATTTATAAGAAGTTTCAACTGTGTCGGATTCCAACATGTCCTTTGCCCTTACTCTGAATGTGTATGTTCCTTGAGGTAGCTTGGTATATTCTTTTGTGTTTGAAGACGAAAAAAGTGACCAATCGGAATCATAATTTTCCAGCATGTAGCTGTAAGAAACCGCTTGATCGTATCGAAATTCGGGAGCTACAAACTCGAACTTGACGGAATTATTGTGAAAATCAAATTTAGGAATACTGTTGAGTGTAACTTGGTATCCTCGTGCCAATGAATCTTTTCCGTTGGTAAAATATATATTTCTGATAGCGACATTAAAAGGATATTCGGTAGATTTATACATTTGGGTGTTTTCCAAGTTGAGCCATGAGAAGCCATCTTCGGTACTTACTAATATATTTAAGCTATCGATTGCATTGAAGTTCTCGAATCCGAGAATCAATTTGTTTTTTAAAGCCTCAAAAGAAGTTGTATTTACTTTATATGTTTTGTCCGGCTGGATGAATGCCACTTTGATGGAATTTTGCGAAATACAGAAAATGTTTCCCGACGGCATTTCATACAGATGTAACGAATAAGGATATCGTCCGAAAAGCTTTTCATATTTTTCGGCATGCTCTACTTTGTTGGTTTGAGGGTTGTATTGGAAAAATCCCCCATCGCTGGAAAATATAATTTCATTATTGATTTTAGACAGAACATTATTTTGGTTAACATAAAATCCTTTTGTCGTGTCGAAGGATTCGACGGAGAAACTATCCAAATTTTCATTAAATGTTAATTTAAATATTCCTTTTATCCAGTGAGCAAACCAAATATTGCCCGATTTGTCTTCTTCAAATAATCCTCCTGATTCGGTAAAACCTTTTACCCAATGAGAAAATTTCCATGAATCATTTTCTTTCTTCAACAGGAAGAAACCTGTATAAGAGGATCCTAAGATATATCCGGGATGAGATTTTAGTTCCTGAAAATTCCATGTTCCGGGTATGTCGGGTATTTGTTTTGACGTATTACCTTTTATAATGAACATTCCGTAGTCGGTTCCGCAGAATAGCGTGTCGTCGATTTTTTTCAGACTCCATACTTGCCCCGACATTCTATCTACTAATTGTATTCTTAGCGGATCGGGAGAAGTCACTACAGGATATGAAGTTTTATATAAGCCCTGGTTTGTTCCTAAATAAAGCAAATTATCAATGATTACTGAAGAATAACCGGCCCCATACAATTGATTATTACCAAATAAATCGTGTATTGGAGAACTGATCATCACATGATCTATGCCTTTGTTTAAACCCAGCCATAAATTACACTGATGGTCGAAGAATATACTTAAGATAGTGTTATTTTGTAATCCTGAAAAAATGTTGGAGTAGATATTTTCGTTGGTATTTAAGTCTTTTACGACTAATCCTTTTCGAACAGTTCCCAAAGCTAATTTATTGCCTTTTAATGCGGCGCAAAATACTTGATTTTCATATAAAAAATCATCAATATCTGTTTTGTAAGGTGTTATTTTGGCCCCATCATATAAAAATAATCCATTGAAGTCGGTAACAAAAAGGATTTTATTTTCCTTAAAAGGTAGAATGGAACAAACTTTTTTACCTTTTAAAATTTCGGTTCCCGGCAGTGCAATGAAGATGTCTCCCTGTAGAGAAAATACGCCTTCCGAAATGCTTGATATGATATACATATTATATATAGCTTGGGAACATTCGATTTTGCTTGTGAAATTGATTCGTTTTATCTGATCAGCCTTATAACGGAAAACTTCCGTATCGCTTTGAAAGAATAAAGCATCTTCTACTTGGTTGATATGCCAGATTTCGTTGAAATCTCTTTCCGTGCTATCAATAAGGTTTGTTAAGGAATGGTATTTCAAAATTCCCCTTTCATTCCGGGAATAAAAGCCGAATTCGTTATGGGCTCCTGCATATATTTTGTCGTTTGGTTCATCATAAAATAATGACCTGACATTGGTATAGTTTCCAATGGGATAAAGTTTCCAACGATAACCGTCAAATTCCAGTAAACCGCTGTTGTTGGCAAAATACATCCAATTATTTTGGTGTTGAATAATATTCCAATTTTGAGTTCCTGAATTTGATTCTTTTTTAAAATAATTCTGGATGGTTGGATAAATTGCCGACAAATTATTTGAACAGAGAATGACGATAGACAATAATAATACAATCTTTTTCATAATACACAATTCAAAAATTACTTCAATTTTAACCATTTTTTCCTTGTAGAAGTACATTATGAAATATGTTTTACAGCATATATCTATTTAATCAGTTGTATGTTAGTATTTTATTTTTATAAATGTATAGATAATGTTGAGTTGATTTTGGTTATTTATTGAATTTTTGTGTAATGTTTTTTATTGTTTATATCATTTCATGTATTAACTTTGTATTCATCATTTAACTTAAATTTGTGTGTTAAAATATAAAACCAATAGTTACCATTTAAAATACAATTTATGTTGAGTTTTTATTGAATTAAAATAATTCTTTAAATGAGTTTTTGTGTGGTGTTTTTATGTGGCTTTTAATTTATTATTAATACATTTGTCGCAATTAATTATTTTTTTATTATATAATTATATTTTTTTATCATGAAAAAAACTTTTTTTCTCTTTTTTTTAGCTGCCTTTGCACACTTATCGTTTGCGCAGGATTTATGGCAAGTTTCGGGAGTTGTGAGTGATGCAGGAGACGGTTCTCCTTTGACAGGAGTTACCATATCAGTGCCAGGTCTGAATAAAGGCACAATTTCGGATCTTGACGGGCGATTTTCCATTGATGTTCCACGAGGCAAGTCTTTAGAGTTTACTTATCTTGGATATAAGAAACAAGTCGTTGCGATCGGAAGCAATGCTCCTGTGCGTGTATCCATGGAGATTGATGCGAAAATGCTGGACGAAGTTGTTGCCATTGGTTATGGCACAATGAAGAAGAGTGATTTGACAGGAGCTATTGGATCTGTTTCGGGCGATAAATTGCAAAAAATGCCTACTGCTCGTTTGGATCAGGCTTTGTCGGGACATGTTGCAGGCGTTACGGTTAATGCTAACACAGGGCAGCCGGGCGCTGCTGCCGATGTCCGCATACGCGGAATAGGTACGCTTAACAATGCTTCTCCAATTTATGTGGTGGATGGCGTAATTACGGACAATATTGCCTTTTTGAACCCTAATGATGTGCAACGAATTGATGTGTTGAAAGATGCTTCGGCCTCTGCTATCTACGGTTCTCAAGGAGCAAATGGCGTAATTATGGTTACTACCAAACAAGGTGAAAGTGGCGATGGAAAAATCTCTTTCAATGCCTATTGGGGTTTTCAAAATCGTGCAAACAAATTAGATTTAATGAAACGTGATGAAATGGCGCTAACGGAAATTCGTATGTCGCCAAGCGCCGGCGAAATAAAAACCTTTTTCAATAATGGCTTTGACGCATGGTTGGCGGCTTATAAAATAGGTTCATCCTATTATCCCGCTTTTGGTACGTTTGATTATGCCGATACGGAAACCGATTGGCAGGATGCAGTATTTCAAAAAAATGCCCTTGTTCAAAATTATCACCTCTCTTTTACAGGTGGCACAGACAAAAGTAATTATGTGATCAGTATTGGTCAATTCGACCAGCAAGGAACAATTTTAGGTTCAGATTATCAGCGTTTAACTTTGCGTGTCAATACTTCAAGTCAAATACGCAAATGGTTAAAAGTAGGAGAAAATCTTTCATTCGCTACTTCGGTAGGGCATAATGCGATGAATAACAGCTCGGCTCAGGGAGCTTCCGTACTCTCGGCAGCGTTAACAATGGCTCCGTGGGACCCGGTTTATTACCCGCAGGGCGCCATCAATAGACAGCTTGAAGATCTTGCTGGTAGACCTGCGGCATCGGCGAACAACCCGCAAGGACTTAATCCGATGATATTGATAACTAAATTTCATCCGGAGGATAAATATGAACGTTGGGTGGGAAATGCCTTTTTTGAAATTTCTCCCATTAAACAGATAGTATTTCGTTCTTCGTTCAACTTAGATTTACAAATTGGACGCAACAGATCTTTTACCGATCAATTCGATCTCTCTGCCGCCACCGAAGGACATCGTGAGGATAATTCGTTGAGTTGGAAAATGACACGCTGGAGTACGGTAGGAGTAGATAATACATTAACATATAGCAACGTATGGAATAAAAAACATAATCTTTCCGTTATGGTGGGACATACTACCCAGGAGTATAATATGTATGAAATTAATGCTTTTGGTACAGCTATTCTCAATCCTATTCCGTCGAACTGGTACATAAACCAAACCAGTGGTACTAATGGAAAAAGAGATGGTTCCGACAGCGTAGATCGTAACCGGATGTTTTCAATCATAGGGCGTGTCTTTTACTCGTATGACGATCGCTATTTGCTTACAATGAATTTCCGTTCCGACGGTTCGAACAAGTTCCCGCTCCACACATGGGGTTATTTTCCTTCCACTTCGCTTGCCTGGCGCGTAAGCAACGAAAGTTTTTTGAAGGGTGTGGAAGCGCTTGATAATCTGAAACTTCGTTTTGGGTGGGGGCGCATTGGAAACGATCGCAGCGTAACTTCCAGTAGTTTTTACCAAAACATGTCTCAGGGTGTAACATTTAATGGATATGTTTTTGGAGTTCCTACTACTGACCAGTATCATCAGACGGTGAACAAAGACGGTGCGTCGATAACAAGTATAACTAACCAGGACGGTATGTGGGAAACTACTGAAACACTGAACGCAGGAGTTGATTTTGGGTTTAAAAAGGGTTTAATCGGTGGAACGATAGACGTGTTTCAGCGCGATACTAAAAATATGATAATGAGTGTAAAAGCTCCTGCTCCTGTGGGTAATCGATTTGACCCAACAGGAAATGTGGGCGTTATACGCAACACCGGTATTGAAATTACGTTGTCGCATTATAATAAGATACGTAAAGATCTGGAATATAACATTGAAGGAAATGTCTCCATGATAAAAAACAGATTGATTGCGCTTAATGGAGGATCGCCTGTTTGGTCTAATGGCGTTCTTATGAAATCCGACTTGGGCATGCCGCTTTATTCCTATTGGGGATTTAAATATCTGGGAGTGTATCAAACCGAAGACGAAGTACGCAACTACTTGACCGGATATTCAGATTCTTCCCCATGTCCCTATCATGCAGGCGATGCTAAATTTGCCGACATTAGCGGACCCGACGGAAAACCCGACGGAAAAATTGATTCTTATGACCAAACAAATTTGGGCAGCAACTTTCCTTGGCTTACAGGTGGTTTAAACTTCAATCTCTCATACAAAGGGTTTGACTTCCAACTGTTTTTACAGGGAGTATATGGCAACAAAATATACAATTCGATGCGTATCCGTACCGAAGGAACCGGTCAAGGCAATCAATTAAGTCCCGTCATGCGTAATGTATATATTAATTATAGCGACGACCTTAAAAACGCTTTGATCAGCGCAGGTTTTAATTTGGACGATTTGATGAATTTGCATGGAACCATTCCCAATCCCTACAGTACTGTCAACACTCAGAATTCGAGCCGTTTTATCGAAAACGGAGCTTATTTACGGCTGAGAAATATTGAATTGGGATATACATTACCCGAAAAACTGACTAAAAAGGCGACTATTACTCGTGCAAGGCTGTATGTGTCGGTAAGTAATTTGCTGACTGTTACCGGATACACAGGCTATGACCCCGAAGTAGGGAATAATGGAGAGGACAATGGAAATTATCCGCAATCGCGTACCTTGATGGTGGGTGTTAATTTGGATTTTTAGAGTTATTAACCAAGAATTATAAAGTTAAAAATAAAGTTTTATGAAACGCAATATAATATATTATGTAAATTTTTTCGCTGTGCTTATTGTGGCGCTGAGTTTTGGTTCGTGTACCGATTGGTTACAACAGAGACCACTGGCACAAACAGGTATAGAAGAATATTTTATAACAGGAGGAGGGACAGCATGCATCAATGTCATTACGGGCGCCTATTCTCCCTTGCAATGGGAATACAATAAAACCTACTATCCCGAATGGTTTATTGGAGATATATGTTCGGACGATGCCCTGAAGGGTGGAGGTGGAATAAGCGATATGGCGGTAGCGTATGATATGGAAAATTTTCAAACCATACCAGACAACAAATTGTTGCTTGATTTCTACCGCGCGCAATATATGGGAATTGCCCGCTGCAACGAAATATTTAAATATGTTCCGAATGTTCCTACTGATAGTGTTATGAACGAAAATTTGAAACAGCGCTTGCTGGGAGAAGCCTATTTCTTGCGGGCAATGTACTATTTTAAGTTGGTACGCGTGTTTGGTGGTACGGCGTTAGTAACAACACCTCTTGAAGGAGAATCGCAGTGGCGGCAACCTCGTGCAAGCATGAGCGCTATTTATGACCAAATTATTGGAGACTTGCAAGCTGCTAATGCTCGGCTTTGGAAAAAAGAAAATTATCCTGATGCCGACTTGGGACGCGCTACCAAAGGCGCTGCTCAAGCCATGTTGTTAAAAGTGAACCTCTACAGGGCAGGATGGACGGAAGCCGGATTTATGCAAGGAAATGCTGCCGATTATTATCAACAAGCAAAACTCTACGGCGATTCTTTGGTCAACCATCAGAATGTTACGGGCGCTTATTCACTTAATTCGAACTATTGGGATAACTTTGCCATTGCCGGTGAAAACGGGCCTGAATCAGTATTTGAGGTACAATACAGTGCAGATCCGCAAGGAGATTACGGGGATGGAGCTGTAGGAGGTAATGGTTTTACCCGTGGTACTTTTACAATAATTATGACTCGCTCGATTTCGAAAACGATATCAGGAGGTTCGGTTGGATGGGGATTTAACAAACCCACACAGAATCTTTATAATGAATATGAAGTAACCGCAGGTAAACCCGATCCGCGGCGCGACTTAACAATGTGGAGACCTGATGCCGCAATGTTATCATTTAATACTCAAAATTACGCTTGGGAGGTAGGGCCTAATTGGAACTCTAATCTTGCTCAAATGATAAATCCCGCGGTAGAAATTTATTTGGGCGATCCTTATTTAAGTACAAAATATGCTATGTATACCGATGGACCCGACGGAGGTGTGTATAAATTAGAGCACGCAACGCGAGGCCCTATCAATACCAAAGTCATTCGTTATGCCGATGTCTTGTTGATGTATGCTGAAGCTTGTGTGGCAACAAACGATTTGACAAATGCCAAGAATGCGCTTAATAAAGTACGGGAGAGAGCTCGAGGCGGCGATGCAAGTATTTTGCCCGATTTCCCTTATGGAAGCTATGCCGATAACGCTGCTGATTTAACAAAGGCTATTCGTCACGAAAGGCGCGTTGAATTAGCGATGGAATGTCATCGGTGGTTCGACCTTTGCCGTTGGGGTATTGTGAGAGATGTGATGGAAGCATACCGTACGACTCCGGGTGCAGAATCATCGGAAGCTCAAGCTGATATGAATCCATTTATAAAGGGAAAAAACGAGCTGTTCCCTATCCCACAAGACGAAATGAACTTGAACGGATATACGCAAGCAGATCAAAATCCAGGCTATTAATTGAAAATTATTAATTGTAAATAAACTTTAGTATTAATTTTTAAATGAAATGAACATGAACATGAAAAGTGTAAAATTTTTTGGAATGATGATGGCTGTGCTAGCTATGATCTTTACTTCTTGCAGTAAAAGTGATGACAATGGAGGTGGATCATCATCTGATGATGTAACTGTAACTTTGGATCAAACTTCAATTAAAATAGGGGTAGGCGACTCTCAAAAACTGACAGCTACGGTGACTCCATCAGGTACGGTGGCATGGTCGTCGGCAGATCCTGCTATTGCTATGGTTACAAACGGGATAGTAATTGGGGTGGCTGAAGGTTCTACTGTTATTACTGCTAAAAGTGGCAATGCACAAGCAACTTGTGACGTAACAGTATCTAAAGGAAGTAACATTTATGATGCCTTCCCTTGTATGCAGGGAAGCGACTACTATCCTTTTGTGCTGAGTCAAGGCGCCAGGGATTATCTTAACGGTAAAGGAGTGAAAATAACATGGTTGGGTGCAAATGGAGCTGGTGTTGTAGGTGGTCTGGTTCAAAATTCTCAAAACTTCTGGAGCTGGGAAACGACCTTAGGCGGAGGAACTCCTGTTGGACCTAACTTCTTTGGCGTAAGCGACGGTTATTTCTGTATGGTACGTCAAGGTGGATCATGGGGAGGCGGAGCTTTTGCTATTGCAGCGCCCAGTGCAGATAATCCTAATTTGACTACTGTTGATCCTATCGACATGACTGCTATTTATGCCCACCCTGAACAATATTATTTCCACATTGCTTTGAAACAACTTGACCCGCAATTTGCTATGACATTAGGGTTCCACGAAGGCGTTCAAAATGGAGGTTATGACAGATCTGTTTCGTGGACTTTTGGGAATGTGCCTGGAGATAATGGACAATTACCTTACAAATCTATACTGTTAGATGGCGACTGGCATGAATATGAAATTCCCTGCACGGAATTTGTTGTAGGAGACCAAATGATGTACAAAAATCCATTTTACGATGATGCCGGTATTATGGTAATATTATTATTCCCTGTTGATGGTGTTCAATTCCATATTGATGCTGCTTTCTTCTATAAGAAACCATAAAAAATAATTATCTTTTACTCTTGCTCTTGCTCCCTTGTTCCTTTTCAGGGAAGGGGGGCAAAAGAGTAAAGGGAATTAGTAGTGCAACCGACATTTAAAAATTTTAATTGAAAAAAAATGAAAATAAGCAAGTTTATTTTTCTCTCTATTGCGATTGCTCTTTTAGTCGTAGCATGCAAAGACGACAGTAACACGGACAATAATGGTTTAGGTAATATAACACCCCGTGATCCGGTACAGCAGGCACGTAGTGTGAAACGTGGTTTTAGTTTTAACAGTATCTATACTACCGATGTGGATATGCTTGGCGAGGGTTGTTGTTGGGCATATAATTGGGCAACTACCACCAATAGTACTATTGCTGATGAATTTGACAAGTTGGATATGGATTTTTGTCCGATGGGTTGGGGTGGTTCTGTAAATGCTGATGCTGTGCGCAATTACGTTGTAGCACATCCGAAAACAAAGTATTTGTTGGGAACAAACGAACCGAATTTAACCGATCAGGCAAATTTAACGCCAACACAACTGGCTGTAACATGGCCATCATTTGTAAGTCTTTCCAAAGAATTGAATTTGAAGTTGATTTCACCCGCAATGAATTATGGTACTTTGGCCGGTTACAGTGACCCTATTAAGTGGCTTGATGAATTTTTCACTAAGGTTGATATCAATGATATTCACGCTATTGCCGTACATTGTTATATGACTAATGCAGCTTCTGTGAAAAGTTTTGTAGAAAAATTTCGCAAATATGGCAAACCTATTTGGCTAACCGAATTTTGTGTATTTGAAAATGCTACTGATGCAGGACAAAAAGCTTTTTTGATAGAAACATTGAATTATTTGGAGGCAGATCCATTGGTAGAACGTTATGCATGGTTTATGTTACGTACGGGAAGTGCCACAACTGCATCTCCATACAATCAGCTCGTTACGAAAACAACTCCGACTCAATTGACCGAATTGGGTATACTATACAACGCTGTTCCATCTCAGGATAAAAACGCGTATTATGTTGAAAACCAAACTATTGAAGCAGAATGTTACAATAATATCAACAGTTCGGAAAGTGTGGGGCAACAGGGATTACAAGCATCACCCACTTTGCGCATTTCTACCGACCCTGAAGGCGGAAACTTCGATGTTAACAACCTGAAAGCCAATATGTGGCTCGAATATCAAATAGATGTGCCTGCTACCGGAACTTACAAGTTTCAACTTCGTTATTCAGTAGCATTAGACAGCGAAATGGATTTGTTGATAAATGGCGTGAATGTGAAAACACTTATACTAAACCGTTCTACCGATCCATCATCAACATGGATAACGTTGGATGAAGACTTAAAACTTAATCAAGGAAAACAAACATTACGATTGGCGATGACCAAGGGTTCTGGCGCTATAAACTGGTTGAGATTTGCCATACCATAATAAATTATAGTTTCAATGAAACATTTAATATCCATAATACTTTGTATTGCTGTCGTTTGCGCCTTACCGGCGCAAACTCGCAGCCCTAAACGTGGAGTTAGCTTTAATTTTACTAACGACGCCGATCTAAAAGCGCTTCAACCGGGAACCACCTGGTTTTATAACTGGGGAACTACTCCCAATAATGTCACTAATACATACAACAGTGTTTATGGATATGAATTTTGTCCCATGGCATGTGGTGGAAGTTGGGATTCGAATGCGATTCGCAACTATGTGAAAGCACATCCCGATTGTAAATATATTTTAGCATTTAATGAACCGAATTTTCAAGATCAGGCCAATCTAACCCCTCGGCAAGCTGCCGACAGATGGCCTGCTTTAAAAGCCTTAGCGCAGGAATTGGGGCTTAAAATTATTTCTCCTGCTTGTAACTATAGTGGTTGGGCTGCTTATGGAACTCCCCAAAAATGGTTCGACGAATTTTTCCAATATGTCGATATCAATGATGTGGATGGTATTGCTATCCATAGTTATATGGGCTGGGCTGCGTCCACAGCCGGTTATGTAGAACAATATTATCAGTTATACAAGAAACCCATTTGGTTGACTGAGGTTTGTCAATGGGATAATTTTACACAGAATCAGGGAGGAACCGCTTTGGTGCAAAGGAGGGAAATGGTTGACCTGATTGATGCTTTAGAACAGAATGACCATTGTGCAAGATACGCTTGGTTTATCCCGAGAAGAGATGAAGTTCAAAATCCTGCATATCCTTATATGGAATTATTAACCAATACCAATGGCACGGAAAAAGGCGTTCTCACTGAAACCGGTATGGTTTGGGCCTATATGTCTTCTTATGATAAAAATTTTTACCACAATGTAGATGCTTGTATCGAAGCCGAACATTACATTGCTAAAACCGCAGGTATTTATATGGAACAAACATCCGACAATGCGGGTGTTATCGATATTTATGACTATTCTACGGGTGGGGAACTTACGTATAACGTAAATATTCCGTCATCCGGTAATTATACTGTTCGTTTACGCGTATTATCCAACGCAAATGCTACTTTAAGTATTACTTCCGATAAAGGAACTGCTTCGCAAGTGGTCACAAGTACTTCAAATAATTGGGAAAATCAAGAATTTCAGTTAGCATTGAACGCAGGTAAACAACAAATCAAGTTCAAGATGGTTTCAGGAAGTTTAAAACTGAACTATTTTGTAATTACCAATACGGGCGCTAATCCGGAACTAACACCAAATCCTCCGGGAGCTGTACCGCCTCCACCGCCTCCGGTAGGAAATAACATGGCGCTTAACAAACCAATTGAATCACCAAGTGCAAGCACCGATTTACAAGCTGCAAAACTGGCCGTAGATGGAAATTCCGGTACTCGTTGGGAAAGTAAACATGGAGAAGACAACAAATCGTTAACGATTGATTTGCAGCAGGTTGTAAAAATATCCGATATAATTATCAATTGGGAAGGAGCTTACGCATCTCAGTATAATGTAGAAGTATCGGCCGACAAATCCTCATGGACACCGGTTTATAGCACTACGTCAGGTTCTGCTGGAGAACAAAGAATAACATTAACAGATGATGTTTTAGGACAATATGTGAAGATTGATTGTATCAAACGTGGAACGATATACGGATTTTCAATCTGGGAAATACAAGTATATGGCGGCGCCACTCCAAACAAAATATCGGATATAAAACAACAACTTGTATCGGTATATCCGAATCCGGTAGAAAACACATTGTATATACAGTCGGAAAATGCAGTATCGAAAGTAATCCTTTCTGATATGAACGGAAGAAAATTACTTGAATTAAATACTGCTTCAATAGATATGTCGGGTTATGCTGCCGGTATCTATTTGCTCACTGTCAAATTTTCCGATGGAGAAACTGTGGTGAAGAAAATAACTAAACGATAAATTCGGATTGCTTCGTTCCTCGTAATGACACACCGTTTTTGAGTTTTGCGTCATTGCGAGGAACGAAGCAATCAAAAAAAAAATTATGTGTATGAAAAATTTATTTGTAATGAGCTTGTTTCTGAGTGTTTTTCTGTTCCCTTCATATAGTCAGACAGGCGATTATCATTTAGTCTGGCAAGATACGTTTGACGAAGATAGCGTGGATCCAACGGTCTGGAATATTGAATTGAATGGAAATGGCGGAGGTAATAATGAATTGGAATACTATCGGGCAGAAAATTTGTCAATAGGCATAGAACCGAATTCTGGCGAAAGATGCTTGATTATTACCGCTAAACAGGAAAGTTACGAAGGTAAAGTATGTACTTCCGGAAGATTGAATACAATGGGTAAAATGAGATTTAAATACGGCAAAATAGAGGGCCGTATTAAACTTCCTCAAACAGCGAATGGCTTGTGGCCCGCATTCTGGATGATGGGAGATGATTATCCTCAAGCCGGAGTCGGCTGGCCTAAATGCGGTGAGATTGATATTCTGGAAATGGGAAATTCCGGCGCATTTAGTAAAGGCACTCAAGACAAGTATTACAGCGGCTATTTCCATTGGTCGAATAATGGTAATCAAGCGGATTATGGAAAAGCGTTAACCTCAAGCTATAGCTTGCAGGACGATTTTCACTTATGGACATTAACATGGGATCCTAATACGATAAGTATGTATCTCGATTTGGATAAGTATCCGAATAATAGTCCGTATGTTTCAATGAGTACGGGCAGTATTGATATTTTCAACAAGCCTTTTTTCGTGATTCTTAATTTAGCGATTGGTGGAAATTTCACCGGAATTACGGGAAATCAGAATATTGGCCAAGTGACTGCATTCAATCAAGTAGATGACAAACAGCCTAAAATGTATATAGATTATATAAAGGTATATCAGAAAGGCGATGTCGGTGAAGAATATAATGGACCGGCGTTTGTTCCTTCCGGGATAGACAAAATTATTGCAGGGCCACAGTTCAATGTGTCTTGTTATGCAGGACTTTTATCTGTAGAAGGCGAACTGACACCGGCCAAGATGTTCTTGTATAATCTTGCAGGCCAAAAAGTGTTGGAGGTGAAAGATGCCAAATCGGCTAATGTATCGAATTTACCGAATGGAGTATATATTCTGAAAATACAAACAGATTCAGTAAATAGTGAAGTGCATAAATTAATTATTAATCAATAATCGTTAATTCATAATACGGATGAAAAAAATACGATTATTTCTTGTTTTTAGCGTTTGTTTATTTACGGGTTCTTTATTTGCACAGGAATACAAATTAGTTTGGGAAGACGATTTTAACGGAGAAAAATTGGATACCGCTGTTTGGACTGCCGAAAATAATAGACGGGGAGGTGGTAATGCCGAAATGCAATACTATCTACCGCAGAATGCAACTATCGAAATGCACCCTTCCGGTGTGAGTTGTTTGGTGTTGAATGCAAAAAGAGAAAACTACAAAGATGAAGAAGGAGGACAACGTCCGGCAACATCGGCACGCCTCAATACGCAAGACAAAATGACTTTCACTTACGGGAAGTTAGAGATTCGCGCACTGCCGCCTGAAACGGCAAACGGTTTGTGGCCTGCTCTCTGGATGCTTGGGAATGATATTGTACCCAATCTTGGAAATGATGATTCGGTCGATAGTACGCCAAAGGAAGAACTTGAAAGAATGGGTCGAGTTATTTGGCCTAAATGTGGAGAAATCGACGTGTTGGAAATGGGGAATGCCAACGGAATTAAAAACGGAACGCCAAACCGCTATTTTAGTGGAGCTATGCATTGGGGCGAAGCTTTTAACGATGGCCGTTATCCGAATTTTGGCAAGTCAAAAACAGCCGACTATTCGCTACAGGAAGATTTTCATTTGTGGACATTGGTTTGGACGCCCGATTCCGTCTGTATGTATCTCGACCAAGATAAATTTCCGGATACGGCCCCTTATTTTAAAATGCCTGTTGCCGGCGAGGGTGAACCCAATCATCCTTCACGGTATTTCCATAAACCATTCCACATTATATTAAATTTAGCTGTGGGAGGCTATTTTACCGGCATTCCGGCTCCGGAGAAATATCCGGCAATCATAAGCGATGACTGCGAACAATTTCAAAAAATTACCGCTTTACCGGCTGACGGTTCTCCTGCCAAAATGTATGTAGATTATATTCGCCTTTACCAAAGAGGAGATAAAGGAGAAACATTTTATTTGTCTAAATAAAATAAGATTATGACTAATTCAGCAAAACTGTCTTTCAAGGAAAAGGTAGGTTATAGTTCAGGAGATTTGGCTTCCCGTTTTGTATGGGATATGGTCAATTTTTGGATGGTATTTTTCTACACCGATATTTTTGGGATCTCTCCATTAATTGCGGGAGCGATTGTGGCTGCCGGTAGTATTTGGGATGCTGTGGTTGATCCTGTTGTGGGGATTATTTCAGACAGAACAAACACACGATGGGGGAAATTCCGTCCTTATTTGATATTCGGCTCTGTTCCGTTAGCAATAATATTAGTATTGGCATTTACAACGCCGGCTTTCAATCCTACCGGAATGATTATTTATGCAGCGGTAACCGCTTTGTTATTAAGAACAGCGTATGCTTTTGTTAATCTTCCATATTCATCGCTTAGCGCAGTAATGACTCCGGACTCAGTTGAACGTACAGGATTGAATACTTATCGTTTTATTGCCGCTAATATGGGACAACTTATTGTATCCGGTGCTGCTCTTTACATGATGGCCTTTTTTGGAAAATGGGGAAGTAGCGAAGGTGTAGTAAATCAAGCGCAAGGAATTCAATATACTGTTATGTTATTTGCGGTATTGAGTATTATTTTCTTTTATATCACATTTAAAACGACTAAAGAACGTGTTCAACCGCCAAAAGAACAGGACACATCAATCAAAAAGGACTTCAAATATTTATTCAAAAATAAGCCTTGGGTTGTTTTAACCGTAGTATCATTGATATCGTTTATTATGTTTGCCATGCAAAATTCGGCTACTGTTTTTTATTTTAAATATTACATTGGCAATGCCGAAAGCGTGCAGTTATTTAATGTGCTTGGAACCATAGCGATAATACTTGCATTACCTATGTCGAAACCATTGGTTAAACGCTTTGGAAATAAGAATGTGTTTATTGCAAGTTCGATTATTTCAGGAATTTTCTTCACGTTAATTTTTGCAGCAGGCAGAAATTTAATATTAGTTAATACATTTAATATTTTGGCAAAAATAGCGTATGCGCCTGCCATTCCTTTAATATGGACCATGATTGCCGATGCTGCCGACTTTGGGGAATGGAAATTGAATCGCCGTTATATAGGTCTTTGTTTTTCGGCTGCGGTTTTTGCTCAAAAAGTGGGATGGGCAATTGGAGCAGCTGCAGGAACTTGGGTATTGGCAGCTTCTAATTATGTGGCGAATGCTGAAATTCAAACACCCGAAGCCATTATGGGTATGAAATTATTAGTATCTGTTATTCCGGGCGTTTTATATGCGTCTTGTGCTATTTTTATGGCATTCTATACGCTTGATGCTAAAACAATCCATCAAATGAAAATTGATTTGGATGCTAAACGTGCAGCAGAATAAAATTGTATGAAAAAAATTTTGATAGGAACAAATCCGGTGATTCCATCTCGCAACAAACCTTCAGGACAATTTATTCAAATGGATGGTGAAGAGTTTTACGAGATAAAGAACTACGACAGTATGTTGCCGTTCTTTATCAGTATTGCCAGCGATTCGGATTTATGGATGTATCTATCAAGCACAGGGGGCTTATCTGCCGGACGGAAAAATCCGGATACGGCATTGTTTCCCTATTATACAGACGATAAAATCAGCGAATCTTTTGAACAAACCGGAAGCAAAACCATTTTCCGGGTAAAAAAAGAAGATAAGATATATTTATGGGAAGTATTTTCTGAACGAAACAAAGGAATATACAACTTGGAACACTCCATAGCAAAATCTACGATTGGAAATAAAATTATTTTCAGAGAAAAAAATCTTGATTTGGGCTTGACGTTTTCTTATGCGTGGATGAATGCCGATGCTTTCGGTTGGATTAAAAAAAGTTGGATAAACAATGAAGACAATTCACCTGCTGAACTGACTGTTTTAGATGGCTTGCAAAACGTATTACCTTCCGGAATAGACCGCTTAACGCAGAATACATTTTCTACATTGGTCGATGGGTATAAAAAAACCGAATTGGTAGAAAACGCACCTTTGGCTCTTTTCCGGATGGAATCTATTTTGGTGGATAGAGCCGAGCCCAGCGAATCGTTGCGTGCCAATACGGTATGGTCTTATGGACTTGAAAAAGCATCGTTTTTGTTGAGTTCAAGGCAGTTAGATGCTTTTAGAATGGGTATGGATATCCTGCCTGAAACAGAGGCAAAAGGAGTGCGAGGCGCGATGTTTGCCTGCGCGCCTGTTGCATTGCCGGCGAAGGCTACCAAGACTTGGTATTTCGTAGCAGAAGTAAATCAAGATGTGGTAAAGGTAAATAATCTTATTTTGTTCATACAACAGACAAAAGATATTTCCGCCCTGCTTGAAAATGAAATTGCCAGTGGAACGGAAGCTCTAAAGCAGATTGTAGCCGGCGTGGACGGCGTACAGCAAACGGCAGACGAACACGGAATGGCGCGGCATTTTTCAAATGTGCTGTTCAATACGATGCGCGGTGGTTTTTACTGCGATGGTTATACGATTAACGGAGCGGATTTTTACAAACACATTCGATGTTTCAATCATAAAGTAGCCGAACATTATGCCGGATTTTTGCAGGCGCTTCCTGCTTCCATATCCTATACATCTTTGGAAGAGAAAGTGTTGCAACAAAACGACAAGCAATTATACCGCCTGTTTCAAGAATATTTGCCGCTTACTTTCAGCCGGCGGCACGGCGATCCGAGCCGTCCCTGGAATATATTTAATATCAAGGTAAAAGACGAAAACGGCAATCAATTGATTTCGTATCAGGGAAATTGGCGCGACATTTTTCAGAATTGGGAGGCGCTGTCGCTTTCATATCCTGTATATGTCAATGGTATTATTGCCAAATTTTTGAATGCTACAACAGCCGATGGATATAATCCGTATAAAATGACCAATGAAGGAATCGATTGGGAAGTCATAGAGCCGGAAAATCCATGGTCGAATATCGGTTATTGGGGCGACCATCAGATTATCTACCTATTGAAATTGATGGAAATTTCCGAAAAATATTATCCCGAAAGTTTACTTTCATACCTGAATAAAGATATGTTTGCCTTTGCCAACGTTCCGTACAAGTTGAAAACATATACGGAAATAGTTGCCAATCCGAAAAATTCTATTCGCTTTGACGATGATTTACATCGCTCTATTGAGAAATTACTGCCGGATTATGGAGCAGATGCCCGTTTGATATTAGATGAAAAAAAGGAAGTTATTCTTGTCAGTTTAACGGAAAAATTGCTGGCGACTTTGTTGGCAAAATTAAGCAATTTTATTCCGGAAGCCGGTATATGGATGAATACCTTGCGTCCCGAATGGAACGATGCCAACAATGCTTTGGTAGGTTATGGCGCATCTATGGTAACTTTGTATTACATGAGGCGCTTTGTTGCCTTTGCACAACAACTATACCGCCGCTCTTCGGAAGAAAAATTTGGCATATCCGGCGAGATGTACGAATTTTTCAACACAATTGCTATCATTTTTGAACGATATTCAGGTCTATTGGATAAGGGATTTGACGACCGTCAACGCAGAAGTGTTGCGGATGACCTTGGCAATGCAGGAGAAGCATATCGCACACGGATTTATGGCGGATTTTCCGGAGAAAAACAAATGCTTGCAAAAACGGATTTAGAGCCTTTCTTTACATTGGTATTGTCGTATATCGACCGGTCAATTAAAATAAACAAACGACCCGATGGCATGTATCATGCCTACAATTTGGTGAACTTTACGGACAATTCGATTGTGATACGGCATTTGTATGAAATGCTCGAAGGTCAGGTGGCTGTATTAAGTTCGTTGGAATTATCGCCGGAAGAAGTTGCTGGTTTGTTAGATGCTCTACGCAATAGCGCACTTTATCGCCCCGACCAGCAAAGTTATATCCTGTATCCAAACAAACGCTTGCCTTCATTTTTGGAGAAAAACAACATTTCCAAAGAAGATATACAACGCATCAGTCTGTTGCAAGAGCTACTTGATGCAGGTGATAACCGGATAATTGTGCAGGATAAAAAAGGAGAAATCCATTTTAATGCCGATTTCAATAATGCCGGTTTTTTACAAAAAGCCCTCGACGATCTAAAAAAAGACCCTGACGGTAAAGGTCGTAGGGGTCGAAGGCCTTCGACCCTTACAGTTCCGGAAGAGCAAGCTATTTTGGATTTATACGAAAAAACATTCAACCACCAAGCATTTACCGGACGTTCCGGCACCTTCTACAAATACGAAGGTTTAGGTTGTATTTATTGGCACATGGTTTCCAAATTGCTGTTGGCCGTAGGAGAAAATATCCAAAAGGCCATTACAGAAAAAGCGGATGCCGCTATCATTAACCGCCTGAAAAAACAGTATGCGGAAATAAAGCGCGGAATCGGAGCGCACAAATCACCGGAAGAATACGGCTCTTTCCCATTCGACCCATATTCGCATACGCCCATGATGGCTGGCGTGCAACAGCCGGGAATGACCGGACAGGTCAAAGAGGATATTATATCCCGTTTCTTTGAATTGGGAATTTCAGTAAAACAGGGAAAATTATCAATACAGCCGGACATGCCGGATATTTCCGAATTTATTGCAGGCGATACGCCTCATTTGTCGTTTACGTATTGTTCTATACCGTTTACCTATATTATTGACGGCAAAACAGGCATTGACATACAATATACTGATGGAAAATCAGAGCAAATAGCCGGATATACTTTGTCTGTAGAACAAAGCGAAAAAATATTCAACAGGGGCAAGGAGATTGAAAAAGTTGTTGTTCATTTTTCCCGAAGTTCAGTGTAATAAAAAATAAAATATTAAAAAAGTTAAAATTTCCATATCAAAATAAAGCATATAAGATGAATAAAATCAGTATTATAACAGTACAAAATATTGACATTTCCATTTCGACGGAAAACAATATTGATTACATTTGTCTTACTGATATGGTAAAAGGACAAGAAGGCGAAGACCATATCCGAAATTGGATGCGTAATCGCAATACACTCGAATTTCTTGGTGCTTGGGAGATGTTGCACAATCTGACATTTAAAGGTGTCGAATTCGACACCTTTTTACACGAGGCAGGTGCAAACCGTTTTAATATGACACCTCGCAAGTGGATTGAAGCAACAGACGCTATTGGAGTGAATTATACCATTCATACAGATGCTGTTCGTGATTTTGTAATTCCAAAAATTGATGTTGAGCATGAAAAAGCGTATGCCTATGCAGATGAAGCGGATATGTTAAATCTTGCTTTGTGGGCTTGTACGGCGAAGCAATGGCGTGAGGCAAATCCCGAACACGCAAAAAAAGGTTTAAATATACGAGATATGGCAAGTATTAATGAATTGGTTGTTTTGGCAAATATAGAATCGTTTAACGCAGAACTTTTAAAACGAGATATGGACAAAGCTACACGATATGCTTGTTTGCAGGAAATGGCAGTACGACAATTAACTCGCCTTAATGTAATAGATGCCGAAAAAGGATTTAGAAAATTAGAAGCAAAAAAATAAAAAGATGAATATAAAATCTTATAAGAAAATAGTAGTTGCTGTATTATCGGCTTTAATTTTGTCTGCTTGTGGCGGAGAAAAATCTAACAAGGTAGAGGAAAAAGTGAACAACCTCTTGTCTCAAATGACTTTGGATGAAAAAATCGGACAAGTAGAACAACTTACCGGTGAAGGTTATTCCGATAATATGGTAAACTTGATAAAATCGAGAGGCGTAGGTTCTATTTTGAATGAGACTAATCCCGAAATTATCAATAAATTACAAAAAGCGGCAGTCGATTCAAGCCGCTTGGGTATTCCTATGATTTTTGCAAGAGACGTCATACATGGATTCAAAACCATTTTTCCGGTTCCATTGGGACAGGCTGCTACGTGGAATCCGCAAATTTTGGAAGACGGCGGACGTGTTGCCGCTTTGGAAGCAACTTCCGTGGGTATTCGATGGACTTTTGCGCCTATGCTTGATATTTCCCGCGACCATCGTTGGGGACGTATCGTTGAAAGCCTCGGAGAAGATCCTTATTTGGCTTCTGTTTTGGGTGCGGCTATGGTTAAAGGCTTTCAGGGTGATAGTCTGAACGACGCAACTTCTATGGCCGCTTGTGCCAAGCATTTTGTAGCTTATGGAGCGACAGAAGGCGGACGCGACTACAATACCGCCTCTATCTCTAACGAACAATTACGCAATATTTATTTGCCTTCTTTTAAAGCAGCCGTAGATGCCGGTTGTGCGACTGTTATGACCGCTTTTAACGAGATAAATGGAATTCCGGCTTCCGGAAATGATTTCCTCTTGCGACAAGTGCTTCGCAAAGAATGGAGATTCGATGGCGTAGTGGTCAGTGATTGGAATTCTATTCAACAAATGACTACGCAGGGCTATACTAAAGATAGCATGGAAGCAGCAATACAAGGTATCAATGTCGGTGTCGATATGGATATGATGGGACACATTTACAGTGAGCATCTCGCCCAATTGATAAAATCCGGTAAAGTGAAAGAAAAAACGCTCGACGACGCTGTACGAAACATTTTGAGATTGAAATTCAGAATGGGACTTTTCGATAATCCTTATGCCGATGTAAATAAGTCCGGCGCATTTTACACCGAAGATAATCTGGCAAAAGCGAAACAAGCTGCTATTGAAAGTATAATCCTTTTGAAAAATGAAAAAGAAATATTGCCTCTGAAAGAAAATGTCAGAAGTATTGCAGTCGTTGGTCCGATGGCTAATGTTCCTTACGAACAACTGGGAACCTGGTCTTTTGATGGAGAAGAACAACATACGGTAACTCCTTTGACTGCTTTGAAAGAAGAATATGGAAGCAAAGTTAAAATCAATTATGCGCAGGGACTTGCTTTTAGCCGCTATACTAACAAAGCAGGATTTGCTCAAGCCATTGCTGCCGCCCGTGCAAGCGATGTTGTGTTGTTCTTTGCCGGAGAAGAAGCCATTCTTTCGGGTGAAGCGCATTGCCTTGCCGATATTTCGTTGAAAGGAGCGCAAAAAGAATTATTGACGGAATTAGCCAAAACAGGCAAACCGGTCGTATTAATCATGATGGCGGGAAGAGCCATTGAAATTTACAAAGAACTTCCGTTGGTTGATGCTTTCCTTTATGTTTTCCAACCCGGAACAATGGGAGGACCTGCCATTGCCGACTTGTTGTTTGGCAAAGCAGTTCCGAGCGGAAAACTTCCGGTAACTTATCCTAAAATGGTAGGACAATCGCCGATTTATTATAATCATAAAAATGTGGGAAGACCGACAGACGGCACGCAAGTAATGATTGATGATATTCCGCTTGAAGCCCGGCAAACTTCTTTGGGTAATTCTTCCTATTATTTAGATGCAGGCGACAAACCTTTGTATCCTTTCGGATACGGACTTTCCTACACAACGTTTGAATATAGCGATTTGAAATTGTCTGCCGAAGAAATCGGAAAGAATGAAAACCTCAAAGTTTCTTGCACGCTCAAAAATACAGGAAAATATGATGCGGCCGAAGTGGTGCAATTATACATCCACGATGTAGCGGCATCAATTACACGTCCGGTAAAAGAATTGAAAGGATTTCAAAAAATCAACTTGAAAGCCGGTGAATCGCAAACAGTCGAATTTACCTTAACGCCCGATCAGTTGAAATTCTGGAATAACGATAATCAATTTATTTCCGAACCGGGAGACTTTAAAGTGTGGATTGCTTCTAATAGCGCTTCCGAAGAGTTGGAAGGAAGCTTTAAGTTAAAATAAAAAATGTATGAAGAGAAAAAATATATATAAATTTCTGCTAATAGGAAGTGTCGTATGTTTGACTGCATCCTGCAATGGAGTAAGATCAAAACAAGTGTTGGTAACCTCCGAGTCGGGAGAGGTATTGAAAGAACATCCTAATGTTGTTTTCAAAAGACGCCAACCCACCGAAGGCAAATGGGTGGTGTCGGTTGATTTGAACAATAAACGACAGGTAATAAACGGTATCGGCACATCGCTTACCGAATCTTCCGCTTTTGTTTTGGCTACTTTACCGGTTGAAAAACGTCATGAATTATTGCAGGAAATATTCGGGGAAAACGGCGCCGATTTTGCTCTTGTGCGCACACATATAGGCGCTTGCGATTTTACGGTCGAAGGCAAATATTCATTAGCCGAAGTCGACGGAGACACAATGCTTACTCATTTTTCGTTAGACAGGGATAAGGAAGGTTTCGATAAAGAAAAATACCCTCAAATTGTTGATGCCGGCTATGATTTATATCCATTGATGAAAGAAGTAGCAGCTATTCGTAAAAACAACCCGACTGACAACGAGTACCGCATTGTTGCTTCCGCATGGACTGCCCCCGCGTGGATGAAAGATAATAAAAGTTATTATCAATCGGGATATGGTGGATCTTTATTAAAAGAGTATTATCAGGTATATGCCGATTACTTGGTAAAATACTTGGAAACATACAAACAGGATGGCATTGAATTTTGGGGTATTACTCCTGTTAATGAACCGCAAGGAAACGGCGGACAGTGGGAAAGCATGCACTTTACTCCTGAGTCGCAGGCTGAATTTATTGGTAAGTACATGGGGCCTACGCTGGGAAAAAACGGTTTTGGCAGACTGAAATTGTTGGCTTTTGACCAAAATACCCGCGAAATGCCGGAATGGGCGCATGTTATCTATGGCGGTCAGGAAGCTGCCAAATATACCGACGGAATGGCCGTTCACTGGTATGCAAGCACCTTTGATCCGTTTGGAAGCGTAATGGACTCCATTCATAATGCCTATCCCTACAAAATAATCATGCACACGGAAGGATGTATCGATGCTTTGGGAACGCTTCCCTGGGGTGGAGCATTAGACCCGGAAGGATTTGTTGAAAGCGATTGGTTTAAAAACGATGCTTTTTGGTGGAATGACAATGCAACAGACTGGGCATATACTGTGCCTTGCGACTATTGTGATAATCCAAACCATCCCAAATATGCACCAGTACACCGTTATGCTCGTTACATCATCGAAGGCATGAACAACTGGTTGAGCGGTTTTATCGACTGGAATATTGTTTTGGACGAAAAAGGAGGTCCTAACCATGCCAATAATTTCTGCGGTGCGCCTGTTATGATTGACACGGAGAAGAAAGATATTTATTTCACTCCGGTGTATTATGTCTTGAAACAGTTAAGCCGGAATATCCGTCCGGGAGATGTGGCATTGCATGCAGTCTCCGGTGAAGGTGAAAATAGAGGTAACCTTTTTGTGGGAGCGATATTGAATAAAAAAGGAGAAGTTGTTGTGAATATGCTCAATATTATTAAAGAGCCGGTTACTTTCGACCTGAAATTGGGAGAATATGCGGCAACTGTAACGGCTCCGGCAAATTCTTTACAAACAATTATCGTAAAGTTGCCCGGATGAAAATTTGATATAATATTTATGATAAATGTTTAATTCTAAAATATATTGAGTTATGAGAAAAAAGATTTTACTATCAGTATTGGTGATGGCGGCAGGTTTGTTGCTATCTGTAACTAATCTTTCTGCGCAGGTGCTTTCGGAAATCTGTGATTGGGAATTTACGACGACTAATGGTGCGCCATCGATTGAAGCAGCTGTCCTTTTTACATGGGAAACGCTTCCTAACGGAATTGTTCAAATAAGTATAGCTCCCCACCCTGATAATGCAGAGACTATTAATGACTTTGCTGCTTTCAGAGGCGCTAACGGCTTGGCTACAGCCGGTTTTTCGCTTAGCGGTGAACTGACGTTTTCAAACTATTTTACAAAATCGTTGAGTGCAGATAAAAAAATGGTGCTGCTTGCTCCTGTCGGGACTATTCCTCAAGGAACGATGATCAATTTTAGCGGAATGTGTGAATATAAAACAACTGACGACCTCCCGACCGGCAACGGAAATGATCTTTATCCGAATGTAACTTTCCCTGCTTATACTTATGGAACTAATTGCACCGGTGTGTATGCCCAGAAACTGGCTACACCTGCGAATGTAAGTGTCGATGCAAGTAATGTGCTGACTTTTACTCCGGTTGCCAATGCAACTACCTATATAGTAACAGTAACTATTAATGGCGCTGTTATAAAAACATTGAACGTTTCCGGCAGCGGTGAAACTATTTCAGCGCCTGTTAATGGAGATGCTTCTGTTATAGTTGCAGCCTCTGATGACACAGGCGCTTATGCTAATTCTGATGCGTCTGAGCCTGCAAGTTGGACTATAAATAATCCTGACCAAACGGATTTGGGTTCTTCGACATATTGTGAACGAAATGCGGACACGGGAGGCTCTATTATTTCTATAGAAACGGATGCTTCGGGAGATATACTTATAACTTTGCATAATGGCGGGTGGCGAGCAGGCGGAGTACAGCTTGCCGGCTTTACTGTTCAAGGTATCAGTGGAACATTATTGCTTGATAAAATTAGCGCTGCTACCGCTAATCCTCAAGTATTCAGTCCAAAAGCAGGGATTACTATACCTAAAGGTACTTTAATTAGTTATAACGGAACTGTGGAATATCAGAATTTGACTCTTCCCGCTACAGGCACCTATATAACCGGACAATTTTTTACAGATTATGTTTACGGAACGGCTTGTACGGCTCCGCAATTAGATCCGCCAACTAATTTAGTGTTAGGCACAGGAAATATTCTTACTTTCACTCCGGATGCCAACGCTGCAAGGACTGAGGTTTATGTGATGATGGGTAGTGCTATTCTTCAGACAACTGCTGATTTCTCTTCCGGTGATGCGATTAACTTCCCGGTCAATGGTTCTTTCACAATCAATGCCCGTTCTATGACAGGCTCTACTGATTATCAAAATTCCGATCTTTCGGCAAGTGTTGCTTTAGATGTAGCTTTAGCAGATCAACCCGTGTCGGGTTCAACCTACTGCGAAGCTGATATAGCCGGAGGCGGAGGATCAACGGTCAATATTTCTCTTGAAACAGCTGTAAACGGTGATATAGTGGTGACAATAAACGGTACGGATAATACTTGGCGAAATGGCGGCATTCATAATGATGGTTGGCTTGTGGGCGGCGTTAGCGGCGTCGGAATCTTAGATAAAATTGGCGCCGGTACCGACAATCCGCAAATATTCCGTCCCAAAGCAGGTATTACCATACCCAAAGGTACTTTAATCAGTTTTACCAATGGTACTTGGGAGTGGGCGCCAAACAATGGCTATATAAATGCAGGAACGCCTATTGCGGATTATGTTTATGGTTCGGCTTGTTCAATCACCGGATTGTGCAATATTCAAAAACAGGCATTCAGCGTGTATTCTCCTGCTAAAGGTATTCTTTATATCAATGGCTTGGATACGCCGGTCGAAGTAAAAATATTCGATATGTTGGGTAAAGTAGTGGATACTCAAATTTCTAACGGAGAAGTTTCGGTAGCTAATCTGTCAAACGGCATTTATTTGCTTTCTGTGGAAGGACAAATAGTTAAATTTGTAAAATAAATTAAGATGAACAGTGAACGGTGGACAGAAGTCCGTTCACTGTTCACATTAATAACGTTCTTTGAAATATTGGTTTACACGCTATTAAGCTCAGCCGCATAGCGACTATAAATGCTTGACCGCTGTTCGGCGTAGTCTCTGACTACGTCGCAGCTAAAAGCAAGTCTCTGACTTGCAATTTAACCAACCTTGCGATTATAAATAAATTTATTAACATTAAAACCTTATTCATTATGGAGGTATTTATTAAAGAAACTTATTTGAACCCATTGACCGATTTTGGTTTCAAAAAACTGTTTTTCAACGAATTAGATAAAGAGTTGCTCATTGATTTGCTCAATGAAATAATACAGGAACAGGGAAAGATAACCGGCATCCGGTATTTGCCGACCGAGCAATTGGGAAATGACAGGGAAAACCGGAAAGCGATTTTTGACATCTATTGCACCAACGAAAAAGGAGAATTCTTTATTGTTGAGCTTCAAAAAGCAAGAGAGCCTTATTTTCGTGATCGAAGTTTGTACTACTCTTCTTTCCCGATACAAAATCAGGGAAAGAAAGGTATTTGGGATTTTAAGTTGAAAGCCGTATATTTGGTAGCTATTTTGGACTTCATTATCTTTGATGAACCGGAAGAAGAAAACCATGTTATTGAACATGTGAGGCTTCTGCGGGAAAGAACAAAAACGATATATTCGGATAAATTAAACTTTGTGTTTGTTGAGCTACCTAAGTTTAAGAAAGAAGCTCATGAATTAAAAACGAATGTAGACCGCTGGTTATTTTTATTAAAAAATTTATCTAAGTTGGATTCCCGACCGGTGGAAGTACAGGGAAAGATATTTGAAAAATTATTTAAATTAGCAGAAATCAAACAATTAACGCCAAAAGAAATGGAAACATACAACAAAAGCATATTAGAATATCAGGATATTCGTAGAATCGCCAATTATACAAGAGAGGAAGGCAGAAAAGAAGGCTTGAAAGAAACTGCCAGGAATTGTCTGAAAGAAGGCATGCCGATTGAATTAATAGCTAAGATAACTGGCTTATCTCTCGAACAAGTAAAGGCATTAAGAGAGCAGAAATTAAACAATTAACGCCAAAAGAAATGGAAACATACAATAAAAATATATTAGAATATCAGGATATTCGTAGAATTGTTAATTATACGAGAGAAGAAAACTTAAAAGAAGGCAGGGAAAAAGGTAGAGAAGAAGGCTTGAAAGAAGGCTTGAAAAGAAATCGTATTGAAACTGCTAGGAATTGTCTGAAAGAAGGCATGCCGATTGAATTAATAGCTAAAATAACAGGCTTGTCTTTTGAACAGGTCAAGGCATTAAATAGCTGATTACATTATTAAAGCGTGTAAACCCTTATTTTTTATCGAACTAACAACAAATAATTAAAATGATTAAACAATAATTTGAAAAAAGAGTTACTAACATTAATTTATAAATTAAATCGTATGAAAAAAAAATTATTTTTTAAAATGACGTTTTTGGCAGCAGTGCTGCTATTTGGCGTGCAACACGCAGGTGCGTGGGGGTTTAAGGCGGGAGATAATTATTATTCTAGTTGTGACGAAAATTTCCAACCAGCAACTTTTTACACAGACGGTTTTGATAACACTGTTGATCTTGAGGTCTATTTAATGACTGCAAATCAAGATTTTGGTTGGTTTGCGGTAAGCCAAGGAACAACAAATTATGGCCAAGACTCGTGGGGACAAACGATAGGGTTCAGTGGATCTTTCTCTAATGGAACAGTGGTTCGCGCTACGGCACTATGGTATGATGATCCAATCTACTTAATGGAAAGCAAATATACAGTTATACTGCCTGGAGGAAACGTATCTGTGACTCCCGCAGGTGGTTCAGCTATAGAGATGACAAAAAGCGGAGATTATATTTATACTGCGATTATTCCTACCACAACTTCCGTAACAATTAGTGGAGATGATCCCGGAACTGTGAATTTGGCGTATTATGATGGTTTTGACGCTTCAATGGGGCCGCAAGCTAATAATACACGGCTTGTGCTTTCGAATGTACCTGTAACCGCTACTGCTAATTTAGTAAAAGTTACTTATAACTTGAGCACAAATCAAGTGACGTTTGAAAATTCTCATGAGTTCCCAATGGGAGAGATCGGAGCAATGAAGCAAGAGAATGTTCCTTTTACAGGAGGGCTTGCTGGTCAGACAGTATCTTTTAAAATCGTTACAATTGGACAAGATTTTTGGATGTATAATAAAGTAAATGCAGACTGTTCAATCAATGGCAATGCCTATTCTTCTCAAGCTAGAGTTACTCCTACAGGTGGTGCTCGATCTGAATATTGGTTTTCTCAAAGAGTTGGAGGAACTTCTTGGAACAGGAGAATTGATGCGCTTGATCATTCGGGTGCACAATATAATTATACCATTGCAAATTCGCCAAATAATCAGTACACCATCCATTTGTATCAGGAATTGAACCTTGGAACAGGGCAGACGAATGATTTTACTTATTATATTAAAGGCCCTAACAAAGTAGAAACGGATGTTGTAGCGCCTGTTTTGACTAAAGCTACAAAGATGACAAGTGCAGATGAGATTAAATTTCAATTCACGGCAACAGATGATTCCGGAGATTATTTTTATTATATCAAAATTAAGGATGATTTAGGCGTTGAAACGCATGAGGTCGCTTTTACAAGTATTTATAGCTGGAAGCCTGTTGCGGGAAGAACGTATGAATTTGAAGTGTATGCAGTAGATTTCGACAGGAATATTTCAGAACCGTTAATTGCTGAAGAGGGGCTCATTTTTATTCCGACCGAAAATTTAGCGTTGAATAAGACTTCTACTGCTTCTTTTGGCACTGCTTCTAATGGAAATGATGGAAGCGTTGCATCTCGTTGGAGAACTGATGGTAATGGTAATCAGCAGAGTGAGTGGTGGATGGTTGATTTGGGAACTGATTATGTTGTCAATAACGTAATAATAAGAATGAATGGAGATGCTGGTGCGCGTGGAGCAATCTATGATATACAAGTGTCTCTCACAGGGGAAGACGGCGATTGGACAACGGTTGTATCCGGAGCGCAAATCCCTGCCGGAAGTGGAACTGAATTTAATGACCACGACTTTACGCCAATACCTGCACGTTATGTTAAATATCAAGGAATTAGTAAAGGAGGATGGGATCATAATTTCGCTGAATTTGAAGTATATGGTACCGGTTTTTATGATCCGAATAATGTAGAATTAGCGTCAGTTGCTGTTTCTGCACCGACTTCTTTGATTTATACGGATGAAACATCATCGGTTCAATTTTCTTATGTTGCATTAGATGGATCAGGAAATACGTTTGAAGTTGACAATTTAGATAATGTTGAGTGGTCGGTATCTCCAACTACGGCAACTATAGTTGGCGGTTTATTTGTTCCTTCTGCTCCTGACAATTATACAATTACTTGTAAAGTAACAAAAGACGGAGTGGAAAAATCGGGCACTGCCACTATTACGGTTAGAGCGCCTAAAGTATTAAGTTCTATAGTGTTAAGTAGTCCTAAGACCTTGTATGGTTTAGGTGAACCATTTTCTTATACTACAGTACAAAAAGATCAGTTTGGTCAGGATTTTGGAGCTGCTATGTCTTGGAAAGTAAATGACAGTCCTGTTGATGGAGTGTTTACTACCGCTGAAAAAGGCGATTATACAGTGAAAGTTTATAATGGAAGTGTTGAGTCAAATACATTGACAATAAAGGTAGTAAGCCCAAAAATTAACAGTTTTGTTACAAGTGTTATCGCTACAGGTGATGGTGCTACGGGAACTCCAATTAGTTTGTTAATAGGTACATGGAGAACAAGCACATTTATGGATGGCAATCCTGCTGATCCCGGTGTTGCTGGCTATCCTCCTGCCGGCTCAAATTATCCAGTAGATCTTGTATTTAATTTCGGGACAGGTAATAATTACATGCTGGATTATATTCAGATAAATTGGGAAGGCGCATGTGCGAGAGATTTTGATGTATCTGTAGGATCTACTTTGATAGATGCGGTTACAGGTTTTACTGTACCTCAAGCTGGAAATAAATATTATCAGGTGAATGCGAATAACGCTGCAAGTGATGTGATAACATTTAATTTGAAGGTTCCTTATACGGGATATGGATATAATTTATTGAATGTCAATTTCTATGGAGGTAAAAAACCAACTACCGTGCCTGGTGATTTTAAAGCATATTCTAACGATCCGGATGTAATTTGTTGGACTGTGGCCGATGGATTGGCAATTGATAGATTTGAAATCTACAAGGATGGATATGTAGTGGGCAAGACTGAGGAAGCTGTAGTTCCACATTCCGGAGCTTTGGAATATTGTTATGATCTTACCAATAAGGTGGTATTAAAAGCTACTACTGGCGCTACTAATTATGAGGTTGTATTGGTAGATCCTGCCGGTGGCATATTGCAATCCGGTCTAATTCCGGTTGAGTCTACTGTTACCGGCATAGTAACTCCTACTGCTAACCAGGAAGTGGTTAAAACGCAATATTTCACCATCGATGGCCGGCAAGTTAGCAACCCTGGTGCAGGTCTGTATCTTGTGAAGAAAACTTATAAAGACAATTCTGTAAAAACAGAAAAAGCGCTTATAAAGTAATCTAAGCATATTTCGGGACAAGACCCTTGGTTGGGTCTTGTCTTTCTAATTTAGCGGTCGTCATTGCGAGGGCTTTGCCCGAAGCAATCCGGATTATTGTAGTAACGTTCTTTGAAATATTGGTTTATACGCTATTAAACTCGGCCGCATAGCGGCTAAATATTTGTAGCCGTGGGTAAGCGTAGCGCAGCCCACGGATAATAGATGTCCCACTGCTGTTCGGCGTAGTCTCTGACCATAGCCGTCAGGTTAAGGCTGAAAGCCTTATAAATCAATAGCGTAGGGCATCGCCCTACGATGTGGAAACGAGTGGTAGCCCAAGCCCTGAAGGGGCGACATCTTGATT
>Ga0123357_10000649_pt1 | contig 34576 bp, 32 predicted proteins | sample TergutEmb28metaG_FD_89873 | JGI IMG/M metagenome (GOLD analysis project Ga0123357, IMG submission 89873) | Embiratermes neotenicus P4 segment gut microbial communities from Petit-Saut dam, French Guiana - Emb289 P4 | ecosystem: Host-associated > Arthropoda: Insects > Digestive system > Gut ... | reverse complement strand
TGCGGTGCCTGCGCACGTACGATAAGTACGCTTTCGCGGGCTCCTCGCGCTCCGCCCTAGCCTCGATTCGCTCGCGACGGCTGGTAAACATGCTCTAAGAGCGTGTAGGGCAGCCTGCTGCGCGAATCGATTCGTCGGCTCCGGTCACCTCTACCGTTTCTTGCGAACCGCGTTGAACGAATGACGGCGCATGTTTTCTCGCTACCATTCGTCCAACTTGTAAGTTCGCTCACCCCGGAGGACCTTGACGATGACTTCGACAAACCGACTCGTTGCTCTCTCGTTTGGACTCGGCGCTGCCGCCTTCATCTTCTTTGCTCCGCGGATCGCTCATGCGGGGATCGCAGACTGCGGGAACATCGACATAAGCGCGAACGCGCAGTGCTCGGTCGAGACGTCGGGCGGTTGTACCGTGGAGTGCACGCGTGTTTCGTTCGAGGCCGCCTGCGCGGGCAAGCTCCAGGTAGATTGCAGCGGGGGCTGCAACTTGAGTGCGGATGTCGGCTGCACGGCATCGTGCACGGGAGGTTGCCAGGCAGACTGCGCCGTGGACCCAGGTTCGCTCGACTGCTCCGCGAACTGCAAAGGGAGCTGCGAGGTTGATTGCAACGGCAAGTGCTCGAGCGCGGCGAACCAGAGCGAATGCCAGGCATCCTGCAAGGCGACTTGCGGCGGGAGCTGCGACGCACAGTGCAGCGGCACGCTACCGTCCGCCTCCTGCGAAGCGAAGTGCAGCGCGAGCTGCCAAGGGAGCTGTCAGGCCAAGGCCAATCTCGACTGCCAGATCGACTGTCAGGCGAAAGGCTACGTCGACTGCCAGGCGAGCCTCGAGGGCGGCTGCAAGGCCCAGTGCACTGAGCCCGACGGCGCCATCTTTTGTGACGGAGAGTTCGTCGATAGAGGCAACAGTTTGCAAAACTGCAAAAAGGCGCTCGAAAAATCCCTCAACATAGACGTGCAGGTGGACGGCAGCGCCGACTGTGAAGGAAACACCTGCAGCGCCGAAGCCTCGGTGAGCTGCGCTTCGGCGCCTGGAAACCCGGGACGCGCGGGCGGCCTCTGGATCCTTGGCGTGGTCGGCGCGGTCACGGCCGCGGGCTTCCAGCGCCGCAAGCCGCGCTAATGCCCAGCGCGCGCGTGCAGGACTCGAGCAAGTGCACTCGTCGAGTGATCGCGCTGGCCCTCGCCGGGATGATCGGATGCACGAGCCAGAAGCACTCGCCCGTTCCGGCGCCGTCGGTCAGTGTGGCGGCTTCCTTCGCGCCGGCGATCGACGCCGGCGAGCTACCCGCGTGGCGCCAAGGACCGCCCGACCACGAAGAGAGCCGGCTTGAGGGAGCGACAACCGTGCTGATCGTCGATCGCGAGATCCGAGCGATCGAGATGGATGCGCCCGATCCGTCGGTCACGCGCATCACGTTGCGAGCGCGCGCCGATGGCGACTCCGCCGAGCGTCACCTCACGTGGGACGGCGATTGGGGCGGGATCGTCTGGTCCAACGCGATCGGATCATACGTGCTCGAGCGCTTCGCCACCGTAGGCTCGTGGTACGGCATCGTTGGAGTCCGTTTCCTGGGCGAGTCCGGGACAATCAAAGAGAGCCGTGGGGCATCGGAGCCGTACGTCTTGGCCAAGACAATCCTGATGGCAGACGGGAAGTGGGTCGCGTTCATCGCTCAAACGAAGCGCAATGAATTTCGCCGCTTCGTCCTCAACGTCGCAAAAGACAAACTGCAAGACTTCGGCGTGTCCCCGGACCCGACTCCGATGTCGCCCAAGCTCGCGGAGAACGCGTGCCGAAACAACCACAATGCCGTGACGTGGAGCCATCCATGGGTCGGCGGCCCGATGAACGACATCAACGACATCGCTGTGTTGTGTTTGACGATGCCCCCCTTCGCGCCAGCTACGGCGCCGACCCGTGCACGAGGCGCGCGACCAAGCGAACGGTAAAGGTGTATTCGCTGGGATGCACCGATCGCGCTGTCATCGGCGTTCTTGCGGGTCTTGCGAGCCCGTCGTGTGAGGTGGCGGCAGCGGATCCGGAGGCGGCGGTAGTGGCCTCGTGCCCGCGTCCCGCGGTGGCGGCAGCGGATCGATGGCTCCGGGCGGCAGGCCCCTGCGTGTGTGCGGCAGCGGCCTCGTGCCCGCGTCCCGCGGTGGCGTCGCGGTGACGGGCGGCGGTGGCGGATCGACCACCGGAATGTTTGTTGTCTCCGTGGCGGGCGGCGGGAGCGGATCGACGACTCCGGGCGGCAGGCCCGTGCCTGTATCGGGTGGCGGCGCGGTGGCGGGCGGCGGCGGTGGATCGACCGGCACGACCTTGTCGCACGCGAGCGGCGCGAGCGCGAGTGTCGCTGCCGAGAGGACGCCCCAGCGCGACATCGTGCGTGACTGCTTGACGCTCTTTGGCGCCACCGCCGCGCGCTGAATCGTATCCGTCACCTCGGCGACGCGCGCCTCGAGCAGCGCGTTCGACGCGGTCACGCGCTCGGTCATCTTCGCGGTGAAATCTGCGAAGCACGCCGGATCGAGCGACGTCTGCTCCTGCGCGAAGTCGACGATCTCGAGCATCTTGTCGTTGCAATCGAGGTTCACCGCGCGTGTCGTCCGGAGGACGAGCTCCCGCAGCGACGGCGTCATCGCGTGCGGATAGAACGTGCGCAGAAGGTGGAGGTGGTAGCCCAGCCCGAGCGTCGCGTTCATGAGTCCGTCGCAGCGGAAGTTGCGATCGAGGAACGCCTTCGCGAACACGCGGAACGCACGCTCCGCTGCTGGTTCGCGGATCGCGTAGTCCCAACCGAACACGTCGCCAATGAGTCGCCCTTCGCGCGCGAGCTTCGTCATGAGCGGCGTGCCGACGTAGATCTCCGTGCGGCAGAAGTTCATCGGCACGTCCGCATACCCACGCAAGAACGCGAGGCTCTCGCGCAGCGACGAGATGCGGCTTTCGGGATCGAAGATGAGCATGTTGAAGCACGTGTAGATGTCGCGTGCGCGGAGCAACTCGAGCGCGCGGCGGTTCTGCGCGATATCGATCCCGCGGCCGAGCATGCGAAGCCCCTGTGTCGAACCTGCCTCGATGCCAAGGTACACGCGGAGCAGACCGATCTCCTGGAGCACGTCGAAGACGCGCTCGTCGACGTCGTCGGGCCTCGCTTTCACGACCACCGCGATGTCGCCCACGGCGCGTTTACGGAGCGCGTCTCGGAGCGCAACGAGGTGCGCAAGATCGCGAGCATGATCGCGCGTAAAGAAATCGTCGTCGTGGAACACGAACATGCGCGCGCCGCGCTTGTGGCGAAGCTCCGAGATCTCGTCTGCCACGTCCTCCGGGCTGCGCCAGCGGTACATCTGCCCGCCGGCCGATTTCAGATACGCGTGGATGCAGCAGAACGTGCAGTGCCCGAAGCACCCGCGCGTGCCAACGAGGAACGCCGCCGGGATCCCGAGATGGAGCTGCGGCTGTCCGATGCGCTTGGGAAAGGGAAGCGCGTCGAGGGTCTCCGCGAGCGGCCGTGGTTCGTTGGCGACGATCACGTCATCCACGCGATGGGCTACCCCGCGGATACCCGTGAGAGGCGCGCCGCGCTCGATCGCCTCGCACATCTCGACGATCGTCTGCTCGCCTTCGTGTCGCACGATGCTGTCGATCGCCGGAAACGCTTCCAGGCACTCTCGCCACGCGAACGTCGGGAAGTGCCCGCCGCCCGTGATGTGTCCCGTGTACCCGTCGTCGCGCAGGGCCTGCGCGAGTGCGCCGAACTCCCTCGCACGAAACTGGAACGTCATCGACATGCCGACCATCGCCGGACGCGCCGCCCGCACCGCTTCGAGCACTTGGTCGATGTCCGCTGAGCGATCGAACGTCGCGAAGCGCGCCGTGTACCCCGCGTTCTCGAGCGCCGCCGCGAGGTAACGAAGCGAGAGGTTCTCCTCGAGCTCGGCCCCAACCAAAAGCACCTCCATCGGTTCCTCCTTTTGTGCGAGTTGCGCGCCTGCATGCACGATGCGATGACGCGTGCGTCCTTCGTTTCGAAGCCTGCTACGGTTCGCGAGCATACCAGCGTTCGCGTGATGAAACCGGAACAGCGCGGCCGAATCCGAGCGTGTGCGCCACGATTTGGTCGTTTTTTCAGCGGCAACCAGCTCACGTACTTGTATCTTTGTGAGCGATGTCGACTGCCCCCGATCAGTACCTCCAAAGCCAGTACGCCCCTCCGAAAGATCAAGGAGGGCAGCCCGGTAAGCCGACTGCCCCCGACCAGTACCTTCAAAGCCAGTTGTTGCAGCTACTCCAGCCGGGGGAACAAGTCCTTCACGTTGCCTATATGCGAAGACAGCCCGGACTTCTCGTGCAGATCCTTGTGGGTCCCTTGTTCTCCCTCTTGATGACCAAGGTGTACTTCGCGGCTCTCACGAACCGACGCCTCTTGCTGATACGGACGAAGATGTCCTTCTGGACGGGTGCTCCGAAGCCGATGAACCTCGGCGTCGAGCAGTACGATGCACGCGCCATCCAGAACGTGACCGTGGGCGGATTCGCCAACAACCGGTCGATGACGTTCCACATGACGAACGGCCCAAAGCAAAAGCTCCGCATCTCGCCATGGTTCAAACAGATCAGCGGAACGAAGGACTTCTTCGAGAATGTTCCTCGGCTCGTCAAATCCGGGATGCTCGCACAACTCGCGGGGGGCGCCGGGACTCCACCGCAAATGGGGCCCCCCGGATCGTCGCCTATCCAAAGATGACGAACGCATCCTCGAAAGTATTGAAGCATGGATTCAATTGCTTCATTGCCTGCGTTTGAGCATTAACACTCCTGTCGGAATACTTCCGGCAGGAGTGCTAGCAAAGCCGCGGGAGCGGCTTTTCGGAGGGGTGAATTGCCCGCGAAAGCGGGCAAGAGGGGGCGCCGCGCCCCCTTTGAGACAAGTGAACACGACGGGTTTCCGCAAAGCGGAAACGCGTAGCCCGGAACGAAGTTCCGGCAGGAGTGTTAAGCACCCGAATGAAGGAGGCGCCCCCTTGCATTGAGCCCGAAATCCGTGGCACACTCCACTTTTTTTGAGAGCCACGGCTTTCCAGTTCAGTGAAGCGCGCACATCGCCATTGGACTTTCGAATACAGCGCAACCCAGTTGCGCTGTATTTCGACGTCGGCGCGCGTCATCCGTCGTCCATGGACGACTGCAGGCGAATTGTGACCGAGATGAGACTACAAAAGAGTAGAGACACAGGCTCCACCTTGGCCGCCGAATGCGAGCGTGCAAACGCGGTACGCGAGAGAGACAGCAGATGGGAAAAGAAACATTTTATGAGGTGATGAAGCGGCAAGGCGTCACGCGCCGAAGCTTCCTGAAATTCTGCAGCCTGACCGCTGCCTCGCTGGGGTTGGCGCCGAGCTTTGCGGCCAAGATCGCCGGCGCGATGGAAACCAAGCCGCGCACGCCGGTCGTCTGGCTGCACGGGCTGGAATGCACTTGCTGCTCCGAATCGTTCATCCGCTCCGCGCATCCGCTAGCGAAGGATGTGGTGCTGTCCATGCTCTCGCTCGATTACGACGACACGCTGATGGCGGCGGCCGGTCATCAGGCGGAAGAAATCATCACCAACATCCGGCAGAAATACAAAGGCAATTTCATTCTGGCGGTGGAGGGCAACCCGCCGCTCAACGAGGATGGCATGTACTGCATCCATGGCGGGCGTCCTTTCGTCGAGGTGCTGAGGGAAACCGCCGCCGATGCCAAGGCGATCATCTCCTGGGGTTCCTGCGCGTCATGGGGTTGCGTGCAGGCGGCCAAGCCGAACCCGACGCGAGCCACGCCGGTGCACAAGGTCATTACCGACAAACCCATTATCAAGGTGCCGGGCTGCCCGCCGATCGCCGAGGTGATGACGGCGGTGGTCACCTACATGCTGACCTTCGACCGCATTCCCGAGCTGGATCGTCAGGGGCGCCCCAAGATGTTCTACGGCCAGCGCATCCACGACAAATGCTACCGCCGCCCGCATTTCGACGCGGGGCAGTTCGTCGAGCAATGGGACGACGAATTCGCGCGCCGGGGCTACTGCCTCTACAAGATGGGCTGCAAGGGACCGACCACTTACAACGCCTGCTCGACAGTGCGCTGGAACGGCGGCGTGTCCTTCCCGATCCAGTCCGGCCACGGTTGCATCGGCTGTTCCGAGGACGGCTTCTGGGACAAGGGCGGGTTTTACGATCGCGTCACCGGCATCCAACAGTTCGGCATCGAATCCAACGCGGACAAGGTGGGCATCGCGGCGGCAACGGTTGTCACCGCAGGGGTGGTGGCACATGCCGCGGCCAGCGCATTGAAACGCGCTCGCGATACGAGCGGCGAACGCGACAAGACGGATCAGAGCAACAGCACGGGAGGCAACTAACCATGGGGTCTTACGAAACCCAGGGCTTCAAGCTTGACAACAGCGGCAAGCGCGTGGTGGTCGACCCGATCAGCCGCATCGAGGGTCATTTGCGCGTCGAGGTGAATCTCGACAGCGACAACGTGATCCGCAACGCGGTGTCCACCGGTACCATGTGGCGCGGGCTGGAGGTGATCCTCAAGGGACGCGATCCGCGCGATGCCTGGGCGTTTACCGAGCGCATTTGCGGCGTGTGCACCGGCACGCACGCGCTGACTTCGGTGCGCGCGGTGGAAGACGCGCTCGGCATCCAGATTCCGGAGAACGCCAACACCATCCGCAACATCATGCAACTCAACCTGTTCAGCCACGATCACCTGGTGCACTTCTACCATCTGCACGCGCTGGACTGGGTGGATGTGGTGTCCGCGCTGAAGGCTGATCCGAAGCAAACTTCCGAGTTAGCGCAGAGCATTTCTTCCTGGCCGCTATCCTCGCCCGGTTATTTCCGCGACGTGCAAGGCCGCTTGCAGAAATTCGTCGAATCCGGCCAACTGGGGCCGTTCACCAATGGCTACTGGGGCAACCCCGCCTACAAACTGCCGCCCGAAGCCAATCTGATGGCGGTGACGCACTATCTGGAAGCCTTGGATTTCCAGAAAGAGATCGTCAAGATCCACACCATCTTGGGTGGCAAGAATCCGCACCCGAACTGGCTGGTGGGCGGCGTGCCGTGCGCGATCAACGTGAATGACGTGGGTGCCGCGGGTGCCCTCAACATGGAACGGCTGAATCTGATTAAGAATATCCTCGATCGCACACGCGAGTTCGTCGAACAGGTTTACATTCCCGACCTGCTGGCAATCGCCTCGTTCTACAAGGACTGGCTGTACGGCGGCGGATTGTCGTCGCACAACGTGCTGTCGTACGGCGATATCCCGCAAAAGGCCAACGATTACTCCGCCGCCAACCTGCTATTCCCGCGCGGCGCCATCGTTGGCGGCGATCTTACCAAGGTGAACGCAGTGGATCTGCGCGACCCGGAAGAAATACAGGAATTCGTCAACCACTCTTGGTACAAATATCCGGACGAAAACAAAGGCCTGCATCCCTGGGACGGGATCACTGAACCCAACTACCATCCGGAAGGCCCGAACTTCAAAGGCATGCGCACGAAGATCGAAAATCTGGACGAAAGCGCCAAATATTCCTGGATCAAAGCGCCGCGCTGGAAAGGCAATGCCATGGAAGTCGGCTGTCTCTCGCGGATGCTACTGGGCTATGTGCAGCCCAAGCAATACCCCTTCATCAAGGAAACGATCGACGGCGTGCTGAAGAAACTCGCCATCCCCATTACCGCGCTGTTCTCCACGCTGGGCCGCACGGCGGCGCGCGGCATCGAAACGCTGTACAGCGTGCACCTGCAATCGGAACAATTCGACAAGCTGATGGCTTCCATCAAAAACGGCGACACTGCCACCGCCAACATCGAAAAATGGGATCCGTCCCGCTGGCCCAGCGAAGCCAAGGGCGTCGGCTTCACCGAAGCACCGCGCGGTGCGCTCGGCCACTGGGTCAAGATCAAGGGCGGCAAAATCGACAGCTACCAGTGCGTGGTGCCCACCACCTGGAACGGCAGCCCGCGTGACGCCAAAGGTCAGATCGGCGCATTCGAAGCTTCGTTGTTGAACACGCCGCTGGCCAAGGCCGATCAGCCGCTGGAAATCCTCCGCACCCTCCACAGCTTCGACCCCTGTCTGGCCTGTGCCACCCACATCATGTCGCCCGAGGGGCAGGAACTGAGCAAGGTCACGGTGCGCTAAGGCGCGCGGAAAGGAGATCGGCCATGTCTGTCGAAACCACCCGGGACGAGACCAAAGCCGGCGACTCGCCGAGCGCGATTTCGAAGGTATCAAGCAGTGGAGGCGAACCCGCCTGGGACGAGACCGAGGAGACCGCAGCCGGCGTCACCCTGTATGTCTATGAATGGGCGGTGCGGGCGTGGCACTGGATGAATGCCCTGTGCCTCATCGTGCTGGCCGTAACCGGCTACTTCATCTCCAACCCATTGCCGACCATGCCGGGGGAAGCGAGTGAGAGCTTCGCGATGGGCTACATTCGCTTCACCCACTTCGCCACGGCCTACATCTTCGCGGTGATCTTCCTGGGACGCATCTACTGGGCGCTCATGGGCAACAAGTACGCGCGGCAACTGTTCTGGCTGCCTATCCTCGACCGCGCGTGGTGGCGCGGCCTGGTGCGTGAGCTCCGCTGGTACGCCTTCCTCGACAAGCATCCGGTGAAATACATCGAGCATAATCCGCTGGCGCATCTCTCCATGTTCTTGGCCATCACGCTGGGCGGCGTGTTCATGATCGTCACCGGCTTCGCGATGTACGGCGAAGGTGCGCAGGACGGAAGCTGGGCGCACACCATGTTTTCTAGCTGGGTAATCCCGCTTTTCGGGCAAAGCCAGAATGTGCATACCGGGCATCACATGGTCGCATGGTTTGTTGTCTGCTTCATGATCGTCCACGTTTATGTCTCGATCCGCGAGGAGATCATGTTGCAGCAGACCAATATCAGCGCGATGATCACCGGGACGCGCACGTTCCGGAAGTAAAGGCCGCAGCCGCCAACGATGAAATCGCGTCAAATGGAAAATAGTCTATTAATATTGGGCATAGGCAATATCCTTTGGGCCGACGAGGGCTTTGGTGTGCGTTGCGTGGAAGCGCTGGATGCGGGCTGGCAGTTCGGCGATGAAGTGAAGCTGATGGATGGCGGCACGCAGGGGTTATATCTGCTGCCCTACATCGAAGATGCGCGCCGTCTGATCGTGTTCGACGCGGTGGATTACGGCAAACGGCCGGGAGAGATGGTGATCGCGCGCAATGACGAGGTGCCGCGTTTCATGGGCGTGAAGAAAATGAGTTTGCATCAGACCGGTTTTCAGGAAGTTCTCGCTTGCGCGGCGCTGGGCGGCAAATTGCCGGAATCGATGACGCTGATCGGCGTGCAGCCGGAGCAGCTCGAAGATTACGGCGGCAGCCTGTGCGACGTCGTCAAGGCGCGCATTCCCGATGCGCTGAAAGTCGCGTTGGAGTGCGTGGCGCGTTGGGGCATCGCGTGCTCGCTGCGTACTTCGCCCGCAGGTGCGCACATCGGTAGCGGCGTGCTCGGCATGGACAGTTACGAGGCTGGGCGGCCTTCGGCGGAGCAGGCCTGCCGGTACGGCGACGACCGCTTCCTCGACCGCTTTCGATTTGACGCGATCTCTTCGCTTGAAAGCGGTCAAGTGATCCCGGCGGAGCAATGAAGCCATGTGCATCGGTATTCCCATGCAGGTCACTGAAACAGAGGGAGCGCATGCGTGGTGCGAAGGCCGCAATGGGCGGAAGCGTGTTGACACCTTATTGGTCGGCGCGGTCTATCCGGGAGATTGGCTGCTGGTTTTTCTGGGCAGCGCCCGGGAAATGATCGATGCCGAACGCGCAGCACAAGTGAACGCGGCGCTGGATGCGCTGGATCGTATAGCCGCCGGACAGAACAGTTTCGATGACTGTTTCGCGGATTTGATCAACCGCGAACCCCAACTGCCAGAGTTTTTGCGATAATGAATAGGAGAGAACCTTTCCATCTTCCGGTCGTCACGCTCGGCGCCGGTTCCCAGCCCCCCGAAGAAGAAAAACTGGCGTACCTGCCGATGCCCCAGGAGATGGATACCTATTCCATGCCTGGCTGGAATCTGGAGGCCGATCCGGAAACGCTGGCAGCAACCTGCGCGGTACTGGATGAATTGCGTGCGAAGATGAGCACACGTGGCGAGGCAGTCATCGAACTGCATGGACTGCCGGCGCACGTGACCGAATTGCTGAACCAATCGCTGGGGCATGGCGAAGTCAGCGTGCGGGTAAGCGCGCCCGACGTGCTGCACATGCAGGAAACCGTGTTCGCCGGCGTGTGGCGCGTGCAGCAGATGTCGCGACAAGGCACCGTACTGCGCGACACGCTGCGCGCCTGCACCATCCCGCATGAAGTGCAGCAGTCCGCACGGGCCGCCGCCGTGGAAGTCTTCGCACCGCCGCTGCGTCCGGGCATGATGAACGCGCGCGCCGTGCTCAATGAATTGCTAGAGCATTCGCGAACCTATGCCGACGGGCAGCCTGCTCATGTGATCAATTTCTCGTTATTGCCGATGACACCGGAAGATCTCGCGTATCTGTACGACGCGATGCAGCCCGGTTCGGTGAGCATGTTGTCGCGCGGTTATGGCAATTGCCGCATCACCAGCACGGGGTTGGCGCATGGATGGTGGGTACAGTATTTCAACAGCATGGATCAACTCATCCTCAATACGCTGGAAGTGACGGATGTTCCGGAAGTCGTACAGGCCGCCGACGATGACATTCGCAACAGCGCCGAGCGGCTGGGTGAATGGCTGGCCACCATGCGTGAAACGCAATAGGCGCACGCGGAGCAGCAGCAAACCATGTTTGAAGGTTCCTATCTTGGCGACGACGAGCGGCTGGACGCGTCCGATCGGCTGGAATGCGGGATTTGCTGGTGGGTATACGATCCGGAGCAAGGCGATCCCTCCACGCATGTTCCGCCTGGTACGCCGTTTACGTCGTTGGCCGGGCAATGGCGCTGTCCGAATTGCGATGCGCCGAAATACAAATTCATGGTGCTGCCCGAATGAATCAAGCAGTGTCTGCGCTGAAAACTGTATTCGACGAAATCGCCCGCACGCGCATGGCCGGTTTGCCTGTCAGCAGCGGGCGCGGCGGGCGTTGATGGCCAGCGCCGGCAAACTGGAACTGGCCGTCGCATGGGACGGCGAAATGGTGCGCGATGCCACGATAAAGTCTACGCGACCGCGCGCTGATCGCATGCTGGAAGGTCGTACGCCGCAGGAGGCGGTGAAGCTCGTATCGCTGCTGTTTAGTGTGTGCGGCAAAGCGCAGAGTGCGGCTGCGGAGGCAGCCACGGCGGTCGCGCAAGGTAGAGAACCGACGCAAACGCGCTCCCGCGCGACAGCTTGCGAAGCGATGCAGGAGCATCTGTGGCGCCTGCTGCTGGACTGGCCAGCGTTGCTGGGTTTGTCGAAGCAACAGGCGATTTTCGTGCGTTGGCACGGCGCGCTGAACGCCATCGCAGCCGGCGCCGGCGATGCGCGGGCGTTGTCGGACGAACTGCACCGAACGCTGACGGGCATGACACACGAAGAATGGGCGCGGCTTGATTCCCATGCCGCGCTGATCGAATGGATCAAGTCTGGATCGTGTGTGCCCGTGGTTGCGGCGCTCGACGCGCTGGAGAGCGCGTTGGAGCACGGCGGCAGCACGGAAACATGCGACCTGCTTCCAGAATGGTCCACCACAGAACTAACGGAACTATACGAAAGCGGTCTCGCGCAACCGCACTGCGCCGGCAGACCCATGGAAACAGGCGCGCTCGCGCGCTGGCAACATGAACCGCTACTACGCGATATCCTGCGGCAGCGCCGAAGCCGATTGCTGGCGCGGCTGATCGCTCGCCTGCACGATCTGCTGGATAGCGCCAACAACCTGGCGAGTGAACAAACCGCGCCGCGCATCCACGGATTCGCCACGGAAGCGAACGCGGGGCTCGGGCTGGTGCACACCGCGCGCGGTATGTTGATGCACCATGCACGTATCGAGCGCGGGCACATCGCGAAATATTGCATCGTAGCGCCCACGGAATGGAATTTTCATCCGCGCGGTGCATGGCGCGCCGGTTTGATGAATCTACGGGAACGCGATGCAGCGCGCGTCATGGAAATAGCCCGGCGCGTGACCTTGTCGTTAGATCCGTGCGTGGAGTACACGATGAAGATGCACCATGCATGAAATGTCGCTAGCCGAAGGCGTGCTCTTGTTGATCGAAGACGCGGCGCGCGATCAGAGTTTTCACCGCGTGAAAAAAGTGTGGCTGGAAGTCGGCCAGCTTGCGGGCGTCGAGGCGGACGCCATGCGTTTCTGCTTCGACGCGGTGATGCGTGACAGCATCGCGGACGGCGCCGAACTAGAGATTGTCGAGACCCGAGGACAAGCCTGGTGCATGAAATGTAGCCAAACCGTAGAGGTGCGGGGATCGCTCGATGGGTGTCCGCTATGCGGCAGTCATCAATTGCAGGTGACGGGCGGCAACGCACTGCGCGTCAAGGAACTGGAAGTAGAGTAGAGAATGGGAGACAACGATGTGTACGACATGCGGATGCGGAACGGGTCAAACGCTGATCGCCGGACACGCTCACAGCCATGATCACGCGCACGACCACGACCATGATCACACGCACGACCATGATCACGCGCATGGTCACGACCACGCGCACGACCATGATCACGGTCCCGCTGGTGCTCACGCGCCAGGGATCAGCCAGGCGCGCATGGTACGAATCGAGCGCGATATCCTGTCCAAGAACGACGCTTACGCGCAACAGAACCGCGCTTATTTCGCCGCGCACGGCATCTTCGCGCTCAACCTCGTCTCCAGCCCCGGCTCCGGCAAAACCACGCTGCTAGTAAAAACCATCGCCGCGCTGAACGGCAGCGTGCCGCTCGCCGTGATCGAAGGCGATCAGCAAACCGACAACGATGCCGCGCGCATCCGCGCCGCCGGAGCGCCGGCGTTGCAGATCAACACAGGCAAAGGCTGTCATCTCGACGCCTGGATGGTAGGCCGCGCAATGGATCAACTGGATTTGCGCGACAACGGTCTGTTGCTCATCGAGAATGTGGGCAATCTGGTGTGCCCGGCGGGATTCGATCTCGGTGAGGCGCATAAGGTTGCCATTCTGTCGGTGACGGAGGGCGAGGATAAGCCGCTAAAATATCCCGATATGTTCCGCGCCGCAGATATCATGTTGCTAAACAAGTGTGATTTGCTTCCCTATCTTGCGTTCGACGCGGCGCTGGCGGAAGAAAATGCGCGGCGCGTGAACCCGCTCGTCCGTGTGATTCGCACTTCGGCTACCAGCGGCGAAGGGATGGAAGAATGGTTGGACTGGATACGCGAAGGTTATCGGCGGGCGGTGGCGGCGAAATGACATGATCCGCGCCCAAATCAAAGTCTCGGGCCAGGTACAAGGCGTCGGTTTCCGCCCCTTCGTATACCGGCTCGCGCATGAATTGGGCCTCGCCGGCTGGGTGCGCAATTCGAGCGCCGGCGTGGAGATCGCGGTCGAAGGCGAGCCGCCGCAGGTGATGCGTCTCATCGAACGCCTGCAAAACGAACCGCCGGCGCTGGCGCGCGTGGAAAGCGTCACGCATGATTTGCAAGATGCGCATGGCGACCTGCACGGCTTCCGCATCGCCGCGAGCCGCAACGGCGCGGTGAGCACCGGCATTGCGCCCGACACGACGGTCTGTTCGGATTGTCTGTCCGAACTGTTCGACCCAGCCGACCGCCGCTACCGACATCCTTTCATCAACTGCGTGCAGTGCGGCCCGCGTTACACGCTCACCGCGCGGCTGCCCTATGATCGTGCGTACACCAGCATGGCGAAGTTCGCGCAGTGCCCGGAGTGCCAACGCGAATACGACGACCCCGCTTCACGCCGTTTTCACGCGCAGCCCAATGCCTGTCCAGAGTGCGGGCCACGTCTGCGGTTGTTCGATGCGCAGTGGCGACCTATCGCAACTGGCGAAACGAACGATCCCATCGCTGCCGTGGCCGCATGTTTGACCACCGGGCAGATCGCCGCGATCAAGGGCATAGGCGGTTTTCATCTGGCGTGCGCGTGCACCCACGATGCCGTAGCGCGCTTGCGCGGTGGCAAGCGGCGCGAGCAAAAACCGTTTGCGGTGATGGTGTTGAACCTGCGTTCGGCGCAGCGCTATGCCGATATCGACGAGGGAGAGGCAGGTTTATTGACTTCCGCAGAACGCCCTATCGTGTTGCTGCGTAAAACGGATGACTGCGACGCGGAACTGCCCGGCATCGCGCCAAACTTATCGCACGTCGGCTTGATGCTGCCTTATACGCCGCTGCACTATCTGCTGTTCCATGAACTGCTGGGATGCCCGCAAGGCACGGATTGGCTGGAAGCGGACAACACGATTGCGCTGGTGATGACCAGCGCCAATCCGGGCGGCGAACCGCTGGTGAAGGACGACGACGAGGCGCGCGCGTCGCTCGCCGATCTGGCCGATGTATTCCTCACGCATGACCGCGACATCCTTCACCGCTGCGACGACAGCGTGATGAAATGGCAGGGTGGCGCGCCCGCGTTCATCCGCCGCGCGCGAGGCTACACGCCGCGCCGCATCGCGCTGCCGTTTGCGGGGCCGAGTGTGCTGGCTTGCGGCGGCTTTTTGAAGAACACCATATGTCTCACGCGTGGCGATGAGGCGTTCGTTTCGCAGCACATCGGCGATCTCGATCATGCCGGCGCGCGGCACATGCTGGACGAAACAGTCGATTACCTATGCGACGTTCTCGACGTGCGACCGCAAGCAGTGGCACATGACGTCCATCCTGATTTCTACAGCACGCAGTTCGCGCAACGTTACGCGGCAGAACACGATCTGCCCGCCCTAGCCGTGCAACACCATCATGCGCACATTGCTGCCGTCTGCGCGGAACATGGCGTGACCAAAGCCGTGCTCGGGTTGGCGTTGGACGGCACGGGATTGGGTGCGGATGGCGGAGCGTGGGGCGGCGAACTCCTGCGCGTGGACGGAGCCGTCTTCGAACGTATCGGCCATCTCACCCCGTTGCCGCTGCCCGGCGGCGACCGTGCTGCGCGTGAACCTTGGCGTATGGCAGCGGCGGCATTGCATAGCCTCGGCCGTGGCAATGAAATTACGACGTGCTTCCCGATGCAGCCGGGAGCGGCAACCGTACGGGATATGCTGCGAAGCGGGCTGAATAGCCATGCGACGACCAGCATGGGGCGCTTGTTCGACGCGGCGGCAGGACTGCTCGGCATATGCGAGACACAAGGGTATGAAGGTCATGCCGCGATGCTGCTGGAAAGTTTGGCAGAACGGTATGGCAGGGTGGCAGAAAACATCTACGCCATCCTTGATGATGAAAGAGCAGTCGCCCCCCTCCCCCTTCGTCTCGATTTCCTCCCCCTGCTGGAAAAACTCGCCGACTGCAACGACGCTGCATATGGCGCATCATTATTTCACACCACCATCGCCGCCGGCCTCACTGACTGGGTAATCCGCCAACACCAAAACATCCGCACCATCGCCCTCGGCGGCGGCTGCTTCCTCAACGGTATCCTGTCAGACACCCTAACCAAGAACCTGTCCGCCCAAGGCCTGCGCGTCCTCCATGCACGCCAACTCCCCCCCAACGACGGCGCCATCTCCTTCGGCCAGGCCGCCATCGCTTTACGCCATCTAGGAACCTAACCATGTGTCTCGCCATCCCCGCCCGTATCGAATCGCTGACCACGCCGGGCAACGCCATCGTCAACCTTGGAGGCGTACGCAAGGAAATCTCGTTGGCGCTGGTGGACGAAGCCGCTGTCGGCGATTACGTCATCGTGCACGTCGGTTACGCCTTGCAAAAGCTGGATGAGGAGGAAGCGTTACGCACCTTGCAGGCATTTGCCGAGATGGGCGCGCTGGACGAATTGCGGGAAGAACTGGACGCGTCGTGAAATACGTGGACGAATTCCGCGATAGCGGCCTCGCGCGCAACATCGCTGCCAACATCGCGCGCGAAGCCAACCCACGGCGCACCTATCGCCTGATGGAATTCTGCGGCGGACATACGCACGCCATCTCGCGCTACGGCATCGCCGACCTGCTCCCGCGCAACGTGCAAATGATTCACGGACCGGGCTGCCCGGTGTGTGTGCTGCCGATCGGCCGCATCGACCAGGCGATCCGCCTCGCACGCGAGGTGATCCTCTGCACGTACGCCGACACGATGCGCGTGCCAGCTTCCGATCATCTGTCATTGATGCGCGCCAAGGCCGGCGGCGCGGACGTGCGCATGGTGTATTCGACGCAGGGTGCACTGAAGCTCGCGCGCGAGCACCCGCAGCGCGAGGTGGTGTTCCTCGCCATCGGCTTCGAAACCACCACGCCGCCCACCGCAGTAGCAGTGCGGCAGGCGGCAAATGAAGGACTGCAAAATTTCAGCATTCTGTGCAACCACGTGCTGACACCAGCGGCCATGCATGCCATCCTGTTGGATGACACTGGCGTAAACCTAGATGGATTTGTGGGGCCTGCCCATGTTTCGACCGTCATCGGAAGCCGGCCTTACGAGCCGTTCGCCAACGATTACGCTAAGCCCGTCGTCATCGCCGGCTTCGAACCTTTGGATGTGATGCAGGCCATACTGATGCTGGTGCGGCAGATCAACGAAGGCCGGGCGGAAGTCGAAAACGAATTCACCCGCGCGGTGACGCTCGATGGCAACCTCAAGGCACAGAAACTGGTGTCGGAGGTGTTTGAACTGCGTGACAGTTTCGAATGGCGCGGACTCGGCAGTGTGCCGCACAGCGCATTGAAATTGCGCGAGGCGTATACCGCGTTCGATGCCGAGCGGAAATTCGGTATTGGCTACACCGCCGTGCCGGACAACAAAGCTTGCGAGTGCGCAGCCATTCTGCGCGGACAGAAACGCCCACAGGAATGCAAGATTTTTGGCACGGTCTGCACGCCGGAAAATCCGGTGGGTTCTTGCATGGTGTCGTCCGAAGGCGCCTGCGCGGCGCATTATAGTTACGGCAGATTCCGAGAGGCCGCTTGGTGACTACAGTCAAACCAAACTACGTCCGCCCGCTCGACTTCAAGCACGGTCGCGTGGACATGTCGCACGGCTCCGGCGGCCGCGCCATGGCGCAACTCATTCGCGAATTATTCGCTGCCGCGTTCGACAACGCGTATCTCGCGCAAGGCAACGACGGCGCGATACTGCCGGCAGCGAATGGCCGGCTGGTGATCTCGACCGACGCGCACGTGGTGTCGCCGCTGTTTTTCCCGGGCGGCGATATCGGCTGCTTGTCGGTGCACGGCACGATCAACGACGTCGCGGTGATGGGCGCTACACCGCTGTATCTGTCGGCTTCGTTCATCCTCGAAGAAGGTTTCCCGCTTGCCGACTTGAAGCGCATCGTGGAATCGATGGCGCGCGCCGCGCGCGAGGCCGGCGTGCCCATCGTCACCGGCGATACCAAGGTGGTGCAGCAAGGCAAAGGTGATGGCGTATTCATTTCGACCACGGGAGTGGGCGTGCTGCCGGGCGGCGTCGAGCTCTCCGGCGACCGCGCACAGCCGGGCGACTGCATTCTGCTATCCGGCACGATCGGCGATCACGGCATGGCAATCCTGTCGCAGCGCGAAGGGCTGGAGTTTTCCGCACCCATCGTGTCGGACACCGCCGCGCTGCACGGATTGATCGCGGCCATGCTGGACAGCGGCGCGGCACTACGCGTGCTGCGCGATCCGACGCGCGGCGGCCTGGCGACTACGCTGAACGAGATTGCAAAACAGTCCGGCGTGGGGATGATGCTGGATGAAGCTGCGATCAAGGTGAATCCGCCGATCGAAGCTGCCTGCGAATTTCTCGGTCTCGATCCGTTGTATGTGGCGAACGAAGGCAAGCTGGTGGCGATCTGCGCGCCCAAGGACGCAGAACGCCTGCTCGCGGTGATGCGCGCGCATCCGCTGGCGCACGAGGCGGGTGTGATCGGCGAGGTTGTCGCGGACACGCACGGCTTCGTGCAGATGACGACGAAGCTTGGCGGTCGCCGCGTGGTGGATTGGTTGGCAGGCGAGCAGTTGCCCAGAATCTGTTGACGTGTTAACCTGCTACTGTCGCCCGTAATCGCGGAAGGCGACGAGCACGCGCGCCATCTCGTCATCCGCCAGGAGGCGCGGCGGGCCGATCTGCAGCACGCGCCAGTATTGTTCGCAGAGGGTTTCCAGCTCCACTGCCAGCGCCAAAGCATGATCGAGATCGTGCCCAAAGGCCACCATGCCATGATGCGCCATCAGGCAGGCACAGCGATCTTGCAAGGCAGCGAGTACCGCATCCGAAAGTGCCTGGGTGCCGAAGGTGGCGTAGGCAGCACAACGTACGTCGCTACCGCCGAAACGGGCCACCATGTAATGGAAGGGCGGAATCGTGCAACCCATGCAGGCGAGGCTAACGGCGAAAGGCGCGTGCGCGTGGATAATCGCGCCGGCCTCGGGCCGGGCGGCGTAGATATCACGGTGAAAGCGCCATTCGGAAGATGGCTTGCGCCGCCCCACGGCTTGGCCATCAAGCCCGACATGCACCATGTCATCCGGCTCGCAAGCCGCATAAGTCATGCCGGTCGGCGTGACCAGAAAACCTGCGCCGCAGCGGACGCTGACATTGCCTGCCGCGCCGCGATTGAGCCTTTCGGCATTCATTTGCCGCGCGGTGGCGAGTACCGCTGCTTTGAGTTCGTGCTCGTTCATCGCCGGATATCCGCGAGTGACTTGGGCGCCAATACACCCTGTTCCGTGACGATGCCGGAAACCAGTGCAGCAGGCGTCACATCGAATGCCGGATTGGCAACCGGCGTATCACCCCGGCTGGCTGATTTGCCGAACTCGGCGGCATCCCGCTCTTCAATGGGGATTGCCATGCCATTCGGACATTCAAAGTCGATGGTGGCAACTGGCGCGGCGACGTAGAAGGGAACGGCATGCGCCTGCGCTGCCAGCGCTTTGAGATAGGTGCCGATCTTGTTGGCGACGTCACCATTGGCCGCGATGCGATCGGCGCCGACGAGGATGAGGTCAACCTTGGCCTGCATCAGGAGCAGCCCTGCCGCGTTGTCGGCAACCAGGGTGTGCGGAATGCCTGCCTGGCGCATTTCCCAGGCGGTGAGCAGCCCCTGATTGCGCGGGCGGGTTTCCGAAACCCAGACGTGCATGGCAATTCCGGCAGCGTGGGCGGCGTAAATCGGCGCCAAGGCCGTACCGTGAGCGACAGTCGCCAGCCAGCCGGCATTGCAGTGGGTCATCACCTGAACGGGCTTGTGCGGCGTGGCCTGCAGCAGGGGCAGCCCGTGACGGCCGATGGCAGCATTCGCTTCGGCATCTTCATACGCAATGGCCCGTGCTTCCCGCCATGCCCCGTCGGCATAGGTTGCTGCGGGGGACTTTTCGAGTGCGCGCTTCATGCGCCCGAGGGCCCAATGCAGATTGATTGCGGTTGGCCGCGTCGCCGCCAGGACTTCGCAGGCTTCTGCGAGTGGAATACCGGCGCGTAAGGCCAGCGCCACGCCATAGGCTGCGGTCGCGCCGATCAGCGGCGCGCCACGCACCTGCATGGTGCGAATGGCCTGCGCTGCCTCGGCAAGCGAAGTCAGGCGCACGAAGGCAGTCTGTTCCGGCAGACAGGTCTGGTCGAGAACGATGACGGCATCACCATCCTCCCTGATGGCACGCAGTGCGTTCAAGGCAGCCTGCCGTGGCAGTGTTCGTACTTCGGCGTGCTCCTCAGAGTCATAGTCAGCATGATGGTACTGCAGGTTCTCCATCTGCGGTGCATTCTGCTCGACTTCTTCGAGATCGGCGAGCTGAATTGGGACGGCCTCGCGAAGAGCACACTCGCCTCCACGCGCTCGCCGGGATTCGCCGAGTGAAATCATTGCCGCCGCGCACTACGGCGGCGACCCTGTTTTTCTGAGCACGCCATCGGCCCCCGCGTGCCGCACATGCACGTCACCACTGGAAAATCAAGCCAGAAACGATGAAGCCAACACAATCTTTGTTTCAAAACAAAGAGAGGCCACATCAAACGCGCTGGATTACCCTCCAAACAGTCGCGTACGCCTTCAGCGAGATCCCAAGAAACCGCTCCGAGTGCCTGATCGAGCCTCCGACCGGCTACCGAGAACGGCCACCAGCGTTGGTGGTGTCCGCGGGGAACTATTCCGACGTCGGAACAGCTTCAGGTGCGCGGCTCGTGGAGCCACCTGATCCACGCAACGCGATGACACCGCCTCGAAGGATTCGTGTAATCACTGCACTTCGCACCAAGCGGATCAAGGAGTGCGTGATCGTATAGAATCGCGTCTCTATGTCGTCATCACCACGATTTCCGTTGCTCCCCGTGTACTTCGCCCTTGCGCTCATGTGGGGCACGGGTTGCCACCAGAACACCACCGCCAAACCTGCAACCGTGTTGGATGTGCGCGTGGCAGATGTGGGCGTACCGGACAAGTCTGATAAACATGGCATACCGAAGAGCGAAGGGACTGCCATTACAGCGATCTCGGCGGGTGGCACCCACACCTGCGCGCTGACGATCGTGGGCGGCGTCAAGTGTTGGGGCCGGAACGAATACGGCCAGCTCGGCGACGGCACCAAGGACGAGCGGCTCGAGCCAACGGAGGTGAAGGGACTCGCCCCTGGCGTCGTGGCGATCTCGGCGGGATACGGCCACACCTGCGTGTTGACGACGAAGGGCAGCGTCAAATGCTGGGGCGACAACAGCTACGGCGAATCGATTCGCGCAGCAGGCTGTCGAACACGCTCTAAGGCGGTGGCCTTTGGCCCGCAGTCAGCCCTATCATTGCGCCCGAACAAGAAGAACCACGGTGTTGCCGACAGCCCATAAACAAGACGGATTGCCCCACCCCCAGCGCGCCTGGGCGATGCTGGTCATCATCTTGGGCATCGCGGTTTCGGTGCTCGACGGCACCATCGTCAATCTGGCGCTACCCAGCATCACGCACCAGTTGCACGCCAGCGCCTCGCAGGCCATCTGGGTCGTCAACGCCTACCAGATTGCCGTGCTGGTCATGCTGCTGCCGCTGGCCACGCTGGGCGACCGCGTGGGCTACCGCCGCGTGTATCTGGTGGGCATGGCGGTCTTCGTGACTGCCTCGCTGGTGGCAGCCACGGCCCGCTCGCTGGACATGCTGATCGCCGCACGCGCCTTGCAGGGGCTGGGCGCGGCGGGCATCATGGGCGTTAACGCGGCGCTGGTGCGCCTGACCTATCCGGCCTCGTACATCGGGCGCGGCGTGGCCATCAACTCGGTGGTGGTGGCCACGGCCTCGGTGGCCGGGCCCTCGGTGGCGGCGGCCATTCTTTCCATTGCATCCTGGCCCTGGCTGTTTGCCATCAACGTGCCGTTCGGGCTGGTCACGCTGACGCTGGCCGTGCGCGCGCTGCCGTTGAACGCCGTCACCGCTAGCCGGCTCGGTTTTTCGCTGCTGGACGTGCTGCTCAACGCGGCGATGTTCTCCCTGTTTTTCATCGGGGCGGATGCGCTGGGCGTTGGCAAAGGCAGGGCGGCGCAAGTCTCGCGCGCCGCCGGCTGGCTGCTGCTCTTGGCGGGTATCGCGGTAGGCGTGCTGTACGTGCGGCGCCAGCGCAGGTTGGAGACGCCGCTGCTGCCGGTCGATCTGCTGCGCATTCCCGTGTTCGCGCTGTCGATGGGCACTTCGGTGAGTTCCTTTTGCGCGCAGATGCTGGCCTACATCGCCTTGCCTTTTCTGTTTCTTGACAGCTATGGCCGCTCGCATGCCGCAGCCGGTTTTCTGATGACCGCCTGGCCGCTGGCCATCGTGGTGATGGCGCCGGTGGCGGGCCGGCTGATCGGGCGCATTGCCGACGGGCTGCTCGGCGGCGCCGGCCTGGCACTGATGGCCGTCGGGCTGCTGCTGCTGGCGCTGCTGCCCGCGCAACCGGCCAATGCCGACATTGTTTGGCGCATGGTGCTGTGTGGCTTGGGCTTCGGCCTGTTTCAGTCGCCCAACAACCACACCATCATCACCACCCCGCCGCCGCACCGCGCCGGCGCTGCCAGCGGCATGCTCGGCACCGCGCGCTTGACCGGACAAACCCTGGGTGCGGTCATGCTGGCGGCAATCTTCAGCTTCTGGAATCCGCACGACGGCAAAGGCCCCACCATCGCGCTGCTGCTGGCCGCCGCCTGCGCCGCATTCGGCGCGGTCTTCAGCAGCCTGCGGCTGCGGCAGCCGCGCAGCGCGCGATAAAAGCGTGTTCTACAAGCATATACGGCATTTTCATGCGGCGAATCGGAGGGTCATCATGTGAACAAAACTCCACCGAATCCAAGTTTCGGAACTTGATATCGGCCGTTCGTAATCCCTCGAAAGACGCCGATCTCTCTTCATCCATCCAAACGATCCCAACCGAGCCTATCCCGCGCCACCTCCTTACACCTCGAATTCCACACTCAAAACGCTCTCTCACCGCCTGACGTTCAAGTATGGCGATCAATGCAATGATTCTGTTTCCGTGCATCGAACTCATTGGCATTCATCTCCTCGAGATCGGCGAAATCGAACCGAACCTGTGCCGCTCGTTCCAACTCGGCTCAATGCATGGCGACCGCGGGCTCCTTGGCAGAGAGGGCATGACTGCGTTGATGCAACTCGTCTTGACAGTCCTCACGGTCAAGGTCAGATTCGCGCGCATCGTCGTCACGCAGCTGCAAAAAGCGGAGCATGAGTTTTACGCTTCCACTCCAAACAGCCGTTTCCAATTCTTCGGCAACACGATGTCCACATGCATGATCGCCTCTACGATCCCTCGTGATGAGCGCACAGATGCATGGATACGACCGCTGCAAAAAACTCACGTGTTTGCAACGCTGGCTTGCGGGGGGATTGCTCTTGCTCATTTCAGCGAACGGCTGCGAGCTGGATGGCGCCGAGCAAGACGACGACCCCCACCCCAAGGACGCTGGGACTGTTCTCTCTCCCACTTGGTCCACAGAGTTCGTTCGCAACGATGCGCAGTGGTGGCCGCTCACGTTGAGCCCTGACACGCGCGTCGATTTTGGCGTCACGGATCCCGCTGCCGACGACAACGCGGTGGCGGTGCTGACCTTTCCTGGAGACACAACACTGACTTCCACCGATCGCGTTGGCCCCGGTTATGCGGCTGAAATCTCCACACAGCGCGACTTCAAGTACGGCACGTTCCGAGCGCGATTGCAGCCTGCGAGGTGTCAACCCAACGAGGAGGTGGTTAATGGGTTCTTCGTGTACTTCAACGACGGCAAAGACGACAACGGAAATGGGCTCATCGACAACAGCGAGATTGACATCGAAATCCTCTGCGGCGAGCCCCAGTTCATCTCGCTCACTTCATGGACCGATTACGAAGAGGATCCTGAACGCTTCTTGAAGTGGACACGCGTGATCGATACCGCCAAAGGCGCGTACGCCGAATCGTCGGCGGACAATAGCTACGGGCTCGGCTCGTGGGTGAGCGCGCCGGAGCTTCAGATCCCAGGCTTTCCCGCTCCGAACACCTTTTACGAGATGGGTTTTGAGTGGCACTCTACCAGCCTGCGCTTTTTTATCGTCGTCAACGGTCGCGAGATCACGCTCTGGAATGGACCCGCAGCGAAGTACATCCCGCAGCGCGCAACTCCGCTGATTTTCAATCTTTGGCACACCAACGCACACTGGGTCGATGGCGGCACGGCGGCTTACCCCACATACGACGCGCAGCTTCGAATCGACTGGGTGCGTTACTGGGGCCCAACCGACGTATCGATTCGCGCAGCAGGCTGCCCTACTCGCTCTCAGCCGAGACGCCATAGCTGCATCAGATGCCGAGCGCGCCGCGCTCGAAGCCAAGGGAGGGCAATGGTCGACCTTCTCATTTGAGGGGCCCATTGAGAGCTCAATCGAAAAGGCGCTTCGACGCTTTGAACGACATAGACCCGTGGCCATCTATCGCGCCTGGATGATGTCGCCCGAGAAGTATGGCGCCCTCTACGCGGCGCTCAGTGCCTTGGACGTAACGCTGATCAACTCTCCCGAACAGTACCGGCACTGCCATTACTTCCCCGAGTCCTACTCGTCGATCGAGTCGCTGACGCCGAAGTCCGTCTGGCTCTCTGCCAAGGAACACGACATCGAGGAAGCGTGCTTCATCCCATCCGCGAGGGATCGGGACGTGGTCTCTCGAGTGGTAACGAGGTTCCTCGAGCTACAGGACAACGATCCCGCGGGAGGGCTGGTGTTCCGCGAATTCATTGAGTTCGCCAACCTAAGCCTCCTTGGATTTCTCCTCGGAGGCTCCTGTTCACCAAACCGCGCCGTTGCGTTGGCAACGACGCGGCTTGGCTCCACATCGGGAGCCGTCTGCGAACCGCTCTTTGTGACTCTCTCTGGGACAGATTCTTAACATTCGCATGTCCCGCAAAAGAGCGAATACCTGCGAATCCAGGGTCTGAGGCGTGCGAAACCGGGACAGATTCTCCGATTCGCACTGGCCCGCGACGAATGCGGAGGCCATTCGTGGATTGTGAAGCAGAAGGTTCGCAGGGCGTATTGACTACTTGCTCTCCTCGGGCGTGGCGAACGTGAACTCCTTGGCTAACCCGTCGATGGTCATATTGTCGGCGATGGCATCGTGCGGGATGAGCACGTAGCGCCAAGGCTTGCCGTTGTTCGCCGTCTCGTGTGCGGTCGCGTGCTTGCACCAGGTGGCCGCCGCACGCGCTTTCGCGAGCACGACAGGATCCTGCATGCGGTCCGCGCTCTTCGGCTCGCAGATTAGCTTCTCGGTCTCCGTCTCGACAACGAAATCGGGCTCGTAGTCGGCGTCGTTCGAGTAACGGATCTGGAAGACGCCCTTGCCGGGCTTGAACCACTTGATGACGGTGTTGTCCTTCTCGATGACGACGGTGAAGCGGCGCTCCGTGTCCGAGTCGAACTTCTGCGTTGGGTACAGGCACTTCTTGAAGCCGCCGAACAGCATCTTGCGGATGTCGATCTTGTTGTCGATCGGCGTGTCGTACTGGCGCACGACCTCACCCGCAGACGCTGCGAATGCCTGCGCGCGCACGTCGGAAAAGCCCTGGCTCACCACAGCCTCGTAGGACGACGCCTCCTCCCAGGCGTGCGGTTGCATCTGCGCGTGGACGAAGTCGGCGATTTGCTTCGCGTGGAAGATGAGGACGTTGCGAACCTCGTCGTCCTTGAGGTAACCGCGCAGGTGCGCCACAACCTGCCCCGCGAGCTTGTAGAGCAGGTCGGCCTGCTCGTCGTAGCTCACGTCGTCGAAGTCGATGAGTCCACGCACGACGTAGTCCTCGAGCCGCTCCTCGGCAGCGCCGCCCGTGAGAGCGCCGATGACGTGCTCGCTGCCACTCTCGAGGTGCCGCACGAGGATCTCCTGCGACACCGGCTGGAGCCGAAACGACGAAAGATCCAGGGAAAAGTCACGAAAACCCGCACGCACGACGCCCTTCGGCAGCACGATGACACGCGGGATGGCGATGGTGCGCGCATTGTAGACAGTGGTCGTCTCGCGCACGACCCACACGAGCTTGTCGTCGGTCAGTTTGCTCAGGTCCGGGTAGAGCGTGAGCTGGCCGCCTGAGAGCTTGTCCTTCACGACCTCGACGAGCTTTTTCTGAACCTCGTCGCTCTGCAGCGCCTTCGGGCTGGGAGCGAGCTGCGGATCACGCACCACCTTCGCGATAGCCTCAATCGTCGCCTTGGCCGCCGCGACCTCCTCGGGCTTGGTGAACTTCGGCTGCTGCGCAGGTGTGGAAGCTGCGGGCTTCACGCCGGGGCTCGGCGCCGCTGGGGCCGGTGCCGTCTCGGGCGGCAGCTGCGTGATGCCAAGCGCCGTCTCGAACGACGGCGCGACGACCACGGTCTGCTTCGGCGTCTCGTCGACGTCGGTGCCGATGTTCACCGTGCTGAACGAGTAGCCGCCCTTCTTCGCCTCATCGACGATGTCCTGGAAACGGTCGTGAGCGACGATGGTCAGGCGGTCCACGGCGGCGACGCCAGTGCGCCTGCCATACGGGAGGCGCAGACCGCGCCCAATCGACTGCTCGACGAGAGTGCGCGAGTCGGCGGCCCGCAGCGGCACGATGGTGTAGAGGTTCGTGACGTCCCAGCCCTCCTTGAGCATGTTGACGTGGACGACGATTTCCGTCGGCTCATCGGGGCGCTCGACGGAGAGCAGGCGTTCGACGTTCTCGTCCCTCTCCGCACCCCTTTGGCCGGAGTGGACCTGGATGACGTGGCCCTTGTAGCGGCCATCGAAGAACTGCTCGCCCTCGATGAGCTTCACCAGATCACTCGCGTGGTCGGTGTTCTCCGCGATGACCAGCATGAACGGCTTGACCTTCCGAACGCCGTTTTGCTGCGCGTAGACATCGAGGTCGACCTTGACCGACTCGTGAACGCGCACGCCGTCTTCGAGCTTGAGCAGCTCCAGCGCGTCTTTGCTCATCGACTTCGGGTTGAAGTTCGCGCGTGTCGCTACGGCGGGCTCCTTCACGTAGCCGTCCTGCATCGCCTTCGCGAGCGGGTAGTCGTAGATGACGTTCTTGAAGCGCGACGACTTGCTGCCGGACTCGATCTGCGGCGTCGCCGTGAGCTCGAGGCCGAGAACGGGCTTCAATTCCTCGATCGACTTCGCGCTGGTGTCGGCGCGGTAGCGATGTGCCTCGTCCATGATGAGCACGAGGTCGTCGAGGCCCGCGAGGTAGTCGAAGTACGACTGGCCAAGGAACTCGGACAGCCGCCGCACCTTCAACGTCTTCTTGCCTTCCTCGTCGGTCCCCTTCGTCTTCTCGTTGAACTTCGAGATGTTGAAGATGTTGACCACGACGTCGTCGTGCTCGAACAGATCGAGCACCTGCGGCTTCTGCTCGAAGTTCTCGCCCGTCACGAGTGTCGGGGTCTTCACAGCGAACTCGGCGATGCCCTGGAACACATACTTCGGCGTGTTGGGCGTGAAGTCGGCGACGAGCTTGTTGTAGATGGTCAGGTTCGGCGCCAGCACGAAGAAGTGCCGGATGCGGTGCTCGAGATGCAAGTAGGTGATGAACGCGCCCATCAGTCGCGTCTTGCCGACGCCGGTGGCCAAAGCGAAGCACAGACTCGGGAACGCGTGCTCGAAGTCCTCCACCGACGAGAACTCGGAGCGGATGATGTCGAGGGCCGATTTGAGGTCTCTGTCGCCTGCCCTTTTCAGCTTGTATGGCTGCGCGATCTCCATGACGCGGTCGAGAATCTCAAGAGACTTTCGTTGGGGCGCTCGAAGAGAGAGACGTCCACTGATGCTATTGACGTGACGGCTGGCCATCACTTGCTCCCGTTGTCAATCCCGGCAAACAGCGGGAGGTCTTGCACCGGCGTGGCCTTCTTGCGGCGCCCGCCGGCCCTGGTCTTCGTGCCGTTGTTGGACGACGCCTCTGCCTTCGCTTCTTCGACAGCGACAACAGGCGCCTGCTCAGTCACGTTGAGGCTGTAGTCGTCGCGACCCCATTCGCAGCGCGCGAGGACCGCCTGCGGGATTTTCTTCACCGTGAGGTTTGGGAAATCCGGCTTGCCCCGGAACGCGCCGCAGCAGATGAGCAGTGTGCGTTCGGGGCCAACCTGTCCGCTGATGAATTGGAGCTGTTCGCGGGAGAGGTTCTGAGTGGTGACATAGATAAAGTCACGCTCGGTCGAGCGACCGTGGTTCCAGAAAACCTCGCGGTCGGGCGCATAGTGGAAGCCTTCGAGCTTGCACATCGCTTCGGCCAGCATCTCGGGGTTGTATTGCTTGCTGACGATCCAGTTGCCCCACTTGTCTTTCTCGAGAAGCGACGGGGCTAGCTTGAAGAAGCGGAAGCCACCACCACCTTTCCAACCGACGGCCTCGGTGATGCCACCGGGATCAGTACCATCGACGACCTTCTGGAGTCGCGGTGCGCAGTGCGTGATCGCATGACCTCCAAGTTCGATACCGATCCAGCGGCGGCCCATCTTGTGAGCGACGGCGGCAGTAGTGCCGGAGCCGAGAAAGGAATCGAGCACCCAATCGCCCTCATTCGTCGCGATGTGCAGGATCTGGTGGATCAGCCGCTCCGGTTTCGGCGTATCGAATGCATCATCCTTCCCGAATAACGCTTGGATCTCCTTCTTCGCTTCGTCTGTGTGTCCCACGTCCTCATGTGGCCACCAGGTCCACGGAGCTATACCTTCGATGTCTCGTAGGTATTGAATGCGGGAGGGCACGGCATCACCGTTCTTGCCGAAGTAGATCCGACCCTCAGCAAGGAGCTCCTGGTATTTCGGTTCGATCACCTTCCAGCATGAGCCCGCCGGCGGCTTGTGTCGTTTACCGCTGGGCGAAACAATCTCGTACATCTGGTTGGGCCGATAGCCCTGGGCAGAAAGAGAGACAGCGCGCCAAAGCCCCTTCGGGTCGTTGTTCGGATTTTTGTAGACCTTGAGCTGCTTCTCTCCGAGCGGCAGCTTGTTGCGTGTCTCCTTGAAACGCGCAGGATCCTTCGCGTAGACGACGATGTACTCATGGGCGTCACCGATCGCCTCACGATTCTCGCGGGAGTATCGCTTCTGCCAGACGTTGCAGGCCACAAGGGACGCCCGGCCGCACACCTCATCGAGGACAACACGGAGGTACGCGACTTCGGTGTCGTCGATGGATACCCAGAGCGAACCATTGTTGCTCAGGAGGCTCCAAAGAATTTCGAGCCGACTTCGGATCAGGCTGAGCCAAAGGGAGTGCTCGAGGCCATCGTCATAATGCTCGAACGCGCTCCCCGTGTTGTACGGCGGGTCGATGTAGATGCACTTAATCTTTCCGGCGAACTCCTGCTCCAGCGCTTTCAGCGCAAGCAAGTTGTCACCGTGGATCAGGCGATTGTCAAAGATGTCGTTCTCCGACACCCGCTTGGAATAGGACAACTCTTGGTCCTCGAGGAGGATGCGCGGCTCCAAGCGAGGCCGCTCCTCCTTGCCGATCCAAGTCAGCTCCAATCGTTTCAATCGGTTCGTCATCGATTCTTCCCTAGCGTCGTCATGTCCTCTGCCCACCCGCTGCGTCGTCGAGCGTCCACCGCAGCGTGAAGACCGGCGTGATGCTGGTCTTGGTCTGGAGCTGCTTTTCGATCTCCTCGATCAATTCGGTGCGCTTGCGGTCCACATCGTCCTGCGCCTCGAAGAGTTGGCGGCGCTTGTTGTTTCGTTTCGTCTCCAGCGCCTTGACCGCCTTCTGCGCGTCAAGTTTCTCGGCGAGGGCGATAGACGACCTCGAAGCCTTCTTCGCTACCTTGATCTGCGCGTCGAGCTCGCGCAGCTCGCGTTCGAGTCCGAACTTCACGTCCTCGGCCCATCGGTCGAGTTTCTCTTCCTCCTCGTGAAAGAACTTCTCGTTACGCGTTTGAAGGTCTTGGAGGCGGGAGTCGCGCAGCTCATCGCGGATCTCGCTCAAGACGGCGGGCGCCAACCCAGCAACATCCCCCGCGACACGCCCTGAGAGCGAGAACAGCTTGGTCGCGACGTCGGGCGCGAGGTGCTTGCCGTCGGCGTCGCAGGCCACGACGAGAAGGAACTCTTCGGTTCGACCCACAGCTTCGGCGCTGAGCTTCGAGACCTCGAGCCAGCCCGACGTGCCGCAATACCGCGCGAGAGCGCTCGCGTGCGGTTCGTACTCGAAAACGACCTCGGCAACGGGCGTGTCTTGTGCGACCGCCTTCTCGATGAGTTCGTGCGCCCGCGGATGGTCGACACGGAAGAACGTATCGCCAAGCGCTTCCGCGCGCTGCCATTCCAGGTGGAACCGCTCGGCTGCACCATCGCCCTTTACCCAGAAGCGTGGCTCGTTCTCATCGAACGTGGCGCGGCCATCAAGACCGAACTTGGCGAGGTCGAGCAACATGCGTTGCTGCTCATTGAGCGACTGCTTGGCGTTGTCCTTGTGAACGCGCAGGCGCTCGTGGACCTCGGCATCGAAGTTCTCGAGAAACGCGCGCCGGGCCGAGTCGAGGCCTACCTTGATCTTGTCATCGAGTTCGCGCTGGAGGGCGTCAAAGGCCTCCTTGATCTGCTCCTGCGTGCGGCAGCCTTGGTAGATAGCCGCGATGCGCATCTCGAGATCGATGCCGCTCTCGACCGCGCCTAGCACGTCGTCACTGGCCCCAAAAACGCCCTTGAACAGGTTGAACTTCTGATCGAGCAGCTCGAAGACGCGCTTGTCGGCCTCGTTTTTCCGGTTGAGGAAGTTCACGACGAGGACGTCGCTCTTCTGGCCGTAGCGGTGGCAGCGGCCGATGCGCTGCTCGACGCGTTGCGGGTTCCAAGGCAGGTCGTAGTTGATGACGGTGGAGCAGAACTGCAGGTTCACGCCTTCGGCTGCTGACTCGGTCGCCAGGAGCAGCGTGCCTCGCTCACGGAACTCGTCGACGATGGCGGCCTTCATGTCGGCGCTCTTCGAGCCCGAAGAGACATCGTCCCAGCGGTGCTCGTTGCGCGCTTTCCACTCGGCGTAGATCCGCTTGGATGTCTCGTCGTTGTTCGAGCCGTTCATCAAGACGATCTCGCCTGCGTAGCCGCTCTCGGTGAGCAGTTTGAACAGATACTCTTGCGTTCTGACCGACTCGGTGAAGAGGACCGCCTTGCGCGCGGCGCCCTTCTCTTGGGCGAGTTTGAACACCGTGGGCAACACCTCAACGAGCTTCGTCGCCTTCGAGTCGCGCTCAACAGACTGGGCGAGCCGGACGAAGCGTTGGAGGTCCGCCAACTCGAGCTTGGCGTCCGGATTGGCATCGAGGGAGACAGGCTCTGTCGAAGCAGCGACTTCGTCTCCGGTCCACTCCTCGTCAATCTCGACGAGCGACTCGAAGTCCTGGGCGAGCGACTCTTCGATAGGGGACTCTTCGACTGGGATCGGTAGTTTGGTCTGCTCCGAGAGGCGCTCCGCGAACTTCGCGAGGGTCGCGCCGATGGCAGCCGACGACGACGCGAGCAGCTTGCGCATGACGAGCGTAAGGAGCTTACGGCGCGCGTTCGGCAACGCCGCCAGCACCTCGCGTTGCAGATATGCCGAGACCTCTTCGTAGAGCTGCTCCTCGGCCTTCGACGGAACGAAGTCGGCGGTGTGCGTGAAGCGATTGGTGAAGGGAACGTACTCGAGTACCTGCCTGCGCAGCGTGCGCTTGCAGACGTGCTGAAGCCGCTCGCGGAGGGTAGCGTCGCGTTGCTTCACGTCCTCGGCCGCAAGGAACTGCGCCTGGAACGCCTCCTCACTTCCGAACAACTCCGGGTCGACGACGCCCACGAGACCGTAGAGTTCCCACAGCGAGTTCTGCAAGGGCGTCGCCGTGAGTAGCAGCTTCCGCGCAGGCCGGATTGCCTCGACGATGCCCTCGGCAGTCTTCGTGCCCTTGTAGATGTTGCGGAGGCGGTGCGCCTCGTCGACCACCACGAGGTCCCAGCTCACCTGCCGAACGAGATCGCGCTTTGCGAACACGAACTGATACGAGGCGATGACGATTTTATCGTCGACGGCGAACGGGTTGGTGATGCCTTTCTTTGCCAGCGCGTTCGCGGCCCGCGCTTCGAGGATAATCGATGGGAGGAAGAACTTGTCCTCCAACTCCACCTGCCACTGCTTGCGCAAGGTCGCCGGCACGATGAGCAAGATCCGTCGGCGTCGCTCGGCCCACTTTTGCGCGAGGATGAGCGAGGCCTCGATAGTCTTGCCGAGGCCGACCTCGTCGGCGAGGAGCACGCCCTTCGAGTACGGCGAGCGCAACGCGAAGAGCGCAGCGTCTACCTGGTGCGGGTTGAGGTCGACGCGCGCGTTGCCGATCGAGCGCGAGATGGCATCAATCCCCCCTCCGTTACGCGCGAGACGCAGGCTGTTCGCCCAAAACTTGGCGTGGAACGGTGTGAACATCGGAATTCTCAGCCTCGCAAACCTATCGAAGCGCTCGGCGACCGCCGCGAAGCCCAACCCTCGCCACGCTTGCGCGCGCACTGCTGCGATATCCTTCTTCGCCTGCGCGGGCACGACACCACGCAACGCCCTGAGCGCCGCTTCCCACGCGCCCTCCTGTGCGAGCCTGCGCGAGGCCGCGAGCCGGGTATGCTCGTCAGCAGCGCGGATTGTTTCGAGTGCGACGTCGCAACTGCGCAGCGATTTCAAGTCATGAAGAAGCCCGGCGTACAGGCGGCGCTCCTTGTCCCCCATCTTCGCCCACGCCCCGTCAAGACTGGCGCGCGTAGCTTCGAGCTCGTTCTCGCTAACGCCGCGGGCAAGCTGGTCGTGCAGACGAAGTACCAGGGCCTCGAGCTTCATGGCTCCCCCACCGCCCAAAGCATCGCGGTTGCTGCGAGGTGCGCTTCGTACTGCGCGAACGGGCACTGTTCGTCAGGCTCAATGTTGCCGTGGTTCTTGGACGTCACGCGAAGGGTCAGTCCCTGCGCGAACGCGCCGTTGGAGAAGGCTCCCGTGCCGACGACCCACACGCGGTCGGAGTCCGGGCCGCAGGCTCCCTCGACGAGGTGGCCAAGCCGCTCAGGGACACGCCATGGTGGGAGATCGGTCAGTGTCGGTGCCACCGACATGCCGCCCCTATTCGGGTGAGCGAGGCCGAGCTGGCAAGGCGCAAGATCGCTCGGCCGAACGCCAAGCCCTCTGGCGCTCGCCTCAACGAGCGGAGCGTTCCCCGTCGTATCCCGCTTCATGGCCCGAAACACCTTTGGGGTCATATGTGCCCCCGCTGCTTGTCGTCGCGTGCAAGGCCTTCTGCTCGATCCACGCGCCTTCTCGATTCACGCGCTTGAACCGTTACTGCCCGCCGACCTCGAACGCCGGAAGGAGCCATCAAAGAGACGGTTTTCTCAGCGACCTTCAACGATTGTACGACCTCGGATAGTGCAAGCATCTCATCCGGCATGACGAGGCTTTACTTCGTCATCAGCAGGCAAACTTTACCGTTCAACGGCAAGGTACAGTAGAGCGCGAGTCGATCGCAATCGTCGCAGCAATTCACGTTGGGGCTTGCGGGTACGGGCAGCGGCGGGCAGCACGGCCTGGCCTGATGATGCCCTCCATGGTCCGGGGCGACTGTTCACCAATTCACGCCGTTGCATTGGCAACGACGCAGCCTTGGTTCGATGAGCGCGATGACCTCCGTGAAGCGGATGTCGCTCTCTGGCCCGCGTTGCGCGCGTGGTCGCAAGCGTCGCCTTGCGGGGGGCGGGCTTTGTGCGTGCGAGGACTTTCTTCCATTCGAGCACCGTAGAGTGAAGCCGGCCCGTCTCCGCCGCCCACGACATCGCGCTCCTGCTGCCCGTCACCACCTGATAGAGCGCGAAAAATCGCTCCCGTGTCCGCCGGTGCTCCGAATCACGCGCCAGGCATCGCAAGGTATCCGTCGTCTGTTGCCACTTCTCCAACTCTACGCGCAGCATGACTCTCGCTACGCTCACATTCGGTGCAGCTGGGCCAACAAACTTGCGGTTCTCAATCTGGACGCGGTTTAGATACCGAAGGAGGCATTGATCGGCGTGTATCTGTTCGAGTAATTCCGGTTTGCATCGTCGCAGCCGCACGGCGACGTCGGCCGGCGTTGGGTCGGTACCGATGTCGAGGCCGGCTGCGTGGGCGGCATCGAGCATGGCGTTCATCGAATCGGGTGTGGCCATCTCGTCCACGAAATGGAGATCATCGATGAGGGCATTTGGCGTCGTCGTCGAGGCCATCGATGTCGACGCCACACGCGGCGAAGTAATCGGCATGCCGTTCAAGGAGCTCCATCAGGTGGAGTGGCTCCACGGCGCGCAGCAGACCCGCGTTCGAGAAGTGGCGGAGGACCCCATGTTTCAGCCCTCCTCCGTGCGAACGAGGACAACGTCGTCGGCCGACGGCGGGGTGCGGGAGAGCACCGCGGTTCGTCCATGCCAATGAACGTTCATGCTCCTTCTATCGGAACGTTCTTTCCCGAGGTTGTCTGAAAACGTGACTTATGTCCGCATCCTTGGCACATGTATAAGATCATATATATATGACCACAACCGCCTTGCTTCGCAGTTCACTCCTGGACCGGTTCCATCTCCACTTGGTCCGCGTGCGGCGATATCTTACATCCATGAATCGCTACCAAAGCAGCATCGAGACGATCCGGCGTGCGCTTGGGGAGCGGTGGTCGAAGCGGGATGAATGCCCCGGGGATGTCGGAGATCAGTTTGTTCGAGTCACGCTTAGCCTCCACTTCGTCAACAGCGCGCTTCGAAGCTCCACGCAGGACTCGAACCTCGCGGCCGGTGGTTAGCCGAAGCTGGTTAACAATGAGCGATTCTCTGTCGGCCGAGCGCACGACGAGGCAACGATCTGGACGCGCGGTCGCGGGGCCCGGCAGAGAATCGCCGTGTTGGACGCAGCCCGGAGCGGCGGGCGCGACGA
>Ga0123357_10000648_pt1 | contig 34580 bp, 16 predicted proteins | sample TergutEmb28metaG_FD_89873 | JGI IMG/M metagenome (GOLD analysis project Ga0123357, IMG submission 89873) | Embiratermes neotenicus P4 segment gut microbial communities from Petit-Saut dam, French Guiana - Emb289 P4 | ecosystem: Host-associated > Arthropoda: Insects > Digestive system > Gut ... | reverse complement strand
GTACAGGACCAACGATCGAGCCGTTCGTCGTGCCATCGCCGAGTTGCAAAGTGCCGGCCGAAATCGTCGTTCCGCCGGTGTAGGTGTTGGTGCCAGTCAGGGTGAGCGTGTTGGTATCGAGTTTAGTCACCGAACCCGTGCCAGAGATCGCACCGGCGAAAGTCAATGCATTCGATCGATTGAAGATGAGCGTACCATCGTCAACGACATCGCCGAGAATACTGCCGGTCGTGCCGCCATTGCCGATCTGCAAAGTGCCAGCCGAAATTGTCGTTCCGCCCGTATAAGTGTTGGTGCCGGTCAGGATCAGTGTGCCGAGATCTTGCTTGTCGATTCCGCCAGCACCTTGGAGTATGGACGCGATGGTGGCCGTCATCGTTGACCCGGCCGAGGTGCCATCGCCAACACGGATAATGTTGGCACCAGCGGCCAGTGTGATTGCTCCGCCCGTGATCGTGTAACCGTCAACGAAGAACTGCATGCCGCCCGACACCACTTGGCCGTCGGTGTTATCGACGGTGACGGTGCCGGGCGTGCCGGAGAAGATTGCAAAAATTCCACTTTCGTACGGCACGTTGGGGATGCCATTTGCATCGGTCCAGTTGTTGTTGGTGACATTCCACGTGCCATTGCCACCCTTGACCGTGTTGGGCGTATAAGGAGCGTCGCCATTCCAGAAGTTGATCGATCCACTCGCGCTGAGCAACAGATCGACTTGATTGGCCGTCGAAGTCACGATGGTGTAAATGCCATCGACGGGCTTTGTGCCGAGTGTGAGACCATTATCGGTCAGCGAGCCTGTATAGTTGAAAATCCGATACAAACCAGGCCCAAAAGTTCCGCCGGCCGATTCCGACACGTTCAACGTACCTGCCAGCGTCAGGTCGCCGCCGACATTGACCAGATCGTTCAGTGTGCCACCGGCCACATTGGCTTCTCCGAAGCGGTAATTCAGGACCGAGCCACTGTTGAGTGTGAGATCGCCCTTGATGGTCAATGTGCCAATCGTTCCGTCCGCTTGGCCAGGATTCAAGATGCCGCCGCTGGCGATCGTGACACTACCGCCGATGGTGCCGATGCCGCCAAGCTTCGCGCCGGACGCGACGGTCGTCAGGCCAGTTGCATCCGTCTGGTTGCCATTGATGAAGAGCGATCCGCCGGTCACGGTTGTTGCGCCGGTGTAGGTATTGGCGCCGGTCAATGTGGTGATGCCGGCGAGCTGCTCGACCGTCCCGCTGCCAGAAATCGCGCCGGCGTAAGACCACGCATTCGATCGATTGAAAATGAGTGAGCCGTTGTTGGTAACATTGCCCGTGATACTGCCGGTCGTGCCGCCATTGCCGAGCTGCAAGGTGCCGTCAGCGTCAATCGTCGTTCCGCCTGAGTAGGTGTTGTTGGCCGTGAACGTGGTATAGCCGGCGACCAATTCCACAAAACCGGCGCCACTAATCGTCGGGGCGAAAATATAGTTATCATCAACGGTGCTCGTGTGGTTGAAAATCAGCGAGCCCGTCGCACCCAGTGCTACCGACGCGGTGCTCAGCGTACCTGCCGCGGCTACAGTATCCCCTTTCGCCGCACCAATATTAATGACACCCAGTCCACCATTGCTGGAAACCGTAACGCTCGTGGCACTCACGGTGCCGCCGTTGGAAATGGTCAGCGTACCGGTGGCAGAAGCGCCGACATCTAAGACACCGGAATTCGTCCATGTCGAGCCGGTCCCATCGACGGTGGCCGTGCCATTGGAACTCCCCAGGTCGCCGACAAGACCATTGACACTGGTAACCTTACCACCGGCCAAAATGTTTAGCGTGCCGTTGCCGTTATAGCCGACATAGAGGGAGCCGGAACTCGTCCATGTCGAGCCGGTCCCATCGACTATGGCCGTACCATTGGAGCCCGCATTGGAGCCGATATTGCTGACGCCACTGTTAACGCTACCGCCGCCAGTGATTTTCAGCGTGCCAGTACCGTTCCAGCCGACATAAAGGCTACTTGAATTCTTCCATGTCGCACCGCCGCCAGTTCCATCGACGATGACCGTACCATTGGAGCCCGCAATGTCGCCGATCGTGACCTTGGCAACGGAAACATTACCGCCGTCTGTGATTTTCAGCGTGCCGCTGGTGACAGTCGTATTGCCCGTGTAGATGCTGGTGCCCGTAAGCACAGTCGTACCGGTGCCGATTTGATTCACCGCGCCGGTGCCGGTAATCGCGACAGAATAGGCTATCGTGGTACCACTCGCGGGATCGAACGCCAGAGTCGCATTGTTGAGTACAGGACCAACGATTGAGCCGTTCGTCGTGCCATCGCCGAGTTGCAAAGTGCCGGCCGAAATCGTCGTTCCGCCGGTGTAGGTGTTGGTGCCAGTCAGGGTGAGCGTGTTGGTATCGAGTTTAGTCACCAAACCCGTGCCAGAGATCGCACCGGCGAAAGTCAATGCATTCGACCGATTGAAGATGAGCGTGCCGTTGTCAACGACATCGCCGAGAATACTGCCGGTCGTACCGCCATTGCCGAGTTGCAAGGTGCTGCCGGCGTCAATCGTTGTCAGGCCGGCATAGGTATTGTTGGCCGTGAACGTAGTAAAGCCGGCGACCAGTTCCACCGTACCAGCGCCGGTAATCTGTGGAGCAAAAGTATAACTACCATCATCGCTCGTGTGATTGAAAACCAACGACGAATAGCCTGCTGTGTGCAGATCGACCGTTGGAGTGTCCAGCGTTCCCGGCGCGGCCGCGGCACTCCCTTTCGCCGCGCCAATAGTGATGACGCCCTGCGAGCCGGCGTTGGCAGCCACCGAAACGCTCGTGGCGCTCACGATACCGCCGTTGGAAATGGTCAGTGTGCCCGTGCCGGAGCTACCGACAACGAGGGTGCCGGTATTCGTCCACATCGACCCCGCGCCATCGACCGTGACCGTGCCCACGGAACCATTGGCACGTCCAATATAGCCATCCGTGCTGCTGACCTGTCCACCGTTCGTGATGGTAAGCAAGCCGACGCCAAAGACGCCGACATTGAAATCACCGCTGCTGATGGTCCAGGTGGAACCCGCCCCGTCAACGGTTGCCGTGCCCGTGGTGGTATATCCGATATCGCCCGCGGTGGTGTTGGTGACTTGTCCGCCATTGGCAATGTGAAGCTCGCCCGAACCACAGTTTCCGACAGTCAGGCTCCCGCTATTGGTCCAGGTAGAGTGGATTCCATCGACGCTGACCGTGCCCGTCGAACCGGTATCATATCCGATGATAGCGTTGGCGTTGCTGACTTGTCCGCCGCTCGTGATGGCCAGCGTGCCCGTCCCGCTGTATCCGACGTAGAGATCACTGTCATTGGTCCAGGCAGAGCCACTGCCATCGACCGTGACCGTGCCGGTCGCGCCTGATGCAAATCCACCAATGTAGCCATTGGTGTTGCCGACTCTGCCGCCGTTGGTAATGGTCAGCGTGCCGCTGCCGGTGTATCCGATCACGAGGGAGTTCCTGCTGGTCCAGGTGGATCCAGTGCCATCGACGGTGATCACGCCGCTGGCGCCGGAACCATCATATCCGACGTAGCCAGTGGCGTTGTTGACCTGCCCGCCGTTGGTGATGGTCAGCACGCCCGATCCTGGATATCCGACATAGAGGTCCGAACTGTTGGCCCAGATGGAACCAGAGCCATCGACCGTGACCGTGCCCGTCGAACCAGCTGCGGCTCCCATGATGCCGCTGGTCGTGTTGGAGACCTGTCCGCCGTTGGTGATGGTCAGCGTGCCCGAGCCGGAGTTGCCCACACGAATCCCACCGGTATGCGTCCAGGTGGAACCAGCGCCATCGACGATGACCGTGCCGGTGGAGCCCGCCACGGGGCCAATGGTGCCATTGAAGTCGGTGACTTGTCCACCGCTGGCGATGGTCAGGGTGCCGTTGGAGACAGTTGTGTTGCCGGTGTAGACGCTGGTGCCCGTGAGGATGGTCGTGCCGGAGCCGATTTGATTGACGGAGCCTATGCCGGTGATCGCGCCGGTGAAGGTATACGTATCCGATCGGTTGAAGGCGAGGATGCCGTTGTTGGTGATATTGCCGATGACGTTGCCTGTGGAGCTACCATCGCCGAGTTGCAGTGTGCCGGCGGTGATTGTTGTGCCGCCGGTGTAGGTGTTGTCGGCGGTGAGGATCAGCGTGCCGAAATCTCGCTTGTCGAGACCGACACCAGTGCCCGTCAGTACGGACGCAATGGTGGCCACATAGCTTGCTCCGGTCGGCGTGCCGTCGCCGACGCGGATGATGGCGATGCCCGTACCAGAGTCAGTCTCGACCAGATCGATCGCGCCGCCGGTAATCTTGTATCCGTCAACGGCGAACTGCATGCCGCCGGAGATCACCTGGCCGCCGCTGTTGTTGACGGTGACAGTGCCTGGGCTGCCTGTGAAGATCGCAAACCCCCCGTTCTGATACGGCCCGTTGGGAGACCCAGTCTCGTCCGTCCAGTTGGCGTTGGTGACGTTCCAGGTGCCGTCGCCGCCTTGGATGGAGTCAGGCGTGTAGGGAGCGTCGCCATTCCAGAAGTTAAGGTTCACAAACGCATTGACCAGATTGACCTGCCCGGCGGTCAACGTGTTGATGGTGAAATTGCCATCGGGCATATTGCCAAGCGTAAGGCCGTTATCGGTGAGTGTGCCGCCATAGTTGAAGATGCGATAAACGCCGGGGTCAAGCGTGCCGCTGGTGGACGAAGCAGTGACGTTCAACGTGCCCGCCAGGGTCAGGTTGCCGCCGACGACGACCAGATCGTTCAGAGCGCCGCCGACGACGCCGGCCTCTCCGAAGCGGAAATTCAGGATCGACCCGCTGTTGAGCGTGAGATTGCCGGCGATGTTCAACGTGCCAATCGTTCCGTTGGCTTGTCCGGGCGACAAGATGGCGCCGTTGGCGATCGTGACGCTGCCGCCGATGGAGCCGATGCCGCCGAGCGTTGCGCCGGTCGCGACGGTGGTCAGGCCGGTCGCGGCAGATTGATTGCCGTCGATGAACAGTTTTCCGCCAGTCACGGTGGTTGAGCCGGTGTAAGTGCTGGCGCCGGTCATTGTGATGGTGCCGGTGAGCTGATTCACCGCGCCTGTGCCGGAGATGACGCCGCCGAAGGTGATGGCGTCTGATCGGTTGAATATCAGGGTGCCGTCATCAACGACATTGCCGACGATGCCGCCGGTGGTGCCGCCGCCCCCTCCGTTGCCGAGTTGCAAAGTGCTGCCGGAGTAGATCGTGGTTCCGCCGGTGTAGGTGTTGTCGGCGGTGAACGTGGTGTAACCGGCGACGATTTCGACAAAACCGAGGCCGGTGATTTGCGGAGCGAAAAGATAGCTGCCGTCGGTGCTGGTGTGGTTGAAAACCAGCGACGAACTGGTTGCCGATGCCAGATTAATCGTCGAGGTGTTCAGCGTTCCCGGCGCGGTCGCGGCGCTGCCTTTCGCCGCACCGATAGTGATGACGCCCTGTGAGCCAGCGTTGGCGGCAACCGTGACGCTCGATGCGCTCACGACGCCACCATTGGAAATGGTTAGCGTGCCCGAGCCGGAGCTTCCGACAGCGAGATCGCCGCTATTGGTCCAGGTGGAGCCAGCGCCATCGACGGTGACGGAGCCGATCGCAGTCGCATTCAATCCGATGGTGCCACTGGTGTTGCTGACTTTTCCGCCATTGGTGATGGTCAGTGAGCCGGAGCCGGAGGTTCCGACGCAAAGATTGCCGGCATTCCAGGTAGAGCCAGCGCCATCGACCGTTGCCGTGCCGGTGACACCCGATCCATATCCAATGCTGCTACGAGGACTGCTGACAGTTCCACCGTTGGTGATGGTCAGCGAACCTGCGTCGGAGTTTCCGACATAGAGGCTATTGCTGTTGGTCCATGTTGAATTCTTTCCATCGACGATGACGGTACCGGTCGAACCCGCATTACAGCCAAGGAAGCCATCCGTGCTGCTGACGGTTCCGCCGTTTGTGATGGTCAGCGAGCCAGCGCCATAGATTCCGACAATGAGTTGATTGGCATTGGTCCAGGTGGAGTTTGTGCCATCGACTGTCACCGTACCGGTCGAACCGGATGCATATCCGATGTAGCCGTCGGTGTTGGTGACTCGTCCGCCGTTGGTGATGATGAGTTCGCCTGTGCCGTCGTTTCCGACGTAAAGGATGCCGGTGTTGGTCCAGGTGGCCCCCCCCCCCGCGCCATCGACGATGGCGGTGCCGGTGGAGGCGTCTCCGTCGTCGATGTAACCGGTGGCGTTGGCGACGGAGCCGCCGTTGGTGATGGTCAGGAGGCCGGAGCCTGAGAAGCCGATGTGGAGATCGCCGGTGTTGGTCCAGGTGGAACCCGCGCCATCGACGGTGACCGTGCCGGTTGAGCCTGCGCTATACCCGATGTAGCCGATGGCGTTGCTGACGGTTCCGCCATTGGTGATGGTCAACGTGCCCGCTCCAAGGTATCCGACATCGAGTTCACCGGTATTGTTCCAGATGGACCCCGCTCCATCAACCGTGACCATCCCTGTCGCACCTTGCCCAACGCTGCCGGTGGTACTGTCGACTTTTCCGCCGTTGGTGATGTGAAGCTCGGCCGCCCCGGAATTGCTCACATAAAGGGTGCCATTGATGGTCCAGGTGGAGCCATTGCCGTCGACGGTGACGGTGCCGCTGGAGCCGGAGGAGTGTCCAATGTAGCCATCGACGCTGGTGACGGTTCCGCCGTGGGTGATGGTCAGCTCGCCGATCCCGGCATCTCCGACATGGATCTCACCGTAATTGGTCCAGGTGGAGCCTGTGCCATCGACGGTGACCGTGCCTGCCGCTCCAGCGCCCACGATTCCGTTGGCGTTATGAACCTGTCCGCCGTTGAGAATGTTCAGTGTGCCGGTGCCGATGTTTCCGATCACCAGATCGCCGTCGCTACCCCAGGTGGACGCAGCCCCATCAACCGTGACCGTGCCTGCCGAGCCTGCATTATATCCAATGTAGACATTCGTATAATTGACTATTCCGCCATTCTTAATGATAAGCGTGCCGTCGCCGTCGTAGCCGACATAGAGTTCGCCGTCATTGGTCCAGGTGGACGCTCCACCTGTTCCATCGACGATGACTGTGCCGATCGAGCCTGCGCCATAGGCGATGTAGCCAATGGTGTCGGTGACGGTCCCGCCGTTGGTGATGGTCAGCGTGCCTGCGCCAAAGTGTCCGACATAGAGATCGCCGTAATTGGTCCAGGTGGCCCCCCCACCGGCTCCATCGACCGTCACCGTGCCCGTCGAATAATATCCTTCGTCTCCATGTCCGATGTAGCCATCGGCATTGGTGACTTGTCCGCCATTGGTGATGTGAAGCTCGCCGGTCCCCCAGTATCCGATACTGAGATCACTGCTATTGATCCAGGAAGAATCAACGCCATCGACGGTGACCGTTCCCGTCGAACCGGGATTGAATCCGATGCAGCCGGTGACGTTGCTGACATATCCGCCGTTGGTGATGATCAGTTCGCCGGTCCCGCCGACGGAGTTTTCCGCCAAAATATATCCGACACACAGGTCACTGCTACTGGTCCATGTGGAACCTGCCCCATCGACAGTGACCTTTCCCATTCCCCCCGATTCCGCTCCAATAACACTATACCCGCTGCGGACCAGTCCGCCGTTGGTGATGGTCAGCGTGCCGGTTCCAGCGTTTCCAACCCTGAGATCGCTGCTGCTGATCCATGTGGACCCCGTGCCATCGACGATGACGGTGCCGGTCGAGCCTGCGTCATAGCCGATGTAGCCATCGGTGTTACTGACTTGTCCGCCGTTGGTGATGGTCAGCGAGCCTGCCCCGTCGTATCCGACATAAAGGTTCCAGGAATTGGCCAAAGTGGAGCCAACCCCATCAACGATGGCCGTGCCTGTCGAACCCGCATTATAACCAATGTAGGCGCCTACATTGCTGACGGTTCCACCGTTGGTGATGGTCAGCGAGCCAGTGCTTCCAAATCCGACAAAGATGACACTGCTATTGGCCCAGGTGGCCCCTCCCCCCGTTCCATCGACGGTGACCGTGCCGGTCGACCCCGTTGAAGTTCCAATGAAACCAATGGTGTCGCTGACTTGTCCGCCGTTGGTGATGTGAAGCTCGCCAGTTCCGCCGGCTCCGATAAAGAGTTGATCGCTATTGGTCCATAGAGAACCCGCTCCATCAACGGTGACAGTGCCGGTCGCACCGGATTGCGCCCCGATGTAGCTCATGACGTTGCTGACATGTCCGCCATTGGTGATGTGAAGCTCGCCTGTTCCGTAGTTTCCGACATACAAATCGCCGCTGTTGGTCCATGTGGCCCCCCCCCCTTCTCCTCCAACGCCATCGACCGTGACCGTGCCCGTCGAACCGGAGAGTGTTCCAATGAAGCCATTGGTGTTGCTGACCGTTCCGCCGTTGGTGATGGTCAGCGAGCCTGCCCCGGCATTTCCGACAAAGAATTCATCGCTATTGGTCCATAAAGAGCCGGCCCCATCGACCGTGGCCGTGCTTGTCGGACCAGGTTGTCCCCCAATGAAGCCCATGACGTCGCTGACTTGTCCGCCATTGAGGATGTGAAGCTCGCCGGTTCCGTAGACTCCGACATAGAGATTATCGCTATGTGTCCATATAGCCCCTCCATTGGTCCCATCAACCGTGACTTTGCCCGTCGAACCCAATTCGGATCCAATGTGGCCGCTGGCGTCGCTGACCGTGCCGCCGTTGGTGATGGTCAGCTCGCCCGAGCTATAGTTTCCGATATGGAGATCGCTGCTATTGGTCCAGGTGGAACCAGTTCCATCAACGGTGACCGTTCCGCTCGAACCAGTGTTATATCCAAGAAAGCCAGTCGTATCGCTGACCTGCCCGCCATTGGTGATGTGAAGTTCGCCCGCTCCGCCGTATCCGACGTAGAGGTTTCCGCTATTGGTCCAAGTGGAACCAAGCCCATCGACGTAAGCCGCTCCTGCCGCGGCGTTTCCGATGATGCCATCGGTGTTGGTGACCTGTCCGCCGTTGAGGACGTTGAGCCGGCCCGAACCGACGTTTCCGATCACGAAAGTGTCGGCAGTGGTCCAAGTGGATGCCACCCCGTCAATCGTCAGCGTCCCCGCCGAGCCTGTGTTATATCCGATGTAAGCGTTTGCAAAGCTGGCGGTTCCGCCGTTTCTGAGGATCAGTTCGCCGGTGCCGCTGTAGCCGATGTAAAGCTCGCCGCTATTGGCCCACGTGGATGCTCCACCAGTCCCATCCACTATCACCGTCCCCGTCGCCCCAGCGTTATATCCGATGTAGCCAGTAGTATTGGTGACCGTTCCGCCGTTGGTGATAATCAGTGAGCCCGAGCCGTCGTTTCCGACATAAAGATCGCCGCTGTTGATCCAGGAGGCCCCCCCCCCTCCTGTTCCATCGACGGTGACGGTGCCGGAGCTGGTACCAACGCCGATGTAGCCATTGACGCTGTAAACCTGCCCGCCATGGGTGATGGTCAGTGAGCCGGAAGCCCCGGGGGTGATACCGATGCCAATAATTCCACCGTCAGGAACGACAGGCACCCCATTGTACCCGATCATCAGATCGCCACTGTTGATCCATGTGGATCCCGCTCCATCGACGGTGGCCACTCCCGTTGCCCCCAATGCAAATCCGACGTATCCATCGGAGTTGCTGACCGTGCCGCCGTTTTGAACGATCAGTTCGCCATAGCCGGACCCAGCGACATAAAGGTTGCCGTCATTGGTCCAGGAGGAACCGTTCCCATTGACGGTGACCGTGCCGGTCGAGATCGAAGAGTATCCAATGTAACCGTCGGTATTGCCGACGATTCCGCCGTGCTGGATGGTCAGCTCGCCTGCCGCCTCGTATCCGACATAAAGAACACCGCTATTGATCCAGGAGGACCCACCCCCCCCCGCTCCATCGACGGTGACATAGCCAGTTCCGCTTTCGCTATATCCCACGTAGCCATCTGTGCTTGTGACTTGCCCGCCATGGAGGATGTTCATGGAGCCTGTGCCATAATCTCCGAGGTAGAGATCCCCCGTATTGGTCCAAAGGGAATCTGCTCCATCGACGGTGACCGTGCCAATCGTATCCGTTACAGCCCCATTATGGACCACGGTAATGACGCCACCCGGTCCCAAGGTTTCTAGCGCATTGGTATTCCATCCAATAGAGCCATTGGTATTGCTGACCTGTCCGCCGTTGGTGATGATAAGCGTGCCGAAGCCGGCGTTTCCAACAGAAAGCTGCCCATCGTTGCCCCATGTGGAGCCAGTTCCATCGACGGTGACCACGCCGGTCGAACCGGTCCCAATTCCGATGTAGCCATCGGAGTTGCTGACCGCTCCGCCGTTGGCGATGGTCAGCGAGCCCGTCCCGGAGTTTCCAACATAAAGGTCACCGGCATTGGTCCATGTGGCCCCCCCCCCTGCTCCATCGACCGTGACTTTCCCTGCCGCCCCACTGCCGATGTAGGCATTCATGTTGCCGACCTGTGCGCCGTGGAGGATGTTCAGTTCGCCATCGCCGGACAATCCGATACAAAGATCGCCGCTGCTGGTCCATGTGGACGCGGCCCCATCGACGGTGACCGTACCAGCCGAGCCCTCATCGTATCCAATGTAGACGTTGGCATAGCTGACTTTTCCGCCGTTTTTGAGGATCAGCTCGCCCGCTCCGTCGTATCCGATATAAAGATTACCGGTATTGGTCCACGTGGATGTCCCACCCGTGCCATCGACGATGACCGTGCCTTGTGAGCCAGAGGAATATCCGATGTAGCCTGTGATGTTGCTGACTTGTCCGCCGTTGGTGATGGTCAGCAAACCCATCCCGGCGTTTCCGACCGCGAGGTTACCACTGCTGAGCCAGGTGGAACCAACCCCATCGACGCTGACCGTGCCGGTAGAACCCGGATTACCTCCAATGGAGCTGCTGGTACCACTGACTTTCCCGCCGTTGATGATGACAAGCGAACCCGAGCCGGAGCTTCCGATCCAGAGTAAACCGCTATTGGTCCAGGTGGAACCAACCCCATCGACGGCGACCGTGCCGGTAGAATTGGAATCATATCCAATGTAGCCAGTGGACGTATTGCTGACTTGTCCGCCGTTGGTGATGGTCAGCAAACCCGCGCCGGAGTTTCCAACATAGAGGGTACCGTTATTGGTCCAGGTGGAACCAATCCCATCGACCGTGACGATGCCCGTCCCACTGGCGGCATCTCCGATGGCGCCAGTGGCGCTGCTGACAGCGGCGCCGTTGGTGATGGTCAGCTTGCCTGCCCCGGAAGCTCCGGCATAGAGGCTCCCGCTGTTGGTCCATGTGGAGCCGCCGCCATCGACCGTGACCGTCCCCGTCGCACCCGGGAGTCCGCCGATTTCCGCAGTGGTATTGCTGACCGAGCCGCCGTTGGTGATGGTCAGTTCGCCAGCTCCCGAGCATCCGACGATAAGCACATTGTCATTGGTCCATGCGGACCCGCTCCCATCGACGACGACCGTCCCTCTCGAGCCGCCATTGGCGGCGATATTGCCGCTGATGCCGGTGGAATTGTCCTGGCCGACGACTTTTCCGCCGTTGGTGATCGTCAGCGTGCCCGTGCCGTAATTTCCGACAACGAGCTGACCGCTACTGGTCCATGTGGACCCCGTGCCATCGACGGTGACCGTGCCGATGGAGCTGGCGTTATATCCGATGTAGCCGATGGTGTTGCTGACGCTGCCGCCATTGGTGATGTGAAGCGTGCCAGCATCGGAGTTTCCGACGTACAAGGCTGCGCTATTGATCCAGTTGGCGTTTGTTCCATCGACGGTGACGGTGCCGGTTGAGCCAGAGAAGTTGCCGATGTAACCGATGGTGTTGTTGACGGTCCCACCGTTTCGGATGGTCAGTTCGCCCGCAGCGAGGTTGCCGACGATGAGAGTTCCGTTATTGGTCCAGGAGGCCCCTGTACCCTCCACCGTGACGGTTCCGAACCCGCTTGCGCCAATGAGGCCATTGGTGTTGGTGACCTGACCGCCGTTGGTGATGTGAAGCTCGCCTGTGCCGGAGGAGCCGATATAGAGAATCGCGTTATTGCTCCAGAGTGACCCGTTTCCATCGACGGTGACGGTGCCGGTGCCAGTGGCATTATTTCCGATGTAATTGGTTGCGCCAGTGACCTGTCCGCCGTTGGTAATGTGAAGTTCGCCCTGTCCGCTGCCGCCGACCGTCAAACCGCCGGCATTCCAGATGGAATTCGCCCCATCGACGGTAACCGTGCCTGTCGAACCCGCCAGACTGCCAATGGAGCCGCCGACGGAGCTGACCACTTTTCCGCCGTTGGTGATGGTCAGTGTGCCCGAGCCGGAGCTGCCGACCGCGAGCATGCTGCTATTGGTCCAAATCGACCCCGCCGCATCGACGGTAACCGTCCCCGTCGAACCGGCTTTCGATCCGATGTTGCCGGTGGCGTCGCTGACGCTGCCGCCGTTGGTGATGCTCAGCACGCCCGCCCCGAAGTTTCCGACGGTGAGGGTGCCGCTGTTGGTCCATGTGGACCCTACCCCATCGACCGAGACCGTGCTCGGCACAAGTACAGTCACCACCTGGCGAGGCCCTCCCAACGGGTCCGGCACGATGGTCGTCGTCGTGACCGCGTTATAGCCGATATAGCCATCGGTATTGCTGACTTGTCCACCGCTTTCAATGTAAAGCGTGCCGACTCCGGAACTGCCGATCTGAAGTACCCCGTTGCTGGTCCATGTGGAACCAACCCCCGTGATCGCGACCGTCCCCGTCGCCCCCACGTTATAACCAATATAGGCGTTGACGTTGCTGACCTGGCCGCCATAAATCAGCAGCAAGCCATTGGACGTCTGACCCACATACAAGTCCCCCCCAACGTTCCAAATCGAAGGCGATGAAATGCTCGGAGAAATATCACCACTACCAGCAATCTGTTGGGCGGCAAGCGGCGGCGTCTCGAACAACAACAAAAACGGAATCAGCGCACTGATCCGTATCGCGGTCCTGGCCAATGAGGCGTAGCGCTGGAATCGGCGATGAATGGTGAAATAGCGTTGAGGACATTCGTCCATGATGTTCTCGGTCCGTACGGAAGGCCTCGGCTTGCGCTGACAGGAAATTGGGTTCCCGCCCGAGGCCTCCACTTCGTGCCATATCGGCACAATCCAAGCCTCACTGAGGGACAAACCGATAAGAATCGCGATTGGACGCGACGGTGAGGGGAGGAATCTGAGTACGTCCGATAGTAGTTGTCGGGGAATAGTTATTAGACGCTCTCTCAAAAGGGCATGGGGAGGACAGAGGGACAAGGGACAGGGGGGGGAGAGGGGGAGGAAATTGGCCAGGCATCTCCTCTGTGGTGGTTTGTTCTCGTATGCTCAACCACCACTGCGTTACCACGCGGTGCTCCCTGTCTCCCCCTCACGCCGCCCCCCTGTCCCCCTGCCGCTCGACGGCGACGGCGCGAGGCGGTAGTGTTACGTCCTTCTGTGTGAAAGGAGACGATGATCGTGACGGAACGGGAACGCTTCTCGGCGGTGATGGATTACCAACCGTTTGACCGAGTACCGGTGTTGTACTTCGGCATCTGGGGGGAAACCTGGCCATTGTGGAAGGCACAGGGGATCAGCGCGTGGAATGCGATTCCGCGGGAGACCGGGATGGATGAGGACTGGGAGGAGGGGAGTTGGGGTTGTCAAGGGTTGGTGGACAATCGGCCGCGGGCGCTGTGTGAGGCGACGGTGCTGGAGGAAACCGCCACGTATAAAATTGCCCGGACGAATATGGGGCGGTTCTTAAACATCGCAAGGATGGGCCGAGCATTCCGCAGCATTTGGAAGAAGCGCTCAAACCGACACGGGAAAGCTGGAAAAATTTCAAAAAATGTTTGGATGGAGCGGCGGCGGATCGGACGCCGGCAGATCGGGAAACGAAACTGGCAGCCTTCAATGCGCGCAAACGCCCGGCATCCTTCCTCGCAGGAAGCCTTTTCGGCTGGCCGCGGGAATGGATGGGCGTCGAACAATGGTCGTTCCTGGCTTATGACGATCCGGCCATGTATGAAGATATCATTGCGACGGTAACGGATTTCTTCATCGAAATACATCGCCCGTTCCTGAATCGGACGAAGTTTGAGGTCGCTTATTTCTTTGAGGACTGCTGCGGGCGTAGCGGGCCCATGTTTTCGCCGGAGATGTATTGGCGGTTCTATCACAAGCACTATTCCCGCCTGATCGCCTTCTACCGATCCTGCGGCGTCCAGCACATCCTGCTCGACAGCGACGGCGTGGTCGATCCGCTGATCCCCTGCTGGATGGAGAGCGGCGTCGATCTCCTGTTCCCCATCGAAGTAGGTACATGGAAAGCCAGCCCGATCACAATCCGTCAAAAATACGGTAAAGCCCTGCGAATGATGGGCGGCGTGAACAAGCATGTGCTGACCGAAGGTCCCGAAGCGGTACGGCGGAGTCTTGAGCCGCTGGTGCCGCTGGTGAAGGAGGGCGGCTACGTTCCGATGCCGGATCATCGTATCCCGCCGATGGTGTCGCTGGCCCAATTCCGCGACTATGTGCGGGTGTTCAAGGAAGTATTTTCCGAGCCGGGGGGAGGAGGGGCTGCCTGATTTCTGGCAGACGGGTGTGGCTATTTTTTATGGCAAATGGTCATATGCAAGGCGAGGTCCGCGACGCCGCAAGCGTTTTCGACGCTCTTTTACGAAATCAACGCAAAGCCCCGCATTGCCATGCGGGGCTCCACTTGACGCTTATGCCACAAAAGAATAGCCACACCCTGGCAGACCTCTTATTGCTCGGCCAGTTGTTCTTCTTCCATCCATCGGACCACTTGTGAATGCCGGAGTGCGAGTCCTCGTGACTTCGCCGGGCGGTCCGTTTCTCGTGTGGAGATTTTGTCGGTATTGAGTTTGTCGATTCTCAATTCGCCGGTGACTTCGATCAACCGCGGGGCCATCGTCTCAGGCCACAGTTTTTCGACGTCCGTTAAGATCACCACTTCACGTCCCACCAGCGTGGCGAGCCTTCTGTTTTCGCCCAGACCTGCGTGCCCAATCAAGGTCACGCGTTTGCCGACGTACGGCTCCAGTTGCTGCACGTCTCCAATCGTATTCAAATCCACCGTCACGACAGCATCGTTCCCACCTCCCCGTCCACAGCCCTCAACTCCCACCAGCACTCCCAACACCAGAGCTGATAACCCTTTTTCAAGCAATCTCATCGCTGAACACCTTTCCGTCGCCGCAAGGAGACCTGCCACATTTGCTTCCATGAGACAAGACCTTTTGCGAGGCGATCGGTTAGTGCCGAAGAAGGAAGAAGCCAGAAGGTCTCATAGTTGTGGTTGGTTCAACACTTCTGGCTTCTGACTACTGGCTTCTGGCTTCTTTTTACTCTCCATGCCCTTGCGACGCATCAAGCCGCGTCCAGATTCAAGTCTCCGAGCCTTACCCCCAGTGCATGGGCGATTCGCTTCACTGTCGCCAATTTCGACCGATTCGGATCCTTGAGCACGCGACTGACCATTGCCGCATCCATGCCGGTCCGCTTGGCGAGTTCCTTCTGGGTGATCCCCTTCTGCCTGACCAGATTTTGCAACGTCGGCTTGGGCTCGGGAATATCGACAAACTCCAACCGCTCCGTCGCCCTGCCCTCTTTTTTTGCCTGGCGGTGTTCCTTCTGTAATTGCGCGATGTGTTGGCGGCTCGCCTTTTGGAGTGCCTTAGAAGACTGTAGTTTTTCGATCAGTGTTTTAGTGGAATCCGTTGCCCCCGCCGTTTCTCTTACGAACGTAGCCAAAGCCTTGGCAAACGGATCCGCCAACTCATCCGTCAGCGCCTTCAACTGAGACCGCACACTTTCGTAATCGTCTGCTCGCATAGTCCACCCGTATGACCCAAATGACTTCCTGATTCTACGATGTGACGCACAACATGTAAAATGACTTTCAAGTCAATTATCGTCACAAACAACACAATTGTTTTGCGAATCATACTTCGCTTATCTGGATATCCCAGATCGTTAATTGGTCGAACTGATCATTCCAGGAGCAGTGCATATGAGCGAAGTACCTCGCGAACAGATGAACCGGTTCGAGTCCCGATTTCCCCTCGAAGAGAACCTGCTCGTCTCCAGTCGCGATTTTCTGCAAGTGACGCCAGATTTTCACCGCAGGAAGCGAATCACGCGGAATGGAATTCCACTTGCTTTTTCCGGGGTCTTCAAATGCGATGTTTATTCGCGGCATAATCGTTCCTTCCGTTATCGCCTGCTCACCCACGCATCATAATTGTGCTTACTCAACTATATGCTGCAAACGCGACGGATGTAAAAAAAAACGCATTTTTTTTATGTCAGCGCGCTCCCACCCCGAACGGCAGGCAAGCCTGCCGACTAAATAAGGAATGATGCCGATGGTTTGATGCGTTACCGTTCCGCCGTCGGCAGGCTGATCGTTTTGACGACTTCCATGACGGGGTCGGCGCGTAGCGTGGCGAGGGCTTCGGAGGTGGGTTCGGAGTCGATTTTCAGGAGCATCAGGGCTTTGTCGCCTTTTCGGCTGATGGTCATATCGGCGATGTTGATGCCGAGTTTGCCGAAGGTGGTGCCGACGAGTCCGATCACGCCGGGCTTGTCTTTGTTGACGATCAGGACCATCGGGCCTTCGGGGATGATGTCCATCCAGTAGCCTTTGATCGCCAGCAACCGCGGCATATTGTCCATGTACACCGTGCCGATGATCGTGTGCGTTTTGGTCTCGCCGCTGCCGCCCCCCACTTTTTCCGTGATCTCAAGCTCGATGGAATGTTGAATGGCGCGTTGGACGGCCTGGCCCATGATGTCGGAGCGGATGGCGATGCCGCGGGATTCGGCCAGGTGGAAGGCGTTGACGACATTGACGGTTTCGCTCAGGAACGGTTTGAGCAGGCTCATGACGGCTAAGCGTTGGAGGGTGTTGCTGATGCGTTTGGGGAGTTCGCCGTTGGTTCGCAGGGTGATGGAGTCGAAGCCTTTGTCGGCGATGGTGGCGAGGATCGTGCCCATGCGGGATGCCAGGTCGGCGTAGGCTTTTTCCTGCGGGGAGAGGTTGACTTCCACGCCGCCGGCGTTCACGGCGCCGACGAGGCCTTTGCCTCGCAGATAGGTCAGGAGGCCAGTGACGACGTCGGTGGAGGCGGCGGTCTGGGCTTCGGTCGTGCTGGCGCCAAGGTGCGGGGTGATGACGGTCTTGTCGCCGAGCTTGAAAATTTCGAGGTCCATCGGAGGCGGTTCAGGCTCGTAGACGTCGACGGCGGCGCCGGCGACGTGGCCGGTCTTGATGGCGTCCGCGAGTGCGGCTTCGTCGATGATTCCGCCGCGGGCGGCGTTGATGAAACGGACGCCTTTTTTGCACTTTGCGATTTTTTCGGCGTTGATCAGGCCCTTGGTTTTGTCGCCCGGTACGTGCAGGGTGATGTAATCGCACTGCGGCAGGAGCAGGTCGAGTTCTTTGATCATTTTGACTTGGCCGTCGAGGGCGGACTCGGCGAAGAAGAACGGATCGTGAGCGAGGATTTTCATGTCGAGTCCGAGTGCTCGTTTGGCGACGGCACGACCGATGCGTCCGAAGCCGATGATGCCGAGCGTTTTGCCGGCCAATTGCGTGCCCATGAAGGTGTTGCGGTCCCATTTGCCGCTGCGGAGGGAGGCGTCGGCAGCCGGGATTTTGCGGGAGAGAGCCATCATCAGCGCGACGGCATGCTCCGCGGTCGTGGTGGTGTTGGCGTCGGGTGTGTTCATGACCAGGACGCCCATCTTGGTTGCGGCCTGCACGTCGACGTTGTCGACGCCGACGCCGGCGCGTGCGATGGCTTTGAGTTTGCCGGGGTGTTCCAGTTCCGCCGCACGGATCTGCACGCCGGAGCGGATGATCACGCCGTCGTAATTGCCCAGGACCTTGGCCAGTTCGCCCTTCTCCCACTTGGGCTGCACGGTCAGCTTCACATCGGTCTGAGCCTTCAAAATCGCAAGGCCTTCCTCCGCCAACTTATCCGCGACGAGAATATCAAACATGAGTTGCTCCGAAGTAAAAACGCGAAGTATAGCACGAATGTCTAGTTGGTGCATTGGCGTTAAATCGTCAAGTCGTTAAGTCGTTGGTCAGTTGGCAAGAGGAGCAACGACTTGACGATTTAACGACTTGATGGCTTAACGACTTAAAGCGAGAGGATGACAATCGTGGCGGGGAATGACAGAGGATTGTCAGATGTGACAGAGGATGGATGGGGGTGAGGAAAAAAGGTCGAGTTTTGCAGGGATTTTTTGGGGGGCGATGTGGCATGACGATTGTATTTGTCAAAGAGGTCGCACGATTTGGGAGGAACGAATATATGGAAGGCAAGATGATTCAACAACGTGGAGGGGAAAAAAAGAGGACGGGGGTGCCGAACATGACGCCGATGGTGGATGTGGTGATGTGTATTTTGATTTTTTTTATGTTGGGGAGTTCGTTTTTTGTGCCGGAGTGGATGATTCGGCAGAGTGTACCGGTGGAGAAGGGGGTGGGGATGGAGCAGCCGGGGATGCCGGCGGTACGGGGACGGATCGTGATGGAAAAAGGAGGAGGAGGCGAGACGTGGGTGCGGGTGTTTGGGGAAAAGGCGCTTGGGATCGAGGGGGATCGGGCGGCACTCGAGGCGCTCATTGCGCGGAAGGGGGCGGAGATTTCGCCGGAGATGCAGGTGGTGATCTGTCCGCAAGGCAATGTGCGGTATCAAGATTTGATCTGGGTGTATGAGTGGTGTCTGAAGGCACAAATGCGAAAGGTGGGATTCGCGACGGCTTCATGAGGGTTATCGGATAGAGGATTATCGGACGGAAGAGGGATGCTGTTTGTGACAGAAGTGGCACGTGGCAGAGAGGGTTTTGACAGAATTGTCAGTGAGGGGAAGTGTGTGGACATGCGGGGAATGGGTGTTTGGAATTTAAGAGTATCGGCCAATTGCCGGGAGTTCTTTTGGAAATAAAGGCGATTGTTGGAAGAAAAGGAGAACTCTGCGGTGCGGCACGGAGGTTGCTTTGAAGATTAGACCGGAATGATCGTGTGCGCCAGCAGAAGGCGTCAGGTCTGTGACCTTGGCAGGAATGGCAGACCTGAATGAGGGATGAAAATCCCCCCAGGGACATCGGCGAGATGTTGATGTCACGGCGCTGTCATTCCCCCTTTGCAGGGCCCGTGGCGTGAAAATGAGGAGACTCGTATGACACAGGCGACGAAAAAAGTGGATCCGCAGGTGGAAGGCAATCCGGCGAAGGAGCAGTTTGTGGAGGAGGCGGGTCAGGCGGGGATGCCGCCGTGGTTGGAGGCGGCGTTTCCGTGGGCGGTGAGTGTGACGGGGCATTTGGGGTTATTTTTAGTGTTTGCGTTTGCGTTGTATGTGAACGCGCATCAGCCGCAGGATGATACGGAGAAGATTGTGATACCGGCGTCTTTTGCGGACGAGAGCAATTTGCCGATGGTGGAGCATCCGGGGATCGATGGGGATCCGAATCGCGATGCGCGGCAGAACATTAATGAGTTTGCCAAGACGCAGGGGTGGGCACAGACGGAATCGAAGGACAATGTGGCGAGCATGCTGGAAGGGTCGGAAGGGGATAATGTGGTGGATATGATAGCGACCGGGACGGGCGGGAGCGTTGGCAGGGGGAACGGAGGCGTGGGGAAAGGGTCGGGCGGGGTGCAGGCGCCGTACGGGGTGCCCGGCGGCGGGCGCGGGATCGGGGTGAAGTTCTTTGAGCAGAAGGCGACGGCGAAAAAGATTGTCTATATTTTGGACCACTCGGGGTCGATGCTCGATACGTTTGATTTTCTGCGTCAGGAGGCGATCCGATCGGTCAATCAGATGATCCCGGTGCAGTCCTTCGGCGTGGTGATGTTCTCGGAACGAGCATCGGTGATTTATCCGCAGTTGCAGCGTGCGACGACGGAGACGAAAAAAGATTTCGCGTCGAAGCTGCAGAACTTCCGGGCACAGGGAATGAACGACGATCTGCTGGATCCGGGCAAGGAAGCGTTTGAGGCGGCGTTTCAGCTGCAGCCGGAAGTGATTTACTTTTTGACGGACGGGCGATTTGATCCGCGTTTGATAGAGATCGTGACGAATCAATTGAATAAGGCCAAGAAGGTGCGTGTCAATACGCTGGCGTTCGTCATCAATGACCCGATCTCGGAAGATCAGCTCAAAGAACTGGCCAAGAAGAACGGGGGCGTGTACAAGTTTGTTTCGGAAAAAGACCTGGGGAAAGGGTATTAGTGAAAGTTAAAAGTTAAAAGTTAATTGGTATATCTGGCTTTCGTAATCAGTCCCTTGTTTTAAGGAGTATGGTGTGATGGGTTTTGGTAAGAAGGTTGTCATGGCGGGAGCGGTGGCGGTGGTTGGCGTGGCGATGAGTACGCCGGCGATGGCGGCAGGAGGAGGCGGGATGGTGTCGATGCCGGTGTTGGCGGCGGCGACGCTGCCGATGTGGGTGTTTCATGCGTTTGACTGGCTTGTGATTTCGCTGCTGATTTTCGCGTCCATTTCGGGGATCGCGTTGGCGATCGATGCGATGCTGCATGTGCGTGAAATCAAGATTGCGCCGCCGGAGACGACGGAACATCTGCGGAGCCTGATCGCGGGTCGGCAGTTCAAGGAACTGATGGACTTCACCGCGACGGATGAGACATTCATCAGCAAAGGGCTCTACGCGGCGATCCGCAAGGCACACCTGAAGTTCCCGGCAATGCGTGAAGCGATGGAGAACTCGCTGGGCGAACAATCGTCGCATTTGTTCCGCCGCCTGGAGCCGATGAACGTGATCGGGAACATCGGGCCACTGCTGGGACTGCTGGGGACGGTGCTCGGGATGATCATGGCGTTTTATGCGTTGCTTGCGACGGGCGGGAATGCCAAGCCGGCGGATTTGGCGGGTGGTATCGGCGCGGCGTTGTGGCATACGTTCTTCGGGTTGTTCGTGGCGATTCCGTGCCTCGTGGTGTACGGGTTGTATCGCACCAAGGCGGATAAGATCGTGACGAAGGCTTCGGTGGTGGCGGAAGAACTGCTCGAAGGACTGCGTCCGGAATCGAGCGATGAAGCGTCGAAGTCGAAGAAGGTTTCGAGCAGCAGCAGCAAGGCGACCGCGGCCGCTCCGGCGCCGCAGCCAGTGCCGCAGCCGGCGGAATGAGTTGGGATTTGGTGATTTCGTAATCTGGTGATCTGGTGATTTGAAATGGGATGATTTGGGCTGGTGATTGGAAATAACTTCAATCACCAGATCACTCAATCACCAAATCACCAGATTTTTCAAGGAGGTGCTTTATGGCACGCAAGGGCATTGAGCCGATGCACGATGAGCATGTGAACGTCACGCCGTTGATCGACGTGGTAATGTGCCTGATCGTGTTCTTCCTGATGGTCAGTAAGTTGGTGAAGGACGAGATGGTGGAGATGGTGATTCCGCGGGCGAATGTGGGGCTGGAAATGGAAGATCAGATGGGGCGATTGACGATCAACGTGGTGCCGCCGCCGTTGAAGGATAAGGATGGTAATGAGATTCCAGAGGCGCAGCGGAAGTTGATGCCGCCGACGGTGAAGATGCACGGGCAGGATATGATCACGGGGGACGGATGGAAGGCGCTCACGGCGCGGCTGCGGGATGAACGCAGACTGAATCCGGATCTGAAAGTCATCCTCCGGGCGGACGAAAATGAGAAGTATGACTGGATCGGGCCGGTGCTGGTGGCTTGTGCGCAGGCGGATATTAAGAATGTGAACTTTGCGACGCGGCAAGGGCAGTGATTCAAAGTTAAAAGTTATAAAGTTAAAAGGTAGAGGTGTGATATGAGTGCTGGCGGTGGTGGCGGCGGTAAGAAGAAGAAACCGATGAAGAAGATGGCGCATGTGGGGCCGAACATGACGCCGATGGTGGATGTGGTGATGTGCATTTTGATTTTCTTTATGTTGGGGAGCAGCTTTGTGATGCCGGAGGTATTTTTGAAGAGCAGCATGCCGGCGATCGACAAGGCGGGGCTGGGCGAGAACGCGGCGGAGGGGAAAATGCCGGCGGTGAAGCTGTGGATCAAGATGGCCCGTGAAGGCGATGATACGATCGTGCGGGCGTTTGACGCGGCGCCGCAGAAAATGGACAAAGTCAAGAATGACGCGGATCCGGCGACGGCGGACCAGACGACAAATGAAAACATTTTGAAATATTTCAAAGCGAAACAGGCGGGGCTCTCGCCGGATGTGCAGATCATTATCAAGCCCGACGGCAAAGTGCCCTACCAGGATGTGATCACGATTTACGATTACTGCATGGAAGCACAGTTCAAGCAAGTGGCCTTTGCGCCGGCGGGGTAATCAATAGCCACAGAGGGCACAGAGGGCACAGAGTAAAGCAACTTTTTTCCACTCTGTGTCCTCTGTGTTCTCTGTGGCTAAAAAAATTCGAATCGGATCATCGAATCGGATAGAATGACGGCATGACGATTCAGGTCGCGAAAATTTCGGCTGAGCAGTTTCATCACATCGAAGTGCCGGGAGGGTTGCGGTTTGAATTGGTGAATGGAGAGGTGATCGTGAGTCCGAGTCCCCGATCGTATCATTCTCATGCGGTTGCCGGGCTGATAGCGATTCTGAGGACACACATTCGAGCGTATGATCTGGGCCGTTTGTTTACGGAGCTGGACACGGAATTTAGCCCGCTTGATGTACGTCGTCCGGACTTGATGTTCGCCACGAAGAAGCAGTTGAAAAAAATAGATCCGAACGGTGCCGCGAGTTCGGACGATGCGGAACTTATCGTGGAAGTGATCAGTCTTGGTTCGGATCGTACCGATCGGGTAATCAAGTTCCAGCAGTATGCGAAGGCGGGTATTCGTTATTATTGGATAGTTGATCCTCAGCGTCGGACGTTCGAGGCGTATGTTCTTACGGGGAAATCTTATCGTTCGCATGTGAAAGCGAGCGGCGATGCGGTTGTGCGAGCGAAACCGTTTGTTGATTTGGCGATTCCACTCCAGGAACTTTGGTGGTAAAGGTGACTGATGCAGAAGCGAATTGTGGCGGCGTTGCTGATGGGGGCGGTGATTTCGGGGACGACGTGGGGACAGGCGCCGGCGGTCAAGATCGTGGCGAATTCGGATACGCAGTGGGCGCATGAGCTGTTGCAGTTGAATCAGCCGTCGCTGATCGCGGCGCAGGAGGCGGCGAGCAAGGGGACTCCGGCGGAGAATCTGTGGAAGGCGCAGACGATCGCGGCGACGTGGGATGAAATCGCCAAACAGGGCGAAACGGTGCGAATGGCCACGGAGTACGTGGCGGCGATGAATGCGTACCTCGAGCAGAATCCGGATGTGGATGGGGTCTGGGCGTTGGATCATGCGAAGTTTATTTATGGACAATTGTCACAGCGTGTGGTGACTCGGATGGAGAACTGGGTCAATACGCCGAAGGATCGGGCGGCGCTGGCGCCGATGGCGGAGTTGGGGGATGCGTTGTTGAAGAAGTCGACGGCGTCGCTGGATTCGGCGGTGAGGTACTACGAGTCGCGGCCGCAGTTCGATGAGAATGCGTATACGCGTGTGGCGACGGCGCAGGCGGAGGGGCATTATTACAACGTGTGGGGTCAGTATTTCAAGGCGATGTCGATGGAACCGGGGACCAAGGCGCGGAAGGATCTGCTGCTGGCGGGAGCGGGGTCGCTGGCTCAGTGGGCAGATGAGGCGACGGATAATGGGGTGAATCATCAGGCGTTGCTGCTCCGCGGGAAGATGCAGAGCGAGGCGGGGAATTTGGTTCTGGCGAAGAAAGATTTGGACAAGGCGATGCTGCCGGTGGCGACGGATGAAGGGGGTAAGCGGGCTGCTCCGGAATGGGTGGTGTATCAGGCGCGGTATCAGAAGATTGTGACGCAAATCCGCGAGCGGGATTTTGCGTCGGCGCTCAGTGCGTTTGAGGAGTTTAAGAAGACGCTGCCTCAGGACAACAAGCTTGCGATGATGTCGGCGGAGATGCTGCGGTATCGCATTGTGTGGGCGGAGGCGGAGACCAAGGAGGGCGCCGAGAAGAAGGAGACGCAGCTTAAGGCGATGGGGATTTTGGCGGAGATCATCAAGGCAGAGCCGGGATTCCGGGATTTGATTTACGAGCAGTTGGGCTCGCAGATTGCGGACAACACGGATGTGGCGGACCTTCTGCCGATGCAGCAGTTGGCGATCGCTTATGCCAAGAGCCAGGGTCAGCGTGGCGAGACGGAGGCGAGCAAGCAGGCGTTGCGTGAGGCGGTGAAGGCGTCGGTGGCGGTGAAGGAGAATAAGAGCTCGACGGCGTCGGATAAGCTCGAGGCGACGTATCTGGCGGGGATATGCTCGGCGGTGCTGAATGACCTGGTGCCGGCGATCCAGTTTAACGTGGAATTTGTGGAGCTTTCGTCGGCCAAGGATGAGCGAGCGAAGAAGGTGTTGGACATTACGATGGGACAGATCGGGCAGTTGAAGAAGGAGCATCCCGATGTGGCCAACAGTGCGCAGGTGAGGACGCTGGTGGAAAAGGCGTTGCTGCTGAGCGTGACGAAGTTCGGGGATGACAAGTATGCGTTTTACCTGGCGGTGTCGCTGGTGCAGGCGGAGAAGCTGGATGAGGCGGCGAGGGCGTTCGCGCGGGTGCCACAGAATGATCCGAAATATGTCGAAGCACAGTATGGATTGGTGAGCATCGCGACGACGCGGTTCAGCGAGCTGACGGGGAAACAGGCGCCGCAGGCGGATGTACAGCGGGCGGCGAATGATTTGTTCAAGACTTGCGGGAATTTTGTTGCGTTGCTGGAGAGGCCGCCGGCGGGCATACCGGCAGAGACGCTGAATCGGTTCCGTTCGTATCGGACGGATATTCTGTTCATTGAAGCGACCACGGCCTTGAATCCGAACGTGAACGATGGCCGCAAGGCGCTGGACCGGATCGAGAAGTTGTATAAGCTCCAAGGAGAATTGACGCCGAGGATGCAGGGGGCGGTGTTGCGGCTGAAAATTCAGGCGATGCAGACGAGTAACGCCAACAGCGCCGAGATCATGAAGGTGATGCACGAGTATGCCAAGGCGTTGGGGAAGGACCCGGTCGATGTCATGACGGCGATGGCGTCGCAAACGCTGGAAGAAGCGACCCGAATCGAGAAGACCGATCCGGCCCAGGCGAAAAGCCTGGCGAATTTCGTGGTGAAACTCTTCGATCCGATCATCGAGGAGAAAAACAAATCCGGGACCGCGGCGGATAAGAAGGCGGCGTTTGACCTGCGATCGATCAAGGCGCACATGATGGTTCTGGCGGGTGATTACATGGGGGCACAGGCGCTTTGCCTGCAACTGCAGAAAGAAGATCCGGTGCAGTTGAGTCCGTTCCAGACGGAAGCGAGGGCGATGTTTTTGAAGGCGAAGGAGACGCACGACAACAGTGAATATGCGAAGTCGTTGGATTTGTTCAAGCGGATTTTGCCGCGGTTGACGCCGGGGAACGAGGGATATTGGGAAAGCTGGCTGCGGATCATCCAGTGCATGGAAGCGATCAAAGGTGACGTGGCGCGGGATGAGATCAAGCAGAAGCTCAGGGATTTGAGGAGCTCTTCGCCGGACCTGGGCGGCAGCCTGTACAAGCAGGATTATGATCGGCTTGTGGTGAAGTACGGGGCGTAAGCGCGGAAATTCGAAATTCGAAACTCGAATGACGAATCAAATTCGAAAGTTCGAAAGTTCGAATGACCAAAACCATTGACGTCAGAAACTTCCATAAAACAACGTGCCACAAAATCCTTCTGGATGAATCGAAAAATTGGCAGGTCCTGCTCTGTCTCGATCCTCCAATCAGAACCGCGACCGTCAGGGAGCGACAAGTGTTATTTCCGCATTGTCGCACTTGTCGCTCCCTGACGGTCGCGACTCTGATAGAGGATTGAGATAGAGCAGGCAATCCAACAAAAACCCCCGGCGGAGCGGGGGCTGATGGGGGCGTCTTGGAGGGTATCGGGCGTATTACTGCGGGACGGGGGATTCGCCGCTTTCGCCTCGCCATTGTTTGCCGATGGTCTGCGGCATCTTTTCGTCGGGAGCCCATTTGCGGGCGTTGGGCGAAAGAGTCGGGTTGGGCGGGGCTTTGCCATTTTGCGCGGGATCGGGCATTGCGAGTTTCAGGTCGAAAGGTTTGGACTCGACGCCGTCGAGTGCCTGGATTTCCGTGATCACCATTGTGCGTGAGGCCGCGACGGCGAACTTGACGTAACGGGCGGTGACCGGCGAAGGCAGGAGCATCGTGTGATTGTGGGCGGCGAAGGTCTCCTCGTCGTTGTACATGTAGTTGACGGGAATGTCCTTCCAGTAGAGGTTGAAGTCGAAGTTTCCGGCGGACTTGAAGTCCTTGCCGTCGTCGCTGGTGAGGACTTCGACTTTGTCCTTGATTTCGCCTTTCATGGCGTCCTGCGTGGGATAGCCGAGGATGTGGATGCGGAAGGCGGCGATTTTTTCTGGTTTGCCCAGATCGACGGTGATCTCAGGCTTCATGCCTTTGGTCCAAGCGGGTCCTTCGGCGAAGTTCACGCCGCCGGAGAAGGAGGACCCGACGCGTCCGTCGGTGAGGCGTTTGCCGGACTCATCGTTGGCGCCCCAGACGCTCTTCTTGTCTGCCACGGGCGGGACGGAAACGGAGTAGGGTTTGTCCTGAGCGAGATTTTTGCCGTAGGTGACCCAGTTGCCGACGAATTTTTCGCCGCCGACGTCCTTGCCGTCGGAATAGCCATATTTCACGTCCGGGCGGGCGCCTTTGAGATTGACGGTCAATGAGTCAACGATCGGCTGGTCATATCCACCGACGTTGATGTTGAAGGTTGCGGGGAGTTTGTCTACCGCCTGCGTGTAGGAGCGAGGCACGATCGTGTAATCCTTCTGGCGTTCTCGCCAGTTGAAGGTGACTTCGACGGGCGAATTGGAAGGAGCGGCCAGCTTGTGATTCACTTCCATGTGGACGGCGTAAAGCGAACATATGCCATTGCTGCCTTTTTTCTTGTCCCATGAGCCCGGTCCGTTGAGCGAGTACTTCAGCAGCACCGACTTGGTGCCGGCGGGAACGCCTGTGACGGTCTCGAAGTGGATTACGTCCCACGGGCCCTTGATGTCGTCGTAGGTATAATCGGTTGTCCATGTCTTGCCGCCGTCGTAGGAGTGGAGGAAATCAATGTGATTGTTCTTTTCTTTGTTGTACATGCGAGCACCGTAGGTGAAGGAGGTGATGTCCTGCGGTGCGTCGATTTTGTAGATCATGTAGCCTTCTTTGCCGCCGTCGGTGTAGTGGACGGATCCTTGCCATTCGAGGAAGGAATCGTCGGAGCTGGCGGTGAGGTTATCTTCCGCGAAGAGGTAGGGCTTGTATCTGCCGCCCTTGAGTTCGGGCCAGAGGGAGATGGTGCCGGTCTGTTCGCCGTTGCCGACGTAGACGGTATTTTTGCCGAGCTTGAGCTGCGGCTGCGTCTTGGCGTTGAGCTGGGTGATGGTGTCGAAGGCGATGGATTGCAGCGAGGCGCCGGTATTGAGGCTGATTTTGACGAGGACTTCGTAGGAGCCGTTGACTTCCTTGATAAGCTTGAGGTCCTTGATGTCTCCGTCGATCTGCTGCCACTGGATGCCGTTGTTGGTGGAGACGGCGAGTGCGGCGTTGCCTGTGGCCTGGGCTTTGATTTGGAGGGAAGTGATGACGTTGGCGCCTTCGACTTTGAAGATGGCGAAGCCGGGTTTGGCGGCGTCGGCGAGCGCCAAGCCGTTGGCGCCGGCGGCGATGTTGTCGGACTGATAGACGGATTCAGCGAGATGAGCGGCGTCGAGGGCGGGGGTCCAAGAGCGGTCGCCGTTGCCGCGGATGCGGTAACGGGAGTTGGCGGATTCCGGATCCTTGCCGTTGTTGGGGACGAAGTACGCCGGATCGGCCTTGTAGTCGGATTTGTCTCGCTGCTGCACAGCGTTGGGTGATTGCGCATCCTGACGCGAATAATAGCGTGTATAGACTTCGCCGCTGCGCAGATTCAGAGAGTAACGGTGTCCGCGGTCCTGGTCGTAGAGGTAATAGCGGTACTTGAGGCCATTGGGGCTGAAATCGCCGACGATCTGGGAGAGTGAGCGCTCGGTGTCGGCGCCTCCGCAGTAGCCGTTGGGGCCGGTGCCGGTGGCGGCGTGGTAGAGAGCGATGTAGCCTTTGACGGGTTTTCCGTCGGTTTCGGGGCCGGCGAGGGTTTTGCCGACATCTTCGACGCTGGCGACGGTCTTGCCGTCGGGCAGGAAGTAGTACATGGAGAGCGAGTTGTCGTAGTGGTGGAACCGGCCGTCGTACCAGACGTCTGGGACGGTGTGATTGCTGATATCGAAATATCGGCAAGGATAACCCATGTAGAGCCAGGTGGAGCATTTGATGCCGGAGATGGTGGAGCACATGGTGTAGCCGTAGTCGTTGAACTGGCGGATGGGGTCGGTCTGAGCGAAGCCGTGGAGCATCATCGGGGCGGTCTGGCGGCGGGCGATGTGAGCCCAGTAAAACAGAGCCCACATCTTGTCGGCATCGCTCTGCCAGTTACTGGTGATCGAATGCACCATCGATTCCATGTCGGAATAGTCCGGACTGGCATCGGTGACGACCTTGAGATTGGCGAGCTGGGCATACGCTGGAACGGAGGCCAGCAGCACGGATGCGGCCAGCAAAGGGAAATAACGCTTCATGGAATTCCTCACGAAAAAAGAAACAACGTTTGAGAAGAACAACGATGAACAACCGCAAGAGATTGCGATTGTTTCAAGCTGATTGCAAAAAGCAACCGCGAGAGGCTTGCGGGGGTGTGGCCGGGTGTGACTATCTTTTATGGCAAATTGTCATATGCAAGGCGAAGTCCGCGACGCCGCAAGCGGTTTCGGTGGTCTTTGGCGAGATCAAAGCGAAGCCCCGCATTGCCATGCGGGGCTCCTCTTTAGCCTTATGGTTAGTCGTCGGCGTTTTGGCCGCCGTTTTGCCATGGTTTGCCGATGGTCTGCGGCAGTTTTTCGTTCGGGGCCCATTTGCGGGCGTTTGGACTTACGCCGGCGTTGGGAGGGGCTTTGCCGTTGTTGGCGGGATCGGGCAATGCGATCTTCAGGTCGAAGGGCTTGAACTCGTAGCCGTCGAGGACCATGACTTCGCTGATGCCCATGGTGCGGCTGGGAGTGACCTTGAACTGCACGTAGCGAGCATTGACGGCATCCTTTAATGGAAGCGTATGCACATGAGCGCAGAAAGATTCTTCGTCCGTCCACATGTAATTCTCCGGAACGTTCTTCCAGCGGAGGTTGAAGTCGAAGTTGCCGGCGGAGGTGAAATTCTGGCCGTCGAGGCTGGTGAGAACTTCGACTTTGTCTTTGACCTGGCCCTTGATGGCGTCCTGGAAGTCGTAGCCGTAGATGTGGATGCGGAAGGCTTTGCAGGATTGCGGGGAGCCGAGATCGACGGTGATATCGACGGGCTTGTTCCACATGGCGCCGTCCTGATAATTGCTGCCGCCGTTGTAGGGGGCGCCGACGAAGGTGTCGGTCAGTCGCTTTCCGCTGTCGTCATTGGCGCCCCAGGAGCTTTCTTTGGGCAAGGGCTTGATGCTGACAGTGTAGGGTTTGTTGGCGGCGAGGTTTTTGCCGTAAGTGGCCCAGACGCCGACGAATTTTTCGCCGCCGACGTCTTTGCCGTCGGAATAACCGTACTTCACGTCCGGACGGGAGCCTTTGAGGTTGACGGTCAGGGCATCGACGACGGGGTGGTCTACGCCGCCGACGTTGATGGTGTAAATCGCCGGCAGTTTATCGACCAGTTGCGTGTGCGAGCGCTTCACCAGCGAGTAATCCGCCTGGCGCTCGGACCAGTTGAAGGTGACTTCCACCGGCCCGTTCGAGGGGGCGGCGAGCTTGTGATTGGCTTCCATGTGAACGGCAAAGAGTGAGCAGACGTTCGGGCCGCTGCCGCTGGCCGAAGAGTTCATCAAATACTTGAACAGCACGGACTTGGCGCCCGCCGGGATATCCGTCACGGTTTCGTAATGGACCACATCCCAGGGCGACTTGGTGTCGGTGAGCGAGTAGCTCTGCTTCCACGTTTTGCCGCCGTCGAAGGAGTGCAGCATATCGATATGTGCTTTTTGGCCGCGGTTGTAAAAGCGGCCGCCGTAAGTGATGGAGGTCAGATCGCTCGGGGCGTCGATTTTGAAGACGATGTAGCCGTCTTTGCTGGCGTCATTCGGCCACATGGAGCCCATGTAGCCCTGGCTGCCTTCCGAGGAGACGATGTTCGACTCTTCAAAGATGTAGGGTTTGTAGGCGTTGCCCCAGAGCTGCGGCCAGAAGGTGATCGTGCCGGTCTGCTCGCCATTGCCGACATAGACGGTGTTTTTGCCGATCTTGAGCTGCGGTTGCGTCTTGGCGTTGAGCTGAGTGATGGTGTTGAAGTTGATCGATTGGAGCGAAGCGCCGACATTGAGGCTGACTTTGACGAGGACTTCGTAAGAGCCGTTGACTTCTTCGACGAGTTTGAGGTCTTTGATATCTTTGTCGATCTGTTTCCACGTTACGCCGTTGGTGGTGGAAATGGCGAGGGATGCATTGCCGGCGGCTTGGGCTTTGATTTGGAGGGAGGTAATGACGTTGGCGCCTTCGACTTTGAAGATGGCGAAGCCGGGTTTGGCGGCGTCGGTGAGAGTGAGGCCGTTGTTGCCGGCGGTGATGTTTTCAAGGCCTGCCGTCTGGCTGGCGATGTGGGCGGCATCGAGGAGTGGGGTCCAAGCGCGTTCGCCGTTGCCGCGGAGATGGAAACGTGAGTTGAAGGATTCCGGGTCCTTGCCGTTGTTGGGCACGAAATAAGCCGGATCCGCTTTGTAGCTCGCGTCGCCATCCTGCTGCTGCACGGCGTTGGGGGAATTGGCGTCCTGACGACTGTAGTAGCGGGTGTAGACCTCGCCATCGCGGAGGTTCAGGCTGTAGCGATGGCCGCGGTCCTGATCGTAGAGGTAATAGCGGTATTTGAGGTAGTTGGGATTGAAGCATTCTTCGGCCATGTGCTTGAGGGAGCGTTCGCAGTCGGCGCCTTCGAGGTAGCTCTTGGGGCCGGTGGCGTGGAGGCATTTGTAGTAGCCGATGTAGCCTTTAACTTCCTGGCCGTCGGTCTCGGGGCCTTTGCCTTTACGTCCGACGTCTGGAACACCGGCGACGGTTTTGCCGTCCTCCAAGGTATACATCGTGGAGAGGGAGTTGTCGTAGTGGTGGAATCGGCCGTCGTACCAGACGTCCGGCACGGTGTGCGCGCCGATGTCCCAATACCGGCAGGGATAATTCATGTAGTTCCAGGTCGAGCACTTGATGCCGGCGATCGTCGAGCACATGGTGTAACCGTAGTCGTTGAACTGGCGGATCGGATCGGTCAGGGCGTCGCCGTGCAGGATCATCGGGGCGGTCTGCCGGCGGCCGATGTGAGCCCAGTAAAATTGGGCCCACATTTTGTCGGCGTCGGCTGTCCAATTGCTGGTGATCGAATGCACCATCGATTCCATATCGGAATAATCCGGATTGGCATCTGTGACGACCTTGACGTTGGCGAACTGAGCGTGCGCCGGAACAGCCATCGCCATCGCGACGGCCGCTCCAAGTAGGAAAGAAAATCGCTTCATAAAAGAAACTCCCGAAAAGAAAAAACCGTGAATCTCGAGCGCCGCGGAGCGAACTCCATTGCCGCTCTTAGAACGACTTTCCGATGGTCGTCGGCAATTCGCCGTCCTTCCACTTCTTGGCATTGGGCGACACGTCCGGCTTGGGCGGAGCTTTGCCATTCTGCGAAGGATCGGGCAACGCAATCTTCAGGTCGAAGGGCTTGAACTCGAAACTATCGAGCACCTGCACCTCGGTCACGCCGGAGAAGCGGTTGGCCGTCAGCGTATACTTGACAAAGCGAGCCTGCACCGGGGCTTTGGGGGCGAGGAAAAAGTTGTGGCCGCAGAAGGTCCCCTCGTCGGTGTACATATAGTTCACCGGAATATCCTTCCAGTGCAGGTTGAAATCGAAGAAGCCCTGGGAGGTGAATTCTTTGCCGTCGACACTGGTGAGGACTTCGACTTGATCCTTGTTTTCGCCTTTCATCGCGTCCCACCATTCGTAGCCGGTGGTGTGGATGCGGAAGGCGGCACACTTTTGGACTTCGCCGAGATCGACGGTGATCTCCGGTTTTTTGCCGGCGGTCCAGAGGGCTCCTTCGGCATAGCCGCCGGCATAAGAGGAACCGACACGGCCGTCGGTGAGCTTTTTCAGATCCGGATCGCCTGCGTCCCAGTTCGTGTCGGAAGGAATCGAGAGCGTATAGGGTTTGCCAATCGCCAGGTTTTTGCCGTAGGTGGCCCAGACGCCGACGAACTTATTGCCGCCGACGTCATGGCCGTCAGAGTAGCCGTACTTCACGGGTTCTGTGCCACGCGAGCCTTTCAGGTTCACGGTCAGCGAATCGACGATCGGCTGGTCGTATCCGCCGACGTTGAGCGTGTATGTCACCGGCAGCTTATCGACCAGTTGTGTATGCGAACGTTTCACCGTCGTGTAATCTTTCTGGCGTTCCTGCCAGTTGAACGTTACTTCCACGGGACCGGCCACCGGCGCCGCGAGCTTGTGATTCACTTCCATGTGCACCGCATAGAGCGAACACTGATACGTATCGCCTTTTTTCGAATCCCAGGAGCCCGGACCGTTGAGAGAATACTTGATCAGCACGGACTTGGTACCGGCGGGGACGTTTGTGATTTTTTCGTAATGGATGACGTCCCACGGAGCGGCGGTATCACTGTAGGAATAAGACTTGGTCCATGTCTTGCCGCCATCGAGGCTGTGGAGGAAATCGATGTGGTTTTTGTCCGCACGGTTGTACATGCGTGCGCCGTAGGTGAAGGAGGTGATATCCTGCGGAGCGTCGATCTTGTAGATCATGTAGCCTTCTTTGCCGCCGTCGGTGTAATGAAGCGTGCCTTTCCAACCGGTGAACTCACCGACGGTCAGGTTGTCCTCCTGATAGACGTAGGGCTTGTATTTGCCGTCCCTGAGTTCGGGCCAGAGGACGATGGTGCCGGTCTGCTCGCCATTGCCGACGTAGATGGTATTTTGGCCGAGCTTGAGCTGCGGCTGCGTGTGCGAGTTGACCTGCGTAATGGTGTCGAAGGCGATGGATTGCAGCGAAGCGCCGGCATTGAGGCCGACCTTAACGAGAACCTCATAAGCACCATTGACTTCGTCAATGAGTTGGAGGTCCTTGATATCTTTGTCGATGGGCTTCCATTGGATGCCGTTGTTGGTGGAGATGGCCAGCGACGCATTGCCTGTGGCGGCGGCGTGGATTTTGAGGGAGGTGATGACGTTGGCGCCTTCGACTTTGAAGATGGCAAAACCGGGTTTGGCGGCGTCGGTGAGTGTGAGGCGGTTGTTGCCGGCGGTGATGTTTTCGAGGCCCGTGGTCTGGCCGGCGATGCTGGCGGCATTGAGGGGCGGCGTCCATGAGCGTTCGCCGTTGCCGCGGATGCCGTAACGCGGATTGACCAACTCGGGATCAAAAGGTTTGCCCCCCTCGAATCCTGGATTGGGCACAAAATAGGCCGGATCGGCCTTGTAGGTCCCTTCCTTGTTCATCGCCACCGCGTTGGGTGAATTGACGTCCTGCCGCGAATAATACCGCGTATACACTTCGCTGGGGCGCAGATTCAAACTGTAACGATGGCCGCGATCCTGCTCGTAGTAGTAATAGCGATATTTAAGCACGTTGGGTGAGAAATCGCCCGCGATCTGCATGAGGTCGCGAGCGGTGTCGGCGCCCTGAAGATAGCCGTCGGGGCCGGTGCCACAGGCCGCATAATAGCGTGCGATGTAACCGGGGACTTCCTTGCCGCCGGTCTCGGGACCGGAGCCGGGCTTGCCAATGTCCGGGACCGCGGCCACCGTCGTGGTTCCGGGCAAATAATAATAACAGGAGAGCGAGTTGTCGTAATGGTGGAACTTGCCGTCATACCAGACGTCGGGGACGGTGTGATTGCCGATGTCCCAGTACCGGCAAGGATAACCCATGTAATTCCATGTCGAACATTTGATGCCTGAGATCGTCGAGCACATGGTGAAGCCGTAGTCGTTGTACTGCCGGATCGGATCGCCCAGCGCATAACCGTGCAGAACCATCGGCGTCGTCTGACGACGCGCCTTGTGATCCCAGTAAAATAACGCCCACATCTTCTCAGCGTCGGTCTGCCAGTTGCTGGTGATGGATCGGACCATCGACTCCATGTCGGAGTAATCCGGGCTCGCATCGGTGACGACCTTGAGATTGGCGAGCTGCCCATACGCCGCCCCGCCCCCCCCCCCCCCCACCCCCCGCACGCGGCGGCCACGCCGCACGCACAGGGAGGCGGCTCGATGTTCATCACGACCAACAAGAAGTCGCACAACATGTGG
>Ga0123357_10000647_pt1 | contig 34620 bp, 30 predicted proteins | sample TergutEmb28metaG_FD_89873 | JGI IMG/M metagenome (GOLD analysis project Ga0123357, IMG submission 89873) | Embiratermes neotenicus P4 segment gut microbial communities from Petit-Saut dam, French Guiana - Emb289 P4 | ecosystem: Host-associated > Arthropoda: Insects > Digestive system > Gut ... | reverse complement strand
TGTGCGCGTTGCTGGGCCAGACCCATCCGGGCGGGACGCTCGAACTGCGCGTGCCGCCGGTGGCAGCCGTCCAGCTGGGGCTCGGCGAACGCGGCGCCCACACGCGCGGCACCCCACCGAACGTCATCGAAACCGACGCGCCGACCCTGCTCGCGCTCGCGCTGGGCAGCCTGGCCTGGGACGACGCGCTGGCCGCCCGCCGCGTCACCGCCAGCGGCGTCCACACGGCGATCGGGGCCTGGTTCCCCTGTCTTCCCCCGTGACCCCCGGCGCGCCGCCGCCGCAGGGCCGGGTATCATCCGGCAAGGCACAGAATTTTCACAGAGTCAAAGGCGAGATCGCATAGAGGTCGCGATTAAGCTCGATGTGTGCTGTAGTTCGCCACGGCAAAAGCGATGTGAGGGATTAAGGAGACCGGCATGGCAGGGCACGGAAGCGACGGCGCGGTGAAAACCCACAAGTCGCGCAAGGGGATCGTCATCGGCGTGGTCATCGTCGTGGTGGTCATCGTCGGCGTCGGGGCATGGCTCCTTTGGCACAACGCCTCGACCGGCAACAACCGGCCCCAGACCTTCACCCAGACGGTCGCCGCCACCCAGGGCACGCAGACCCAGACGGTCTCGCTGAGCGGCACCCTGGCGCCGCAAGACCAGGCAAACCTCAGCTTCTCCGTGTCTGGCACCGTGACCCACGTCTACGTCAAGGTGGGCGACACCGTCACGATGGGCCAGAAGCTGGCCGACGTCGACCCGTCGTCGCTGCAGAACGCGGTCGACCTGGCCCAAGCGAACCTCACCAGCGCGCAAGCGTCCTACAACGACGCCGTCTCGGCCAACAGCTCGTCCTCGTCGCTGACGGCGGCCAAGGCGCAGGTCACCTCCGCGCAAGCCTCGCTGACCTCGGCGAAGGACTCCCTGGCCAACGCGGTGCTGAAGTCCACCATCAACGGAACGGTCGCCTCGGTCGGGTTGTCGGTGGGCGACACCATCGGCTCCGGGTCGTCCGGCAACGGCGGCTCCTCGCTGGGCGGCTCCTCGTATGCCAACGCCTACGCCAACGCGGCGACCTCGGCGACCAGCTCGTCCTCGATCACGGTGATCTCGACCTCGAAGTGGCTGGTCAACGCGACGGTCGGCAGCGCCGACCTCGGCTCGCTCAAGGCGGGTCAGAAGGCCCAGATCACCCCGGACGGCGCCACTAAGCCGATCGTCGGCACGGTCGCCTCCGTGGGCATCGTCGCCACCTCCACGTCGAGTTCCGGGTCGTCCACGTTCCCCGTCGTCATCAATCTGACCGGCATCCAGCAAGACCTGTATTCCGGCACGAACGCGACCGCCGTGGTCACCGTCGCCACCTACGACAACGTGTTGACAGTCCCGACGGCGGCCGTCACGACGGCCAACGGGCAGGCGCAGGTCACCGTGTCGAAGAATGGGCAAACCTCCACCCAGCAGGTCACCACGGGACGCGTCTTCGGCAACGAAACCGAGATCACCAAGGGCCTGAACCCCGGCGACCAGGTGGTCATCACCGTCACCATGTTCCGGGGCGGCCTCGCCGGGGGCCTGCCCAGCGGCGCCGCGACCGGGCGCGCCGGCATGTTCGGCGGCGGCATGGGCGGCAACGGCGGCGGAGGCATCCAGATCAACCCCGGCGGTGGCGGAGGCTACGGCGGCGGAGGCTACGGCGGCAACGGCGGCGGTGGCCAATATGTAGGCGGCGGCGGGGCCATCGGCCTGGGCAACACCTCCCTGGCAGGGACCATGCGATGACCGCGCTTCTTGCGATGCGCGACGTACGAAAGACCTATGCCACCGGGCAAGTCCGGGTAGAGGCGTTGCGCGGCATCGACCTCGACGTGTCCGTCGGGGATTACCTGGCCATCATGGGTCCGTCGGGGTCTGGGAAGTCCACGCTCATGCACATCATCGGGTGCCTGGACGTGCCCTCGTCGGGCAGCTACGAACTCGACGGCATCGAAGTGGCCGACATGGACGAGCAGGAGTTGGCCGACGTGCGCAACCGCAAGATCGGCTTCGTCTTCCAGCAGTTCAACCTGCTGCCGTCGCTGACCGCCGCGCGCAACGTCGAGGTGCCGCTACTCTACGCGGGCGTCAAGGCGTCCGAACGCCGCCAGCGCGCCGCCGCAGCCCTGGAGCGCGTCGGCCTGGGCGACCGCATGCAGCACCGTCCCGGCGAGCTGTCTGGTGGCCAGCAGCAGCGGGTGTCGATGGCCCGCGCCCTGGTCACCGACCCGGCCCTGCTCCTGGCCGACGAGCCCACCGGCGCGCTCGACTCGGTGGCCACCGCCGACATCCTCGACCTGTTCGACGAACTGCACGAGGCCGGGCGCACCGTCGTGGTCATCACGCACGAGAACGATGTGGCCACCCGCGCCGGGCACACCGCGCACCTGCGCGACGGGCTGTTCACCGACAATCCCCAGCACGCCGAACCGGCGCTGGCGGGGGCCGCCTCATGATGTCGCTGACCGAAACCTCGCGCACGGCGGTCGCGGCCCTGGGCGCCCGCCGGATGCGCTCCGTCCTGACGGTGCTGGGCATCCTGATCGGCATCGCCGCAGTCATGCTGACCGTCGGGCTGGGCCAAAGCGCGCAAGGCGCCATCGCCAACGAAATCAACTCGCTGGGCTCCAACCTGTTGATCGTCTCCCCGTCCAACAGCGTGTCGACGAGCGGCACCGGCATCCGCGGCGCGTCCTTCACCACCACCTTGACCACCCAGGACGCGCAGATGCTCGCCAACAAGAGCGTCGCGCCCGATATCGCGGCCGTCGCGCCGACGCTGCAATCGTCCGAATCGCTGGCCTCGTCGCAAAACACCTGGACGTCGACGGTCGTGGGCACGACGCCCGACTACCTGTCGGTGCGGGCGCGGACGATCGAATCGGGCCGGTTCATCACCAACGACGACCTCAACGCCCGCGCGAGCGTCGCGGTGCTCGGCCCGACCACGGCATCCGAACTCTTCGGCAACCAGTCCCCCATCGGCCAGACCGTCACCGTGGGCACGCAGTCGTTCACGATCGTCGGCGAGCTGGCGTCCAGCGGGTCGTCGGGGATCACCAACCAGGACGACACGGTCATCGTCCCCAGCACGACGTTCGCCGCCCGCCTGACGACCAGCGGCAACGCGAATTCGGTCCAGGCCATCTACCTGGAGGCCAGCAGCGCCAACACCCTGTCCGCCGCCTACCAGGAAGTCAACCAAGCGTTGCTGACCGCCCACCAGGTGACGGCCTCCAACGCCGATTTCTCGCTGACGACCCAAGCCTCCCTGGTCAGCACCATGTCGAGCGTCACCGGAATCCTGACGCTCGTCCTCGGCGCGATCGCGGCGATCTCGCTGCTGGTGGGCGGCATCGGCGTCATGAACATCATGCTGGTCTCGGTGAGCGAACGCGTCCGCGAAATCGGCCTGCGCAAAGCGCTGGGCGCCACGCCGTCGGTGATCCGGCTCCAGTTCCTAGTGGAGGCGGCCATCTTGGGCATGACGGGCGGGATCCTGGGGATCCTGGTCGGCTACGGGGTGGCGGCGCTGCTGTCCTTCGCGTTGGCGTCCACGTTGTCGATGACCATCTCGGTCTCGGCGACGGTGGCGATCGGCGCGTTGCTCGTCTCGTTGGCGATCGGCCTGGTGGCTGGCGTCTATCCGGCCAGCCGGGCCGCGAAACTCGCGCCGATCGACGCATTGAGGAGTGAATAATGGCTAAGCGCAAACGCCATCCCGGCCGGTGGATCGCGCTCGGGGTCGCCGTGGTGGTCGTCGCGGTCGCGGCGATCATCTGGACGACGAATTCGGCCAACGCGTCGCGCGCCAGCTACATCACCGCGACCGCCGCGATGGGCGACGTCACCCAGCCGTTCAACGCCACCGGGACCGTCGCGCGCTCCGGCGTCGACACGGCCTCCTTCCAGGCCAACGGCACGGTGTCGTCGGTGAAAGTCGGCATCGGCGACACGGTGAAGAAGGGCGACGTCCTGGCGACCATCGACGCCACGTCGCTCAAGATCGCCTTGCTGAACGCCGAGGCGAGCCAGGCGCAGGCCGAAGCGTCGCTGTATTCGGCGCAGCACCCGACCTCGGGCTCCAGTGGGCTGGGCAGCAGCTATGCGGGCAGCGGGTATACCGGCAACACAGGCTCAGGCAACGGCGGTTCGGGCAGCAATGCCTCCAACAGCGGTGCGTCGTCCATGAGCGCCGCGCAGATCGCCGCAGCGTTGGCGGCGGCCAACCAGAACAGCTCCTCTAGCGCTTCCTCCTCGAAAGGTTCTTCCTCGAAGGGGTCTGCGGGTTCTTCGATGCCAACAGGCGCGGCGTCAGCGTCGTCCGGATATTCGGCCCAACAGATCAGCCAACTGCTCGCTGCCGTCGCCGCTGTGATGAGGGCGGAAGCGGCGTGGTCGTCGACTGGCGTGCCGGGCGCCAAGCTAACCACCTGTGACAGGGTGTACCAAGGCCTCGGCATCACGGAGTCGTCACCTAGCCCCACACCGTCGCCTAGCCCCACACAGACATCGGCGCCGACGACCGACCAGCCCACCACCGAGCCGACCAACCAGCCCACCACCGAGCCGACCGACCAGGCCACCACCGAGCCGACCACTGAACCCACCACTACGTCGACCGACCAGGCCACAACATCGACGACTGAACAATCCGCCTCCGCGTTCGCGACGGTGACCGCCGACGACGTCACGACGCAGGACATCGTCCAGTGCGGCAAAGACCGCACGGCTCTGGCGATGGCCAGCGTGAAACTGTCGGTGGTGTACAACCAGCTCATCACCGCCAAGCCCGGCGCGTCGGCCTCCTCGCGTCCGTCTGCGTCGACGGCCGCGTCGTCATCGACCTCGAAATCCCCGTCATCTGTTTCCTCGGCGAAGTCGTCCACAGCGAAGACCTCGTCCACGAAAACCTCCTCGACGCCCACCGTGTCGAAGTCGGCGGTGGCGCGGGCCCAGGCCAGCCTGTTGCAAGCAGAGCAGGCCGCCGCCATCGCCCAGACCAATGTGAACGACACCACCTTGACCGCGCCCGAGGCCGGCACCGTCGGCGCCCTGAGCCTGACGGCTGGCCAGTCCTCGTCGGGCGGCAGCGTGACGATCGTCGGCAGCGGCGACGCCACCGTGAGTTTCGAGGTCCCGCTGACCACCCGCAAGCTCATCTCGCTCGGCCAGTCCGTCAGCGTTGTCCCGACCGGCTCGGAAAAGACGCTGACGGGCACCATCACCCAGATCAACATCTTGGAAACCAGCGGGACGGCGGGCGACTCGCCGACGTACACCACGTCTGCGACCATCCCTGACCCCAGCGGCCTGCTGATCGACGGTTCCCGCGCGACGGTGCAGCTCCAGGTGATCACGTCCACGAACGTCGTCACTGTCCCCGTGTCGGCGGTGACGCCCACCGGGACGAACACGGGCACGGTGTCGGTCCTGAGCAGCACCGATCCGTCGTCCGCCCGCATGGTCGAGGTCACCACCGGCGCCGTGGGCGACGGCCTGGTCGAGATCGCGAAGGGCGTGACGGCGGGCGACGTGGTTGTCTTGGCCAACGCCAACGCGGCGCTCCCGTCGAACAACAGCCTCACCGGCATTGCGAATGCCGCAGGCGCGGGCGGCGGAGGCATGGGCGGCGGCGCGGGCCAGACGGTCCGGCGCACCACGACCACCCGCACCGGCGGCTAATCATCAACATGGGGGACGACCCCCATACCCCCGCGCGCGGCAGCCCGCCCCTCATCGCGGACGCCGCGACGCCCCCGCTCACAACGCCGGCAAGCAGTCATCAACATGGGGGACGACCCCCATACCCCCGCGCGCAGCGGCCCATCCGTCCTCACGGACGCCGCGACACCCCAACTCACAACGCCGGCAAGAACTTCTCCAGTTCCCATTCGCTGACGTGACGGCGGTACGCCTCGTATTCGGCTTTCTTGTTGCGCAGGAAGAACTCGAACACATGCTCGCCGAGCACGTCGGCCACCAGTTGCGAATCCTCCATGAGGCTGATGGCGTTCCCCAGGCTCTTCGGCAGCGGCTTGATGCCGAGCGCGCGACGTTGGCGGTCCGTCAACGACCACACGTCGTCCTGGGCGCCCTCGGGAAGCTCGTAGTCGTTCTCAATGCCGGCCAACCCGGCGGCCAGCACCACCGCGAAGGCCAGGTACGGGTTGGCCGCCGAATCGATTGAGCGCACCTCGATGCGGGTGGACGCGCCCTTAGACGGCTTACACATCGGCACCCGCACGAGCGCCGACCGGTTCGACTGCCCCCAGCAGATGTAGCTGGGGGCTTCGCCGCCCTGCACCAACCTCTTGTAGGAATTCACCCACGGGTTGGTGACGGCGGTGATTTCCGCCGCGTGCCGCAGCACGCCCGCGATGAACTGGCGCCCGACTTTCGACAGGTTGTATTCGGCGCTGGCGTCGTAGAACGCGTTCTGGTCGCCCTCGAACAGCGAGACGTGCGTGTGCATCCCGGAACCGGGCGCGTCCGTCAGCGGTTTGGGCATGAACGACGCGAACAGGTTGTGCATGACCGCCATTTCTTTCACGACGATGCGGAACGTCATGATCGCGTCGGCCATCGTCAACGCGTCGGCGTACCGCAGGTCGATCTCCTGCTGGCCGGGGCCGGCCTCGTGGTGGCTGAATTCCACCGACAGGCCCATCTGTTCCAACACGGTGATCGCGTGGCGGCGGAAATCGACGGCGGGCGACGTCGTCGTGTGGTCGAAATACCCGGACTGGTCGGCGGGCGTGGGTACCTGGCCCGGCCCGAACGTGGGCTTGAACAGGTAGAACTCGATTTCCGGGTGCGTGTAGAACGTGAACCCCAGGTCGGCGGCCTTCCCGAGGGCGCGTTTGAGCACATAGCGCGGGTCGGCGAACGACGGCGACCCGTCGGGCAGGCGGATATCGCAGAACATGCGCGCCGTGGCCTGGGTGGTGTCGCGCCAGGGCAGCAATTGGAACGTGGACGGGTCCGGGTGCGCCACCATGTCCGACTCGTAGACCCGCTCCAGCCCCTGGATGGACGACCCGTCGAACCCGATCCCCTCGCCGACGGCGGCCTCCAGTTCGGCGGGCGCGATGGACACGGATTTCAGGAATCCGAGCACGTCGGTGAACCACAGGCGGACGAAACGGACGTCGCGCTCCTCCATGGTGCGCAGCACGAATTCGGTTTGCTTATCCATACTCCCAGTCTGCCGAGCATCATGTTTCACGGTGGTTACGGTTTCCAAGGGAGGGGGCTCGCCTAGACAGCCGCACTAGAATCGCGCTCGTGACTGCCATCAAACCGTACCCCGTCTCCCCCTACCGCCCCGTGCCGGCGCGCATCCCCCGTCCGCCGTATGTGGGCGACATGGGGCCGGAACGCTACAGGGGCCCGGACGTCCAAACCGACGAGACGATCGCCGCCATGCGCGTGGCGGGCAAAATCGCCGCGCAGGCGCTGGCCGCCGGGGGCGCCGTCGTGGCGCCCGGCGTGGCGACCGACGCGATCGACAAGGTCGTCCACGACTTCCTGTGCGACCACGACGCCTACCCGGCCACCCTGGACTACCGGGGTTTTCCGAAATCGTGTTGCACGTCGGTCAACGAGGTCATCTGCCACGGGATCCCCGACGCCCGCCCGCTGGAGGACGGCGACATCGTCAAGATCGATGTCACCTCCTACATCGGCGGCGTCCACGGCGACACCTGTGCGACGTTCCTGTGCGGCGACGTGGACGAGGAATCCCGGCTGCTGTCCCAGCGCACGCAGGAGGCGATGAACCGGGGCATCAAGGCGGTGCGCCCCGGTCGCCAGGTCAGCGCCATCGGGCGGGTGATCGAGTCCTACGCGAAGCGGTTCGGCTATGGCGTCGTGCGCGACTACACCGGGCACGGCGTCCACACGGCGTTCCACTCCGGGCTGGTCATCCCCCACTACGACGAACCGGCCTTCGACACCGTCATGCTGGAAGGGATGACGTTCACCATCGAACCGATGCTGACGCTGGGCGACTACCACTCGCACGTCTGGGACGACGACTGGACTGTCCTGACGCAGGACGGTTCCCGGTGCGCCCAGTTCGAGCACACGCTGGTGGTCACCGAATCGGGCGCCGAGGTGTTGACGTTGCCCTGACGGCGCGTCGGGCACCCTCTAGATGCGGAAGGGCCGCGCGGACGATTGGCTGTCCGCGCGGCCCTTCCGCATCGTTGCTGCCTGCGTTACATGACGCCCTCGGCGATCATCGCGCCGGCGACGCGCTCGAATCCGGCGATGTTCGCGCCGTTGAACAGGTCGTCGCCCATGTCGTACTTGTGGGCGGCCGCCAGGCTCTCGGTGACGATGCTGGTCATGATGCCCTTCAACCGCTGGTCCACCTCGTCGAAGCTCCAGGCCAGCCGCTGCGAATCCTGAGACATCTCCAGCCCGCTGACGGCGACACCGCCCGCGTTCGACGCCTTGCCCGGGCAGTAGGCCACCTTGGCCGCGCGGAAGGCGTCAATGGCCTCGGGGGTGGTGGGCATGTTCGCGCCCTCCGCGACGACCTTGACGCCGTTGCCGATGAGCGTGCGGGCGTCGGCTTCCGAGATCTCGTTTTGCGTGGCGCACGGCAGGGCGATGTCGCAGGGCACGTCCCACACCCGCTTGCCGGCGAAGAACTGCGCGCCGGGAACCTTGTCGGCGTATTCGGAGATACGACCGCGCCGCTCCAGCTTGATGTCTTTGACCAGGTCGAGGCGGATGCCGTCGGGGTCGTGGACGTAGCCGGACGAGTCGGAGACAGTGACGACCTTGCCGCCCAGTTGCGCCGTCTTCTCGGCGGCGAAAATAGCGACGTTGCCGCTGCCGCTCACGGCGACGGTCTTGCCCTCGAAGCTGTCGGAGAACAACCGGTTAAGGACCTCCTGCGTGTAGTAGCACAGGCCATATCCGGTCGCCTCGGTGCGCACCAGGCTGCCGCCGAAATCCAGGCCCTTGCCGGTCAAGATCCCCACGAATTCACGGGTCAGGCGCTTGTACTGGCCGAACATGTAGCCCACCTCGCGTCCGCCCACGCCGATGTCGCCGGCAGGCACGTCGATGTCGGGGCCGATGTGGCGGTAGAGCTCGCTCATGAACGCCTGGCAGAAACGCATTACCTCGGCGTCGCTGCGGCCATGCGGGTCGAAATCGCTGCCGCCCTTGCCGCCGCCCATCCACAACGTCGTCAGGGAATTCTTGAGGACCTGCTCGAAGCCCAGGAATTTCAGAATGCTCGCGTTGACGGACGAATGGAACCGCAGCCCGCCCTTATAGGGGCCGATCGCGTTGTTGAATTCGAAGCGGTAGCCTCGGTTCACCTGGATTTGGCCGTTGTCGTCGGTCCAGACCACGCGGAACTTGATCTGGCGATCAGGCTCCGTGATCCGCTCTAAGATCGCGTTCTGCTCGTAGACGGGGTTCTGACTCACCACCGACTCGATACTGCCGAAGACCTCGCGGACGGCCTGCAGAAACTCCTTCTCCCACGGCGCGCGCTCTTCCAGGCCCTCATAGACCCGGCTCGCATACTTGGTGGTAAACATGGTCCTCCTTGTGATTCCGTATGCCCTTGCGGCACACCAGACTGGTTCGGGGCCAAGAGCGACGAGGAACGACGACGGGGCGAACGCCCGCTGAATATCGTCCGCTTCGGGTGGAACCGCCGGAACCAGGAAAAAATGTAGTCCGCGACGGTGGCATTCTCACGCACCGCCCAATCTGTGGACATTTCACCTGTGTCCGACGCGGCTCCACGCGGCATATCCTGTCGTAATAAGGGAGTTAATGAAAGGATTCACAGCCAAAATGCCACCCAGACACAGGTACGGCATAACGTTGAGCACCGCGCGATGGCTGGGCGCGAAACTCCTCCCGCTGTGGCGGGTCGTCTGGCTGACCCCCGAACCGCCGTCGGGCGAGCCCTGCGTTTTCGTGTGCAAACACGCCAAAACAGCCGGGCCGATCGCGATGACCCTGTACTTCCCCCGCGTCTTCCGGCCCTGGATCATCGACCAAATGCTGTCCGTGACGACGATGCCCGCCTACCTGAAGACCGAGTTCTTCCACGCGCGCACGAGGCTCGGACGCGCCGCATACGCGTGGCTGGCAGCCCTGATCGCGCCGGTCGCGTTGTGGGTGCTGCGCCGCCTGCGCCCGATATCCGGACACCCGGGAATGAATGCCGGCTCGACGATCCAGGAAAGCGTGGATTCATTGGTTGCGGGCGTCGATAATGTCGTCTTCCCAGAATTCGGCGAGCCCGCCGACGGCGGCTGCGCCAAACTCCACACGGGATTCCTCTATATAGCGCCCGAATATTTCCGCATCACCGGCAACGCATTACCCTTTTACCCGGTCGCTATTCGCACAGCAGATCGCACGATACGGGTCGGAGCCCCCGTCTATGTCGACCCAACCCACGACTTCGGGCCGCAAAAGCGCCAACTCGCCGACCGCCTCCGCGCCGACATCGTGCGCCTCCTACGCGACGACTCACCCAGCCACTGAGGCGACGCAGAGCCAACGCTGCAAGGTGCAACCGTTGCGCGCGTGATCACCGTAGGACGCGGCTTTTCCAGTACCCCGGCAAGCGGCTGTCATGAGCGACGGCGACCACCCACAACTCACCGTTGTCAACAAAATAGACGACCCGATAAGGCCAGCGCTCCAACAGATGGACGGCACGCACTACCGGCATCCGATCCCAACCCGGCCAGACTGGTGCAGATTCCGGCCAGTCAGCCACCGAGAGCACACAACGTCGCACTGCCGTACGAAAACGAGATCCAAGGCCGTCACGACGCTGGGCATACCAACGCACCGCCTCGGCTAATTCCTCCCGCGCCTCTGGATGCAGACGAACCGCGAGAGTCAATTGAACTCCGCCAGAATCTGATCGAGTTCCGCGTCAACCTGCTCCCACGGGATTCCTTCGACTTTGCCACTGACAATATCGTCCACCCGGCTGCTGATCACGGCATCCCAAGCGGCGGCAACCGCCTTGTCGCCGACACCATCGTCATGGCCAAGGCTATCCACGAGCCGTCGCACAACGGTTTCACGGTCTGCCTGGGGCAACGCCAACGCCGCCTCAATCACCTCTAAAACCTGTACGACCATAGGGACAGTCTACCGGGGTCTTCTACATCCGGTTGGCAAAGACCTCGAACATAGCCGATCAGGTATGTCGCCTGTTGCGCCGGGTGGCAACTCCGCGTCGAGACGGTCATGGCACTCTCAAGCCCACCACCGGACTCGGGTACCAGCACGACCGGCCAATTGTGCGGTCTTGCTCGTTGCTCTTCATGTGCATGGCGTCGGTCGCCTTCTCGCCCCATGACAAACTTAGGGCATGTATAGCCCGCAACTGACGGACAAGCAGCTTGAGATCCTCCAGTGGGTCGCTGACGAGTGTCCGAGCACGGCCAGGACAGCGTCTTACAAAGCGCAGGCGAGCCAATTGCGCGTGATGAAGCTGGTGAAGGTCAAGTACCAACCGTGGCGCGCGGAGTTGACCGCAGAAGGCATCCGCGTGCTCGGCCTCGGCCCCGCGCCTAAGGCCCCGGCGGTTCGGCCACATGAGCCGCCGAGGGCCCCGAAAGCACGGTTGCCCAAGCCACCCGAAGCTGCGACACCACGAACACGCAAGCCATCCGCAGCCCTGACCCGACAGCCACCCCAGGCCACCAAGGCAGATCTTCGTCAAGAAAATGAAAGCCGCTTGCTCGCCGATTGCCTGGAACATCCGCATCGGATTGTGTCTCGCAAGGTGCGCTCTGCGCAGCGTCGCGGGGTGGCAGTGGACCGCAAGTGGCTTGTCATCCACATACTTGCGACAAGACTCGAAGAACGCGGCTACGCGATATCAGGTTCCGAGGAGCAGATCACCGCGACCGCGCCTGATCAGATCAAGGTCACCGTGAGGGTCGATAACCAAACCGACAGGGTTCCAGACTTGGACCGGAAAGGTGTTCAAAGAACCTACTACGGAAAACCATTATTCAAAAAGGTTCCGAACGAAAGGGTCACTATTTCCTCCGGCGGAAAATACCTCGAACGATCATTGACGCGCACGCAGCTACTCAATCGGTAGGGTGGGGGCGGGTCAGTGGCTGACCCCCGTTGAACCGACATCAGGGGCTGCTGCCAGGCAAGGGCTCGCGTGACAACCCGGAACACGCCCAATACGTTTCAAGAGTTGATGTTCCGCCTGGAACCCGCATCTAGGTGGGCACAGCAGGCGCCGCCTTCGACCAACCCGGCGGATGGCCACAAACTCGGCTGGTAGACCGAATTCCAGACGACAGCTTTGGCGAAGGGATACCATTGCCCAGATGAGTACGCGTATAGATCTTTCAATCGACAACGGTTTTCTGGTTGCCTCTGATGCGGCCAGCGGTGCGGTATTATGGCGTACCAAGCCATTTGGGGCGCCAGTGGTAGACGCTGAGTTTATCCCTTCCACGGGAAACACCATCGCCTTGCTCGACGGAATGTTCCGGCCTGATCGTTTGTTTGAAAACCTGTTATGCCTGACACGCGAGGGAGATATTCGTTGGGTCGCTCAGATGCCTCCCGCAGAAGGTGTCGATGACTATGTGTCTTTTAGTCTTGATGGCGATGTGTTGCATGCGAATACGTGGTCGTGTTACTGGGTAGAATTAGATCTCACATCCGGCAAGATATTAAGTCAGACGTTCGTGAAATGAAGTCAAGGCGTGGCGATGGTCATGGCACCAAGACTTCGTGGTTGAACCAGACTACGCTGGCTAGGCAGGTCGCCCCAGGTGCGACCGACGAAACCGCCACCATCAGCGGAAGTGTGTAAGGTTCCCACGCCCCACCCCTTTGCGAGCTACACCTGGGCGGAATGGTGGGATGGCGCCATTCTGGACTAATCCGGTCATAACCGACATCGGCGTCGCGGGTGGCTTGCATGTCGACCGGCCCGAGCACGTCTTGCGCCCAGACATGTACGGCGTGTGCGCCGACCACGGTGATCGCGTCGCCGAACTCGGCCAGGGCACGGATCGTGTCGATGAGCAACCGCCGGGAAGACTGAACACCGTAGGAGAGGTCTCGCAGATTGGCGCGTCGGCGCTGAGGCGGTTGCGGGGAAGTGGTTATGACACGGGCTCCATGATGAGTTCGTCGAGCAGATACATCGTCGCGTCCGGTTGCCTACCGGGCGAGGCCAGCGAGTCGAGCAGTGCCCACTCACGCGAGGCCATGCTCACGCCGTCCACATCACTTGACCAGTTTTCGACGTTTGCTGTGGTAGGGAGAAGGAACATGATCGTCGGTGAGGCTGGTGTGGCATCAAGGAAGCCATCAATGTCAGCCGGGTCATCGACGTAGACGACCGGCGTGAACGACCGCGTCTGGTTGGCGTCGCGCATGAACCCTTCCAGCGACGACACCACTGGTGACTGATTCTGCCGTCTTAGGCTAGCGATGCCCTCACCGAGTGGAACCGAGAGCGCAACCCGCCGGGCTCCGGGGCGACGGGCGACTTGCGCCAATCGGGCAGCGGCAGGGAACCGACGGACAATCCGCTCCCGATCGCCGGGCCCGGCTTCGTCCAATCGGCGCAAGATCCCAGCCAATGGTTCATCCGTTGTCGTCTCCGTCAACGTCGGTTCAAGGTGGAACCCGGCAGCCGCAACCAGACGCGACATCATCGCCCACGTCGGCTCGACCTTGCCGGACTCAATACGCGAGATCGTCGAGACGGGTACGCCGGACACATCCGCCAGTGCGTTCATCGTCAACTGGCGGGCAGACCGCACCCGCGTAATGACCCCGGATGCCTCAGCCATGTCGCTATTTTAAACGCCACTGATGCATATATGCAATGCAACGGAATTGTCAGACCCGCCGCATAGTGTGTGCCGACATGAACGGCGACAACCGGACGTTCGACAGGCTAGGAGAACAACGATGGGCGGCAAGACGAAAACCAAGTGGTTCCGACCGACGTTTTTGCTAGTCAGAGCCACTTTTCTGGTCGGCCTAAGTGGGTACTTCTCAAACCTTCATGGTCAGATGAAAGACGTTGTCAGACGCCTATTACAGACGGGATCGCGGGCTGAGCGGGGGTCTGGGCGGGCTGAAATCGTGGATTCCAGGGGGCCTGTGGTGCGAAATCCGCAGAAAGTTCAAACCCTTTTGAGCTCCGCGAAGCTCGATGAGGCGTTGGCCCGGTATGCCGCCGGTGAGGCCGTGAGGACGCTCGCCGTGGAATACCGGGTGCATCCCAGCACGCTGTGGAGACATGCGGCTATAGCGTTCCGTCGATCATCGGAAATCTCTGCGCATCGCCCACGAAATTGTCGACGATGTCGGGAAATGCATGGTGCGCATCAGTCAGAGCAGCAGCGTCCCCGGCGCAGCTTGCCGCAAGAACATCATTCGTCGCGTCTGCGCCAGTGTCGCAGTAGTGCCCGCCGGGATCGTGCCACCCGATTCATCCCACACCCTGCAAGGCGTCACACAACTGCGGCCAGATCGACGCCAATCTATGAGAGGTATTGCGGTTCATGAATAACTGCCGCTGCCCACGATCCGCCTGCTTACGACGTATGCCCAGCCACACCAAACCCTCCTTGCGGAAAGTCTCATCCGGCCACGCCTCCACAAACCTGAACGCACCCTCTATCGCCCCAGGCCCATCCTCCAGATACAGATAGTCAGGCCCCGTCGGCAACTTCTGCTGGCTCAGATCAATCCCACCACGAAAATCCACACCAACCAACTCACACCCAGAAAAATCATTCCCCCGAAACTCATTCACCGGCTTATCAGGATCCAGTGGGAAATTGACCATATTATGATCCGAAAAGAAACCCGACTCGATCCGGCCCGTGAACACACAATCAACAACATCCGAGAAACGCATCCCCCAATTCCGGATCACCACATTCTCAAACGAACACCCCTCGAACCGGCAGTAATCGTTTCCCACCCGCCCCATCCGGCACCCAACAAACGAACAACCCACATAGACACTCCCCCTCACACCCGGCGACCACCCCCTCACCTGCAACCGCTCGAACCGGCACTTCGTGAACGTCGACTCGTACGCCACAAACTCATTGACCTTCACCCCCGAAATAATCAACCCTTTCGCATCCACCTTGTTGAAACTCACCTCTGACTCCGCCATGCGCCGTTGTTTCACAATGTCCACCACAACACTCCTTTGTCATAGTCGCCGTTTCCCTATTTCGGGGGAATCTGATACCTCGCATACTGCCCCCACAGCCTCGGCCCGCGCCACACGGCCCCCAACAACCCAGACCAACCAGACCACACGCCACGACCACACGCGCCGCACACGAGTTTTCGATGACTTTCCCATTTCCCACGAGCCTCTCGCTCACGGAAAACCCGGCCTGACAAGGCCAAATCAGTCGGGGCGACAGGATTTGAACCTGCGATCTCCTGCTCCCAAAGCAGGCGCGCTACCAAGCTGCGCCACGCCCCGCGTCAGCGGGAGTCTAGCCGGTCGGGGGAGCCGACGCCCAACTCATACACGCCCACGCCCGCCACGACACCGTTGGCCAGTGCCGCAACCGGCAGCCGGCATTCGTCGTGCGGCCCCGCTAGCGGCGGGACTGGACCTCGGTCGCCGTTCAATGCTGACACTTCTGGCACCAGAAGATGCGGCGGGATTCGACCAGGCGCTCGCTCACGGGCCTGCCGCACACCAGGCACGGCTGGCCGGCGCGGCGGTAGACGTACACCTCGCCGCCGTGGGGGTCGACGCGCGGCGGGCGGCCCTGCGCCTCGGGCGAGTGTTCCGGGCGCACCGTGTCGATGCGGCCTTTGGCCACGCCGTCGGCCATCAACGCCACCAGGTCGGCCCAGACGCGGTCCCAGGCCCGCCTGCCCACCTGGTTGCCGGGCGTCGCCGGGTCGATCCGTTGGCGGAACAGCGCTTCGGCGCGATAGATATTGCCGACGCCGGCGGCGATCCGCTGGTCCAACAGCAGCGAGGCGATCGCCCGTCCCGAACGGTGCACGCGGTCCCACGCGAGCTGAGGGTCGGCGTCGGGGCGCAACGGGTCTGGCCCCAACCCGGCGACGACGGCGTCGCGCTCCGCCGACGTGACCAACGAACACGTCTGCGGGCCGCGAAGCTCGGCGGCCACGGTGCCGTTGTCGATGCGCAAGCGGACCGTCTGCGGGGAGGCAATCTCGTCGACTGGGACGAAACGCAGCTTTCCGATCAACCCCAGGTGGATATGCACCTCGCTGGGCTCGGGCGCGTCGAACCGCACAAACAGGTGTTTTCCGTACGCCTGGGCGTCGGCCAGCACCGATCCGTCCACCTCCGCCGCCTGAGCCGCGAAGCGTCCCTGCGGGCTGGAGACCCGCACCCGTCTCCCGGCGAACTCGTCGCCGAACCGCGACGCCAAGCGGTGGATCACATGTCCTTCCGGCATTCGTCCTCCCCCCCCCATACGGTCACGCCACCACGTCGCGTGACGTGGACCGGGCGATCCGTGAGGGCCACGAGCCTACGCCTGCGGGATTTGAAGCGGTTTGGCGCGCCAGGCTACCCTCACCACCGGGGAAGCACACAGCTTCCCGCTAGATGAGGACGTATTTTTCCTGTGTTTCCTGCCAATATCACCCGCGCCGAAGCCGCCGAACGCGCCCGCCACATCCGCACGCACGCCTACCGCGTCGACATCGACGTGTCCGCGTCCGCAGCCGACGCGAACGGGCTCGACCCCGCCGCAGTGTTCCGTTCGACATCGACAGCACGCTTCGAGACCGACGGCACGCCGAGCTGGGTCAACCTGATCGCGCACAGCGTGATCGAGGCGACGTTGGACGGCGTCCCCCTGCCCGAGGGCTGCTTCCGCGACGACAAAGTGTTCTTCGAGGCCGAGCCGGGCGAGCATGAACTCACCGTGTCCGCCTGGTGCCGTTACAGCCGCACCGGCGAGGGCCTGCACCGTTTCACGGACCCTGCCGACCACCAGGTGTACCTCTACACGCAGTTGGAAACCGCCGACGCCCGCCGCGTGTACGCCTGCTTCGAGCAACCCGACCTCAAGGCGACGTTCGAGCTGGGCGTGACCGCCCCCGCAGACTGGGTCGTCTTGTCCAACTCCCCCACCCCGACGCCGCAACCCCTCGACGACGGCCTCGCGCGGTTCTCGTTCGCGCCGACGCCGCCCGTCTCCACCTACATCACGGCGCTGGTGGCCGGGCCGTTCCACACCGTCCACGACTCCGTGGTGGGCCGGGCCGCGACCATCCCGTTGACGTTGGCCTGCCGCCAATCGCTGGCCGACCACCTCGACGCCGACCGTCTGTTCGACATCACCAAACGCGGATTCGCGGTCTACGAGAAGAATTTCGGACGCCCATATCCGTTCACGGATTATGTGCAGGCATTTGTCCCCGAATTCAACGCCGGGGCGATGGAAAACGCGGGGTGCGTCACCATCCGCGACGAATACCTATACCGGTCGCGCACCACCGCCGCCTCCTACGAAACCCGCGACAACACGATTCTCCACGAGCTGGCGCATATGTGGTTCGGCGACCTGGTGACGATGACCTGGTGGGACGACCTGTGGCTCAACGAGTCGTTCGCGGAATGGGCCGCCCATGACGCGCAAGACGAAATCCACCAACTAGTGGGCACGGGCCACGACTCGTGGGCGACGTTCTCCAACGAGCGCAAGACGTGGGCCTACCGGCAAGACCAACTGCCCTCCACCCACCCCGTCGCCGCCGACATGGTGGACCTGGAGGCCGTCGAGCTGAACTTCGACGGCATCACGTATGCCAAGGGCGCCTCCGTGCTGCGGCAGTTGGTGGCCTACGTGGGCCGCGACGCGTTCCTGGCTGGCGTGCGGGCCTATTTCGATGCCCACGCCTGGGGCAACACCCGTCTGGACGACCTGCTGGGCGTCCTGGAATCCACGTCCGGGCGCGACCTGTCGGCCTTCAGCGGGCAGTGGCTGAAGTCGGCGGGCGTCAACACGCTGCGCGCCGAGTTTTCGGTCGACCAGATGGGCCGCTTCACGACGTTCGCCATCCGCCAGACTGCGTTGGCGGAATGGCCGATGCTGCGGACCCACCGTCTCGGCCTGGGTTTCTACGACGACGTGGACGGCGTGCTCACGTTGACCCACCGGATCGAGGCCGACGTCGACGGGGAGCTGACCGCGATCGACGCGATGGCCGGACAACGCCAGCCCGCGTTGCTGCTGCTCAACGACGGCGACCTGACGTACGCCAAGACCCGGCTCGACGCCCGCTCGCTGGACACCGTGCTGCGGGGGATGCCCGCCGACATGCTCGCGCGATCCCTGTGCTGGGGGTCGGTGTGGGATATGTGCCGCGACGGGGAGTTGAGCGCCTCGGCGTGGGTCGACCTCGTCCTGCGCGAGGCCGCCAACGAGCCCGACCTGACCGCCGTCGGCGCGGTGCTGGCGCAGTCGCGGACCGCCATCGACCTTTACACCCCGCCGCAGTTCCGCGACGAGCTGAACACCCGGTTCGCCCAGGGCGTCGCCGCGCTGCTAAAACAGGCCGAGCCGGCCTGTGACCACCAGTTGGCGTTCCTGCGGGCGCTGATCCCGTCGCTCACGTCCCCGACCGGCGTCACGATGCTCTCGGCCCTGCTCAACGGCCAGGAGACCCTGCCGGGGCTCGTCATCGACGCCGACCTGCGCTGGCGGATCACCACGCAACTGGCCCGCCTGGGCGTCGCCGACGACGACGCGATCACCGCCGAGGCCGCGCGCGACCACACCGCGCAAGGGGCCGAACGGGCGGCGGGCGCCAGAGCCGCCATGCCCGACGCCGGGGTCAAGGCGGACGCCTGGCGCACCGTCACCGCCACCCCCGACCTAGTGGCCAACGAGACGCATTTCCAGATCTGCTCCCAGTTCTGGCAGGTCGGGCAGGAAGACCTGCTGGCCAGCTATCTGGACGCGTACCTGGACGTCGCCCAGACCATCAGCGACGGCCACGACGGCTGGGACCTTCGCGGCCCGGCCATCCGCGACCATGTGTTGGCCGTGCTGTTCCCCCGGCTCCTCATGGACCGCGAACGGCTCGACGCGGTGCATCGGTGGTTCGACGCGCGCACGCTGTCCGACTCGGTGACACGCCAGCTTCGCGAGCGCATCGACGACGCCGAACGCGCGTTGAGGTGCCAAGGGGCGTTCTCGGTGTCATAACGGTCGCGCCCGTCAGTGCTCTGCCTCGATGTGCGCTACATTGACGCGAGGCCATGAATGGAGAACCGCGTGATGGTGTCGCCGAATCAGTCAGATCCCTCCCACGTGGGACGAGTCGTCGCCGACGGCGCCGAAATGTCGCGGATGATCACGCGCATCGCCCATCAAATCCTGGAAGCCAACCACGGCGCCGACGGCCTCGTGCTGCTCGGCATCCCGACGCGCGGCGTCCCCCTGGCGAACAGGCTCGCCGAGGCCATCGACGCCGCCGAGGGCGGTCGGGTCCCCGTCGGCATCCTGGACATCACGATGTACCGCGACGACCTGCGCACCAACCCGACTCGCGCGGTGGGACGCACCGCGATCCCCGTCAGCATCGACGACGCGGTCGTCGTCCTCGTCGACGACGTGCTCTTCTCGGGGCGCACGATCGCCGCAGCCCTCGACGCGCTGCGCGATCTGGGAGGACGCCCCCGCGCCGTGCGGCTGGCCGTCCTGGTGGACCGGGGGCACCGCGAGTTGCCCATCTCCCCCGACCAGGCCGGCGTCGTCGTCCAGACCGCGCCCGACGAGCATGTGTCCGTCCAGATCGCGGATGTGGATGGCGCCGACGCCGTCGTGATTTCCCGGGAGGCACGCCCATGAAACATCTGCTGAGCAGCGCAGACCTCACCCCAGACGAGATCGGCTCCATCCTCGACCTGGCCGAGGAGATGCAGCAGGTGCAGTCACGCCCGGTCAAGAAACTGCCCGCGTTGCGGGGCCGCACCGTCGTCAACGCGTTCTTCGAGGACTCGACCCGGACGCGCACGTCGTTCGAAATGGCGGGCAAGTGGCTGTCCGCCGACACCATCAACGTCTCGGCCAAGGGGTCGTCGGTGTCGAAGGGCGAGTCGTTGCGCGACACCCTGCTCACGTTGGACGCGATGGGCACCGACGCGCTGGTGATCCGCCACCCGTCGTCGGGCGCGGCTGCCCAGGCGACGCGGTGGGTGCGCGCGCACGTCATTAACGCCGGGGACGGCCAGCACGAACACCCCACCCAATCGCTGCTCGACGCCTACGCGATGCGCCGGCATTTCCGCGACCTGGGCCGCGACGGCTGGGCGGACAAACGCATCGCCATCGTCGGCGACCTGCTGCATTCGCGCGTCGTGCGCAGCAACGTCTTGTTGCAGCACACGCTAGGCGGGCACGTCGTGCTGGTCGCGCCGCCCACGCTGATGCCGACCGGGGTCGAGGACTGGGGATGCGAGGTCTCCTGGGACCTCGATTCCGTGATCGGTGATGTGGACATCGTCATGATGTTGCGGGTGCAGCGGGAGCGGATGTCGGGCGGGTTCTTCCCCACGGCCCGCGAATACTCCGCCGGCTATGGCCTGACGACCGACCGGCTGCGCCGGATGAAGCCCGACGCGGCCATCTGCCACCCCGGCCCGATGATCCGGGGCATGGAAATCTCCAGCGAGGCGGCGGACGCGGCCAACTCGCTCGTCCTCGACCAGGTCGCCGCCGGCGTGGCCGTCAGGATGAGCGTCCTCTACCACCTGCTCGGCGGCAGCGACGAAGGAGCGCAGGCATGAACGAATTCGTGGGACACGCCGACGTGGCTGCCACGCAAGACCCGAGCGAACGCTCGCGGGACGCGGGCCACGCCCGCCCGTTGCTGATTTCCGGCGTGCGCACCGCCGACGGATGGTCGGGCGACCTCTACATCGACCACGGCGTCTTCGCCGACCCGTCGCAGGCTGGCGCCGACGCGCAACGCATCGACGCCGACGGCCTGCTGGCCCTGCCCGGCCTGGTCGACCTCCACACCCACCTGCGCGAGCCGGGCCGCGAGGACGCGGAAACCGTCGCGTCGGGCACCCGTGCTGCGGCTCGCGGCGGCTTCACCTGCGTCCACGCGATGGCCAATACCGACCCGGTGACCGACACCGCCGAAGCCGCCGAGCACATCGCCGCCCTGGGCGCCCGCGACGGCTCCTGCCTGGTGGTGCCGGTGGGCGCGGTCAGCAAGGGCCTGGCAGGCGAGGAACTGGCCGAACTCGGCCTCATGGCCCACAGCCCCGCCCGCGTCCGGGTCTTCTCCGACGACGGGCGCTGCGTCGCCGACTCGTTGCTCATGCGACGGGCGCTGACCTATGTCACCGCGTTCGACGGCGTCATCGCGCAACACTCCCAAGACCCCCGGCTGGCCGGGCCGGGCGCCTGCTGCCACGAGTCGGAGATTTCCGGACGCTTGGGGCTTCCCGGATGGCCGGCGCAGGCGGAATCCGTCATCATCGCCCGCGACGTGCAACTGGCCGAACTGGCCGGGGCGCGGCTCCATGTCTGCCACGTGTCCACCGCCGAGGGCGTCGACGTCATCCGCTGGGCCAAGAAACGCGGCATCCAGGTGACCGCCGAGGTCACCCCCCACCACCTGCTGCTGGACACGTCCCTGGTCGAGGGTTTCGACACGGTGTTCAAGGTCAGCCCGCCGCTGCGCACGTCCGAACACCTGGACGCCGTCCGCGAAGCCCTGGCCGACGGCACCATCGACGCCGTGGCCACCGACCATGCCCCCCACGCCCAGCAGGACAAGGACCACCCGTTCGACGTGGCCTCCCCCGGCATGCTCGGCCTGGAGCAAGCCTTGGCCGTCGTCATGGAGGTCATGGTCGGCACCGGGCGCATGGACTGGCCCACGCTGGCCGAACGCATGTCGTACGCCCCCGCCCGCATCGGGCGCGTGAACGGTCAGGGACGCCCCGTCGCACTGGGAGAGCCCGCCAACCTCGTCTTGGTCGACCCGTCGGCGCGTAAGGCCGTCGACCGCGACGCCACCGCCTCGCTGTCCCGGAACAACCCCTACCACGGGCGCGACCTGCCCGACCCGGTGGTCGCGACGCTCTGGGCGGGACGCGTCACCTTCGACGCCCGCCAGGGCTGAGAGAGGTCTGGGTTACCCCAGCACCTTCGTCAGCCCCCAACGGTAGGCGTCGCTGAGGGCCTCCCAACTGGCCTCGATGACGTTCGTGCCAACGCCGACCGTCGTCCAGGTGCGCTTGCCGTCGCTGGTGTCGATGAGCGTGCGGACGATCGTGTCGGTGCCGTGGCCCTGGTCGAGGATGCGGACGCGGTAATCCGTCAGCTCGAACTCCCCCACCTGCGGGTAGGCGTGGACCAGCGCGTGCCGCAACGCCACGTCCAGCGCGTTCAGCGGGCCGTAGCCCTCGCCCACCAGCGCCTCGGAGTCGTCCCCGATACGCAGTTTCACCACGGCTTCGGAGTCGCCGTCCGGCGTCGTCGAACTGCCGGTGAGCACCCGCCAGCTTTCGACCTCGAAGAACTCGTCCTCCATGCCCAACGCTTCGCGCATCACCAGTTCGAAGGACGCGTCCGCAGATTCGTAGGAGTACCCCCTCGCCTCGCGGTCCTTGATCGTGTCGGTGATCTGCGCGGCCAACTGGCGGTCGTCCAGCTCGTAGCCCAAGGCCGCCGCCTTGATCTGGACGCTCGCCCGCCCGGCCAGGTCGGAGACGAGCATCCGCATGTCGTTGCCGACCAGCGTCGGGTCGATGTGCTGGTAGAGGTTCGCGTCCACCTTGATGGCCGCCGCGTGCAGCCCCGCCTTGTGCGCGAACGCCGACCGGCCGACGTAGGGCTGCCGCGCGGCGACGGCGATATTCGAGGTCGCCGCGACCGCATGGGCGATCCGGGTGGAGTCACGCAACGACTCGTCGCTGACCACCGGCCACCCGAATTTCAGTTGGAGGTTCGCGATGACGGCGATGAGGTCGGCATTGCCGGTGCGCTCGCCCACGCCGTTGACCGTGCCCTGAACGTGGATGGCGCCGGCTTCCACGGCGGCCAGGGTGTTCGCGACGGCGCAGCCCGTGTCGTTGTGGCAATGGACGCCCAGGCTGGCGCCCACCTCGGAGGTCGCCTGGACGATTTCGGAGATGCGCGTGGGGATCATGCCGCCGTTGGTGTCGCATAACACGACCACCTCCGCACCGGATTCGGCGGCGGTACGCACCACGTCGAGCGCGTAGCCGGGGTTGACGCGGTACCCGTCGAAGTAATGTTCGGCGTCCAGGAACACCCGCTTGCCGTGGGCGACCAGGTAGGAGACGGTGTCGTGGATCATCGCCAGGTTCTCGTCCAACGTCGTGTGCAGCGCGCGCAGCACATGCCCGTCGTGGCTCTTGGCCACCAGGCAGACCACGTCGGTCTGAGCGTCCAGCAACGCCTGGACCAGCGGATCCTCCTCCACCGCCACGCCCGCCTTCCGGGTGGAGCCGAACGCGGTCAGCACCGCGTTGTTCAGCGTCAACTGTGTGCGGGCGGCAGCGAAGAAGGCGGTGTCGTTCGGGTTGGCGCCCGGCCATCCGCCCTCAATGAAGCCGACGCCCAGTTGGTCGAGGGCTCCGGCGACGCGCAGCTTGTCGATGACCGTCAGATGCACGCCTTCTTGCTGCGTCCCGTCGCGCAGCGTCGTGTCATAGACGTGAAACGTCCCCGGAAACATCGGTAGATCGCTCATCGGTCGCTCCTTGCCTCACCCGCCCGCGCCGAATGCGAACGTAAGGAAACCAAGGCTACGTCCTTTTCGCCACGCCTCCAGCTTGAACTCACGCCTCGGAACGGCTAAACACGGAGCCTGGCAACTACAGCATTCCAAGGCACGCCCGTCCACACCGTCGGGGAACTTCCCGGCGTCGGAACCTCGCTGCCCGACTTCACCCTCACCGCCGCCGACTTGGCGGACCTGACCGCCGCCTCGCTGCGCGGACGGCGCGTCATCCTCAACATTTTCCCCAGCATCGACACGGGCGTGTGCGCCATGAGCGTGCGCCGGTTCAACGAACTGGCCGCTTCTGCGAGCAACGCGGTCGTGGTCTGCGCGTCGCAGGATCTGCCGTTCGCGCTGGGACGGTTCTGCGGCGCCGAGGGCATCCAGAACGTCCAGGTGGCGTCCGCGTTCCGCTCCAGCTTCGGCAAGGACTACGGCCTCACGATGGCCGACGGCGCGCTGCGCGGCCTGTTGGCGCGCACGGTCATCGTCGCCGACGAGAACGGCACGATCCTCTACGAGGAACTGGTGCCAGAGATCGGCCAAGAGCCGAACTACGACGCCGCCATCGCCGCGCTAGCGTAAGCCACACAAACTACGCAAGTTTGCGATCCCCGCCGATCGGTCTGCTGACCGGCGGGGATTAGCACACCTTGTGCATCCAGCCGTGGGTGTCTTCGACGCGCCCGTACTGGATGTCCAGCAGCCGGTTGCGCAGCGCCAACGTGTGCTCGCCCGACGACTGGGCCAGCCGGTACTCCCCCGCTTCGGATTTGAACGCCGAGATGGGCGTGATGACCGCCGCCGTCCCGCAGGAGAACGCCTCGACCACCTCTCCCGAGGACACCGACTCGACCATGTACTCCGGCGTGATCCGGCGTTCGACGGTACTCAGCCCCAGTTCGGGCGCCAGGGTCAGGATCGAGCGGCGCGTGATGCCGTCGAGGATCGTCCCCGTCAACTCCGGGGTGACCAATTGCCCGTCTTTGGTAACGAAGAAGACGTTCATGCCGCCGAGTTCTTCGACGCGGTCCTTGGCCGACGCCTCAATGAACAACACCTGCGAGCACCCGTGGTCGTACCCCTCGTATTGGGCGATCAGCGACGACGCGTAGTTGCCGCCACATTTCGCCGCCCCAGTGCCGCCGACGCCGGCGCGGGAGTACTTGTCCGTCACCCAGATGTCGACGCCCTGCACGCCGTCGGCGAAATACGGGCCCACGGGCGAAAGGATGACCGCGAACGTCACCTGGTGCGCCGCGCGGACGCCGAGGAACTTCTCGCTGGCGAACTCGAAGGGCCGCACGTAGACGCACTTTTCGTTGGCCGGGTCGGGCACCCAGGCGGCGTCCACCCGCAGCACCTCGTCGCAGGCGCGGACGAAATCCTCGACGGCCACCTGCGGCAGCATCATCCGCGCCGCCGAATTCGCGAAGCGCGCGCCGTTGTCGGCGGGACGGAACATCCACACCGAGCCGTCGGCGTGCCGGTAGGCTTTGATGCCCTCGAAAATCTCTTGCGCGTAGTGCAGCACCCCCGCTGCGGGGTCCATCGAGAACGGGCCGTAGGGCACTACTTTGTCGTCGCCCCAGCCGCCGTCTTGCGTCCACGTGGCCAGCGCCATGTGGTCGGAAAAGTAGTCCCCGAACCCCGGATCCGCGTGGATCTGGGCGATCTGCTGCGCGGTTGTCGGGTGGGGATTGCGGGTCAATGGAAATGACAACATAGCCGCATGGTACGCCCCCGCCGCGCCGCCGGCTGCGACGGCACCGGATGATGACACGTCCGCACGCCGGTCATGAAGATGGGGGACGACCCCCATACCCCCGCGCGCTGCGCTGCCCGTCCTGGATCCATCATGACGGACAGCGCAGCGATCCATCATGACGGGCAGCGCAGCGCCCTGGGGCCGGATGACAATATTCCGGACGCCGCGAAGCCCGCCGCCGATATGGCCCTAAGCTCGTCGGCATGAGCCCTGCCGTTTCTCCTGCCAAGCCCGTCCTCTCCGTCATCGGCGGCGACGGGATCGGTCCCGAAGTCACCGCCGAAGCCCTCAAAGTGCTGGCGGCTGCCGTCGGCGACGACGCCTTCGAGATCCGCCACCACGACCTAGGCGCCGGACGCTGGCAACGCACCGGTGAGGTGCTGTCTGACGACGAGCTCGCCGAACTGGACGCCAGCCAGGCGATCGTCCTGGGTGCCGTAGGGGCCGACCCCCGTTCGGCGACGATCCCCAGCGGCCTGCTGGAACGCGGCCTGCTGCTGCGGCTGCGTTTCGCGTTCGACCACTACGTCAACCTGCGCCCGAGCAAGCTGTACCCCGGCATCCCGACGCCGCTGGCGCCGTGGGTGACCGCGCGCGGCCCGGTCGATTTCGTGGTGGTCCGGGAAGGCACCGAGGGCCTGTACTGCGGCATGGGTGGCGTCGTGCGCCAGGGGACGCCACACGAGATCGCCACCGAGGTGTCCGTGAACACCGCCCACGGCGTCGAACGGGTCGTCCGCGACGCCTTCGAGCGTGCGACACGCCGTCGCAACAAGGTGACGCTGGTCCACAAGCACAACGTCCTGGTCAACGCCGGGGGCCTGTGGAACCGGACGTTCCACGCGGTGGCCGAAGAATATCCCGGCGTCGAAACCGACTACCTGCACATCGACGCGGCCACCATCGCGATGGTCGACGACCCGCAGCGCTTCGACGTCATGGTCACCGACAACCTGTTCGGCGACATCATCACCGACCTGGCGGGCGCGGTGACGGGCGGTATCGGCCTGGCCGCCAGCGCCAACATCAACCCCACCCGCGAGCACCCGTCCATGTTCGAGCCGGTCCACGGGTCGGCCCCCGACATCGCCGGGAAGCAACTCGCCGACCCGACCGCCGCCATCGCCTCCATGGTGTTGCTGCTCGACCACCTGGAACGCCCCGCCGACGCGGCCCACATCCAGGCCGCCGTCGACGCCGATATCGCCGAGCGTGGCGACACGCGCCGCCCCACCCCCCAGATCGGCGACGACATAGCCGCCCGCCTGGCGTGAGCACACCTGCCCTATTACGTTATTTGTTGCCTCGCGTGAATGGACGTGCTATCTTCTAGCTATGGCTGTCACCCGCACGCGAATGTCTAGCGCTCGTCGAATGCGCTCGGCGTGCATGTTCATGTGAATTTTCAGCCACCCCGCATTCTTCGAGCAGTTCCCAGCCGTCTAAGACGACGTTTTAGACGCGAATCCATTTCACACATCGATCCGGGTATTCCCATGCCCACCACCAGAAAGACGACCATGAAGAAAATCATCCTCGCCGCCGCGATTATTTCGGCGGCCGCCTTGTTCACCGGGTGCTCCGCGAGCGGCGCCACCAGCGACATCCCCACCACGACAGCGACGCCGGGCGTGTTCACGACGCCGGGCGACAACGATCTCGGCGGTAAATCCAACCCGGTGAAAATCGGCATCATGAGCCCCGAACTCGAATACGACTACCTCAAGCAGGCCGCGCAGGCCGAGGGCATCTATATCACCTACACCAATTTCAACGACTACAACCAGGCCAATCCGGCTGTGGCCAACGGGGAACTCGACCTCAACCAATTCCAGCACATCTTGTTCCTCGCCAATTACAACATCCAATCGGGCCAGCCGTTGGCCGCGCTTCAATCCACCGCGATTTACCCGTTGGGCCTGTATTCGCATCAATACAAGTCGGTTAGCGCGATACCCCAGGGCGCGCAAATCGCCATTCCCAACGACGACACCAACCAGGCGCGGGCGCTGGCCGTCCTGGCCCAGCAAGGCTTGCTGAGCCTCAAGGCCGGAGTCGACCCGTTGTACGCGACGCCGTTAGACGTCGACCAGGCGAATTCCAAGGTGAGCGTCGTCCCCGTCTCCGCCGAGCAGACCCCGCGCAGCCTGGACGACCCGAACACGGCTGCCGCCGTCATCAACAACACCTACGCCCTAGACGCCAACCTGACCCCGTCCGACGCCATCGCCTCCGACGACCCGAGCGCCGCCGGTTCGGCCCCGTTCATCAACATCTGGGCCGGGAAGGCCGGCGTCCAGAACGACCCGGTCATCGCGGAAGTGTTGCGACTGGCCCGCACGCCGGAATGGAACGACAAATTGAACCAGCAGTCCAAGGGCTCGGCGGTGATCGTCGACCAAGGTTACGATCAACTGCAGAAGACGCTGTCCAGCGTCGAGACGCAGCTCAAAGCCCACCAGTCGTAACCGCAGGCCGCGCGTCGGCGTGAGGACGATCCAAGCCACCAAGGAGACCCATGAACCCGGCAGGAGATGAGCCGATCATCGCGTTGGACCGCGTGTCGAAAAGGTTCGAGGACCGCCGCAACGCGGTCCTGGCCGTCGACGACGTGAGCCTGTCTATCGCCCGCGGCGAGGTGTTCGGCATCATCGGGTATTCCGGCGCCGGGAAATCGACCCTGGTGCGCCTCATCAACGCGCTGGAACGCGCCGATTCCGGGAGCATCCGCGTGGACGGGCAGGACGTGACCGCCCTGGACGAACGCCACCTGTCCGCCATGCGGTGCCGGACCGGGATGATTTTCCAGCAGTTCAACCTGTTCTCGGCGCGCACGGTGCTGGCGAACGTCGCCTATCCGCTGCTGGTGACCCACACCCCGAAATCCGAACGGCTGGCCCGCGCCCGCGAACTGCTCGATTTCGTCGGCATCGCGGACAAGGCAGATGCCCACCCGGCGCAGTTGTCCGGCGGGCAGAAACAACGCGTCGGCATCGCCCGGGCGCTGGCGGGTTCGCCGTCCATCCTGTTGGCCGACGAGCCCACCAGCGCGCTCGACCCGCAGACCACCCTCGACGTGCTCGACCTGCTCAAGCGCGCGAACAACGAATTCGGCGTGACGATCGTCCTCATCACCCACGCCATGAACGTCGTGCGGCACGTGTGCGACCACGTCGCCGTGATGGACGCGGGCCGCGTCGTGGAAACCGGACTCGTGGACGACGTGTTGTCGGTGCCCCAGTCGGCCCCCGCCCAACGGTTCGTCCACACGGCAGTGCTGCTCGATCGTCCCTACGCCGGCCCGCCCACGGACCCGTCCGCAGACCCGCAGGATGGCGGGGAGGCCGCGCGATGATCCCGCTGGAAAACACCTGGCCCGACGGCTACACCGGCCAACTGTTCACGGCGCTGCTCCAGACGTTGCAGATGGTCGGGGTGACGCTGGTCATCGGCGGCCTGCTGGGGCTGGTCTTCGGCCTGACCCTGTTCGCGACGCGCCGGGGTGGCCTGTTCGCCAACCGGCCAGTTTTCATGGTGCTCAACGTCGTCGTCAACACGATCCGGCCCATCCCGTTCATCATCTTCCTGACCGCCATGCGCCCGGTCACGCTGGCCGTCACCGGCCACACCATCGGCGTCGAGGGCGCCCTGCTGCCGATGGTCATCATGTGTTCGATGGCCACCTCGCGGCTCGTCGAGCAGTCGTTGATCGGCACCGATCCGGGCGTCGTGGAGGCCGGGCGGTCGATGGGTGCCTCCCGGATGCACGTCCTGATCCGCATCCTGGTGCCCGAGGCGCTGGCCCCCCTCATCCTGGGCTACGCATTCCTCATCATCGGCATCCTGGATATGTCCGCGATGGCGGGCACGATCGGCGCGGGCGGCCTGGGCAGCTTCGCTATCCAGTACGGCTACAACAAGTTCAACGACTACGTCACCTGGGCGGCGCTGCTCGTCATCATCGTGCTCGTCCAGATCGTGCAGGGCTTGGGCAACTGGCTGGCCCGCAAGGTCCTGCACCGCTAAGACTCAGGCTCAACGGCCCAGACACCGCCCATACAGAAACCTCGCCAACGTACGTATAATTCCGACGCACCTACGAAACATCGATATTATCCGATGGCTCGCCGACCGAATTCACCGGGCGATTTTCCCCCGCATGTACAATCATTGCGATGTCAAAAATAGGTTTGCGTTGGATTCTTTTGGCCGTGCTTTCTGCGGCTCTGATCACCGGATGCGCGGCGGCGCGCCCTAAAGCGCCTGCGGTTGACACGTCCAGTCCGTCCGTTCCCGCCGTGGACGCCCCCGTCCCCGTGGACCTCAACGCGACAGCACCGGCGACGCCCTCCGACGCCGCTGTCCCTCCTGGCGTCGTCGTCACGCCCGCTCAGCCGACCGGAACCCCCTTGCCAGCGCCGCCGACCGCCACCCCCAGCGCGAGCGCGCCGCGCCCCACCCCACCGCCGAAGCCGGCGCTGAAAACGACCCTGGCCAGCACGCCGACCGTCAATTGCCGCACCCACAAATGCGTCGCCCTCACCTTTGACGACGGGCCATTGTCGCATACACCGGCAATGCTGGATTTATTGGCGAAAGAAAAGGTTCACGCGACGTTTTTCGTCATCGGCGAGAACGTCAAAGACCGTCCAGATTTAGTCAAGAAAATGGTCAAAGCCGGGCACGCCGTCGGCAGCCATTCCTACAGCCATCCGGATTTGACCAAGCTGACTGCCGCGCAAATCCGCAGCCAACTGACCAGCACGTCGGCGCTGATCACGCAGGCCACCGGCATGCCGGTCACGCTGATGCGCCCTCCCTATGGGGCGTCGAACCCGACCGTGCGGTCGGTCGACAAAGAACTCGGGCTGACGCAGATCCTGTGGAGCGTAGACCCCACGGATTGGCGCGACCATAACGCCAGCCTGATCGCCAAACGGGTACTGGCCAACGTCCGCCCCGGCTCCATCGTGCTCAGCCACGACATCTATTCGGCCACGCACGACGCCTATGCCATCATCATCCCGGCGTTGCGCAAAAAGGGATACACGTTCGTCACCGTCCCCCAATTGTTGGGCACGACGGCGCCCGGCTCCACGTATTCACAGCTCGAACAGAGCCGCCGCGCCTGATATGACGATGGGGGACGACCCCCATACCCCCGCGCGCTGCACTGCCCGTCTTGTATCCATCATGACGGGCAGCGCAGCGCCCTTCGGAACTGATGAGAAATTAGCCTTCGGCTACCGCTGGCGCCCCAACGCCCAAACGCGCCGCTTTTCGTGGGCGACGACGCCGTCCACCCACCACAGGATTTCGACCAGCACCACGGCCACCAGGCCGCACCACAGGCCGATCATCATCATGGGCAGGTTGGACGGGTCAACCTGGAAGATGGACTGCCCCAGCGGGATGACCATGACGATCAGGTACGCCGCGATGCACACGACGATCATGCCGACCTTCCACCAGCGGTACGGGCGGGCGATCACCACCATCACCCACGTCCCGCCCAACAGCAGGGCGAGCAACGCCGCCGTGCTGGCCTGCGTCGTCGTCTGGACCGACGCGCCGGGGCCGGGGAGGACGAGCAGGTAGGCGACGAACGTCGTCACCGCGACGATGACACCGGCGGGGATGCCGAACCGCAGCACGCGCCCCAGGAATCCCGGGCGGGCGCGCTCCTTGTTCGGCGCGAGCGCCAGCAGCGTCGTGGGGATGCCGATCGTGAACCAGCCCACCAGCGTGATGTGGATGGGGACGAACGGGAACGGCACCCGCCAGATCACCACCAGCAGCGCCAGAAGGATCGAGTACAGCGTCTTGGTGAGGAAGAAGTTGGCGACGCGTTCGATGTTGCCCAACACCTGGCGCCCCTCGGCCACCACGCTCGGCAGCGTCGCGAACGAGTCGTTCAGCAACACCACCTGGGCGACGGCGCGCGTCGCGGGCGCGCCCGAGCCCATCGCCACCCCGAGGTCGGAATCTTTGATGGCCAGCACGTCGTTGACGCCGTCGCCCGTCATGGCGACGGTATGGCCGCGGGAGCGCAACGCGGCGACCATGCGGCGTTTCTGCTGCGGTGTGACCCGCCCGAACACCGACCCGGCCTCGACGGCGTTGGCGAAGGCGTCATCGTCGTCGGGCAGGTTGCGGGCGTCGACCACCCCGCCGGCATTCACGCCCAACGATTCCACGACGGCCCCGACCGAGGTCGCGTTGTCGCCAGAGATCACCTTGACGGCCACATTCTGGGCCGCAAAATACGCCAACGTGTCGTGGGCCTCGGGGCGCACCCGCTGTTCGAGCACCACCAGGGCCAACGGTTCGGGGGGCATCGTCCCCGGCTCCACGCCGGCGCCCAACCGTCCGAACAACAGCACGCGCCGACCGGTGGCGCCGATCTGCTCGGCCTGGCGGGCCACGTCCGACCCCGCCGGAGCGAGCACGTCGGGCGCGCCCAGCATCCAGGTCGTCGGCGTCCCATCGGGTCGCGCCAACGTCGCCGCCGACCACTTCTTCGCCGACGTGAACGGCCACAACTCGTCCGCCCTCCAGGCCGTCGTCGGGACGCCCACCTCCTCGGCGATGGCGCGCACGGACGCGTTCGGCGTGATGTCGGCGGCGGCCATCTGGGCCAATGCTTCCCGGCACTCGTACTCCCCCGCGTCGCCGCAGACCACCAACTCGCCGAACCGCAGGCCGTTCTCGGTCAGCGTCCCCGTTTTGTCCGCGCAGACCACGTCCACGCGCGCCAACCCCTCGACGGCGGGCAGTTCTTGGACGAGCACATGTTTCATCCCCAGCCGGACGACGGCGACCGCGAACGCGAGCGACGTGAGCAGCACGAGCCCTTCGGGCACCATCGGGACGAGCGCGCCCGCCATATGCAGCACGGCGTCCTGCCAACTGGCGTGCGGCTGGCTCCACTGCACCCAGATCGTCGCCAGCCCGACCGGCACCATCGCCCAGCCGATGATGCGCAAGATGATGTTGATGCCGGATTGCAACTCGGATTTCGTCAGCGCGAACTTGTTGGCCTCGGCGGTCAGCTTGGCCGCGTACGCCTGCGACCCGACGCGGGTGGCCCGGTACGCGCCGACCCCGGCGACGACGTGGCTGCCGGACATGACCTCGTCGCCGACCTGCTTCTCGATCGGGTCCGACTCCCCGGTCAGCAGCGACTCGTCCACTTCGAGGTAGGACATCTCGACGATTTCGCCGTCGACGACGATCTGGTCCCCGGCGCAGATTTCGATAATGTCGTCCAGCACGATCTGCTCGCGCGGGATCTCCTGGGCCACGCCGTCGCGGCGCACCACCGGTTTCCCCTCGCCGACGACGGCCAGGTTGTCCAACGTCCGCTTGGCCCGCAACTCCTGGATGGCGCCGATGCCGGAGTTGACGATGATCAGGAACCCGAACAGGGCGTTGAAGATTTTGCCGGTGACCAGCACCATGACGAACAGGACCATCAACAGCGCGTTGATCCGCGTGAAAATGTTGGCGCGGATGATCTGCCAGGTCGTGCGCCCCGAGCGCGGCGGCACGTGGTTGACCTGGTCGGCGGCGACGCGCTCGGCCACCTCGTGGGAGGTCAGGCCGGTGGCGATGTCGACAGTCACGGGCTCAAGTTTCCCACACCGGCCAAGGCGTTGACGCCCATGACCGGCGCCTATGACGTTGGTGGCGGGTGGGAAACCCCCACCCGCCACCAATGGACGCAAAAACCGAACCCGTTACCGGGCCGCGTGCCCTTCGACGTAGTCGTCGTCGTGGCCCTTGACCCAGGCCATGAGCTTGCGCAGTTCCTTGCCGGTCGCCTCGATCGGGTGCTCCTCGGCCTTGGCCCGCTCGGCCTTGAACTGGGGCGCGCCGGCGTCCTGGTCGGCGATGAACCGCTTGGCGAACGCACCCGACTGGATGTCGGCCAGCACGTCCTTCATGTGCTGCTTCACCTGGTCGTCGATGATGCGCGGGCCCGAGACGTAGTCGCCGTATTCGGCGGTGTCGGACACGCTCCAACGCATCTTCGCGATGCCGCCCTCGTAGATGAGGTCCACGATCAGCTTCATCTCGTGCAGGCACTCGAAGTAGGCGACCTCGGGCTGGTAACCGGCGTTGACCAGCGTCTCCCAGCCGGCGACGATCAGGTGGGACACGCCGCCGCACAGCACCGACTGCTCGCCGAACAGATCCGTCTCGGTCTCCTCGGTGAACGTCGTCTTGATGCCGCCGGCCCGCAGCCCGCCGATGCCTTTCGCGTAGGCCAACGTCAACGGCCACGCGTTGCCCGTCTCGTCCTTCTCGACGGCGACGACCACCGGCACCCCGCGTCCTTCGGCGTACTCGCGGCGTACCAGGTGCCCCGGCCCCTTCGGCGCGACCATGCACACGTCGACGCCGGCGGGCGGCTGGATGTAGCCGAAGCGGATGTTGAAGCCGTGGGCGAAGAACAACGCCTTGCCGGGCGTCAGGTACGGGGCGATGTCGGAGGCATAGACGAGGCGCTGCACCTGGTCGGGCGCGAGCACCATGATGAGGTCGGCGGCTGCGCACGCGTCCGCCGGGCTCATGACCGTCAGCCCCTCGGCCTGCGCACGCGCGATGCTCTTGGAACCCTCGCGCAAGCCCACCACCACGTCGACCCCCGAATCGCGCAGCGACAACGCGTGGGCGTGCCCCTGGCTGCCGTACCCGATGACCGCGACCTTGCGCTGCTGGATGACCGAAAGGTCGGCGTCGGCGTCGTAATACATCTCTGCCATATCGTTAAATCCTGTCTTTCTGTTCAGTTCAGTATGTTTAGCTAGTTTTCCTGGAATCGGTGAGGACTTTGCTGCCGCGCCCGAGCGCGACCAGGCCGGACACCACGATTTCGCGGATACCGTAGGGGCGCAACATATCCATCATGGCCCTCAGCTTATCGGGTGAACCCGTGGCCTCGATGGTCATCGAATCGGTGTGGGCGTCGACCGTCTTGGCACGGAACAATTGCACGATCTCGATAATCTGGCCCCGCACCTGCGGATC
>Ga0123357_10000646_pt1 | contig 34693 bp, 22 predicted proteins | sample TergutEmb28metaG_FD_89873 | JGI IMG/M metagenome (GOLD analysis project Ga0123357, IMG submission 89873) | Embiratermes neotenicus P4 segment gut microbial communities from Petit-Saut dam, French Guiana - Emb289 P4 | ecosystem: Host-associated > Arthropoda: Insects > Digestive system > Gut ... | reverse complement strand
TGGTCAGGAATGCAGAACTCATGGCTGCATTGAGGATCTGCCGGTTCAATGGCGACTGGTCACGGTACTGGGAGACGAAAATGGCCGCCTGAGGTCCCCCAAGGTTTTAATCGCACCCGCCTGCGGGGGGGCTATCCCCGCGTATGTGGGAGAAACCGCATGGCTTGAACAATGGTCCCGACAGCAATCGGGTCTTTCCCCACGTATGCGGGGAAGCCAGGAGTCTAACCCATTGGGGCCGCTTGATACCCGATTTCACACCGGGCTGCTACAGATCCCTGAAGAAGTCGTTGCCCTTGTCGTCCATGATGATGAAGGCGGGGAAATCGACCACTTCGATGCGCCAGATCGCCTCCATCCCAAGCTCGGGATATTCCAGCACATCGACCTTCCTGATGCAGTGTTCGGCAAGATTGGCCGCCGCGCCGCCGATCGAACCGAGATAGAAGCCGCCATACTTCTGGCAGGCTTCGCGCACGGCTGGCGCCCGGTTACCCTTCGCCACCATCACCATTGAGCCGCCCGCGGCCTGGAACTGATCGACAAAAGAATCCATGCGACCAGCCGTGGTCGGCCCGAAAGCGCCCGAAGCATAGCCTTCAGGGGTCTTTGCGGGGCCGGCATAATAGACCGGGTGGTTCCGGAAATAGTCCGGCAGAGCCTCACCCTTTTCGAGCCTGGCACGCAATTTGGCGTGCGCGGCGTCGCGGGCAACGATCATGGTGCCGGTCAGCGACAAACGCGTCTTGACCGGGTACTGGGCCAGTGTGGCAAGGATGTCCTTCATCGGCTGGTTGATGTCGATTCGGACCACATCACCCCCGAGCACCTGCTCAACCTGCGGCAGATATTGTGCCGGCTCGTGTTCCAGCTCCTCCAGATAGACTCCTTCCCTGGTGATCTTGCCCAGCACCTGGCGGTCGGCCGAGCACGACACCCCGATCCCGATCGGTAACGACGCCCCGTGCCGCGGCAGCCGAATCACCCGCACGTCATGGCAGAAATATTTCCCCCCGAACTGGGCCCCGACCCCCAGCGTCTGCGTCATCCTGTGGATTTCCTGCTCCATCTCGAGGTCGCGGAAGGCATGGCCGGCCGCCGAGCCCTGGGTCGGCAGACCGTCAAGATAGCGCGCCGAGGCCAGTTTGACGGTCTTCATGCACAATTCGGCCGAGGTGCCGCCGATCACGATGGCGAGGTGGTAGGGCGGACAGGCGGCGGTGCCGAGCGTCTGCACCTTCTCCTTGAGGAACCCGAGCAGCCGCTCCTTCGTCAGCATGGACGGCACCGCCTGGAACAGAAAGCTCTTGTTGGCAGAGCCGCCGCCTTTGGCCATGAACATGAATTTATATGCGTCATCGCCCTCGGCATAGATTTCGCACTGTGCCGGCATGTTGTTGGCGGTATTTTTCTCTTCATACATCGACAGAGGCGCGACCTGCGAATAGCGCAGATTGCGCCGGAGATAGGCATTGCGCGCGCCTTCCGAAAGCGCCGCCTCATCATCGCCGCCGGTGAGGACGCGAAAGCCCCTTTTACCCATGATGACTGCGGTACCGGTATCCTGGCACATCGGCAGCACGCCGCCCGCGGCGATATTGGCGTTCTTGAGGAAATCCAGGGCGACGAATTTGTCGTTATCGCTCGCCTCCGGATCATCGAGAATCGCCCGCAGCTGCCTCAGGTGGCCGGGGCGAAGGAAGTGATTGATTTCGCCGAACGCCGCTTCCGACAGGAGCTGCAACGCCTGGCGCGACACCACCAGCATCTCCCTGCCCAGCACCGTCTCGACCCCCACGCCCTCGCCCGAAATCTTCCTGTACGGCGTGGTGTCCGGCCCAAGCGGGAACAGCGGCGTGTGGGCGTAAGGCGGAACCGGTTTGGACTGGTCGGGCAGCATGATCGAGGCATCCATGGCAGGTTTTATTGAGCCCGGCTCGTCCGGGCGGGGTGGCTTGCTCTATCACTTTTTCCCAGCGGGCAAAAGAAGCGCCAGGATGCAATCTGGCGGGCCCCCAGACCCGCCCGGACCACGACTTGCCGAATGCGCCTCGGAGTGCCCGGGGCGCACGAAAACCCGTCGGGCTGCACATTTTTCCAACCCGCAAGACCGGGGATCACCGCAATTTGACCGACGGAGCCACAACCGCGCCTGACACCGGCACCCGGCACCCCACATGAAATCGTCCAAGATAGTTACGACTACGCAGTTCACGACTGCGCGCAACAGCCACGTCTGACCGGAATGACTTCCGCCCTCTCCACAAACCCATGCATCCTGACTGAATTCGATAGCCACGTTCCCATGCAGACAGCCGCGCCCGACAGCGAATGGAACCGGATCAGAACGGCAACGCACAAACCGCAGCGCACAAATTGCGGCGCACAATGGCGGGCGCACCTGAATGAGGAGGTTTTACACAGCTCACATCGCAACAAAACTATTTCCTCAACTCAGTATTTGCCCTAAATTCAGGATGATACGCGGGCTGGCTGCTTTTCGGAAAGTTCCACGGCACATTCGGCCGCCAGACCGCGAAATTCGGCAAACAGCCGAACAGGTACGTGAATCTCCACCTGACGACCGTGAAAATCCGCGCCAGTTATCAGGATAAGGAGGCACAGCGACACCTGACAAAAGGGGAGGATCTGACTATGGCGATATATCTCCAGATTGATGGCATCCACGACGACACTTCCTCCACGGACCACGGCAAGTGGATGGACATTGAGCAGATGAAGTGGAACATCTCGCGCAACATGCATCCTGTTGCCGACATGGGAATCGAGGACGAGCCAACGATTTCCAACGTCACCCTGACCAGGGTGCGCGACGACTTCTCCACCCGGCTGTTCGAGGAATCGTGTGCCGCCCGGAATCGTCGCAAGGCCGTGATCCATCTGGTTACCATACGCAGCCCAGGCGAAACCCATATCGAGTACACCCTGGAGAACACGCTGATCGCCAACTATTCCGTCGACTCCAGCGGGGACCGTCCCATCGAGACCATCCGCCTCAATTTCACCGGAATGCAGGTCAAGCAGGACTTCCCCCCGATCACCGGCCCCGATCCGACATCACCTCTCGGCCCTGTCGGCTGGTGATCCGATCACTGCCGATCCGCCCCGCTTTGTCCTCTCGCGCGGCAGTGATCGCCAGAACACCCCCCAGGCCAAAAAGGGGGCCCGCAACGGCCCCCAACAGCCAGGTTTTAAACAGTTTACACTTATCTGTGGTGGCCGCCTCCCCCACCGCCGCCGCTGCTGTTGTTGTCATGGCTGGAACTCGAGCCGCCGGAAGAGCTGCTGCTGCTCGAGCCACTGCTATGTCCGCTGCTGGAACTATAGCTGCTGCTGGAACTGCTGCCACTACTGTAGCTGCTGCCACCGCCGTAGCTGTGACTGGAGCTGCCGCCGCCGTAACTGCCGCCGCCATAACTGCCGCCACCGCTGTGAATGCTGCCACCGCCGTAGCTGTGACTGGAGCTGCCGCCACCGTAACTGCTGCCTCCACCATAGCTGCCGCCACCGCTGTGACTGCTGCCACCGCCATAGCTGTGAGTGGAGCTGCCGCCACCGTAACTGCTGCCTCCGCCATAGCTGTGACTGCGGCCACCACCATAGCTGCTGCCACTATGGCTGCTACCCGTGCCATGACTCCCGCCGCCATAACTGCTGGAACTGGTGTCATGTCTGACAGAATGGCTGCCCGTTCCACCGCCGTGCGACGAGGCGCGCCCCCCGCCAGCACCCCCAGGGTTGGTACTCGAAGCACCGCCATGATGGTTGCCGCCCCCGGGACCGTGATCAGCCCGGTCACCCCGGCTGTCCCCCCGCCTGCCACTGTCATGATGACGATCGCCCCGCTCCGTCCTCGAGGAACCGTCACGCCCACCGCTGCTGTCGTAGCGATCGCCTTCGCTTCCGCTTCCGTCAAAGCCGAATTCGACCGAGAAATGCGGGAGATGTCTCATTATCCGTGCATGGTCTCGCTGAGCCAGGCCACAGACCTTCTGGCGCATTGCCTCGACCTTCAGATGCTGGGCCTGGATCTGTCCCTGCATCTGTGCAGGCAGGCCGCAGCGGCCGATATTGCCGTCAACAAATTCACGCATCCTCGCCATGGCCAGCGCGAAATCCTCATACGCCGCGCACCCCAGCGACGCCGTCGGCCTCCCGGCAACCACCTCCCGCAAGGCCTCGCCGCGCATCCTGACCTCGTCGCGCAACGGTTGAAACGCACTGGCACACTCCGCTCTGACATCTGCACCGACTCCGTCGCCGGGAACGAATGACGCGGCTGGCTCCGCGCCGCTTATTGGCGGAAACACCGGATCGTGCACGACGGTTGCCGCATCGTCCGCGACAGCCGCTGTCGAGCAGGCGCAAACAGCAAGCGTGAGAACACAAACAACATTCTTCATGGAGGCAGTCTCCTGTGGGGAGGGAGGCATCTGGCAATCAGGTCGTCCGATTCCTCCCGTTCTTTTCCCGCCATTTCTGTTTTTCGTCCGACATTCAGGTAGTTATTAGTTTTATACATCGTTCCATCAATCCTCTCAGGATCAGAAGCAGTTTCCTTATAGGAAGGTTCGAATTCGAAACCGAATCACAAGAGCGTGTCTCCGGCCTCGATTACACAACTGTAAGGCTCCCACATGCCAGCCCATGCCAGGTCGGATCGGATGGGACTATGAACGATCATTAAGAAATGAGACCATGCACAAATCACAAATCTCTCCGTCATCCCGCTCTTGCAGATTTTCCGGCCTGGAGGAGCACCGGATCGAACACGCGCCCGCCGGGCCCGCCGGGTATTGAAGCGCGAGCGCGTGTATCACCAGGTCGCTCCTGACCGCGATCATCCCGCTGCGGTTTCACCGACCGTGATGACCGCCACCACCACCTCCACCTCCCCCTCCACCTCCGCCTCCGCCTCCGCCACCACCGGAGCCGCCACCGCCGCCACCGCTGCCGGTGGAGCTTTCATGGCTGGGAGCCGAAAAACTGGGACCTGAGCTGCTGCTGAAACTCGGACCACTGCTGAAGCTGGCGCCTCCGCTATGGCCGCTGAAGCCACCCGAGCCACCACCAAAGCTGGAACCTCCACCATGGCTGCCGAAACCACCCGAGCCACCACCGGAGCTGGAAGCTCCACCATGACTGCCGGAGCCACCGCCAACAGAGCCGCCATGGCTCCAGCCGCCGGAACCTCCAAAGCCCCCATGCCACCCAGAACCACCACCCGAGCTGCTGGACGGCCCGCCGGTGCTGCCACCGTGCACTACATTTCCGCGCCAACCGCCGGACGATCTGCCGCCATTGCCAGAGCTTCCAGAATCTGACCCGCCGAAGCCGCCGTCAAAGACCCCGCCCCAGTTGCTCGAGCCCTCGCCGCCCCAGGAAGTGCGCGGCGCGCCACCTCCACGAATGACCTTGCCTCCACGTCGGCCCACGCGGTGGGCGGGGTCCCGCCGCCCCCTGCCATCCGCCACCCCGCCGTCCGAGGTGATACCGAAACCGAACAGATCGGTACTGCCGTCGTCATAGGTCCCGCCGCTTTGCCATGCCGGCCGCGAAAATCCGTCCCCGTCTCCAAACTGCGCCGTCGGCGCGCACCCCGCGATCGGCAGCGCCACCGCCACCGTTCCCAGCACGATGAAGCCGCGCCACACCCTGCCCAACGCCGTCGATGAAGTTACCCTCGTCATAATCCCGCTCCTTCCAATTGCGTACCATCAACATCAACTTCTCGTGAAGTCGAAAGCCGGTCGCAAAGATCAACCGAAAATCAGGAACCACATCTGAAGCTCAACTACCTTGTTACAGCCGAATGTGTCTCCTTAGTCCGCTAACTATCAATATTGGACCATGAACAAATCGCACACGAGCCGTTCACCTGCCATTCATCACCCCAGCAAGCCACGCGAAAAGCGTCTGTGTCTGTCACGAACGCGCCAATCTCCGCCAGATATTGTGAAGTCGGCCTTGCGGAATCCACGCGAAGACGACACTTCCTTCGCCTCCCTGCAAGTCCCGCAATGTTCGCTGGAATTCACACCCAGGGCATCAGCGCGCCGATCACTTCGGCTCCGCTTGCTTAAGGCTTGCCTCCTCACGTCGTTATCACCAACGCGCGACTGCACATTTCCGGATCTTCATGTTTCCGGCACCGAATTAAATATCGGTCATGGGGCATGGATCAGCAGATCGGGATCAACCGATGACTATTGTCGCCTCCAGATGGAACCCGAAACTCATCGGCCAGACCTCGAGGTCACGACCAGGCGCTGCCCGAATGCCGTCCAGATTGACGCTGCTGCGATCCCCCCACCCCGCGCCCGCACCAGGGCGCCCCCCCGGGGCGGGAAACCGTGGCCGACGCAAGGACGAAAAGGACCGGGGACGCCCGGGGCTACCTGAAGCTTCCGCTCCTCATGGGATCTGCCCCCCCCTGACCTCCGCCGTCGTCGGAATGGGCAATCCGTGTCACCCGATTTTGCGGTGCCGCGGGCCGTGCCGAATCGCCGAATCGCTGCTGCGCCTGCCGTTGTCACGATAAACCGTTTCCGGCACTGCTCACTATCTTTAGTTGCACGTTTCGCGGCCGTTTTCGCGCATAAGTAGCATCAGGCTACTCTCACTCAGACGTGGCCGATTCTGCTCTCCGATGAGAAAACCGTATTCCTGCAACCTACACGCTACAAATTATAAATCTACTACCTTCGCGCGTGCCGCCGACCGCGAAAATTTCTGTTCAAATGGGAACCACAACGGAACCGCAAATGAGGTTGATGTGATGCGCTTGCCATATAATCTGCGTGTGATAGCGCGAGCCTGCTGCAACACGACTAAGAAGCCACAGTTTGGCGGTAACATTATCCGCCTACTTCAATCCGCACCCTCTTCGCCGCACAATTGGGCCACAGTTGAGAGCCATCTCCATCCTGTGATGCCATCTCAAGCACACCGTATCGGGGGACCCGCACACCCTTCACGCATTTGTGAAGTGCAAAATTTTCGTTTATTTCCATAATGTTGAACGACAGGCTCACACCGACATCGTGAACTTCGAGGGCATGACTTCAAGCTGCTGCCATACTTGCGGGATGTCAGCGCTCTGCATAGCTGCGGCTTGACCTCGACAATTCGCGCATAATTCTGGTGCGAATAAATTCGAGGTCAACATGACGCGCCCTCAGCAACACCTTGTGCTCACCCGCGATCAGGCGTTGTGCCTTCATGCGCTTCGGAAGCAGCCGCTTCTCAAGCGCGAGCTTGTCCAGGCAACGAAACTCAGCCAGTTCATCTGCACGCGCGAACTCACTCGATTCTCAGAAATTGGCCTTGCGAAGGTGGACCGCAGTAACAGGTGGTATGTGACGACGCGTGGCCGAAGCTGCAAATTTGAAACCACTCCCAATCCTGGCCCGGGGCGCCGTCGCAACGTCAGCCCTCTGACACCATCGGCCATCCGCCTGCTCGAGGTGCTGGACAGGCCGATGCGGCGCCGAACGATCGCCAACAAGATGGGCGTTTCGCACCAGCGCGTCCATCAGTTGATCGTCCAGCTCCATGCCTCGGGTCATGTATGTTACGCCGACCCGACACGTCCGTGGTGGATGGTGATGACCGCGCAGGATACGACCCCGTTTCTGTCCCACGATACGGAGCGGGTGCTGTCGGTTCTCCCGCAGGGTTATGGCACCGACGTGAAGAAGATCAGTGTCGCGCTGCAGATGCCGACGCAGGACGTCGAAGCCAGCATCCACACCCTGCTTGATCAGGCGCTGGCGCGGGAAGACTGTGTGGCCGAAGGTCCGGCAATCTATTCCCTCACTCCGGCGGGTGAAACCCATCCGCAGAGGGTGCCGCACCGGGCTCCGGCAAAAGCCGCACATCTTACTGTCGGCTCGGAGCGCGTTCGCACCGTGCTCGCCATCATCCAGGAGTCGGGAGCGCTGCGCATCCGCGATGCCACCGAGCGGCTGGGCATGCCGCACCAGTCACTGAATGCGCTGTTTCAGTATCTCAAACGCAAGCGCCTGATCGCCAAAACCGACGACGGTTTCTTTGCTCCCTATTCTCTGACCAACAACGGCCACACCACACTGACCGAAATGAACCGGCGCAACAGCTGAAGACGCCGGGAAAACCGACAGCCCCCTTGCACAGCGGAAGTGCCCGAAGTGGTTTTCGGCAAGGCGCCGGTGCAGCGGAGCCTTTAAGGTCACAGCTCCTGAGAGGGCCTCTTGTCCCCAGCGGTCCAGCGCGACATGCGCAAACTGTCGCGTGCCGCGGGGATTTTGACGGGATTGCCGTGACGGAACCGCCTTGTGTCCCGGGGCCCTGCGCTCGAAGGCCGATGCAGCTGGGCAAGGGCTTGCGGGAAATCGCAGTCGACGGTCGTCGCCACCCCTTTGCCAGGTCTCAAATGGCTCCCGGTGAGAGGGAGCCGCGCGGCACGCTTCCGCCTCGCGCAGCTTCGCCTCAAACACTGGAGAGTTCGTTGTGCGGCGCACACGCACCCTGAGGGGCCGTGCCGGTCCCGGAGCGAGCGAAGAACACCCGGCACGATCCCCGTCCCCGTGCAGAAGGGTGGCCTGCCACAAAGCGAGGGGAGCGTGAAGGCCGCGCACGGGCGCCCCACTGCACAGCCTGCGCAATGCTCTCGCAATTCCGGTTTCTGGCCTCCTTTAAGTGAAGGCGCCGCAGTCTCACCCGAGGCAGGCCTGCCCTCAAAGGGGGCCACGGCACGATTCATGTCCCCGCGATCCACCAGCCTGCGCACATGGGCCACGACGTGGTCGGCGACGATCGCATGGGCCTCCGCCGTCGGATGTACGGCTCCGCTATACATTGCCGCATAGACCGGCTGGAGCACATCGAACAGCGAGAACCCGCTGGAATGGACATTCGCGGTCATGAAAGCGTCGTTCGGTGTCCGGAACAGCCGCCACCGGCGCTGATAGGGAAGAAATGCCGCCGGCGAATAGGGCACGAATTCCTCGCCGCCACTGCTGCGCGGGATCGCCATCAGTTCGCCGTCAGCCCGTGGATTTTTGGGATCACGGGCGCAGATGCCACGCCTGGCGAAGGCAGGCTGGTGGTCCGTGATCAGCTGAAATCCGGTCCCCGCACCTGTCGCCAGCGCCGGACAATTGGCGGCACGGCCATTATTGATACACACCATTCTGGCGAAGAAATCCTGGAGGAAACCGACGGTTTCCTGCATCCGCTGCCGCGACAGCAGGAGCTTTGGATGCACATCCATGCCCAGACCCGGATCGGCCCCGCAGATCACGCCATTCTCGTCAAACTGGATCGGCTCATAGGCGGTCTGCAGAACGCGATTGGGCGCCACCCCGAATCCCTCCCGCAGCGCGTCGCGCGTCGCCTTCATCCGCTCCGGCAACCGGTCCATGTAAACCCGCGCGACGTCGGGAGAAAACCGGATCTGGTGACCGACCAGGCTGGCGATCGGGGCAAGATCGCCAGCGTTCTCGGTCATGGTATAGACCATCAGCGCGGAGAACCCGACATCATTGCCGCCGATGGAGAGCAGCACGGTGTCGATCGGGCGTTTGCGCATATTCGGCGCACACCAGATCTTGCTCACCTTGCGCACATGAACATTGGTGCTGCCGCTGGCATAGGTCGGCAGCTGATAGGTTGCATGCAGGGTCCGGGGGCCGTTGCAGATCAAATCCGCCAGCTGGTCGAACTGCGACAGAACCACGGGATTGAGCGCGCCTTCACGCGCCTTCTTTTCGAGGAACAATCCCTCCGTGACCTCCGCCCCGGTACAGGCGAGGCTCACCAGGGTCACGGAACGATGCGGGTTCTCGAGCGCCAGCTGCAGTCCCACCCGGAAGGGATAGCCATATTGGGAGCGATGGCAGTCCGGGCTGAGCCATCGCGCGCGGCTCTTGTCGAAGGCATTGCGGAAGTCTGACGACGTCAGCGGATAGTAGTGACCGCTCTGCTCGTCCTCAAGACTGCGGCGCGGCAGCACCTTGTGGTCGTACCCCTTTGGCAGCAGGGACGGCTGGGCGGGAACGAGCGACTTCAGGCCAAGGCCGCGGCTGGAATACTCCTCCTCGCGGTTGAGCGACGGATCATAGACCATCTGCCGCGACGCACTGAAAGTGACGGGACGATCCGGGTTGCTTTCACCGGAGGCAAAGGAATCGCCCATAGCGACGATAAAGAGATCCTCGACGGCGAGGCGTGGTTCGGCCAGGATGCGTCCATCCGGCAGCTTCACCTGCACCGACACACCGGAGACCGAGCGATCGAGCGCGAATGGAACCCGTGGAATCACCAGTGTGACGGCGCAGGGCAACGTCCTGTTCTCGGTCTTTCCTCCCGCCTTGCGCGCGGTCCAGCTCCACTGACAACTGCCCTGCCCGACCTCGGCCAGCCGTTCTTTGGCAAGCTTCACCGCAACCGTGTGGGCTTCGGGAAGAACATAGTCTTCTTTCGCCGTGCCCCAGGAATAGCGCCGGTCACATTTGGCCGGATAACGGCCATTGCTGCTGTCGTAGCACACCGCATCCAGGGTTTCGGCGGCCCATCCCAGGCGCTGACTGTCATAGCGGCTGCGGGCCGTGGCGAGGCAGCGGTCCGGCGTCGATGGATCGCGACAGTCAGGGTCGTTCAGCTTGCGCTCAGTACGCCAGACGATGTCGGCGGGGAGCGCCCTTGTGCCATCGCCGCGCGCGGCCGGATAGGCCTGCGCATACATGTCGAAGGAGGCCGATTTCCGGAAGAAGCGAAAGGGACTTTCGACCTGCCAGACCAGGTCCGCAGCCATGCACACCGTGGCACCGGCAAGCGCAAGAAAAACCGGAGCAAGAAACGCTGCCGCGAGGATCGCCGGCAGTGAAGATCGAACACGCATCGCCAGACAACTCTGTTGAAATCCCGGCCACCCAGCCGATTGCATCGCCATCAGGTTACAACCCCTTGACCCGCATGAGGGCACGCCGGCCCAAAAGGCGCAAGCCCCTCTCTAACGCCTTCCATCAACCAAAACCAGCACAACACTGCGGCAGTATCGCACAGCAAAGCCGCCGCAAGAAAGGAAAGAGGCCGATTCACGCATTTGTGTGGAGGCCCGTCCGGCCCGGCCTCCCGGCCCGTCACATTCTGTGAGGCCGGCTGCTGCCCTGTGGCCATTGTCGCCGCCATTGCAGCACGTCTTCCGGTTTTTCGCCAGCGTCTCCCTGCGGTTCGGATGCCCACCGCGGTTGCATTTTTTCCACCCGCCTGATCCGCCCCTCATCTGGCCGGCACCAGGGCGGCTTGAGAGGCAACCACCCGTTGCGCCAGGCTGGCAGGACAAACGGCAAAGAGCCAGGCTGCAGCTGCCAGCTGCGATCAGCGCGTCGCCCGCGCGGCCACGCTGCCGGCCCGGCTTCGAAGGTGATTCGGCTGCGCGTGCGCGTACGGGAATCTCAACCGCAACGACTTCCGTGCCAGGCTCAATGCACCGACCCGGAACCATTATGGTGCGCGCCACACCGCGCTGTCAGGTTTCGCAGGCCAAATTCGCAGGCCAAATTCGCGGGCCATGTTCAAGGGCCATGTTCAAGTGCCATGTTCAAGTGCCATGGCGTGTTGCCGGGGCGGCTGCAACTATCCAGCTGCCCCGGCGACCACACGGCCGATCAGGAGCGTTCCGGAGGGCCTGCTGGCACCCACCCTCGCCCGGCGAGGACGGTACTATCCAGGGCCTGCGGGCGCATATCGCTGCAATGGCAATGACGGCTACCTGCCGACACCGCAAGGCCACCCCTCCCTCGCTGGAGTGGCGCGCCATCGACCATCTCACCGGTTTTGCCGATCGCCCAGACGCTCTCTTATGTCAACAACAGCTCACAACGGCGGCACCGGCGGAGGTCCAGCGCCCTGCGCGCTGCGCTGCACCTCTTCGTGCAACATGGCGCGCAGTCTTTTCTCATTGTCACCCAAAGCGCCCCAGTCCGCCCAGTAGCCGCCCTGCGTCCACGCCGCGGCGGCATCCCGCAGCCAGCGCAGGGCCGCGATCGCCAGCCACAAGGCCCAGAGCAGCATCAACACCTTATAGATCCACATCGGCACCGTGATGATCGTGGCCTGCGGCAAGGCATCCTGGCTACGATCCGTGAACCACTGCAACACCCGGCTGGATGACTCATTTCCCACCACCTGCATGTCGGGCTCGGCCATCATGCCGGTGCCGATGCCCACGAGCAGACAGACGACGGCTGCGGCGGTCAATATCACCAGCCCGACCTGAACCAGATTATACAAGCTCCGGTTTTCCGGCATCTGGTCCCGTGCCCGCCAGGACATCGCAAACAGCCACGCCACCACAACCAGCAGTGGCACCCAGGATGTGGTTGAAAAGCCGATCCCGAGCAGCAGCCAGTGATGAAATTTCAGCTGTGTGCGACGGCTCCGCGCCAGCAGCAAGGCAACCACCGCCATGACCACAAGTTCCCCCCAATACAGCACCGCCGGACCGACGGTGGGACCAGAGGTCAGGAGCAGCCAGCGGTTGCCCGGCAGCTGCGTGGTCAGCTCAATATTCGCCGCTGGCAGGCCCAGAGCCACTTCAGGCGTCGTCGCCACCACAGATGGTTTGGCATCGCTGCGGAACCGGATTTCAAAACTGCTGCGTCCGGGCTGGAGCGGCAGTTCAAGTCTGCCCCCTTGCGGCCGCAGGCCGAGCGGGGTGCCATCGCGCGTCACCGAGATCACTTCGGCGCCATCGGGCAGCGTGATCGTCTGCTCTCCGCCCTGGCTGGAACGGAGTTCGAGTTTCAGGGTCTGCATCGCCGAGCGCTGACCAAGGTCATAGACGAATTTGACGTGATCAATTGCCCGTGTCGGCCCCTGCACCGGTTCAGGACGCGAGATCCGCAGCGTCAGCTTCTCTGCCGGCAGGGGATCGAATATGGCAACACGTTCGGCACCTTCCCCGGCCGAATCCTGCCCTGACAAAGGCACGCCGGAGAATTCGACATGCCAGAGCGGACCGATCTGCAGCCGCCACTGCTCGGCGTAATCGGTCAAGGGCCGCGCTGCCAATGTCAGGGTCTCGTCCCTGTCAAGTGTGCTGTCGAATTTGACCTCGCGACTTCCATCGCCGAAGGCGATCATGGCCATCGCCTGACCATTTTCCGACTGCACCCTGATGCCGGCACTGGAGACATGTTCGCCAGCGATGAGCGGCACACTGACGGTGAAACCGCCGATGACGGGCGAAATGCGCGAGATTGTGGTGGTGACGCGGTAATCAAGCCCCAGCGACAGAGTGCGCACCACGCGCACAAAAGGCGGAAACTGCTGTGTGGTCATGCTGTCGGCGGGTTGCCGACCCGCCTTGCTCTCACCTTGGCGCAACAAGGTCAGCGTGTCGGCCAGCAGGCGGGCATCTTCCACGCCCTCGGCCGTCCAGTCCTTGCTCTCAGACACCACATACATGGGACGGAGTGGAAAATTCAGGGTGAAGCGGTCGCCTGAAGTGGAATACGTGATCTCGACGCGATGCACGCCACGTTCCAGCGTCAGCCCGTAAATGGCGGCGTTGCCCTGGCCCGGCACCCGCACCACCGGCATGTCGGCCGTTGCGTCCACTTTTGCCGACAGCATCTCGCCGCCCACGCCCACCGCCGGGATCGGCAGCGCCACACGGGCACCGGCGCTGACATCAAGTGCGATTGTCACCGTTGCACCACTGGCCCTGACCCGCGCGGCGGTGATTGTGGCACAGTCGGGCATGCATTTCGGGGCCTGGGTGAGATGATCGTGCAGTTGCTCCAGCATCTGCACCGGCGGGAAATCCTCCGCCGAGGCCGGCGTTGTCAGGGTCACTCCCACAACCAGGGCAAGAAGCGCCAATGCGGCCTGTTGCGCCTTGTCACCGCGTCGAATCGGATGGCGAGCGGAGCGCCGATCCCGCCACAGCAACCAGACCACGACGCCAAGCGCCCCCACCAGCAGCAGGCGCAGGCTGCGCACCAGAGCCGGCGGCGCGATGAACAGCCGCAGCGTCTGCATTGACACCACCGGACCGCTCCAGCTCAGCCGTGCCTCACTGCCAAGCTGCCACTCCGGTTCGCCGGCGCCGGTCTGCAACACGTTGCTCTTGCCATAACGATCGTTCTTATACTTTTGCGGAGCTGGTCCGTAATCCGCCCTGCTCCTCCAGGATTGGAAATGAGTGTTACCGTTGGAATCCATGTCGGAAGCAGGAACACCCATTTCCAAACCCGGCACGCCCTCTGGAAACGACGCGCTTGCGGCACTGTTTTCGAGCTGTGGATAAAGCGCCGCACGCAATTGATGGGCCGCGAAGGGCAGCGCCGTCAGCACCAGAACCGCGATCGCGCCAAGCCGCAGCCATTCGCTCCATTTTTGCAGCCTGCCGATCGGCAGCTGGCGGATGAGCAGGCCAAGCGCCACCGCCGCCATCAGTGTCCAGAGCGGCGATCCGGTTTCCTGATAGCCAAGCACCACATAGGCCGCCACCCCCATCGCACCGGACACACCGAAGAGCTTCCACGCCATCATAACCAGGAGGGCGACAATAAAGACATCCCTCAGCCTCCAGGCGGACGTCCAGCTGCCGCTGACGCTGTCGGCACCCGAAACCGCGAACAGGCGGTAGCCGTAGGGAAAATGCAGCAGCGTCTCAGCCCGGTCGAAATTCTGCTGCCATCCGGTGACGGGAAGTTCGGAAGTGCCGGAGATACGGACCGTGGCCCGCAGGTCGACCCTGGGCTGACGCCATTCAACCCCGCTTGAATGTGGCGGACTGCCCTGGGTGATGAGCAGCGGTTCGCCGGCACTCTCGGCGCGCTGCAGAGTGAAGGGTGAAACCACATCGAAACGCCAGTCCCGTTTCATGGTGCCGGCGATGACATCACGGGCCGACCAGCTGTGCTCGGAGAAATCGAGCCATGCTTCCCGGCGCAGGGTCAGACGATTGGCTTCATCCGCAGCCTCACCCCGCCCATTCTCCTCGATGCGCAGAGAGTCGCCATCATTGAGCGCAAAGGCCGGCAGGCTGCGCCAGCCATCAGGCACCTCGGTCTGGACCGGATCGACCGCCAGCCCGCCATGGGCAAGCGTGCCGCGCAACGCCGGGTCCGCGGCATAGGACCAGATTTCCTGCCGCGGCCAGGGTGGCGCGGGCAGTGTCAGCTCCAGTTCGTTGAGTGGTGAGGTGGCACGTGCCTGCAGGGTCAGTTTCGCCCTGCCGGGCCGTACCTGGACGCGCAGGCGGCCATCCCTGTCGATCCGCGCTGGCCACGGAGTTTCGATCGCGGTCGGGATCAGCCCCTGGGGCAGCACCGGGCCAAGCACTTCCTCGCGGGACTGTCCCGAGGCGACAAGGCTGATTTCGGTGGTCAGCAGCGATGGAAGGCCGTCGCTCAGGCGACGGAAAACCCGCACATCAAGGCTGTCGGACTGCGCGGCGCTGGTCTCGACACGCCCCAGCGTGATCTCGCCGCGATCGCGCTGCACCGGCGCCACGACCTTGCCGTCGACATTGAGCCAGACCAGGCCGATAAAGCCGGGAATACGCAGCGACTGAGGCCGCGCCGGCCACAGCACAGTGCCTTTGATGTCATGGGTGCCCTGGCTCAACCACAGCGCCGGCGCTCCATTGCGCTCAAGCACCGGCTGGAGTTCGCCATTGACGCTTACCTGCTGCGGCCAATGCTGGACATCACCGGGCAGGCCCACCCAGGACGGTGCATCCACCCGCAACTGCACCGCGAAGTCGGCGTGATCACCCATGGCATTGATCGTCAACCGACCCGGCCAGGCACAGACATAGCCGCTGGCGTCAACCAGCCTCGCTGCGCCATTCGCAGCCTCCTCCGCGATCTGCCAGCCCTGGGCGTTGACATAATTTCGGGCCGGGATGCTGTTCAGAATCGCCTGGGAGGCTGCCTGGGACGTTGCCCGGGCGTCGGGCATGGCACCGACCAGGAACGGGCAGTTGCGAAATTTTTCGTCGCGCAGCACCCAGTCGCGCCACTCTTCGAGCGGTTTGGGCACCCCGGCGTCCTCATTTGACGCCGCCAGCGCAGCAGAACCAGGTGCCAGCAGGGAAACCAGGAGCGAAAAAGCCGCAACCATGCGTCGACCCGCGGAGGAAACTGACATTTTCTGAAAACCGCTTCTGTAACGGGGCGCAAAGGCCCCAGCCATCTCAACCAGCGCCACTTAACGAAAAATTGAACAACGTTCAACTCAGGACGTCTCAAAATTCCGTGACCGGATGGCGACCATCCCCGGTGCCCTTCAGGCCGGCGCGCAAAGATGCTCTGCCCCTGTCGGTCGTGCCGGTTCTGGCCTGCCGCGCCAGAATGGAACAGCGGTGACAAATGCAACAGAGCTGAAAACCAGAGAGCATTCTGAACACCGACAGAACAGGACCTGCCCGCTCCCCGTCCTGGAAAAATTTTTTCGCCAGCCTGCCGATCCCGGGCCGCCCGACGGGAAATCGTTGCAAGGTGCAGAGGCGGGATTCACAGATATGGTTAATGCACAAAACAACCTTGCCTTCTCAACGACTTTATAAGCAATCTGTCGCGAAACGGCACAGGTTAAGAAGCTGGAAAGCTTTGCCGTCCCAGAACCGCCACAATTTGTGCACAGTTCTGCCACGGTGCGGGTCAAGTTTCCGCAGCAGATGCTTCTCCGAGGCGTCTTCTTCCGCAATTGCCAAGGAAAGAACGAAAAAATGAAGAAGACTTCAGTAGCAGTCCTCGCGGCCGTCGCTGGTTTGCTGGTGAGTGCCGCGTCTCCGGTTATGGCCCAGGACGACGTCAACATCGGGATCACCGTCGTCCCCAGCCGCTCCAACACCGTCGTCCCCGGACAGGCGGCTTATGGCGGTCCCGTCTACAACACCGCCGACGTCGAATCCGGCCCCTACGGCGAACCGGCCTATGACGCACCGCGCTACAGCTATGGTGGCTATAGTGGCTACGATGGCTACGACAATTCGGGATATGGTTACGGCTACGGCTACGACACCCCGCGCTACAGCAATTATGACCGGCCGCCGGCCAATGTCGGATCACGCTACAGCTATTATAACCGACCGACCTATGTCGCCAGTCCGCAGCGCTACTACTATTCCGGACGCCGCAGTTCGTCCTGCTACTGGCAGCGCCAGCGCGCCTATGACGGCTATAACTGGACCTCCCGTCCGGTTCGCGTCTGCGACTGATTGATCCGACAGCAACGACACTTCGAGAGCCCGGCAATTCCTATTGTCGGGCTCTTGCCATTTCCAGACGCGACGGTCGGCCCAAAAGATCCAGATCCTGCACGCACGCGCGCCCGCCCTTTTGTTAAAAGACCTGCGGCGATCTTTGCCACTCTCCCTCACGCCCCATGCGAAGGCAAAGGCAAAACCGGCGCCTCACAGCAGCTCGGCGCGATACCCCGTCGCCATCAGCGACACATGGGCATCCAGAGGCGGGCGCAGCTCAAAGCCCTTTGGTGCCCTGGCGAAATTCCACACCCGCAGCAACAGCCAGTTTTCTTTTTCCTCGGAAACTTCGAGTTCGTGGGGGCTGATGAAAAACGGCGTGCGTTCCCAGCCGTTGGTGGTCTTGACCTCGATCAGGCGGTCCCTGCCGTTGGCATCGAAACTGTGAATGTCGTAGCCCGCTCCGTCGCCATCAAGATGCGACACCCAGCGGATCCGGGAGGCCAGATCGCCCCGACCGGCGGCCTTCAGACGGATCTCCTCATGCAGCAGCACGCGCTCCTCGCCGGCCTGGCCCAACAGCCGGTTGCGGGCGTCGCGCCCCGCGACATCGTAGGTCTGTGCGATCAGGCGGAGTTTCTCAAGGTCATTCGGCGGCGGCGTGTTGCGCTGCAGCGGCGACGGGCCGAGCTGCAGCACGCTTTCGGCCAGTTCCGCCAGTTGTTCCCGAGCAGGAGAGCCGTGCGGGGCTGCCCGGAGACGGGCGGCGACATCCGGCTTTGGCGGCAACGCCGGCCAGTCGGGATGTTTCTCGAGCCAGCGCCTCACGGTTGTCACCAGTGCGGCCTGGAGGTGGCCCGCCGGCTTATAGCCATCGATCCAGACCTCGCCGAGACCCTGGAGCACGGCACTGATATTGCAGTGCTTCATTTCGATCGCACCACGGTCGCGCTCGACCTCTTCACGCAGCTTGCGGTTGTGCCCGGCCTTGTTATAGCTGCGGCCCTCGATTTCCTCGCCCAGCATGGCGAAATAGTCGGCGACGATGGCCTCGTTCTCAGCCTCGCTCCAGTCAGCCTTTGTCATCGTCCATCGCCATCCTGTCGTGCAGACCGCAAGCCGGATCGCCTGTACCGCGCGCAGCTGCTGTCACCGTCCCAATTGCAGTCCGCAGCCCAAGGCTCAGCCTAAAAAGGCTCAGCTTAAAAAGGCTCAGCTTAATAAAGGCTCAGCTTCCAGATGCCATCTTCGGACCTCCCTCCTCACTCCATAGAGTGAAGCTGCAAAAACCACACCCCGAAAGATGCGGGATTGCACGAAAAACACGTTGGCCCACCCTCTCGCCCACCCTGCGACGATTGCGATGCAGCAAATCCGCACTGCCGATCCTGGAGGGTTTTGAGACCTGCAGCCGCCGCCTTGCGCTTCCAGTCTCCGCCCCGCCTGGCCCGCGCAATCGGGTGCAATCGAGGGGGCACGGGCGGGCCGAACCTGATTCGCCATTGGCCGCGATCCGCGTCCATCCCGGCCCGGACGCCAAAGCCAGCGGTAAACCGGCCCTGATGGGCATCATCGGCGCCATCCTGGCACCACGCCCTCACCTTTGTTGCCCGCAATGGTAAACCGTCCTTCACCTTCACACAGGCTCGCGGAGCACAGAAAACCCCACCGCGCCTGCCTCTTCGCGCGCGCGGCACGGCGTTGGCTGCCCCGGCCCATTTGACCCGGGCCGCCCGCCCTCTTTAACCGTTTCTCCAGTCAACCCTGCAATGATCGAACGCGAATTCTCAACCATTGCTGGGTATTTCCACCGTGACAACCTTTGGGCGAATAATCTCCGTTCGCGGGTCGGCCGCCCGGGTCGGACTTCTGGCGACCAATCAGCAGCCCATTTCCGAAGAGCGCATGACCGTCGGACGCTTCGTCAGCATCACCTGCGCCAGCTCCACCGTGGTTGCCATCATCACCGAGGTGTCGTGCGAAAATCTTTCCCCTGGCGACGACTATATTGCGATCGCCACCGTGGACCTGCTGGGCGAGATTTTTGTCAATAATGAGCAGTCCCGGTTCCGCCGCGGCGTCACCAGATACCCGACCATCGGCGATGCCGTGGGCCTCGTCAGCAACAGCGACCTGCGCACCATCTATGCCCCGAACGGCTCCGACAAGATCAATATCGGCACGCTTCAGCAGGATCCTTCCATTATTGCCCATGTCGACGTCGAAGAGATGCTGTCCAAGCATTTCGTGATCGTTGGATCGACCGGGGTCGGCAAGTCGAGCGGCGTGGCGCTGATCCTCAACGAGATCCTCAAGGTGCGCCCGCAGCTGCGCATCTTCATGCTCGACGTCCACAACGAATATGGCCGCTGCTTCGGGGAACGCGCCCTGGTCCTCAACCCGCGCAACCTCAAATTGCCGTTCTGGCTGTTCAATTTCGAAGAGATCGTCGACGTGCTGTTCGCGGGGCGCCCCGGCGCGCCCGAAGAGCTTGAAATCCTGTCCGAGGTGATCCCGATCGCCAAGGGGCTCTACACCCAGTATCAGAATCCCGAACGCATCAGCCTCAAACGCTCCGATGCCCGGCAGATCGGCTTTTCCGTCGACACCCCCGTGCCCTTCCGTCTGGTCGACATGATTTCGCTGATCGACGAACGCATGGGCAAGCTGGAGAACCGCTCGTCGCGCATCATCTATCACAAGCTGATTTCCCGCATCGAGGCCGTCCGCGGCGATCCGCGCTACGCCTTCATGTTCGACAACGCCAATGTCGGCGGCGACACCATGGCGGAAGTCATCAGCCTTCTGTTCCGCCTGCCCGACAACGGCCAGCCGATGACGGTCATGCAGCTCGCCGGCTTTCCCGCCGAGGTCGTCGAATCCGTGGTCTCGGTGCTCTGCCGCATGGCCTTCGATTTCGGCCTGTGGAGCGATGGTGCCTCGCCGCTGCTCTTCGTCTGCGAGGAAGCCCACCGCTATGCCTCTTCCGATCGCAATATCGGTTTCGGTCCGACCCGCAAGGCGGTATCCCGCATTGCCAAGGAAGGCCGCAAATACGGGGTCTATCTCGGCCTCGTCACCCAGCGTCCGGCCGAACTCGACACCACCATCATCTCTCAGTGCAACACCCTCTTCGCCATGCGGCTGGCCAATGACCGCGACCAGGACCTGCTGCGCGCAGCCGTTTCCGATGCCGCCGCCAACATCCTCGCCTTTGTGCCGACGCTCGGAACCCGCGAGGTCATGGCCTTCGGCGAGGGCGTGGCGCTGCCGACACGCCTGCGTTTCAACGAAGTACCGCCGCACCAGTTGCCGCGCCGCGAGGCCACGATCCGCAGCGGTTCCTTCATTGAAGGCCACGATATGCAGTTTATCGAGGCTGTGCTTGATCGCTGGCGCGGTGCCACGCGGCGCGACATGTCGTCAGGCGACAGCCGCCTCGGCGAGCGCAGCCCATCGCTGGCAGCATCCATCGAACCGCCGATGCTGCAGCCCTCCGCAGGCTTCGACCCCGACCGCTTTTCGCTGCTGAAGAAACCGCTGCGCTGAAGCCGTCCGGCCCGTCCTCTGCTCCCCATCGGGGCAGCGGTGAAAATCGCCTGGCTCTCAATCTGTGAAAGCCGGAAGCGCGTCCCGGGATGCGCCAGACAAAAAACAGAATACTGCGCCACCGTGTCACTGGCGGACGCCCCCAGGCCGCGCGCCCCACTCTAAAGTCTGGGATCAACCGGCTCACTCTCCAGCGCCAGCACACCGAAAACACATTCATGGACCTGCCGCAGCGGGGCCCGGGCGACAAAGCGCTGCAGTGCCTCATGGCCGAGCGCAAACTCCCGCAGCGCCAGCGCGCGCTTGCGGCCCAGCCCGCGCTGGCGCAGGCGATTGAGATTTTCCGGCACATCATATTCCGGCCCATAGATGATGCGCAGATACTCGGACCCACGCACCTTCAGCGCCGGCTGCAGCCATCCCTTCTCCCCGCGGACCATGAAATCTAGCGGCTTGACCACCATGCCCTCGCCACCGCCTTGCGTGATTTCCTCCCACCAGGCGATGGCCGCCTGACAGGACGCCTCGTCATCGACGTTGACGTCGCGCCAGCGCGTCTCGGTCACCAGGCTGTCCCCGCCCTCAAGCAGGCGACGCGCCAGCGCCATATGCCAGTGGTGATCACGGTCAAAATGGACCGCACCTTCGCTGGCGAGAATGTGGAAGGGGGCAATACGCAGGTCCTCAATGCCGTTCACCGGCCAGACGTAAGGCGCCCAGCTGCGCGCGTATTTCTCGGCGCGCTCCAGCCGCCCCTGAAAGCGCTGATGTAGCGCCGCGACATCGACACCGCGGCCGAGCGCGCCTTCCATCGCCTGCAGCGCCGCCGCCAGCCCGGCCTGCGCTGAGATCGCAACCGGCTGGTACTGCTCGGCGATCAGCGCCGAAGCCTTGGCCAACCACGGCATGATTTCGCAGTCGAGCACCAGCCAGTCGCTCGCAAGCTGCTCCCACAGCCCGGCCTTGTCGGCCGCGCGAGCGAGCCGCGCCAGCACCGCAGCGCTCAACTCGCGATCGCCAAAAAAGGCGCGTCCGGTCCGGGTGAAAATCGCTCCCGCATCCTGGCTGACCGTGCCCAGGCGCGCCTGGGCGCTGGCCTGATCGCGGCACAGCACGACCACTGCGCGCGAGCCCATATGCTTTTCCTCCAGCACCAGCTGCTTCTGATTGCGGGAGCGATAATAGAGGAAGGCCTCCTCGGGGCGTTCCAGCCAGCCCGCCTGCGCGCTGGTCTCCACCGGCGACATGGTCGGCGGCAGATAGATCAGCCATTGCGGGGCCATGGCAAAGCGGCTCATGACCTCAAGGGCGGCGGTGGCATTTTCTTCGGCGACCAGAATCCGGCCCATCATGCTTGTGTCGATGAAGCGCCGCCCCGACACATCGGCGTGGTCAAGCAGGTTGTCGGCCTCGGCCTGGAGGGAACGCTCGGTCGAAGGCGCCATCAGCGGACGAGCCGGAGTGCAATAGACCTGCCGCGCCGCCACCTGGACGGTTTCGCGCTCCGGCCAGCGCAGGGCCGTGAGCTTTCCGCCAAAGACACAGCCGGTGTCGATGCACATCGTATTATTGACCCATTCTGCTTCCGGAACCGGGGTATGGCCGTAGATCACAGTGGTTTTGCCGCGATAGTCGCGGGCCCAGTCATGGCGCAGCGGCAGACCGAACTCATCGCTTTCGCCGCTGGTGTCGCCAAACAGCGCGAAAGCGCGCACGGCGGGAGAACCGCGCCCGATCATCTCCTCCCTGAGGCCGGCATGGGCAACCGCAAGCCGGCCCTCATCGAACCAGTAGTGACTGTGCAGACCGTCGACAAAGGCCCTGACGCTGCGCCGAAACTCTTCCGGCTCGGACGCCAGATGGTCGATCGTGTCCTGGAATCCATGGCTGATCTGCACCTTGCGGCCGTTCATCCAGCGGCTGAGTTTGCGGTCGTGATTGCCCTGCACCACGTAACCGCAGCCACTGGCAACCGCTGCCATGGCGATGCGCAGCACCTCGGGCGATTTGGGCCCGCGATCACAGAGATCGCCGGCGAAGACCAGCTTGCGCGTGGCGGGCGCGGTGATGGCCACCTCGCGCCCGTTCCAGCTCAGCTCATAACCGAGAGCGCCCAGCAGTTCCTGCAATTCGTCGGCACAGCCATGGACATCGCCGATGATGTCGAAGGGGCCGTGTTCCCCGCGCAGGTCGGTCCATAGCGGCCGACGCTCAAGCGCAGCGGCAGCGATCGAATCCTCAGAGGAAAGCTTCCAGACCTGGCGGAAGCCCTCCAGATGCAGCTTCCCTGAGCCTCTGCGGATTTCCTCGACCATACGCCGCGGCACGGAGGGGGAAAAATCCCGATCCGGACGCATCCGGTTGCGTGCGATACAGACATCGAGACCGGGATCAAGCACGATGGCGACCGGCAGCGCATGCCAGCACCGCGCCAGTTCGATCCACTGCCGCCGGTCTGCGGCGCGCACATTGGTCGCATCGATCACCGCCAGTCTGCGGTGTTTGAGACGTTTCCCGGCGATGGCCCCGACCAGCTCGAAGGCATCCGCGGACACCGACTGGTCGTTGGCGTCATCCGTGATCATCGCCCGGCACAGATCGGAGGACACGATTTCGCATGCCTTGAACCAGCGCGCGGCAAAGCTCGACTTGCCGGCTCCTGTCGCCCCGATCAGCACAACAAGCGAAAAATCCGGAATTGCGATCACGCCCGCTCCTGTCTCACTCATTGCGTCATCACCGCCATTTGCGATACCGCACCGAATTGCGGATGCTCCGCGCCGATCCCGGACAGGGTGGCCTGATAGCCATATTTCTCCTCAAGACCATCGACAAAGTTGCGGAATTCGGCGCGACTCCATTCGAAGCGGTGGTCGGGGTGGCGCAACGCTCCGGGGGCAAGGTTGGGCAAAAGCACATTGTAGTCGGCATTCGGGGTGGTGATCACAACCGTTTTCGGTCGTGCCGTTCCGAAAACGACATCGCACAGCGCCGCCAGGCGGTCGGGATCGAGATGCTCAATGACCTCGACAAGGGCGGCGGCATCGACTCCGTGCCAGCGCTGGTCACGATAGGTCAAGGCACCATGGAGAAGCGTGACCCGCCCCGCCGTGGGATCCTCGGGTCTGCCCAGCCTGAGGCGGCGGGCGGCGCGCTCGATGGCCTGATGCGAGGCGTCAAGTCCGATGATGCGGCTGAAATGACGGCCGCGCAGCAGGCGCGCCAGCAGGCGGCCTTCGCCACAGCCGAGATCGGCGACGCTGCGGGCCCCCCTTGCCACAAGCACTGCGGTGACCGCCTCCAGCCTTTCGTCATGGAGGTTGAGCGGGCGCTCAAGCCGGTCCTCGACCTCCGCCGCGGCAGCTGTCTGCTCAACGCTGTCCTGGTCCGGCGCCAGGCGCTGCAAGGCATCCCGCAGCAGGCTGCGGCGGTTCTTGAGATAGCGAGCGGCGATCAGTTCCCGCTCCGGATGATGCGGCAGCCAGTCGCCGCCGCGCCACAGCAGCTTCTCGACCTCATCCTCGCCGACCCAGTAATGCTTGTCACGATCGAGTACCGGAAGCAAAACATAGAGATGGCTCAAGGCATCGGCCAGCCGCATCACGCCAGTGAGCCGGAGGCGGGCATAGCGCGATGCCCCGCTTTCCGACAGCGGCATCATATCCACTACCCAGCCTAAGGGTTTGAACAGACGCGATATCAGCTCTTCGGAGCCGCGCAGCGGCATGACCTCGAGCTGCAGCGGGATCGCGGTTGCCGCAAGCTGCGGCCGTTCCCGCGAATTTCCGCTCATGGCGGAGCGGTAAACCCGATTGAGCGCCACCGAGAGAAAGGACGAGGCCGCATAGGGACGGTCGTTGACATATTGATCGACCACACCGTCGCCTGAGCCTTTGCCGCGCACCAGACCGACGGGATCGATATCAAGCACAAGGGTGGCCTCACAGCACAGAGCCGTGGCTTGCGGAAAGAACACAGTGGCACGCCCGAAGGGCAGATCGACTTCATGGACACGATCGGGATGCTTCATCAGGAGAAAGCCGAGATCGGTCGCGGGTTCGAGCGTGGTGGAAACGGACAGATACATGGGCGCACACGGCCTTGCCTGACGCGAAACAGGAGACCCCGATTAGGCGCAGTCCGCGCCGATGACAAGTCAGGCCGTGGTGAAGCGGCTGCTGGCAAGGCCCGGAGCCGCCAGTTGAGGGAACGTGATCAGTCCTCGACCGGACCGCACCAGCCCGGCAGATAGATGGCCTCCCTGCTCCGGACCGCGGTCATGCCCTGTTCCAGCGCCTTGTCGAAATCGGCATCGACCTTTTTGCGCGACAATCTGCGGCGCAGAAAGTCGGCCCACAGAAACTCGCTGAAAGGCGTGGTATCCTTGGCAAAGCCCCCCTTGCGGCGCAATTCACCGGCGAGGCTGCGAAAGGGATCGTCCTTGAGCCCGGCAACCGATTCCGGCAATTCCTCAAACGGGCGCCGCACGCCTTTGGCGTCAAAGGGATAGACCCAGCGCTTGTGATCCATCACGTTCCAGAAGGCCTCGCGCTCCACCATGGTGAGATCGCCGTGCACTGTGATCAGGACATCCTCAACGCCTTCATCAAGCAGCGCCCGCGCCAGATGGTGATGGTCGATGACGTAATACTGGCGATCCGGGCCATGCACCACCGGGATCATGTGACTGCCGAGCAGATCGCTCTGCTTCCTGCCGTCGTGCCTGCGCCAGCGCCTGCGCTTCTCCTTGACCTCCCTCATGCCGACCGTGAGCTGGGTCGGCCGCAACGAGAGAATCGGCACCGGATGGACTTTGGGCTCGCGTGAACTGGTCATTGTCTCCTCTCACCTCTGTCGCCGGATCTTTGAACTCGAAACCTGCCCCTGAGGCAAGTACCCGCCATCATGCGCCCCGCGAATACAACCCCGGGACAGGACCCCGGGGATACAGCCCCGGGGACCTCCAGGACCATCCCACGCTGCGCAGCCTTGACGTGCAGCCTTGACGTGCATCCTTGACGTGCATCCCTGGCGCGCGCCCTTCAGCGCAGCCCGAACGGGCCCGCTGCCGTACAACTTGTCCAGATTCCTGCACAGCGCAGCAGGCCGGGGGCGAAGATTTTCTTCTCGAACGTCCCGCCCGCTGTGCTAGCAGATGGGGCACGTGTCCCGGACCAGATCCTGCCATGAAAAGCCAGCGGCCGATCATTTCCGATGACGAGCACCAGGTGCTCCCGTTCCGGCCACGCGCGACGCAACTGATCCGCCCCCGCCTCTCCATTGCACCGGCACCGAACCACCGGATCCCCATCCGGCGCCTGGCGCCACGCCCGGCCACCCCACCCCGGCCCGGCGACGATTTCCGCCATCGCATCCTCGGCAATATGGCGGCGCTGGCATTAACCATGGCACTCACCGCGCTCGGCATCTGGCTCGTCGCCAGGATCGCCCATCTCAGCTGACTTTGGAGCAACAGCTCCACAGGGACGGCAAATTGCACCATCCCTCTCCCAACATCCTTAAAGCCGGTCATCCGGCCCATCGGGCTGCGGCCCAAGGCCGCTGCGACAGCCCTGCACAGAATTTCGACTATCCGCCATAATGTCATGATTTTCCGCGATTTTTCCAACCGTGACGGAGGCCGCAAAGGACGTCTCCCGCACCCGCCTGAAGCGGCATTTTCACCGCTCATCGGGCCCGCTCGGGGCTGACCACCCCGACAATGGCTCCATTGAACTGAGGCGCCTGCTTCGATATAGGAACAGCCGATCTGCTCAGAGGGAGTCTCAGGGGCGCGCGTGCACACCGCGCCGGACGCTCCAGAAGCGGCGTGTGTACCCCACCACCGCTGCGGCTTCCGAATAATTATCCTCAATAAATCAAAGGCTTAAGTGATGTCTTCCACATTCGATCAAGTCGCCACGATCATCGCTGAGACCTGCGACATCCCGCGCGACACGATCACACCGGATAGCCATGCAACCGACGATCTGGGCATCGACAGTCTCGATTTCCTGGACATCGCATTTGCCATCGACAAGCAGTTTGGCATCAAGCTGCCGCTGGAAAAGTGGACCCAGGAGGTCAATGACGGCCAGGCCACCACCGAGCAGTATTTTGTCCTGAAAAACCTGTGCACCCGTATCGACGAACTGGTTGCCGCAAAGAATCCGGAAGCCAGCACTGGAACCAGTGCGGAAGCCTGATCGGTTGTCATGCAGCTCGAATATTTCCACCTCATCGACCGCATCGTGGACATTGACCTGGACGCGAAAAAGATCGTGGTCGAGGCTGAGATCCCACAGCACAGCACCATCTTTGAGGGGCATTTTCCCGGCCATCCCCTGATGCCGGGCGTGCTCCTGATCGAGTCGATGGCGCAGGCCTCCGGCTGGCTTCTGCTGGGGGCGTGGCGGTTCGAGCGCATGCCGATTCTGGCCGCGGTCCGGGAAGCCAAGTTTCGCGGCTCGGTTTTCCCCGGCGACCGGATGACGATCGAAGCCGGTCTCGCCCATGAGGGCTCGGGCTATGCGATGACCGAGGCGAAAATCACTGTCGGTGGCAAGCTGCGTGCCAATGCCGCGCTGACCCTGACACTGATCCGCTTCCCCAACCCGGATTTGCGTGCGCATATGGATGCGATGGCCGCACGAATCGGCTTTCCGCAACAGGTTGACGCGTCATGAGCAAGCCCCCCCTTGCGAAGTCTGGCCAGACCGAGGTCTGGATCACTGGTATCGGACTTGCCACCTCCCTTGGCGAAGGGCTGGAGGCAAACTGGAACGCTCTTGAGCAGCGCCAGATCAATGTCGATGAGACCAGCTTCGCGCCCTACATCGTTCACCCCTTGAAGCCGATCAGTCTGGACAGCCAGATCCCGAAAAAGGGTGACCAGCGCCAGATGGAAGCCTGGCAGCGCATCGGCACCTATGCTGCCGGCCTCGCCCTCGACTCCGCCGGGATCAAGGGCAACAGGGATATTCTCTCCCGCATCGACATGGTGGTCGCCGCCGGCGGCGGGGAGCGCGATCTCCAGGTCGATTCGGAGGTGCTCAGCGCCGAGGCCAGCGGCAATAATCCGCCCGGCTTCCTCAACGACAGGCTGATGAGCGGGCTGCGCCCCACGCTGTTCCTGGCCCAGCTGTCCAATCTTCTGGCTGGCAACATCGCCATCGTCTACGGTCTGTGCGGCACCTCGCGCACCTTCATGGGCGAAGAGGCCTCTGGTGCCGACGCCGCCCGTATTGCGCTGGCCCGCATTGCCTCCGGTGAAAGCGACATTGCGCTGGTCGGCGGCTCGCATAACGGCGGGCGCAAGGATCTCCTGGTCCAGTACGAGTTCGGCGACTTCAATCTCAAGCATCATTTCGCCCCGGTCTGGGCCCGGGCCGACCATCCCGGTTTCGCGCTGGCCTCCGCCGGGGTGTTTCTGGTGCTGGAATCCCGAAGCCATGCCGAAGCTCGGGGAGCCAGGCCCTTTGCCAGGCTATCCACTGTGGTGGCCGATCTGGCCCGGCGGCGCAGCCAGCCCGGCGCACTGACGGCGACGCTCGACCAGTTGTGGTCCCGGCTGCCCCTGAGCGGGGGCAAGGGTGCCATCATCACCGGCGCCACCGGTGCGGAGCCCGCGACCGCCGAGGAGCGCGAATTTCTTGCCCGCCACCCCGATTTCCCAATACGGGCGACCGGAACCAGTTTCGGCCACACCATTGAGGCGCAGTTCCCGCTCGGGATTGCGCTGGCGGCGCTGTCGATCTCGCGTGGAGCCCTGTTTCCGCCCAATGATCCCACCGGCTTTGAAACCGAAATGTCACATTCCCCCACCCAGATCGTAGTGGTCGGGGCCGGGCACTGGCGCAGCGAGGGCATGGCACTGGTGGAAGCGATCAGCTAGTGTTCCCAGGGGCACAGCTGCTCCCTCCGGGCACACGTGTCCCCGGGGACACGAATGTCATCGCCTTCAATTCGATGGCTGGCACCTCGCGCTTTTGCGATCCCCGTGTCGCATGCCGGGGTTGCCTTTCTCAAAGCTGAAGGCGCCTGGATTCAGACGAGCGGAAGAAAAATGACGGCATCACGCGACAAGTTTGGACGGCCAGTCGTCGTTGTCACTGGCATGGGCATGGTGACCTCGCTCGGTGCCGGCAAGAGCGACAACTGGGCCCGTCTCGTCGCTGGGCAATCCGGCATCCGCACCATCACCCGCTTCCCGATCAATGGTCTCAAGACCACGATGGCGGGCACGGTCGATTTCGTGCCGGTTGAGCCCTTTTCCTCACCCGGGCTTTCCGAAGCGATGGCCAGGATGGCGACCGAGGAAGCGCTGGCGCAGTCCGCGATCGGCACCCGGGGCGATTTCCCGGGTCCCCTGTTTCTGGCCGTAGCCCCGGTTGAGATCGAATGGCCACAGCGGCTGTTGTTGAGCCGCAACGTGGGCAAGCCTGACGTCACCTATGATGATCTCCTCAACATCGCCGGCGGCGGTGCCTATGCCGCCAATTATGACCGCTTCATGTTCGGTTCGGTGGCGGCACACCTGGCCGAGACCTTCGGCACCAAGGGCTCTCCGATCTCGCTGTCGACCGCCTGTGCCTCGGGAGCGACCTCGATTCAGCTCGGCGTCGAGGCGATCCGGCGCGGTGAGACCAATGCGGCGCTGTGCGTGGCCACCGACGGTACCGTCAATCCCGAAACCGTGGTTCGTTTCTCCCTGTTGTCGGCGCTGTCGACCCAGAACGATCCGCCGCAGGGCGCCTCCAAGCCGTTCTCCAAAAACCGTGACGGCTTTGTTATGGCCGAGGGTGCCGGTGCCCTGGTGCTGGAAAGCTATGAAGCCGCTGTGAGCCGCGGCGCAGCGATCCTCGGGATCATCGCCGGCTGCGGCGAGGTCACCGACTCCTTCCACCGCACCCGTTCCTCGCCGGACGGCAAACCGATCATCGGCTGCATGAACAAGACCCTCGCCGATGCCGGCATGGAGCCCGAACAGGTCGACCACATCAACGCCCACGGCACATCGACGCCGGAAAACGACAAGATGGAGTTCCAGACCGCCTCGGCGGTGTTCGGCGACTATGCCAGAAAGGTGCCGGTCACCTCCAACAAGTCGATGGTCGGTCACACCATCTCGGCCGCAGGCGCGGTGGAGGCGATTTTCTCGCTGCTCACCCTGGAACATCAGCGCATTCCGCCGACCATCAATTATGACATCCCAGACCCCACCATCCTGTTCAATGTGGTCGCCAACACGGCGATGGATGCACCGGTCAGAGCCGTGATGTCGAACTCCTTCGGCTTCGGCGGGCAGAATGCCTCGCTGATCCTGACGCGCGAACCACTGTGATCGCGTCCGATCCGCAACCGGACCCGATTGATCCCTTAAGATGGCTTTCTGAGATATGGCTTGATTGAGATATGGCGCTCCCGGCCCATTACCAGCCACGCGAAATTCTCCGATCGCTGGGCTCCTCCGCGATCGGTGCCACCACGGTCGGCCTGTTGCGCACCGCGCGCTATTTCGACTGCCATAAAACCAGTGACTTCTTTTCCCGCGTGGTGCGCCGGATCGGCCCGCATCTGCGCGAACACCAGATCGGCCGCAACAATCTGACAGCCGCGTTTCCTGAAAAATCGCCTGAGGAAATCGAGAAAATCCTCATGGGCGTATGGGACAATCTCGGCCGCGTCGGTGCCGAGTTCGCCCAGATGGACCGGGTGTGGGATTATGAACGCGCCCATCCCGAGGGCAGCCGTATCGAGATCTCCACCAGCACGCTCGAAAACTTCGACAAGATGCGTCTCGACGGCAAGCCGGCACTGATCTTTGCTGCCCATCTCGCCAACTGGGAACTGCCGGCGCTGGCCGCAGCGGCCAATGACCTCGACACCGCGGTGCTCTATCGCCGGCCCAATATTGCCTCGGCCGACCGCATCATCCAGGAGATCCGCCAGGTCAAGATGGGCCGGCTGATCGCTGCCGGCCGCGACGCCCCGCCGCGGCTTGCCGACGCCCTCAAGGCCGGCCTCCACGTCGCCATGTTGGTGGACCAGTATCTCTCCGCAGGTGTGGAGGTCACCTTCTTCGGCCGCAAGACCCGCGCCAATCCGATGCTGGCACGGCTGTTGCGGCTGGTCGATTGTCCGATCCACGGTGCCCGTGTCATCCGCCTGCCCGGCCACCGCTTCCGCGCCGAAATCACCGATGAAATCATGCCGGTGCGCGATGCCAATGGTGCCGTCGACATCCAGGGCACCACCCAGCGCATCACCTCGATCATCGAGGGCTGGATCCGCGAATATCCCGAACAGTGGCTGTGGCTGCACCGGCGCTGGCGCTAAGAGCCGCCCTCACCCGGCGCCTCGCGTTTCGCAAACGCCGCCCGCGCCAACGGCCCCCCAAAGATCGAAGATCCGCCCTCGGGCGAAGGATTTGTGCCTTCCTTTTTCGCCAAAGCCCGCATCCACTCACCGTCCCGTCTTCACCTTCGTCCACAGCCGGTTGATCATGCGCTGGGTCGGCGCGTCGCGCGCGGTGATGATGAAGAGTTTCGCCATCGTCGCGTCATCGGGATAGATGCTTCTGTCGCCCGCGATTTTCGGCTCAAGCAGTTTGAAGCTGGCACGGTTGCCCGATGCATAGGACAGAAAATTCGAATTCCGCGCCGCCACTTCCGGACGGTAGAGATAGTTGATGAGTTCGTGGGCCTCGCTGACATTCCTGGCATCGGCCGGAATCGCCAGATTGTCGAAGAACATCTGCGCCCCTTCGCGCGGGATGGCGTAGCCGATTTCAACGCCGTTTCCGGCCTCGATGGTGCGGTTGCGCGCCTGCATGATATCGCCCGACCAGCCCACGGCAAGACAGATTTCGCCGCTTGCCAGCGCGTTGAGATATTCCGAGGAGTGGAACTTGCGCACGAAGGGCCGGATCTTGAGCAACAGTTCGGTTGCCTGTTCGAGATCGGCCGCTTTGGTCGAATTCGGATCAAGCCCGAGATAATGCAGCGCCGCCGGCAGGATGTCGTCGGCGGAATCGAGCATATGCACGCCGCAGTCCCTGAACCTCGCCAGATTCTCAGGCCTGAAGATCATGTCCCAGCTGTCGATGTGCTCCCCCGCCCCCAGGATCGCCGAGATCTTCCTCACGTTATAGCCGATCCCGGTGGTGCCCCACATATAGTTGGCGGCAAAGCGGTTTCCCGGATCGTAGGCCGCCAGATGGCGCAGCACCACGGCGGAGGCATTGGCGAGGTTCGGCAGGCGCGATTTGTCGAGTTCCTGGAAGATGCCGGCACGGATCTGGCGCTGCAGGAAATAGGCGGTCGGCACCACCACATCATAGCCCGATTTGCCGGCGAGCAGGCGGGTCTCCAGGGTCTCGTTGGCATCAAACGTGTCGTAAACCACCCGGATCCCGGTCTCCCGGGTGAAATCGTCAAGCACCCCCGGCGCCACGTAGTTCGACCAGTTGTAGAAATTGACCACCCGGTCCGCGGCCAAAGCCGGAGCACACAGCAGCATCGCAGCCGTCACTACCGCTGCAGCGAGACGCAGCCCGAAATCGCCGACACCCACCATCATGTGCCTTTCCGTTGTCTCACGCTTTACCCTTGCCGCATCGCATCCGAAAGCCGTTCCAGCGCCAGATCGATGGTCTCATCCCGCTTGGCGAAACAGAACCGTACCACGGAAGTGACCGGATCGGTTTCATAAAAGGCCGACACCGGGATCGCCGCAACCTTGTGCCCGGTGACGATGCGCCGGCAGAAGGCCTCATCGCTCTCGTTGCGTCCAAGCGGCGCCAGATCGACGGTCAGGAAATAGGTGCCCTGCGATTTGAGAACGGGAAAGCCGATTCGCTCCAGCCCGGCGGTCAGACGGTCGCGACCGCGCGAAAGGCGATCCCGCATGTCATGGAACCAGATGTCGGGCTTTGCCAGACCATAGGCCACCGCCACCTGCAGATTGGGGGGCGTGGTGAAGGTGAGAAACTGGTGCACCTTGGCCACCACCCGCAACAGTTCCGGAGCGGCGCAGACAAAGCCGATCTTCCAGCCGGTGAGCGAAAAGATCTTGCCGGCCGAACCGATCTTGATCGTACGCTCGCGCATGCCTGGGATGGTGATCAGCGGGATATGCGAGCCGCCATCGAAGATGACGTGCTCCCACACCTCGTCGCAGATCGCAATCGTATCGAATTCCTGGCAGAAACGCGCCAGCAGCTCCAGATCCTCGCGCGGATAGACCACCGCGGAGGGGTTGAGCGGATTGTTGAACAGCACCGCCTTTGTGTCTGGTGTGAAAACGCTTCTCAGCATGTCTTCGGTGATGCGCCAGTGTGGCGGCTCCAGCCGCGCCAGACGCGGGATACCGCCGGCCTGGCGGATGATGGGGAGGTAGGAATCATAGACCGGCTGGAAACACACCACCTCATCGCCCGGACGCACCACCGAGAGAATCGCCGCGGTCAGCGCCTCGGTGCCCCCCGAGGTGACCATGACCTCGGCAGAGGGATCGAGATCAAGGCCATGCCAGTGGCGATAATGGGTGGCAACGGCCAGGCGCAGTTCCGCCAGTCCCATCATCGAGGGATACTGGTTGTAGCCATTGAGCACGGCGTCGGCGGCGCGGTGCCTTATATCCTCCGGGCCCGGGTCATCGGGAAAACCCTGACCGAGATTGATGGCGTCATGGTCGCGCGCCAGCTGCGACATAACCTCGAAAATGGTGACCGGAAGGGTTGCAAAAACATCGTTCAATGGCTGCATGGCGGCTCACGACTCCCGGCAAAAGGCGTCAGGGCAAGGGATCCGATCCGAGAGAAACGCAGCTCTCACACCATCACCAGGACCTTTCTGAGCAATACAGGAAACAGCGCCTGTGTCAAAGGCCGGCCAGTCACCCCGTCAGGCGTCAAGCCAGGTGAGGCCCGCACACGACTGCTGCGCCCCTCACGTTTCGCCATCCGGCCGTTTCTTCCCGTGGCCATCCTTTCGATCGACGTCGAAGGACCCGGCTCAACCTCAAACCCGCAACTCGCATGGTGACGAATTTCCGGCTGTTGCGACCCCGTTTAAGGGGTCGGGCGCGGCCTCAAGGAAGCCGGGAAAATATGTGAACCGCTCCCGGAGCCGATCTGCGCCATTTTCCACAGCCCTCCAGGAGCAATTCGAAGCGACTATTGCGCAACGGCTCCCGGGGATACCACTATCTCTGTACTGACCGCAGCGCGGCCAGCAAAATGCTGTTCAATCGCTTACTGCGCGCCAAATGCCCGGGTTTCCACGGTCATCTTCCGGCTTTGCAGAAATGCGACCGGCTCATCACGCAACCCGCCTCGCACCGATCGCGACAACACCCGAACCCATCCGGGCCGTGCGTCATTCATCGGGCCGTGCACGATGCCAGCGGGCCCAGAGAAATGCCGGACCCAGCACTCCGCCCCCCCAGCCTGCCATCCGGGTCGCCGTCCTTGCCTGAAATTCCCCGCTCATGAATGCGCGTACAAACGAAATGACGACGAACAGCATGTTCGCTGTTACGCTGGTGAATACGACACCAGGGTCCCGCATCCGGCTACGGAAGCGGGGCGACGCAAGAGCAGCGGACAGCAGGACAACACCCGAGCCGGGAAAACCACCCAGCACATACAGCCTGAAAACGGTTTCCGGCTCTTTGATGAATGCAACCACGCGGACGATAAAGAGCAGGAGGCCCTTTTTGCATCAATTTTTGTGTCGCTGCACACAATCGAATCAACCAGGATACTCAACACCCGCATGAACGCAACATCTCCTGCGTAAGCGTCAAACCGGTACAGGGTCCGCCCCCCATAGCGCGGTAGAATGACCCGTGCGATTCTGTGGCCACTCAATCGAAACCACACGAGGTGTGCCAGAGATGAAAAAGTCAGGAAAAAGT
>Ga0123357_10000645_pt1 | contig 34704 bp, 34 predicted proteins | sample TergutEmb28metaG_FD_89873 | JGI IMG/M metagenome (GOLD analysis project Ga0123357, IMG submission 89873) | Embiratermes neotenicus P4 segment gut microbial communities from Petit-Saut dam, French Guiana - Emb289 P4 | ecosystem: Host-associated > Arthropoda: Insects > Digestive system > Gut ... | reverse complement strand
TTCATAATGGCGGATGCGGCAATAAGAGAATCTGCTCTTCTTGCAAAAGAAAAAGGAAAATTCCCCAAATGCGACATTGATCTCCTGAACAAATCGCCGTTCTTCCTTGAGAACACATCTGAAGAAACAAGAGAACTGGTCAGAAAATACGGCATCAGGAACTCGCAGATGCTCACGATCGCGCCCACAGGTACGCTTTCAACGATGATAGGGATATCCGGCGGTATCGAGCCGATATTTGCTAACTCGTATGAAAGAAGAACGGTCTCTCTTTCAGATCACGATGAATACTACAAGGTTTACACCCCAGTTGTAAAGGAATACATGGATAAACACAGCGTCGCCGATGAGAAAGACCTTCCGCACTTCTTCGTGACCTCCCAAAATCTGGATTACAAACAGCGTCTGAACCTTCAGGGCACTTGGCAGATGCACATTGATGCGTCAATAAGCTCGACTGTGAACCTTCCGAACGATTTCCCGGAGACCGAAGTGTATGACCTCTACATTTACGCGTGGCAGATAGGCTGTAAAGGCGTGACGGTATTCAGGGACGGCTGCAAGCGCCTCGGCATACTCTCAGCGGAAAAGGAACAGGTCAAGGAAGAAGAGCATGAGAACGGAAAACGCAAGAAGAGAGGTTTCGTCGCCAACGTTGCGGATGACGTCGTCGGAAAGAAGAGGAAACTGATGACCGGCTGCGGAAGCCTTCACTGCACAGCGTTCTTCGACCCGGAGAGCGGAGAGTTGCTGGAAGCATTCTTGAACAAAGGGTCGACCGGCGGCTGCAACAACTTCATGGTGGGTCTCTCGCGTATGATCTCTCTGGCTGCAAGAAGCGGCTGCGATATCAATTCGATAGTGGATCAGCTGAAAAGTTGCGGCTCTTGTCCATCTTATGTTGTAAGGACAATGACAAAGAGGGACACCAGCAAAGGATCGTGCTGTCCGATGGCTGTCGGCTGGGCACTTCTAGATATGCATGCAGAGATGCAGAGGGAAGTGAAAGGAATAACGTTCGAAGCGGAGATGGAGAAGAACGCCCAGAAACCGAAGGTCATCAACCCCTGCCCAAAATGCGGTGAGGAGTTGCAGTTCCAGGGCGGATGCAACATCTGTAAAGCATGCGGCTGGACAAAGTGCGATTAAACACCTTTTTTAAACACTATTTTTTCATAATCTTTTGTAATTGCATACTGCAGGATAAGTGCTATGCCTACGCCAGCCAATATGCCGGTCGCAACCCTTGCCGCAAGGCTGTCCATGCCGGATATGTATTCTATTCCCCATTCGACCATCAACAAGATCATCATCGCGGCTCCCGCAATAACATATTGGATCTTCCCAACATAAAGACGGAATATAGCTTCGTCAGTGATAATCAAACCTAGGATCACGCCGATAAGAACGGATGTGTCCCTCTGACAAAACGCCATCTGCGACCCGTTGATAATGAATGTCCTAGCCATTTCCTGATGACAGAAAAAGTCGCCTATCAAATAAACGGCTCTGGTCAATGGATCTGCAAACGAGAGCTTGCTCCAATTATCAATGACCCCCGCTCTGCCGTCGAGATGAACAAACGATCCATACGGATACAGCAAAGGCAGTATGATCATCAGCACAAGAAACACCCCGAAGAACAGCAGGACTGCTCTGCCGGGGGTAGACCGTTTCATGTCCCATCATCGCCTTTGCTGTATAAATCGCTGATTGGTTCACAATCCTATGCTTGAACACAGGGTGAACATTACCAACGATATCGGGAGCATCAATCCAAGCCTGTATGTTATGTCTCTGATGTCGACCTTCCCGCTCAGGAAAGAGGTTAGCACAGACACCAATATGCATAACTCAATGAGATATATGGAAAGGATCGATGATATGCTTCCAAATTCAACCCCATCCATGACCTTTGATATCGGCCCCAGCATTGTCACGCTCATTCCGAGAACCAACGGAGCAAAAATAGCCGCTGTCCCGGTCATCATGTCGGTCATGCTTTTCAGTTTGTTCTTTATTCCTTTTCTTACAGAATCCTGATCTTGTATCTGCCTTCCCACAGACACGGCCAGTCTGCCTGCGTCCCTTACATCTTTCAGAGAACATCTGTACACATCGCAGAAAACTTCTGCGACACCGGCCGATATCTTTCCAATAGATTCCCTTATTGCATAGCATGAGTCTCCTCTGCATATCCCCATTTCCCTGTATACGCTGTCAGCGATCGGCGAACATTCAGTCCTTATCCCTATAGCTTTTAGAATCGATGTCTCAAAGTTCTCACCGGCGATCAGGCGGTTTCCAAGCTCGAAGACAGAATCCTGAAGAAGTATCTCTTGTTTCTCTCTTTTCTTCTCAGAACTTACGTATGTGGCTGTATATGCCAGCATAGATGCGCCGGACACCACCGCCGCAACCAGCGTTGACAGCTGCATATCTTTCGTAACAAAGAGAACAGCCAAAGCTGTCGGAAATGCAGAGAGAACTGGCACGATATATTTCGGGTCCATGTTTGAGGATCGTTTCAGGAACGGGTTCTTTTCTTTTACAGAAATGATCAGAGACAACAATACAGCCGGCACAAGCACAAGAGTCACGATGGTGATGGGGGTGGTCCCTATTGATGAACCTCCCAACATACCGCCGAGACTGAGCATCGGCAGTATCGACATGAGCACCATCGGCACCATTATCCCAAGACCGAATATCATCATGCATGGGATGTTAAGAGATGTGCTGTAATTCTCACCTACCTCTTTGAGTCCGTTCAGGGATATTTCCGAGGCATCACCGAGCATCCTTCTCCTTTCAGACAACTCCGTGGATACCGCCGCTGCCATGACCATGTGGATGGAGCGTCTGAACGCCGCCACTTCCGCCGGAAGGGAGGAAAGCATTTCGGATATGCCGCATGATATGTCGGATATCTGTCTCGTGTCGGCTTTCACAACTATCGCTCTAAACATTGCCGCCGACCTTTCGGGGCCGTTTTTCGCAACATCTCTGACAGCGGTATCTATCGATCCGCCTTTCTCCACGACCGCGGACATCATGCCCACGACAGTAGGGGCTTCATTCAAAATGGCATTTGGATTTTTGATCTTCTTTTGGCTCATTTTAAACACCTATGCCTGTAAGGTCACGGAACTTTGCTTTGAAAGATATCAGAACGTCCTCCGCTGTCTTCGCGTTCGACTTTGAAACGTGTTCATTCGCTATCCCGATCCACTCCGGACCGAGATACTCCTCTCCGAAGGTCTTCCCCATTTCCGCGAGGAACGATCTTATGACCGCTCTTGCTCTGATCTCTTTGACTATGTCGGCCTTGCTCATCTGCGATGATGAAAGGATACGCCTCATGACGGGCGTTGTAAAAAGTACAGAATTGTCGGAAACATCAATGAACTCTCCTGTCATATCTGAAGTTGCCACTACCTCGTTCACTCTCCTTATCTGATTCCCCGTCCTTCTGTCCTTCACCGTCCCAAGAGTGACTAGGATATCCGTTGCCATGAATGCTTCCGGTGAGATGTTCATGTCGTGGACAACTCTTTCGAAGACAGACTTTGCCGAGTCGCCGTGTATGGTGCCCAATATTGAACTTCCGGCGCGACCTGTTCTCATACTCTGATACATTGTCCTCGCCTCTTCGCCTCTGACCTCCCCCAAAACTATGGCAGACTCACCCATTCTGAGGGACACCCTCAGGGCTTCGTCCGACCTTGACAGGTTGTTTCCACCCAATCTATCGTCGATCAACATCGATTGCACTTTGTACCCCATCTTTCTCATCATCGGAGTTGGCAGTTCCATCGTGTCCTCGATGGTCAGTATCCTTTGAGAAAGAGGGAATTCGAACATCAAGGAAGAAAGAAGAGAACTCTTTCCGGCCCCTCTCGCACCGCATATCAGGAATGTGGCCCTATTGTCCACAAGAAATGACAGCAGACCCGCTACCCTCGGGTCCATTGTGCCGTTCGCTATGAGTCTTGTGAGCGTCCACGGCCTCACTGAATGTTTCCTTATGGCCACTGCATCCCCATTGGGGCTCATCGGATACCCGACGACCGTCGCCCTCGCGTCATGGGTCTTTATGTCTGTTTCCAAAATGGGATTTGATTCGCAGAACTGAAGCCCGCTGTCTCTTTTCAGTATGTTGATAAGATTCATCACTTCCTTCTTGTCAACGACAAGATTTGTCCTGCATTTGATGTGGGAATTGTTTCCCGCGACGCCATTCATAGTGACGTGGATCCTGTTCCTATCGCACGGCGCGTCAATGTATATGTCTTCAAGTTTCGGATCTGCCAGCAACACCTCGAATACTCCCATTCCCACTGTGTATCTGTAGACAATGTCGCACATCTCTTCGATAAGATTCTCCACAATATCTGTGTCTCTTCCGAAAACGGCCTCGATGGTGTCCGAATGGTCCATCAGAATTCCTCTTGCAGTGCCCTTTACGCTCTGCTTGTCCATTCTCCCGCCGCTGCTCCTATACCTCTCCCTTATGCCGTTTATGACCTTTTCTATCACGGCATTTATTGAATCAGGGTATGAATACTCCGCCGGGGTAAGGTTATATTCAAACTCCCCATCTACCGCGGTGCCTATGGTAACACTGCCTCCCGGAGAACTATAGTCGATTGTGTTCTCAAGTTCTACTTTCCTTCCTACCAGCCAGCAATCAGCATACACGGGCTTTGACCGGACATTGTTCTCGGAAAGCGTGATGAGCCCGTCCAACAAAGACTTTTGATCATGCGACGGCCTTAGTATCTTCTCTTGCCGTGGCGCATCGAACTGCTTTACCTAAACTTGACATTCTGTCTTAATTTCTGCATCCTTGTGCGCCTGCCACGCGTCCTCATCTGGTTTTTTCCTGAAAGACTCGTTCTCTAGGTCGCTGTAGTCGGTGATTATCAGTCTGTCGTTGTAGCTTACTTCATGGATATTCCTTTTGTTGATCCTTCCTATAACAGATGACAGTATCCTCGGCATCAGATATCACCGACCCTTGCTGTCTCCAGTGATATTTTCTTTTTCAGATTGTTTATGCCGTGTTCCACCTGATCCAGCGCTCTGTATGTCTTCTGGATGCATAGATTGCATCTGCTGTCTTCCGGCCGGAATGACATCAGCCTGCCTCGCGCCGAATCGAAGTTGGGTTCGGGAAATTCAGACCATAAAATATCCATTATCCTTGAGCGGGAGTTGTTGCAGCCTGTGCAGGACTTTCTGCCGTTATTCACGCTCAGAGTGGCCGACCATTGAAATGCTGCTATTTCACACAGGGTCTCCGCTGCCGGCCCAAATAACTCTAGATCTCTGCTTGTCCTCAGTCTTATCCTTTCTGCATTTCCGAACCTTGATATGTGGTGGACCATACACCTCATGCACCCCGGAGATCTGATGTCTGGTACTTTGCTGCAACTCCTGCAGTTTATTGATAAAACATCTTCTTTGATCTCCGCGTCATATGTATCGTTGTTTTTCTTCTTGATCACAAGATGTATCGGTTTTATTTTCATAGATTCAAATTTTTTTCAAAGAGTATTAAAACGTGATGCTACAGTTAACATACGTTGCTCAATGTGAGAGGTTATTAAACGTTGAAGAAATAGGTGGTTTCATGGAGATACTTTCGCCTGCGGGTTCGCCGGAAGGATTGATCGCTTCGATCAAAGGAGGCTGCGACGCAGTCTATCTTGGCGGCAAAGCATTCGGTGCGAGAGCGTTCACACAGAATTTTTCTGACAAAGAGATGGAAGGCGCCGTGAACTATGCGCATGACCGGAATGTCAAAGTGTACGTCACCGTCAACACTCTGATCAAAGATCACGAAATGAACGACGCCATATCTTACGTGGGGTTCCTTGATGACATTGGTGCCGATGCGATCCTCGTCCAGGACCTCGGACTTCTGAAAAATCTAAGCAGATTCAGGATTAGGAAGCACGCCTCTACTCAGATGGGCATCCATACGGCTGCCGGGCTTGAATGGTGCCATGAGAACGGCATCGACAGAGCGGTACTCGCGAGAGAACTGACCTTCGATGAATTATCTGCTATTGTAAAAGGATCAAAGGTAGAGACGGAGGTCTTCGTCCAGGGCGCAATGTGCTATTGCATGTCGGGTGGATGCCTTTTCTCGAGCATAGCGGGCGGAAGGAGCGGCAACAGAGGCCAATGCGCTCAGCCGTGCAGAAAGTTATACTTCGCCGGTGAAAAGGAAGGATTCTTCCTCAGTAATGCCGACCTGTACGGAGTGGACTGGCTTGACCGCCTGAGATCGATAGGCGTATCCGCCGTTAAGATCGAAGGAAGGATGAGAAGCCACGCTTATGCATATTTGGCCTCTAAAGTATATTCGATGGCAAATAGCGGCCGTCCGTGGGAAGAGATCGCTGATACGGCGGATCTGCTTAAGACTGTCTTCAACAGGGGATTCTGCGATGGGTATTTTCCGGGGGTATCCAGTCTGGTTCAGAACAGGTATGCTGATAATAGAGGCTTTCTTTTAGGTTCAATTTCGATAATCGACAGGAAGTTCGACCTGTCCAAATTGAATGAAACAGTGAACATACGGGACGGCCTTTCGATTTTCAAAGGAAAGGATAAAAAGGGCGGATTCAAAGTAAGTTCGCTTGGAAAGGTAACAGTTCCATTCAGGATAGAGAATGGTGATTATGAGATATATCGTACGTATGACCCCCGAATCGACGAGATCAAAAATCTTGTCGGTGAGATTCCTGAACTGAAGGGAGATACAGAAAGAAAACCATATCAGATCAGTCTCAAGAAAAGCGACAGAACTGCCAAAGACCCGGATATCTCATTCTATGTCAGTTCGCTCAAGGTGTTGAATGAGGTTATGAACAGTGCCGACAGGATATACTATGACCTGAACGACAGCACAGAAGCGGCTGAGAAAATGTGCGATAAGAATGATATTGAGTTTGTTGTCAACCTTCCGAGATTCAGACCGTTGATGGATCTCAGCGTGCCAGGTGACAGCGTGATGGTCAATAATCCCGACCAATTGTATCACTACAGGGGCAAGAAGGAATACCGCAGTTACCACATGAATATGTTCAACTCTTTCTTCCCTCCGACAGTGTTCCAAACGACTCTGTCAGCCGAACTTTCAAAATCCGAGATACGTGAGATGGCAGAACATTACGGCGGACGGATCGAAATGATGGTGTTTGGAAGGACTGAACTCATGTGTACAAGAGACCCGGGCCTTGCCGCTGGGACACTGAAAGACGAGCTCGAACATGATTTTCAGGTCTATAGGGATAGTTTCGGCCTTGCTCATATCCTGAATTCATCTGACCTGCTGCTGCCTCAGTATATTAATGAACAAGGTTCAATGGGAATAGACTCATTCGGTATCGACCTTAGAAAAAGGCCTGTTTCTTTGGCAAAAATTGTTGCTGACGCATATAAAAATAAAGACATCAGCAAAAAGGGAATGATCACCGAGATGTGTGGCTCCATCAATTATGGGCATTATCTCCGCGGAGTAAGCTAATTGTAGTGACCCTCGGCATATATACGGGCTGCCTGAGACCATCTATGAGGTTTAACAAAAGAGGAGAGCTTGGATTTCCAGAAGCAATAATGGCGGCAATGATCGTAACGTTGGTGCTTACTCTATACATGGGGCTTCTTGTGCTCAATACCGCCGAAGATGACCGTGGGACCGACCTAACCGTTGACCACAGGATCTTCAGCAACCTGGCTCTGGAGAACGGAAAGATCGTTGGGGATATAGAAAAGGATCTAACATCCAAGATGGAAAGGCATGGATTCCGAGGGATATCTTTCACATGTGAGATCCCCGGAGACATGGGGTTCAGCTACAGACGCGCGGTAGTTGGGAATATGGATGGGAATATAAGCAGCGAGAGATTCGTTTTTCTCTTAGACTCGGCTGATGGCAGGACAATACCTGCTGTTATCGAGGTGGCTATATGCGTTTGAAGAACAAAAACGGACTTACCGCAATGGTAGATGCGATGATCTTCATCGTTGTCATGGGATTGGCCGTCACCGCAATATTCGCTTTCAGCGGCAATGACCATACGCCTAACGACGCATCATCTATAACCGACTGCATTTTCTCAGCTAGAATGAGAGCGTGCGATCTTGTTGATACTGATGAGTCGGGAATCGTCGGCATACCCGATCTGGCTGCTTTTCATATCGTTACCGGCGAGGGAACAGTAGTGGATTACATCAAAAGTATACTGGATTCCCTGATGCAGAGACCAGACTCATATCGTCTTGAGATAGATTATCGTGGCGAAACCGTGTCCATCGGCGACGGAAGGGGAGACCCCGTCTCCAGCTATGCTAAGGAATTCACCGTGACCTATGGAGGGGCCATCAGGACCTATCTTGAACTGTATTGATCAAGCTCCGAATTTCTCCGCACGTTCGGCTAGGTCCATGCACATCGGGACGATATATTTCCCTCTGATACGCCCAATGCGCCCGTGCGCACACCCGGATTCGCTGAATTTGGCTGCATCATCCGTTACGTTGCCTGGGGTGTAAACGGTTATCGGAACGGGATCCCCGCTGTGGTCCCCGAGCGAACATGGTGTGCTGTGGTCGGCCGTGAATACAATGACCATATCATCTCTGAAATTATCTTTGAAATAACCGGCCATTTCATCCAGACGCTTGACGACATTGCATTTCTTGCTTGGATCGCCATCGTGTCCGCACACATCGGGCGCCTTCACATTCATGAGGATAAAATCGTACTTCTTCAGAGTCTCCATTGCGACTTTTGCCTTTGTGATGAAGTTGGAATTATATCCTCCTGTGCAGTCCGATGGGAGGTCTATCACGTCCAGCCCGCACACCCCGCATATCCCTTTTATCATGCCAACACCGGCTACGCATGCCGCCTTGATATCGTATTTTTCAGGGAACGGTTGTATGTTCGGGAACGAACCTGCGCCTCTGGGCACTATGATATTTGCCGGGAGAAGCCCCTCTGAGGCCCTTCTCTTATTTACAGGGTGGTCCTTGAGTCTTTTGTATGACTCTTCAACGAATTTATTGATCACATCTGCGGTGAATTGCGCTTCTTTGGTCTTCCCATTTGACTGATTAAGAGGGCCGAGATCATGAGAATCCACATCTGTCACTTCTGCGCTCAGACCTTTGCCTCTGAGGATCAGTGCCGCTCTGTGCTCAGTACCTTCTTTTATTATGACCTCAACGCCATCGATCCTAATCCCGCTGAGGGCCCTGACCAGTTCTGTCGTATCCGGCTTATCGATCCTTCCTGCGCGGCGGTCCGTTATGTTCAGATTCTCATCGCAAGTTGAAAAATTACATCTGAAGGCCACATCGCCATGTTTTCCTATCAGCCCTATCCCGGCCGCTTCGAACGGTCCTCTTCCCGTATATACCTCCAGAGGATCATAGCCGAGTATCGAAAGATGCGACGTGTCGCTTCCTGGACGGACACCGATATCTACGGTATCGCATGTCCCGGCTATCCCATTCTTTGTGAACCAGTCGAGGTTGGGCGTTTCTGTTGCCTGCAGCGGGGTCAGACCGTTAAGCTCTTTGCATCCCCTGTCCCCAAGACCGTCCATCACTACAATCAATATCTTTTTCTTTGTAGCGGACAAGTTCAATCCTCTTTGAGCTTTTTCAGGAGCCAGGCCATGTTCTCTCCGAGGGTCTTCATGGTCCTTATCCCTTCCTCATCCTTTTCATAGTCGCCTTCGGCTTGTGCTATGCTTACGTTCCAATATGATGAACCGACAGTTATCATCTCGCTGATCGTGAAGAAATGGTTGATCGTATCAAAAGAGTGTATTCCCCCGGCACGCCTTACTGCAACAACCGCGGCGCCAACTTTCCTCTTGACCGGTGCGCCGTTAGATTTCAGAACATATCCTGCGCGGTCTATCAGAGCTTTTGCCTCTGTATTGACATCTGAGAAGTACGTAGGCGACCCGATTATTATTCCGTCCGCCTCGACCATCTTTTTGACGCAGGAGTTGATGATGTCATCATCCATAATGCAGCGAAGGTTCTTCGTCTTTCTGCAGGAACCGCATGCCCTGCACCCGTGGATGTCGCTTCCCCCGACCTGCACCAATTCGGTCTCTATCCCTTCAGCGTTCAGTACTTTGAACACATCTAAGATCATGTGGCACGTGTTACCATTCTTTCTTGGGCTGCAATTAAAAGCTACTACTTTCATTGGATCACTTCGATATTCTTCGCAATGAAATACGGATAGATAAATGAGCCGTCACAAAGATCGCCGCAACGGATGCCGCTGTCAACAAAACAGGTTCCTGTAGAACAGCTTTAGTATCAAATAGCGATGGGGGAATATGCCTTACGCAGATGTCAATGACATCCGTCTGTATTACGAAACAAGTGGGAATGGCCCCCCAATAGTGCTCGTTACCGGTTTCGGAGGAGATGTCAGCTTCTGGAAGAGGGCTTCCGAAATATTGTCAGAAAAATTCACTGTAATAACGATTGACAACAGAGGAGCCGGAAAGACATCTTACAGCGGCAATTTCACACTTGACGATATCGCTGAAGATATTGTTTGTTTGATCGGTGATCTCGGCCTCGATAAGGTTAGCGTCCTCGGCTGGTCCATGGGGTCGCACATTGCGCAGAAAGTTGCGCTGAAGATGCCCGAAAAGGTCACCGCACTGATCTTGGTGTCATCTTACCGTTACAGGCCCGCGCGCTCACAGTACATCCTGAGGTCAATGATTGAAGCTGTAGAAAGAGGAATGCCGATCGAGTATCTTGCCAGAACGGTGAATTGCATGTGTTATACGGAAGAATTTTTCAAAAAGAAAGAAACTAGCGGAGAACGCATCAGGGTCTCTGATTTCAAGGATCCAACCGGCCTAAGATTCCAGATAGACGCCGTGGACCTTTCCGACATGACCGATGCTGCACAGATGATCGCCGTCCCAACGCTGCTTATACATGGCACCGAGGACATAATGGTCGAGTATGAAGAGGGTCTTCGTCTTGCGGAGTCTATACCCAACTGTGAGATATACTCAGTAGAAGGAACTGGACATCTGATACACGCAGACAGATACGTACCGCGCGCCATGAGATTTATTGAAGATCACTTGGCCCGGTGACCGTTTGTCAGCGGCCTTGATTCCTGAATTTTTTGCGATATACTTGATCGTATGACCTTTGTGCACGGCCACGAATCGTCCATGTATTCGATGAGCTCGATGATGTCTGCGTCTTCATTTGTCAGTGCGATGTATACTCTGCTCATGAACATGGAAACAGCGTAAGGAAAATCCCTGCATATCTCCGGCCTGTCCTTCCATATCCTGCACCTGTTGTCTTCCTTGAGGAAAGCGCATGGGTTTGTCTTGCTAAGGAATATTCTTCCATCCTGGGTCATAGCAATGTATCCGGTAATAAAATCATGAAGGGATATTCCTGCGGCATGCGCGATGCGGTCCACTTCATCCGGACGCACAACTATGTTTGGCTGATGGCAGCACTTGCCGCACATTTCGCATGGGAATCCGTCTTTGTAGCTCATGCATATGTCATATGCCACATCCAGGTCCCTCTCCATATCCGGAGTGATCTCATTCAGGCCCTGAAGAATGTATTTTCCTTTATATACCGCCATCTGAACACTTCATCAGGTAAAAGCATACGCAAATCCGAACATGAATGCGATCACAGACACCATGATGCCCACCGCTGAGAGGCCCATGAACTGCACTCTGTCTTTTGTTGGGAAGTGGTTCGACAGCCCTATTGCATAGCCTCCGACGACCATACCTATCGCCCCCAGCCCCAAAGAAACAAGCGCCAGATCCTTAGCCGTGAATACAATCACAACACCCACTATGCCGCATGCTATAGCAAGCAGACAGTATCCAACGGGGTTCTTGGGAATCTCATCGTAGCCATCATACATTTTTATTACACCTGGAACCGCATTCCGCTATTCTGATAAAGATATTCCCATCAAACGGCTAACCGGAAGAGGCATTCCATTTTTACTCTGACGGCGCCGAACCTCATCGTCTCATCCTTCCTTTCTGAACTTAAAAGTTCAAATCCTTTGAATATCCCCTTCATTTCTTCTTCGGTGTAGTAACGGTATTCGATACCGTTGCCCCTTGTGTTCCTGTCTCCGCCTTCCGCTCTCATGTCCCCCACCGCGAACGATCTCACAAAGACCAGACCGCCTGGCATCAGGACCCGCGATATCTCTTTAACTGTATCTTTAAGCTGAGTTTCGCTCAGGTGTTCCAGCACGTGTACGGCCACAACGGCATCAAAATGTTTGTCGGGAAATGGCATACGCTCACATTCCGCTATGGTGAATTTCGCTTTATCCCCAAAAATGCTGACACAGTGGCTTATCGCCGACGGTGAGAAATCGAGTCCGGTGACATCCATCCCCATGCTGATAAGCGCTGAGGTTGTCTTCCCGGTACCGCATCCGATGTCTAAGACCTTCGATCGGGGTTCAAGATCTAGGCTGATCTTCCCGATGCCTCTCCACGGACGTTTATGCTCTGTGTAGAACCTTTCCCAGCAATCGGCCTGCCGGTCGCATCCCTGACGCACTGACGGTTCCTGCATAAAATAAAATAACATTCAAAATAAATAATAATACCCTGATAGGGTGGATCGACCGGCGTTGTGCTGGAAGGTGGTAGGAATTGTATTGGAACGCTGACATCGAATGTATGCCCATTGAAGAAATGAAAAAACTTCAATATGTGAGTTTTAAGAGCCTTATCAGCAAACTGTACGGTTCTAATCAATTCTACCATGACAGAATGAAGAGCGCGGGCGTACTGCCGGATGACATACGGTCTCTGGCTGATGTTAAGAAACTTCCATTCATGTACAAACAGGACCTTAGGGACAATTACCCTACAAAAATGTTCAGTTCTCCGACCTCGGAGCTTGTAAGGTACCACGTCTCATCCGGCACAAGCGGAAAGCCTACGGTCGTCGGATATACCAAAAATGATCTCGGATATTGGGTGGAAGCTTTGGCCAGATCGCTCACTTCGGTCGGGATCGGTAAAGAAGATGTTTTGCAGATATCATACGGATACGGCCTGTTCACGGGGGGGCTCGGGTTGCACTACGGTGCCGAAATGGTTGGTGCGGCCGTTGTTCCGACTGGAACAGGCAACACAGAAAGACAGCTTGAGCTGATGCAGGACCTCAGTGTTACGGCGATAGCCTGCACACCATCGTACCTGATACACATGAACGATGTGGCTTTCAAGATGGGGATCGATATAAAGAGAGATACATGCCTAAAAAAGGCGGTACTAGGTGCGGAACCATGGACAGAGAGCATGAGGGTCAAGATAGAAAGCTCAATGGGGATCAGAGCCTACGACATATACGGAACATCTGAATTGGCAGGTCCTATGTTCACCGAATGCGAGGAAAGGAACGGCATCCACATCGGTGGCGATATCATGTACGCGGAGATATTGGACCCGAAAACAGACGAATCGCTGGAAGACGGCGATAAGGGAGAATTAGTAGTAACGATGCTCAAAAAAGAAGCCTTTCCCATGGTCAGATTCAAGATCAAAGATATCACCTCGATAATGAAAGACGAATGCGCGTGCGGCAGGACATCGCCGAGGATATCCAGAATAGCAGGGAGGGCAGATGATATGCTTATCGTGCGCGGAATAAACGTCTTCCCTTCGCAGATAGAATATACTCTGATGAGGATACCTGAGATAGGCAATCAGTACATGATCGAAGTGACAAGAGAGGGGGCTTTAGACCATGTGAGGATCATGGTGGAACTCAAACCCGAAATGTTCAGCGACAGGGTGACCGATATGGTGCTCCTGAAAAGCCGCATAGAGATGGAACTCAAGAAACATCTGGAGATAGCCGCCGCTGTGGAGCTGAAAGCCCCGGGTGAACTTCCAAGATTCGAAGGTAAGGCAAAAAGAGTGATAGATAAGAGGGTGTTCTAATGGAAAACGAGAATATAATCACGCAGCTTTCGATATTCATCAGCAATGAACCAGGCCGCCTGGCAGCTATCGCAGAGATACTGAAAGAATTCAAGATCAACGTAAAAGGACTCAATCTCGCCGAATCATCAGAATTCGGCATACTCAGAGCGATCGTAGACGAACCCGACAAAGCCTATGATCTGATAAGGTCCAGAGGCGTCATTGTAAAGAAAACGGATATGATAGGGATCGGGATGAGAGATCCGCCGGGCTCGCTGTTTGAAGCGGCGGATGTCCTCGGGAAAGCGGGAATAAACATTGAGTACGGATATGCGTACAGCGGCAAGACGCTCAATTCCCTCTTTGTCAGAGTCGATGACACGGAAAGCGCGATCGATGTTCTGAAAAAAGCTGGAATAAAACTGATCAAAAAATCGGAGATATGAGACGATGGGAAACATGAATGTGGCAGTCCTCGGAGTGAAGGACCTTGCCGATAAAGTTGGTAAAAAGGGCACGGTCACAGATGTCACCTTCTTTGAGATCAAAAGAGGGAACGATTCGGTCACATTGATCGAACCCTCGAAATACCCGGAGAAGTTGTCGTCGTTATTCTATTCCGTCTGTATGTCCGAGTTTGTTATATTGGCGGTGGAAAAGATAGACGCCTCCCTGGGAGAATCGATCGTCATGGCGGACCTTTTCAAAATAAAAAAGGGATGGATCATTCTAAGGAACTACATTCAGAAAGAACAGCTTATGCCGCTGATCGCTGGAACATCTCTGGAGAATTACGCTTATATCGAGGAGGATCATGTCAAAATGAGAGAGGAACTTCTGGATATAGCTCAGAAAGAGGCCCGCAGATCGGGCGGCGGAACGTGCGGATCGTGCCCCGTCGACAGCCACTTCAATGTCAAAGGGGTGGGGACCGTGGTCCTTGGATCGGTAATGGACGGTTATTTCAAAAAACACGACAAGATGCAGGTATTCCCGCTCAAACGCGAGGTGGTCCTGAAATCGATACAGAAGCATGATATCGACGCGGATGACGGAGTGAAGGGAGACCATGTGGGACTGGCTTTGAGGGGAATAGAATCAGACGAATTGGACAGAGGATATGTTCTGACAACCGATCCATCTGTCAAAATGACCAAAAAGATCGTCGGAAAAGCGGAACTCATAAAATACTGGCCCTCGCCTTTAAAGGAAGGAATGGTGCTTCATATCGGACACTGGATGCAGATGGTCCCCTGCCGCATAGCCGCGGTCGATAACGGGAATGACTTCAGGAACCCGCAGCTGACGATCGAGCTTGAATCGGATGTCATACACAAACCGGGGGATGCGGGGATCATGATGTATCTGGAAGGCGGGAAACTGAGGATCGCCGGATCGATTAAGCTTGATTGATTTGAAAGTGATACAATGGCTTTTTGGAACAAAGAACTAGAGACCATGCCTCGTGCGGAACTTGAGAAACTCCAGTTGGGCCTTCTGAAAAAACAAGTGCGCACAATGTACGATTCCTCAAAGTTCATCCACGATCGCATGAAAGCGGTGGGGATGTCGCCTGCAGACGTGACCGATTTTTAGTCGTTCCAAAAACTCCCATTCATGAAAAAAACCGATTTCAGAGATAATTATCCCGATAAACTGTTCGTAAAACCTTATGAAGAGTTGGAAAGGGTCCATGTCTCATCGGGAACCACCGGGCACCCTACCGTTGTGGGGTACACAAAAAAAGATATCGACGATTGGGCGGAGTCCCTTGCCAGAGGAATGGTCTCCTTCGGAATGACAAACAAGGACATGATGCAGAACTGCCACGGCTATGGGCTGTTCACCGGAGGGCTCGGAGTTCACTATGCGGTGGAGAAGATCGGTGCCACAATATTACCGACGAGCACCGGGAACACCGAAAGACAGATCATGCTCATGAAGGACCTCCCTGTCACAACATTCGCCGGTACGCCTTCTTATTTGTTCCACATAGCGGATCTGTGCGACGAACAGGGCATTGATATTCGAAGGGATACAAAGCTCAGACTTGCATTGGCAGGAGGAGAACCGTGGTCAGAGAGCATGAGGGTCAAGATCCAGGACAGAACCGGGATACGGGTGCATAACTGCTATGGCGCAAGCGAATTCTATGGCCCATCCTTCCTCGAATGCGAAAAACAGGCGGGCCTGCACGTGTGGGCCGATATCTGCTATATCGAGATACTTGATAAGAACGGAGACCACTGTGCGGAAGGGGAAAGAGGAGAGATGGTCGTTACCATGCTTCAGAAAGAAGCTTTTCCAGTAATAAGATACAAAATAGGGGATATCTCAGCGCTTGATTGGGAAAAATGCGAATGCGGAAGGACGCATCCGAGACTTATGAGAATATCCGGGAGGACGGATGATATGCTCATAGTACGCGGCGTTAACGTGTTCCCATCCCAGATCGAGAGTGTTATCGGAGAGATACCATTCCTCAATACGTTCTACCACATTAATCTGGAGAACGAGAACTATATGGACAATATGGTGGTAGAAGTTGAACTGAACGAATCTTCACTGAATGAGGATATGACGGAACTCGTCAGGATGACAAGGTACGTCGAAGAAAAACTGAAGAGCACCATCAACATCAGCGCAAAGGTCAAACTTGTACTGCCTGGAACATTGAAAAGGTTTGAGGGAAAGTCACAGCATGTGAGTGACAACCGCAGATACGACTGGTAATCAGCCGATGACCTTTGCAACGAATTCTTTCACTTTTTCGTTGTATTCTCCGGAGGATATCTTTTCCTTATCTGCGAATGGTATCCTGATATCTCCTCTGTAGTCTATCTTGAAGTAGTCACAGAAATCTCTGAGGCCGTTTGCTGCATAATCCGCGATCTCTTCCTCATCGCCGAGCGTTATCAGCATGGCCATTCTCTTCATTTCCATGTCGTTGTATGAAAAGTCGCTTGAATGGCACATACTATGGAGCCTGTTGAGGAATGCCAGCGTACAGGGTGTGAACTGCCACATGTAAATGGGCGATGCAAGAACCACGACATCCGATGACAAGAATTTCTCATACAGAGCCGACATGTCATCATTAATGGTACAATGCGTTTTCAGCACTGCTCTCTGACATGCGCCGCAATTCTTGCACCCTTTGATATCCATACCATAGATGTGTAACTCTTCCGTTTTTGCTTTGTTCCCGACATTTTTCAAGAATTGTTTCACAAGTTCGGATGTATTGCCGTCTGCCCGCGGGGACCCGTTGACGATGAGCATCTTCATGCGGTTATTACAGTTTCGAAGTATTTATCGATTTACGGCTCGCGAAACACTTAGACCGATAGCTCGATGCTCCCCGCATCTGTAAATGCTGACACTGGAGAATGTTCTTATGGAGGAGCACTTCCCTTCAAACATTATTGATGATGAAGTTCGGCTTACGTACTGCGTCTTAGTCTGGAGAACGATGCAGATTGTACCGCCATCACTGCCGCACCTATCTCAAGCGGGTCGTGTATCACCATCTTGGCCTTCTTTAAGCCCAACTCATCAAATGGATATGGTATCCCGGGAGATGAGAATATTGTTCCTTCCTTCACATATCTTCCATCAATCGCCCCCGGCGATGCGTTGAGTACGAGAAGGTGTGAAGACAGTGCGCTGTTCACATCGTTGCTTGTTTTCACGCCGACTTTGGCCGATAGGTCCCTCATCTTCTTTTCATCAATATCGTACACAGTAATGATCGCACCCATTTCGTTCATTAACTCCGCTGCTATACTGCCGACCCTTCCGGCACCAAGTATCAGAACCTCTTTTCCAGCGAGCCCTCCGGCTGCCCCTTTCAGAGCTGTGACGTAGCCGGCGGCGGTCGAAAAAGAATTGTGCGAGAACTTTCCGTTCGTCGTATTGATCGCAACGAATTTGATGTCGTCCGCCATGAATATTATCTCGGCTCCGGCCGCAAGCGCCTCAGCAAGCCCCGTAACATCCGCCGATTCAGTGACAAACGCTTCCATCCCGAGCTTCCGCACTATCTCCGCGACGGACTCGGAGAATTTTTTTATTATTCCCAACCCTGATGTTACCGGCACGACGCCGACCACGACGCCCTTAAGGTCTATCATTTCTGGCGTTATGCCGATCGCTTCGCATGCCAGACCCATCGTGTCCATTCCGGTCATGGAGATCAGCATATCGTTGGTACTGTCCAACGAACCGATTATACCCTTTACCATTTCGTCGTTCAGTCTTGTCATTATATCATCTCCGGAGACCTATCCATATATTCTTCCAATTCGCATTCTTCCATCACATTTCTGATGAAATTCTTCCTCTTTTCTAAGACTTCGGCGGGGCTCTTTCCTTTGGTGATCACAGTTGCTCTCCACGCGCTCTTTCCCGGAGCATAATCGGTTATTGCTTCGTCTGCTCCGAAGAATCTGCTTTCGCATCTTGGTTCTGTGACTTTGCCGAAGATCTTCTCGCCGCAAGTGGTCAGACTGTCGTTTTCCACAATGTAGTGCTCGTAGACTGAGCATTCATTCCTGCTATTCTTGCTGGTGCTTCTTCCCATCGATGAGAACACAAGCTCTTCGAGTATGTTTATGTCAGTAGCGGCCCACACGGCGGCAGGCGTCTGGCTCGGGATGCGGGCATCGATCTCAAGTACTCTGAGCCCTTTTTTGGTATAGATCGCCTCGACGTCCATGAGCCCATCGAGGCCTACGGCCTCTGCGGTCTTCTTGCCGATCTCGGCAAAAAGCTCATCGTCTTCTTTCGGCAGGATGTGTGGTTCACATACCACCATCTTGCAGTCGTAATTGTAATCAAGGACAACCTCGGTGGTCACCAGCGGTCTTGCTGAACCGCTCCTTCCGATAACTTCTATGGATACGCTCTTTCCGGAGACGAACTCCTGTATTATGGGGATATCTCCAAGATCACTGACGATCTTCAGCGCAGCATCCATTTCGCCGATGTCGTTGACAGCGGACACACCTATGCTTCCGCTTTGCGAAGATGGTTTGACTACCGCAGGGAACCCGCATTCCGGCCATGGTTTAGGCAGAGGGACGCCTATTTTCGCCATTATCTCATTGGACCGTTTCTTGGATGATGAGATGTTGTAAGCGTTAATGTCAAAAAGGAAAGGTATCTCTGAATGCCTCATAATTTTGTCAAGGTTTTTCAGAGCCTCTGTCTCTTCGCATGCCGGAATGACGACGTCGCAGTCCAGAAGGGCCTCTTTTGTTCTTTCGGTGTCTTTGGTGACATCCAACACCTCATACGTGTCGGATATCGACATAGCTGGAGCAGACTTCTTTCTGTCTATGACCAGAGTCTCGAATCCCGCTTTCTTTGAAAGGAATACCGCTTCCATCCCTTGAAGAGCCCCCCCGACGATACCTATCTTCATTCGATCACTTCGCTTTCAGTTCTTTTAAAAAGCTTTCATACTCCGTGCATGTGGCGGCTTTCTTTCCCATTCCGTCCAACATATGCAGCACATGCGCAACTGATCTGTGACCATTATCGATATCTAATTCATGCTGCGCAACACCCGCCAGATCTTCGTGCGGCGGAACTATAGACGTTATTACATTGGCCCCGGCATCCAGTCTGCTCTTTAGTCCGGCTATGCCTTCTACATCAAGAGAGGCCGGTATAAGCCTGTCCTGGAACAGGAGGCGCATGACTGCTATGGCGATAAGTTCGTCCATGGGTTCTGTCGGCCTCATGTCCTCCATCGGCGTCCCTTTTTGAGGAACAAATGTCATAGCGCGTATCTGCTCGCATCCCAGATATCCCATCTTGAGGATGGAGTCCGCCCTGTCCTCAAGCGTTTCCCCGAGACCTACCATTATGCCGTCCTCGGCAAGGATACCGGCATTCTTTGCCCATATCTTCTGGTTCAGCCTGTTGTCGAAATCCTGCTCCAGTCTGAGTTTTGAGAACAGCTCTCTGTTGTATGTCTCCTGATAACATGCGAACCAATCGGCCCCGCTAGCCCTGAACTTCTCAAAAGAGTTCTCAGGGACGGCTCCCGGCGAAGCCATTATAGAGATGTCGATCTCGTCCCTTACCCTTCTCATTATTTCAAGGAATTCACTGTGATCGTCGGCACACATGAATGGGTCCTCTCCCATTGTGAGGTCCACCAGATTTATTCCGGCATCTTTCAGGCTGCCGGACAGTGCCAAGACCTCTTCAGCTGTCTTCCTGTAGCGTGGGAGATTATTCATTCTCCTGTAATAGCAGAATGCGCAGTTGTTCCTGCAGTAAGTTGAGAAGTAAACGAATCCGTAGATGAACACCTTGTTCCCAAAGACCCTATCCCTTACGGAACTTGCCGCAGAGAACAATTCCGATACGTCTCCCTTCTTATTCACGGATAGAAGTTCTGCCACCTCGTCTCTGGTCATTTCCGTGCCGTTCTTGGCCCTATCTATCACATCAGAAACGCTCAACCTCATCACCATCAATTTATCTTTGCACCATTCAGATAGCTTAGGCTTCTGCCTGTTTTTTTCACATTGCCTTTATCATTCATCAACATAAGCAGCCTTTCAAGGCCGAACCCAACACCGGACCATGGTTCATGAACATCATGCGCAGAATCCAACACATGGGGGCCTACCGCTCCAGATGACACTTCGATATCGCCGATCATCACATCGAGCGTTTCTTTGTACACATCTGACTCTTCTACAGACAGCGTGTATTCTAACCCAGTTACGCCCATCACATAGCCAATATACTCTTTCAGTGCCTCGGTGGCGTCTTTTTCCGGCCCCATCTCCACCAGGTTCAACATTGTGAATTCTTCGAGGTGCGAATTGCTGTGCGACTCCTTTCTGAAACATGATCCGATCTCGAATATCTTCACGGGACCATCAGTATGATCTCTGAGCTTTCTCATTACATAGTACAGATTGGGAGCAAGCATAGGGCGCAGACATCTTTTTTTATCTATGAAGAACACCTGTTTGTAGAGCGGATGTTCAGGGGTCATCGTCATTTTTTCAAGCGATGCAACTGAGATTATCGATGGGGTCTTTACCTCAATGAATCCCTTCGAATTAAGCATCCTTGCGATATCTGACTCCAATTGTGCCAACTGGTGCCTTGAGGGGTCTACAATCATCTTTTTTATTGAACTTTCGTTCCGAGAAACCAAGTTGGACATGAGCGTTGAAAACGCTTTGTCTCTTTCTTCATTGGTGCCAAAGACAGAAGAATCCTTAGGGTTGTCGCCAAACTCTCTCAGTTTTTGAATCTGTGCGTCAGTGAAAGCTACATTGATATCATCACCACCAGCATTATCATGGCGGGAGACCGGGGAATCGAACCCCGCTGGTTGAGCTTTAGAGGCCTACTGGTCCCAGACCGTCTCTCGTTTCAATAACAAAATAAATAACGAGCGCCCAAATATAAGCGTTGTGTTGTATGTCTGGGTATATAAAAAAATAGTCTCCACTGAGTGGTCCATACTTGTTTCCTGTCCGCCTCATCTAAACATTAAGGAGGAGGAGTAGAACGCCCGTAGCGGACAGGGACCTCGAATGGAAGTCAAACGAGGCGATCGTAACGGGATTGATCTATCATGCGACAACATTTTATGCATCGCATTGCTATTATAATTGAACAATAATATTTATACTTAACTATGTTACAAAAAAGAATTTGATAATTAATATTTAAAGATTATCAATAAGCCAAGAAATTAATTAAATACCAACTAACACACGCATCTAATATTGCATTATGGAAATACAATTCACTATACCCTGGCATGAAATGTTCAGCGTCATGGCATACATCTAGTTCATCATCGGGGTCTTCTGAAATCTGCATCTGGATGGTGCGCAAAGTAAAGAGAGACTGCGCTGTCGTTCATAAACGCCTTCGCCGCAGGCCCAGATATCCCCGTACTTAAAGGGCGCCAAGAGATGTTCCAGCAACGTAAAATATCTCTTTTTTTTGTTCATTCGCCAATGGTGTCAAAGATAGAAAATATCCTTCGTAAACCCATATTTTAATATCTTTTTAGTCTTATTTCATTAATAATGTGCCGTGACCTGCATCTTATACTCAACAGAGTAGATTCATTTCTTTCCACTCCGAACGCAAAGGCGTTTACGGGAGAACGAAGGATGAGCACAAGATAGCTCCTAGATCTGCTAGCTGACAGGATAGCCAAGAATGATTCGGTAATCGTCATCCGCATTACTGAAAAGGACAAGATGCTAGACCATGTTAAATCAAAAATAGTGTCAGAAAAAAAGAATCACATCCTTGTCTATATGGATCTAAATGAAAAAGAGTTGAACCTCATTTTTAAAATGTTCCCTGGCGCAAATGTGTACATGGCAAAAGAGCTATGCCACCAGGTTCCTGTCTGTTATAGGGCATCTGTATCAAACCATTACCTAGATTCTGCGCCGCCGGATTCCTGCTCCGCTGTGCAGGGGCTCGAGACGCCTGATCGCAGCAGATGAGGCTTATCTTTTACCAACCAGTACGTTCTTTGTTAAGAATCATGTTTCAGTGTCTATTGGACCTGCTAATCCCGGATGGAGCCTTCGAACCTCCGAGCTGCCCTTATGCTTCGCTATGCTGTTCACACTTGACATCGCTTCGTGCGACATGATCATTCCACATGCCGACATCTTTGTTCATAATGCAAAATTATATATATTTGCACTTCGAAAAAAATAATATTATTACATTATTATTTAAATATATTCCATAAATATAAATATTATTATTACATATCTCTTCTATACATATTCAACTAAATGAATATCTAACGTGATATAATGGTTGCATCAAAGCCAATATCGATATTCGACGCATACGATCGATTCGCAAACGGTAAAAAAACGCGCGAGGATACATGGGATTACGTTACTGTTCCTAACAATGCCACGATGATTAAAGAGAGATACAAATTGGAGTTCGGAAGGGTGACAATCCCCGAAGATAAAGATGTGGCTGACAAGCTCTTCCAGGCAGGAGTGGATATGCTCGTTGAGACGGGATTCTTCAACCCCGAGCTTGGAAAAGTCATGCATGTAACAGAGTCGGAGATATTAGAAGGCATAAAAAAAGCACCAAAAAGACTAAGATTGGGGCGGGACAGGGATGAAGTCATGTGCGAAAGGCGACATGGGAACAGCTCTGCGAAACCAATCATTCAGGGAGGACCTACAGGAGCTCCTGTGTCTGAGGATATTTTTGTACTAATGATGCAAGGATATGCACAAGAGGCAACCGTTGATACCCTTGTAAGCGGCGTTATGTCTACAATTGACGGTTATGCACATACTGCAAATACTCCATGGGAGATCAAAGCGACATTGGCTGAGATAAGGGCCGTGAGAGAAGGTATGGCAAGAGCGGAGCGCCCCGGGATGGCGATATAGGGTCCGGAGACGCCTCTGTCCGCAGCAGGCCGTCTCGCTTCAAGCTTACATTCGGGCCTGGTAAAAACAGACCTGCATGAATGCTCTCAACTCAACGAGCTTAAGATGGATATGACCGGATTGAATATGCTCGCGGGCTGGGCAGTGAACGGCGACACCATAATGATCGAGCAGATGCCGATATTCGGAGGGTACATAGGAGGCGTTGAGGAGACCGCGATATGTGATGTCGCGACAACGCTTGCATCATTCGTCATGTTCGGGTCGCACATACATCTAGATGGGCCGATTCATATAAGATGGGGGGTAACCACTGCAAGGGAAACTCTTCAGATCTCATCTCATGTGGGAGCGGCACTCGACCTCAACACAGACCTTCTTCTTTCAAATCAGTATTATCCTATGGCCGGACCATGTACAGAGATGTGCCTCCTTGAGACCGCTGCGCAGGCGATCGCAGACACCGCATCAGGGAGAGAACTGATATCTGGGTCAGCCGCTTCAAAGGGGGTCGCAAGAGATAAGACAACGCCTCTGGAAGCGAGAGTGATGGGTGAAGCTGCGATTGCCGCCGCTGGCATGAAGGTATCGGCTGTTAATGAGATTCTTGATCGCCTCATCGGGAGCTACGAATCCGAATTCCATCACCCGCCAAAGAGCAAGCGCTTCCAAGACTGCTACGATCTAAAAACAATAACGCCGTCGGAAGAATATCTCGGAGTGTATGAGAACAGCATACATCTGCTCAACGAACTCGGTCTGAAAATAAAATACTGAGTTCATCACCTGCAAAAGATTTAATAAACAATTTGGAGGCTGGATGCCTTTGTGGTTTTGCCAGCGAAGATCGGGAGCGATACCATGACATACGGAATAGCTTTAGACATAGGCACAAGCGGGTTAAGATGCCAGGCGATTGATCTTGATACAAAAGAGACCGTTTCCACGGCAATGACATCCCGTCACCCAATACCAGGTATGAATGTCATTGATCATGTGAACTTTGCCATGGATGCCGGCGGGAACGTTGCGAACAGCCTCATGATCAAGGCCATTAACAACCTCTTCAAACTTCTAGAGATAGATCTTTCCAAGGTCAGCATAGTAGCGGTGTGCGGGAACCCCTTTCAGCTATCGATATTCCAAAACATAGAGATAAGAGATCTGGCATATGCAGGAAAATCCATGATCGAACGGCTGGGAATCAAACCGCCAGATAGAAACGGTGCGATCGTCAGGACATCCGACATCGGAATAGAGGGGATCAATGCAGATGTGTTGATCCCTCCCGCAGTTACGCACGAGATCGGCGCAGATGCTATGGCCATGCTGACTGAGACGGGCGTTCTTGAGGTGGATGGGGCAAGGATCGTCATCGATTACGGCACCAACGCCGAGATGGCACTCCTTTACAAAGGCAACATATTTACTGGGTCTGCTGCTGCCGGACCAGCGCTGGAGGGTCAGCAGATCAAAGATGGTATGCTGGCTGCACCTGGGGCCATATCTAATATCGAGATAACCGAGAACGGATGGACATGCTATGTTTTGGATGATGCTCTCATGCCGAGAGAAGGGGACACAGTGGATCCTGTCTCCGGCCATATCTCCACAAAGGGGGAGATGCACGGGAAGGCGACCGGAATAACCGGGACGGGAGTTGTTGCGGCGATTGCTTGCGGTTTTGATTCAGGGCTTGTTTCGGGATCCAAGGTGAATACACCGGACGGGTCGCTGCATCTGCAGAATGGGATACGTGTCAGCTCGAAGGACATTGACGAGGCTGGAAAGGCGATCGGTGCCATACGTGCTGGATATATGACTCTTATGATAGAAGCGGGTATCTGGGTGGACGATGTCAAAACCGCATTTATGTCTGGTGCGTCCGGCCTTTACGTTGACGCGAAGAAAGCTCAGAAGATTGGCCTGGTGACGCCCGGAGCCACAGACATCATACAATATGGAAACACTTCGATAATGCTCGCAAGGAAGATGGTCACCGGCGAAAAAACAATGGATGACCTCAGAGAAATGACCAAGATGCTGAGGGCCAAACACTGTATGTTCGCGTCATCTAAAGCGTTCAAAGATATCTATTCGGTCGAGATCTCATTGTGGTCTTATGGGATGCCTTGGTCAGCTTACAACGAAATGATGGATGTGTACGGACTTAACCATCTGCCGATGGAACCCGTTGAATCTGGATCAGAACGCAGATCTGCCACTGACCTTCCAGAGCTGAAGGGAAAAAGAGTATCGATACTCAAAAATGCGGGCGTTGAAATCACCGGAACAGTTGAAGGGTGTATATCCTGCGGGAAATGCGTAAATGAATGTCCCGAATCAGCGATATAGGTCAGCGATGCTGTGATCAACATTGATTCGGAAAAGTGTATGGGGACTGCATGCAAACGCTGCGAGATGATATGCCCCTTAAAAGTACTGAAGTTAAAAACGCTTAAAATAAAAGAAAATTAAGAGGTGTGACCGAGGTCACACTGTTTTTTGTTTTTATTCTGCTGGTTTCTCACTCTTTATGAAGTCTAAATCATCGCTGAACATATCTTCATCTGCGAAATTGCCACGGGTCAGTTTGAGGACGAACCCGATGACAATGCCCGCTATGAGTGTTACCGCAACCACGAATACAGCGCACACTATGTTGTTGACCAAATGGGACGATTCGAAGCCGAGATACGCCATGGCAATGATCGATACGAACACCCCTACCCATCCGCCTACTCCGTGCAGGTTGTGAACGCCCATTACGTCAAGCGTCTTCATCGCCTTGCATAAGCGCGGGTGCAGGAATATGAAGGACAAAGCCGACAGAGCACCTGCCGCGATACCCACTATGAGCGCAGCCCATGGTCCCACGAGAAGAAGCGGTGCGCCGATGGCCACGGGGCCAGCTAGCATCGCATACGTGTAGATCAGTGGGTTGACCTTCTTCTGCACCACCGTGCATACGATCCATGCGCTCAATATTGAGCCGATCCCTGCGAGATAGCATGTCATCATTCCCCAGAACACCTGATCCATCGGGAGCAGTGCCGTGACGAAAGAAGGCCAGAGTACCCAAAGGAGCATAGACGCAAGCCACACAAACGACACACTGTGTGTAGTTGTGTACATCGGCTCCTTGAATGCCCTCCTCTCTCTAATCCCTAATGCGACGCCGACACCGAAGTATGCGGCGCACATGTGCACGAGGATTGATCCTCCCGGATCCATTGCCGTTATGCTGTCCACGATCTTTCCAGCCATGAACAATTCCACCAGACAGAACACCGGTGCGAATAATATGCCCACAAGCAGATACTGCCACATCTTGACCGTTCCGAGGAAACACCCTATTGCGATGACCACCGTTATGGCGCATATCACGCCCATCAGCATCACATCCTGGTTCCATACGTAGTTGTCGAGGACAAAGTCCTGTATCGCCAAGTATACGATGAAACTCCCTGCGGCCGACAGGAGTACCGCAAGGGCTACCCCCCATTCGAATTTCTTGATAAAGATCATCAAGAATGCGACAAGCATCAGCATAAACCATATCAGTATGTTTTTAACGAATTTGAAATTCTCCAGTTCCACATTTGCGGCAGTGGTATAGTCCGCTGTTGCAGCCGAAGAAACGTCTGAGAATAAGACCAATGAAATAACCGCCACCATCAGGAATGCAGCCAGAGCCAGCATGGTCTTTCCGTACATATGCATTTTTTTACCTCCTTTATAAAAAAATAAAGAAAGGGTTTAGGAAGAACCGTTCTCAGTTCTTTATGTCGAGACCGAAACCGCGCAGGTTCTTGACTGCACCGTCGTATACTCTGAGGTATTCGGCGGTCGGCTTGACGGTTAGAACATCGTAGCACTCGCTGAAGGTCTTTCCCAGAGGCGCCTTTGTGTAATCCTTCTCATAGCTTGAGACAAGTTTATCGAGAAGTTTGTTGACGTCCGGGATCTTCATGCCTGCAGTTGCCCTGGCGGCCTCTCCCATTATCCTGGCTTCCATGCCGGTGGTCTTGTCCATAGCCACGCCCTTTGCGGCCGCGGAACCGGACAAGAGTTCTCTTCCGGATGCGGTGTCAGTGATCGCCTGTGCGGCGGTCTCCAGCAGACACATTTCTGTGCATGGTCCTGCTATCGGATAGTATTGGTTAGCGAGAAGCAGATCCGTATTGGCATCAACAGCAGCCGCCACATGGGCTGCTATCTGCAGCGTTTCCCTTGCAGTGGTTATTCCCCATCTTATGTGGATTGGTCCATCGAGGTGGAAGTTTCCGCTGAACAATGCGAATGACCCGAGTGTTGTCGCGACATCGCATATCGCGGTCTCCTCCACACCGCCGCAGTAACCTCCGAAGATCGGCATCTGCTCGATCATTATCGTGTTCCCGTTAGCGGTCCATCCAGAAAGCATGTTCAAAGCGGCCATGTCGATTTTCAGTTCGTTCAACTGCGAGCATTCGTGTGAGTCGCAAGGCCTCATTCCGGTGTATACCATATCAGACGCGAGACGCCCCGCTGCGGACAGCGGTGTCTCCGGACCCTACATCGCCATGTTGGGTCTGCCTGCTCTGATCATGGCCTCCTTCACGCCTCTTACTTCAGCCATGAGCGCACGTATTTCGTAGGGTGTGTTTGTGGTGGCAGGGTGTCCCTCTATTGTGGACATCACCCCGTTCACAATTGTATCGACTACTGCTTCCTGTGCGTAACTCTGCATGACTTGAACGAAAATATTCTCTGATACGGGTGCACCCGTAGGTCCGCCCTGAATTATGGGCTTTACCGGGCTGTTGCCCTTGCGCGGGTAGAAGAGTGCACGGTCTCTCCCCTCTCCCAGTATTATCTTGGTTGGTGTCTTTTTTATCCCTTCCCAAACCTCTTCTTCACTGACGTGCATCACTTTCTTAAGATCAACATTGTAGTATCCTGTTTTGACAAGCATCTCCAGGCCAGCGTTGAATAGATTATTCATCGTTGACTTGTCCTCGGGAATTATGTTCTTCCCGAAGTTAAGCTTGTATTTTTCTTTCAGTTCAGTTGCGTTTGTTGGAATTATGGAATAATCCCACTCTTCCTCGGCAACCTTCTTTCCATTTACAAACCTGTCATATACGTCGAATATACTAAGAAATCTTTCTGTTGCCACTTTACTCACCCCTTTTTCGTGAGCTTATTTACCAGTTCTACTATCTCTGCACCGTTCTCGGAGTATCCGTCCGCTTTAATTTCGTCGCACCATTTCTGTGTGACCGGAGCTCCGCCGACTATTACTTTGAAAGGTGCTTTTGCCTCTTTAACAGCTACAACCATCGCCCCTTGCACCTGCATTGTTGTTGTCATGAGTGCCGATCCTCCAAGGATCTGCGCACCATGCTCTGCACCTGCTTCAACAAATGTCTCCGGCGATACATCCGGCCCCAGATCGAAGACCTTGTAACCGGCTCCGCGGAGCATCGCGCAACAAACATTCTTCCCAATTTCATGGATGTCTCCTTGAACGGTACCCATTACTACTGTTCCCCTCATTACATTGTTACTACCCTGCATGAGTGGTGCGAGAATACCAAGTCCTACTTCCATAGTTTTTGAAGCTGCAACTACTTGCGGAAGATATATCTCGGCTTTGTCGAACCGCTCACCGATTGCTTCCATTCCTTTGCCAAGACCATCCTGAACAATTGTTTTCAGATCGATCTTTGCCTCGATGGCCGCTTTTGTGGCACTTTCAGCAAGCTTCGGGTTCCACGTTTCTACGGCCGTCTTGAGATCATTTAATATTTTTTTCTGATCACTCATTTAATCACCCTTTCCGCATCCGACCCCGCATGCAATATTCTTGCATGTGGAGCCGGATGAAGGCTGTCGGACATTCCAGAAAAACGCTGGCAGCAAGGAACATCATCCACGCATATTGGTGGGGCGCACCCTTCTGTGTTTTCGACTACTTTGCCGCCATCATATGTTTTCATAGGATAGTATGTACTTTACATAACCCGACTACGCCTAAATGTCAATCTGTCTCTTTAGTATATTAAGTTATCTATTTGATTTGTGTTGTTTTCTATATTTATATTTAATACTATTCTTTCTGATTATGCGCAAAAAAATGAATCGCTGCATCATGAATTCAACCATTATACTTGTTTATATCATACCGCATTAGTTAAATATCGATGGTTGATACGGGTCACCATGACAAACACCAAAAAAGGAACGGCCGGTACCAGAAGGATGAACGCATTCCCAACGATTGCACTTGTGATAACACTACTGATGGCTGTTGTAGTGTATCTTGAACTGATCAAATGATGGCTGAACGATCTGGACTCAGGAAGGTTTTCTGCTTCTGAAACGAAGCATGGCCTTCTTTGCCTCGAAATGCCCCAATGATGCGGATTTATTATACCATTTCTTTGCTTCGTTGATATCTTTCTCGATGCCTATCCCATCCTCATAATATCTTGCAAGGATGAACATGGCCTCGGCGTCACCGTTCTCCGCCGAGAACTTATACGATTCGAATGGCGACGCCCCGCCTTTGACCACTACCGCTTTGCCTGTGTAATTCTCCACAAGCTTTTTCGAGAGCGTATGTCCCTGTTCTGCGGCCTTCGTGTACCAATAGATCGCTTTTGTCTCGTCTGCCTTCACGCCTAACCCGTTGGCATAACAGTACCCTAAGTAATATTGGCAGATGGGGTTGGCGTTCTCAGCACCCTTCGTGAACCATTCAAAGGCCTTCTTGTCATTGACCTTTACGACCTCTCCCTCAAGAAAGCATGTACCCACAAAAAGCTGAGATTTGCCGTATCCTTTCTCACCTAAGAAAATATGCATTTCCAGCGCTTTTGCCATATCTTTTTTAACTCCTTTTCCTCTGGCATAGCTCTCAGCCACAATGAATTGTGATTTCAGATACCCGTCCTCTGCCGCTCTGGAGCACCACTCGAAGCCTTTCTTCTCATCCCTCTCCACTCCGTTGCCGGACATATATGCGCTTCCTATCATATGGCAGGCGATCGTGTTGCCGTGCTGCGCAGACCTTTCAAAGTAGTAGGCAGCCTTCTTCTGATTTTTCCTGAACCCGTTGCCATCCTGATAGTTGATGCCCGTCGTATACTCGGCGTATGGATCTCCCATGTCCGCTGCCTTTCTGAACCATTCTGCGGATGTCATGGCGTTCTTCTTGACCTGGCTTCCTTTGGCGTAAAGATGACCCAGCATTACCATTGCATCTGTCTGGCCTTTCTCCGCGGAATCAGTAAGTTTCTTGATGCCTTCTTCTTTGTTCCTGTCTACGCCGATGCCGCCCATCAGACATCTTGCTATTCCGAACTCGGCGTCAAGACAGCCAGACTTTGTCGATACTAGATACCAGCTGTGTGCAAATATCGGGTCGGTCTCCGTCCCGATGCCATCCATGTAGCACCTGCCCAGATGATATTGCCCTATCGGAGACCCTGTATCCGCCATTTTTGAATATATCTCGAAGGCCGCCTTCGGATCTCTGGGCACGCCTATTCCGTGCTCGCAGCACCTGGCGAACTCGCATTTGGCTTTTTCTGAACCTCTCTCCGCACAGGTCTTCAGCATGGACGCTCCCTTGCTGCGGTCCCTGGCGACACCTGTCCCTCTGATAACGCATAAGGCCGTTGCATATTCTCCGTCGATATTTCCCTTTCCAGCAGAAGCTGAGAACATCTCGAACGCCTTTCCCGCATTAACATCGGTACCTATGCCGAGGTCGTAAAACACACCCATCATGTGCATTGAGCTTGGGGACCCTTCCTCAGCTTTCTTGAAGTGATATTCAAAAAGTTTCTTATCGCGGGGGACATTCGTTTCTTCGAATATGGAATTCAGTTCTTTTACCGCGTCCTGATATCCTTTCAGGGCGGCCTTGGAATACCACATTATTGCCTCGTCCCTGTCCTTTGGAACGGCTATTCCTTCGGCATAACACTTTCCAATAATGAACTCTGAATCTGTATGGCCGAGCATGGCTGCCTTCATGTACCATTTAAGGGCTTCTTCCTCGTTTACGCCCACACCATCGCCTATGGCATACTTCTGACCCAATCTGAAGCAGGAGTTTACATCGTTGGCCTCGGCTTTGGAAATCAAATCCTCGGGAACTTCCATCAGAATCCATTATTCCTGTACGTTATATATTACTTTACCCCGCTTTCTCGACGCCTACGAATGCATCGCCTTCTTTCTTTTCCACCGATAGGAAGATCATTAGTAATGCTATCAAAGAAGCGGCGAACATCATCGCCCAGACCGATGAGAAATTCTCGATGGTATACGAGGTCCCTATTATGGGGTCTGTTATCGTGGTGCAGACGGATGCTCCCAAGAAAAGGAACAGGTTCATAGCGGACACAGATGTACCAGATATGGCTGTAGGGTACCACTCCTTCACTTGAGTGAAAGACAGCGTCATGAATCCTCCTGAGAATCCGAACATGAAACATATTGCGATCCAGAACCAATAGTTCTCCAAACTCCCTGCGAATACCCATATCACGGCCCAAGTGGCCGCAAAGAGGAGCGTTCCCCAGAACATCGCCGTGCGTTTGGACTTGATCGTCCCTCTTCCGTTAAGCACGCCTATGATGGCTGAGCTCAGTATCTTTCCTATACCTAATGTTGTGATCAGCCATGCAGCGGTCGCACCGAAGCCGTATATCTCCTTGAAGTACGTGTTCGCCCAAGTGCCTTGAAATACCATGATCGACCCGTACACCAGAAAATATGCTATTGCCATCGTCCAAAACTTTCTTCCGCCTGACGCCACCATGATCAGCCCTTTGATCATAGGCAGTTTCGAATCTGTGACGTCGGTTATAGGTGTTCCTTTCTCCCGGTTCTCTATCTCCTCTATTGACAGATATCTTTTTTTGTGCGGGTGGTCCACGACGAAGAACAGACACAGCAGCGCCAAGGCCAGGGTCACCATTCCGAGCAAAAGGAACACTTCTCTCCATCCCAGAGAGCTCGCCAACATCTCAAGCGGCGCCGATGCGGCTATCGCACCGACGTTCCCAACGGCGATAACTATGCCTGTGAGCTGTGGAAAATCTGCCTTCCCGAACCATACGGAAATTATCTTCATCAGAGGTATATAAACAACCGCCATTCCAGCTGCGATCAGTATCTTACCCAAGATTATCAACCAAAATTCTGTCCCCAGGAAAGTCATGAAGGACCCGATCGCGGCCACCAAAAGGAAAATGAATGTCGCCTTTTTCGGACCCAGATGATCTGCGAGCAGACCGCTTGGTATCTGCATCGCAGTATATGTCCAAAAGTAAACGGAACTCAAAAATCCGATCGATCCTCCGACATCGTCAACGATGTCTTTGCCCACGATGCCGACCGTCATCCTATGAAAGTATACAAAGAAATATGCAGATATCAGAATGGCGAATATCGCCCACCTGTATCTATACATGGCCCTTTTGACCTCCCTGATCGACCCGGGCGGTTTTGATCCCTCAGCCTCATCCACTACTTCAGCATCGGAACTGGTCCAGATGCCACTATACGACGTCAAATGTCTACCCCCGCAGTGTGTCCAGTTCCAATATTGTGAATCTGGCGCGGTATTCCGGCCTATGCCGGGCCTGTCTCAAAGGCTGATCTTATTTTCATAGCTTTCTCCCCCTCTGTCAGTCTATCTCTACTTTGTCAGTCTATCTCTATTAGTTTATAATTTGATGAGCCCAACCCCATCTTTTCCGCATGTTCGAACGTTTTCTGCCACTTTGTATTGGGGTGCACGCACTTGAAGATGTCGTCCGGTTTTACCCCGTCGGAATTGATATGCAGCCTGCTTCCGGCGATCATCGGCTGCTTCTGAGCGAGATCGACGCACGCTTTGTCAAGCGCAACCGGATCAAAGGAAGCTAGCATGCCGACATTTGGAATTATAGGAAGATCGTTCTCTTTGTGGCAGTCGCAGAAAGGCGACACGTCCGCGATCACAGAAACATGGAAACTCGGTCTGCCTGCCAGCAGAGCTGCGGTATACTCAACTACCTTGCAGCATATGATGTCCATCGCTTCATCCATTTGTACGCCTATCGCATCGAACTGACATGCACCGATGCACCTTCCGCATCCGACGCAAATGTTGTGGTCGATGATTGCCTTTTTTGAGACGGTTATCGCTGAATGGGCGCATACTTCTGTGCATTTTCTGCACCCTCTGCAGTTTTCCTCGTTCACATCCGGCTTCCCCGATGTGTGCAGTTCCATCTTCCCCCTTTTCGAGGCGCAGCCCATCCCTATGTTCTTTATTGCCCCGCCGAACCCGGTCAGCTCATGACATTTGAAGTGGTTAAGCGATATGAGAACATCCGAATCACATATCTCACGCCCTATCTTTGCGGTCTTGATGTAATCTCCTGCGATCGGCATCTCTACGTCGTCGGTTCCTTTCAGCCCGTCGCCGATTATTATCTGGCAGCCTGTGGACATGGGATTGAAACCGTTGAAGTTTGCCGTGTACAGATGCTCTATGGCGTTCTTTCTTTTTCCTGCATAGAGCGTACTGCAGTCGGTAAGGAAAGGAATGCCTCCGTTCTGAGAGATCCTGTCGGCAATAACCTTTGAATAATTTGGCCTGAGAAAGGCCAGGTTCCCCAACTCGCCGAAGTGCATCTTGATGGCCACGAACTTCTTGTTCACATCGATATTTCCTATCCCTGCCGCATCGATGAGCCTTCCGAATTTGTCGAGAAGTCCATCCTGCACCTCGGTGTGCATACTTGTATAGTATACTTTGGGAGTTTCCATATCCGTCATTCCCTATAACCGATTTTAATATAAAATAAGCTTTGGAAAGAAAAATGCGTTGTCGAAAAAAGTCTTCGAAAATCGCATTTTCGACAGTTTACATATATAAATGTCCCCTGTCGGATAATATCATTCCTGTAATGGAGAATGTTTAAAATACTACGGCGGACTTGGCTTTTTAGGAATAACCGAGGTGGGAATCCGATGTATGTTATGAGTCCTTACACAGGCAACCTCATGTCAGATGAGGAAATAATGAAAAAGTACAACAGCGAGAAAAAATGGGGTCTTGCGGTATGCATCGACCTCGGAGAATGCGACCATAAGAAGATCTCATCCAAAGAGCACATTACAAAGTTTGCGATCGATCTTGCCAACTACATCAACATGAAGAGATACGGCGAGCCGATGGTCGTCTTCTTCGGAGACGAACCGAAGGTACAGGG
>Ga0123357_10000644_pt1 | contig 34734 bp, 18 predicted proteins | sample TergutEmb28metaG_FD_89873 | JGI IMG/M metagenome (GOLD analysis project Ga0123357, IMG submission 89873) | Embiratermes neotenicus P4 segment gut microbial communities from Petit-Saut dam, French Guiana - Emb289 P4 | ecosystem: Host-associated > Arthropoda: Insects > Digestive system > Gut ... | reverse complement strand
CTTGCCGAGTATAGAAAGAGAATGACCTTTTAAAAATTATACTAAGTTTTTTTGCGGGAATCTTGAATTAGAACATTTTCGCCCCCTATATATATATCCTATGTTACCTACCAGATGTCGCTGGTGCTTGCGGATCCTGAAACCCGGCGGACTCCAACTGCTGTACCTTGGGTTGCTGGGCCGTCGTCTTATCCACTAGATCACTAAGTTTTTGTTGAGTGAATAATTTTCATTTTGGAACTTCCTGATGAATTATAAAATCGAGGAATTTTAACAGAAAATTTTTGAGTCTTAAGTCTTCGCCGGAGGTCGGTCTCGAACTGCTGAACCTTGGATTACTGGGCCGTCGTCTTATCCACTAGACCGCGAAGTTCTTGTTGAGAGAATAATTTCAGAACTTCCTGATGAATTGAGGTCAAGGAATCTTAACAGAAAATATTCTAAGTTTTTTGGCGGGAATCTTGGATTAGAACATCTGCACCCTCCTGCACACACACTATTTAATAGCAAGAATTCTCATTTGACTCCCAGTTTACCAGAAAACTTACTTGCACAACGAAAACATTTACTGCTGTTCATAAAGCTTGGCAGTCCAGTGTCTTAGCCCACATACCACATAGTTCTTACGTAATAATTTTGAAACTTCGTGATGAAATGTGAGGCCGAGGAATCTTAACAGAAAATTTACTACGTCCAAGTCCCTGCCGGTGGTGGGTCTCGAACTGCCGCTACTGCTATCCATAAAGCTTGGCAGTCTAGTGCTTTAGCCACTAGACCACGATGTTCTTGTAGAAGTAACAATTTTGGAACTTTCTGATGAATTGTGATGCCAAGGAATTGTGGCTTGAAAATTTTTTAACTCTGTCCTTTGCAACGGACGTCCTTGGTTTCGAATCTCTGATCATAAAGTTAGCAGTCTAGCTTCCTATGTACAAGTTCACGAAGCTTGCTCACTTAATAAAGGTAATGAACTCCCTGATAAATTGTGCATTCAGTGAAACTTCCCCTTCTTTTTTGCGGACTCGCCTTCTTGTTTTCCCACCAGCACCGCTGGAATCTCAGCACCCCATCAGAAGTAACAGCATAAGAGTAGTATTAAATTCAACAGCAGTATTTTGGTCAATTCCACACTGCATGTTTAGCCTCTTTGCCTGTACCAGTGCATTTTGCTGTGGAACTGTACTTATATCTGACGTCACAACCCTCGTCTCTGCAAGCCTTGGAACATTGCGAACGAAACGGACACATGTATCGGAAGAGTCAGATGTGGGATTATGCCAGTGTGTCGTTGGGCGAGTGCTTCCCGACGTAAGGTACATCAGGAAGCACAAAATGCACTTGTACAGGCAAAGAGGCTAAACATGCAGTGTGGCCCAACAACAAGGTGTCTTATCTCAGAGGACCTGAATACAAAGAAACACTGCTGTGGGAACCACAAATCTCACATTAAGCCTGCAGTATTACAAGATGGATACAGAGGTGTTGTGATGCCCAACACGTGAAGACAGTGCTACATGAGAATGCACTGGTACAAGCTATTAGATAGACAAACAACGTCAAATTACCTACAGTGCTACTATATATTGAATTTAACACTACCATAACAATGGAACTTCTGACAAACTACATGGATCTTATCAGTGCAGGTGTTAGTCACAAGTGTGGGCATAAAGCATCCAGCAGAATTGTTAATGTAGGGGTTGATATATGTGTGATGAGGCTATTATGTAATACATACCGCACATAGTACTGACAGACTGAAATTCACATTCACCAGTATTTTCACACCTTCAGGTTCTACGACAAGAGTTGGCGCAGCTCTGTTACTGTGGGTGTGGGCTACAGCCTAGACAGGAGAGCAGCACTCAAGACTGCAATTGCGAAACGTGTTGTAAGGACAAACGTAGACGATGATTAAGGATTTAAGTTCTCAGGGTGCGTTCGTGGCCTTGTGATATGTAATGCCATGGAATTTAGCAGACAGCATGAGATCCCATTAGGCCTTAACTGATAATATTGGAACAGATGAGATAAAGAGGGGCTGTGGAAATTTATATCAACTGATCCAATGGTTAAGCTTTGGTGTCAGTGCTGCAAGTTCTACTTAACAGTAAGTTCTGATTTCACCAACAGAACAGCACTCTGCAATATCACCAGGAACAGTTGTGTTGTTCTGACGGTCGATTGCTTGCTCCTCTTGATGCACTTCACTTGGAAATTTCCAGTCGTGCAGACTGCCCCAAACCCGATACAGTCCATTTCTTTTCAGTTTTACACTTCCCACTACCTCCCACTATGTGGGCTTTATCTTTCATGTATTTCTGTAACTACTGACACTCAGTACAGCAGACCCCATAATTTGTCATGGCCCAACTTGCATCCTCCCACTTTTGTGACCTTGATAACTAAAAAACCAGTGCCGGCGTGAAGAAAGGCTAGCATTTGCGGCTGTTTGTGCCGCGATTGTCAGGGTCAGCCCTGGGAAATGAAGGACAACCGGTTGGCGATGTCATGTACTTAGAAATATTTTACTTGAACATTTGTGTTCTTTGTTGAAGTCACAACTTAAAATTTCATTCTTGGATATGCTGTAAAGTCTTCGGTTAAAACAGTTAACCATTTGTTTTTAATTTACAAAACATGTCTAATTGGGTCACTTAAAAAAATGTGAAATACCTTTATCCTGAACCCCCATCAGAAACAAGATGGGAATGTCGTATAGAAATCTATACGATTTCAAGGGCCAAATTTTTCAGGCTGCTTTAGCTGAAATTTTAAATACGAGATCTGATAATAAAATTAAAAGCAAACAGCAACACTTCATAATCATAATTTAATTTACTGTAATCCAAACTGTTTGGTACGATCTGTTGTCGAATGAAATGCTACCACCAAAATATTACCAAGTCTCACCACGCGTACTGATTTAGCCACAGTTCAATGGAGAGACGTTTTACTCTTTTGAAGAATGTAGGGATTCTTTGTGTACATATTCTTTTGTTAAAAGTGCTGCATGTGAATGACGTATAGAATCAGAATTTAAAACCTCGTCGAATCAGGAAGAGAAAGCTACTACACCATGAAGGAGCTGATAAACTAACAGCAGATGCTGGAATATAAATTCACAATTAAACATTTCTAAAAAATACCTGAAACCACAAGAATATCTTTCAAGTGAAGTTTCGAGAAGTAGAAGACAGTGTGAATACATGGTTTTTACATAGGTCTAATATGAAAAAATTAAATGTAATGAATGATATTGATATATTGGAAAGTTTTAAAGAAATACGTTTAGAATTAGGCGGTCTAGATGAAATGGGTTGATTGCAGGAAGTGAAAAAGTTATGAAATATTATATCAGAGAACTGTACAAGCTTCAGCGCATTAAAATGTTTTATCAGTAATGTCCTTTAAATCTATCCAAATGTGATTATAGCTTTAAAGATATTGCCAACACCTGTTCCAGTGGCTTCGGTGGACAGATTGTATCAAAACTGAAACTTAAGCAGTAGAAAAAATTCAACAATTGGTCAGGAGTGTTTTTGTTCATTACCACTGCTTACAATCGAAAATGAAATTGCGAATATTGATATTATAACAATCTGCGAATTTGCTTCTGAAAGAGCGAGGAAAATTCTATACCATCATATTTCAATAGGGGTTTTTAAAAACTGGTCATGGTGTGTAGTTTTTTATGATGTAGTCTAGTAATTATTACTATTGTATCTGATATAAATAAATTTTGCACTTTCTCCTTATTCTTTTTGTCACGGTGTTTATGTCAAAGCCTTGCAAATGTTCACAGTGGCACTGTAACAAGGTCCCCAGAGTAATGACTAAAACTTGTATCTATAACAAGCACAGAGAAAAACCTCCCGCCCTGCTTTTACAATCAGATCAAATTCTGATGACCCAGTGGCCTCTCCATCATAATTTCTTCAATTAATTTTTTGTGTTATGTGCTTAAGAATTTTCAAGTATATTAGGCCTACATATCCTTTGCTTATGCTCTAAGTGATTGTCTTTGCTCAGTACTGCATACACAGTATCTGTGTTTTAGTTAGTTTTCATTTATAGTAGTATTTGTGTTTAAGGTAATAAATTGGTTTCCAGGACTATAACATTGCATGTTGCAACTTATGCCAGCTTGCTTTGCAACCAACATTGAGGAGAAACCAAATGAGGGTGGTGTTGAACACTGTACTAGGTGCTCCCGAACTCCTTGGGAAATGGTTAAGATGATTCAAAATTTGAGATTTGGAATTGTGCATCTGCCTTATTCATGTCACCATGACCAAATAATTTCCATGTGTTAGGCTATCAAAATTTGAGGATGATACTTCACAACAGATATAGAGGTGGCTTTAATACCAACCAGGAATTTTATACTGTTGGTATACAAAAGCTATGACCCAAATTGAAAACTGCTTTGACCAAGGAAGGAATTTTGTAGAAGAATAATTCTGTTACTTGGCATTAAACAACTACCAAACTATTTTCAAATCTCACAGGACACTCCTCCATAATTCACTTTCCACATAACAGATGGGGTATATATATGTGTGTGTGTGTGTGTATATATATATATATAGGGCGAAGCAGAGGAAACGCATGTTTTTCATATAAGAATAACTTTGTTTATTTTCAACATAAAAGTTGTAATTACACAAAAAAGAAGGTATTTTAATGCACTTTTAAAGTATACGTACGGAAAATAATGCCGGATGCCTAGCGGAACGCCTGGGACTAGCAAGAACGGACCTTCTCACTGTGTCAATGTTTTCCGGGGTCCGTACTGAACGGAGAAGGCCAGGTGGTTTCCTCTTCATGACAGATCCGGTAGTTCTAAATGCTTCAACCCATCAGAATATAGTGTTTTGATCTGGAATTGAACCTTGACGCTCAGCATTGAACTTTCGATGGAAAAGACGGACCGTAACTACGGAATCACTGTTTCTAAAAAACTGCTCGATGGCAAACACACGATGCTCTACATTCCAATGCGCTATGGCTACTGAAACTGCATTGTCTGAGCTGTCCGCTGGCTCACGCCCAACGTCATCAACCCCACCCTTGCCAAGTACTAGCCAATTGAAAAACATGCGTTTCCTCTGCTCCACCCTGTATATCAACACTTCATATAATTCTCAGGTATTTACTTGTAAATCTCTACATTGACAAACAAAATAAAGCAGCACATCAGTAATGTAATAATGAATATGAAAGGCGCCAATATTGTGCGGGTGATAAAATCGAGAAGAATGAGATGGGCTGGGCATGTGGCGCATATGGGTGAGGAGAGGGAGGTGTATAGGGTGTTGCTGGGGAAGCCTAGGCGTAGATGGGTGGATAAAATTAAGGTGGATCTCCAGGAGGTGGGATGTGGGTATATGGACTGGATTGGGCTGGCCCAGGATAGACACAGGTGGCGGTTGCTTGTGAGTGCGGTAATGAACCTTCGGGTTTCGTGAAATGCGGGGAATTTCTTGACTAGCTGCCAACCAGTTAGCTATTCAAGAAGGACTCTGCACCATGGAGTAAGTAAGTAAGTATATGAAAGGTGCCAGTTGACTACACAAAAACTGTTCCTTATGTGTCACTTCCAAACAGATTTTTTAAGAAATGACTTCTGTCTTCAGCTGCACTTCCCACATTCTCTGATTTTTGCCCAATATCTTGATATATTTCTTTGTCAGTTTTTCTCTGATGATACTGTGTCAAAACGCTATTTAATCTTGATGCACATTTTAGGTCCTGTAACTTATCTTTTCTTTTACCAAGTTTTTCACTCTTTTCTACATTATGAGAAAAGAAGTTGGCCTCTCTTTTAGCTTGCGCTATCTCACTGCGTAGGCGCTGCTGATGAATTGCACGTTCATATGCAAGTCTTTCATCCAAATGGACCCATTTAAACCTGTAATACATATGAAAATGCACATAATCCTGTAGACTTGAAAACTTTCGAACCACTTAGAACTAGCTTAGCTAGACTTAATGCCCAGGTGTATTTAATGTCAGATGATTTCTTATTTCATAGCAGGACACCCAAAAATGTTATTAATCATTGCTTTATGAACCATCAAACCACAAAAATAATGCATGATACCAAATAAATGTATCTGTTTGTGACACCATCTCAAGCACATTTACAAATATTCATGTACATATGCCATATCATTTATATAGTGCCTATTCATCAACATGTTAAACAGGAAAATATTACCATAAATTACATCATGCATCCACTCGACAAGAAGCTCAATCGTAATATTAAAAAAATAAAAAAGCAATTTTGAGATAGTAAATAACCAAAACACGAGTAATTTTAAAAAAAGTATATTAACTTATAATGAAAGAAAAATGTGGTTAAAATATAGAAATGCCAAATTGTACAGGGGGCAAGTAGTAGTGCAGTTGGTTGAGGCAATGCACTACAAGCTGGAAGGTCGCGGGTTCAATTCCAGGTGGTGTCATTGGAATTTTTCATTGGCATAATCTTTCCGGCTGCACTCAGGCCCTGGGATCAACTCGGCCTCTAGCAGAAATGAATACCAGGAATATTTCCTTGGGTGGGTGGGTGGGGGGTAAAGGCAGTCAGTGCATAGGGCTGATTGTCATGAAATCTGGGAGCCTCAACTTCCTGGAACCCTTAGGGCCTGTCCATGGATTACTTTACCTTTACCAAACTGTATTTACTTACCTATGTAAGTATTTTATATTCCAAAGGTAATCATAAAATTTACTCTTCTTCCTTTCACCAATTCGAGAGTTATTCAAATGAAGTGCCACCTGTTTTGCTATTTGCTTACTTTGGAATTCTACCCAGCCTTCAGTAAAATGTTTTGCTGGCTTTCTTTTCTTCTTTTTCTTGCCTTTTAAGCCTGTTAAAATAGTGTGTATGTAGTACATCAAAGATTGTTATGTCTTGTTACAATCTGCTGTAAAGAATGTTGAGAAAGCACAGAGTGTACCACAGAAAGTTAATATGGAGTAGCCCACTTTAATAACTGACAGTCATTTTGGCACAAACAACTGCAGTGTGTCTGAGAGCTTCCCACATAATACTGAGCTGTGTGTATCTAATTATTTTTAATTTTATGTTTCTTTTAGTCTAAGTCAATGAGCTGAGCTACAACTCCACTCCCCCAAATGCTTTCATGGTATGTACAAGAGAAAACTTTCTTTTTACCTTTACACTTATCATCATAAAAAACTCCTTGGACAGTTACCTAAACCATTGTACCTTTTTGCACAATATTATCCACTGCATACATACAGCCCTTGAGGGTCAAAACATATGAAAATTGCATAGCAATAAGTCTGGGCTGTATGCAGCAGTTCTGAACATCTCCCATGGCATGACATTCAGTTCGTCCTAAATTCTCTGGGTCACGTGGGAATGGTTATCATTGTGCTGCAATATGATATCAGTGAATTTACTATGACATTCATTTTTTATCATGATGCACAGCTTTCAAAGAATGTGATAGGAAAAATTCACACTGATACTATATCATTAGGTGATATGAAGTCCAGAAACACAAGATTCCTTGATGTGTTTCTAATCCTCTTGGGACAGATACACAGCCTGGTACACCATCTTTACAAGGAACTGAAATTGTCACTAATAATTACCCACCCAGGTAACTGTACTGACAGTGTGTTTAAACGAACAACCACGCCATCTACAGTGCCACGAAGAGCTTTCAGAAGGACATGCCTCCTGTATGATGACATGTCACTAAGCCTAACTGATATGTTGTCAGTGAAACATGTTCACTGAATCTGTGCACTAAAAATGGACAAAGTACAATATTCCTTTCTTAGAATTCACCTGCCATTTATTGGTGAACAGTGTTTCCGCATGTCTTACTTGGTACACTACATCACTTAGGTTCATCGACAGCTCCTCCTTGGTTCGAAAAATGATTATTCAGTAGTCCTGTATGATATGTGTAACACAGACGTGATTATCAATTTTTAGAATATATTACACTCTACACTTGTATGTCTGGGAGGACTGACAAATCATAACCTACAAGTCAGGTACCCTTCGAATGTAAGTCTGTCGCGTTAATGCTTGCTACGCTATTCAGTACAACTCTCGTCAACATACATTCATCTACAGCATAAAAACCGCGCTTTAAAATTTGCTATATTGCGTACAAAATTCGTCACTATCTGCTACATGGTTAACGCATTAACAATAAAAACGTGGTGGAACTGTAGCTTTTATATATTCCAAAGACACGATACACAATTTCAAACACTTACCTGTATCTGCAGGCTGAAGAAACACCCGGCCAATATCACCATACGCACTAAAAATTTCTCGTACTTTAGTTACATTCATGTGAGGGGGTAATGTAGAAATGTACACTATTCCACATTTCTGTTTTTTACGTGTAACTGTGTCACTGATAGGTTTCTCCTCCATAATTTATTCACCAGCCAAATCACTTCCACGTCCTCGACAAATCTCAAATCATTTTGATACACGTCCCAAACCTTACTATGAGTGTACCACACATGGATCAGATACGAAATCACACCATGGATTAGCCGTCCAGCACGGATAATTTCATTCGCGTAACCAACGTGCACATTCTACAATTTCCTGCACAGTTCGATTGTTCCTTCAGTGCCCTGACATGTTGGAGTACGGATACATGCGTGCGACCTAACGCGCATACTAAGTGTTCCAAGGTCTAACTAGTCCAGTGGATTACCTAGTTACCGTCACACCAATGTAACCCACAATTGCGTAATTTCAGGCTCCCGCCACGAGGTAGACGAGAATTGCGCTTCTCTGGTATATTACACAGCGGGTGGTGATAATTTCTTACCGACGTTTCGGGACAGCCTATCAGTCCCATCTTCAGGGTTCAAAATGGGACCGGCAGGTTGTCCCGAAATGTTGGTATTAATTACCACTACTCGCTGCGTAATATCCCATAAGAGTCCAGTTCTAACCCATGATTGTTAGACTTGCAGAGGGCCATTGAGTTTTTCAAAGACGTGTGCAACATAATTAACAGGAAAAAAGAGAACTACAAGTACAGTTACAGTAGACAATCTGGGGCACAATACTTATAAAGCACCATCTCTGTATATTAGAGGGCTGCATTAAACCTTATTTATTTATGACAATCTTTTTGACATCTCTACGCTTGGCCATTAGGGACATCATTCATGTAGTCACCTAATGTGCTAACAGCATGACACAGACACAGTGGTTAACGAAAATCTAAATTTTTATTTAAAGCAAATACACACAAAATAAATTGTACATACTCTACCATAAAGCAAGTGGGAATGAAATAAATAGTACTAACTCTACCAAAAACACAAACAGAAAATTCTAATAAATTTACACTGTAAAATATGAAATTGCCTTTAAGAAGTACATGTTATGAAATTACGTTCATGAAGCAGGAGTAGGAGCTGGATAACAATAAACAAAATTGAATCACAGAGTTTTGATCTTATCCGAATCAATACACCAACCTGGATTGAAACAAAATAGGAAGAGTTGTTGTTTAATAGTTTTTTTTTTCAACCAAAATTGCACAAAATTTGTAATTTTTTTTTCAACAACCACATAAATATTTTAATTTGTTAATTTTTAATGAAATTTTTATAATATGGAAACTATGTATCTTTATCGACGTACAACTATGGAACTCCCTAGGATGATACAAATGTATTGAAATATGTAGTAGTGATTATAATATAAATATTGTTAAAATAAAAAATATGTATTATAAATTGTTGGTTGAAATAAAAACTACATACGAGGTGCATGGTACATACATAAAAATAGGAAGAGATTTTATACACAACAAAAATTTGATTTTATCTTAGGGTATAAACATGACAGATATTTATTATTCTAATAAATAATCATTCATTAGCCTGATCTCACTAACAAAGAATTTGCATGCCGCCAGTGTACTTGTTTTTAAACATTTGTAAAAAAAGGTGCCTGATGATGGTTCAGATAAACCAAAACAAGTAAAACACTGTATGGCATTAAAGAGTCTTATAGTGTACTTTGCTTGTATTTCAGCATTCATGTACAGCACTGGAAGTTACTGCTGGCTTTGCCCCTATATTATACATACATTACAAATGGGATATTCCATAAATTCTTACGATTTATGGGGCATGTGGTTCAGTATATGGGAAAACTTAATGTTAGGACTATGTTTTCAACAATTTTTATTATACTTATGATGTATGCAATTCTGTTAGGTTCAAAGAATTCTCTGAGCACAAGACAGAGAAATGCCATCAAAATTAAATTCTAGAGCATTACTGCTACTTCAGTCTGGCTAGTGTCACTGTTCTGGAGTTGATTTGCATTATGATTCATGAATTTAGCAAAACATTACAATTTCACTGCCAAGTTCACAATTTTTTTTATAAATAAAGTGTCAAGCTTTCATTGTGTAATATTTATTTATCAGATAAGGAACACATAGTATGCACTTACTTCTCTCAGAAGAATAAATAAATAATCCACTTTACTGTAGAAATCTACTGTCTTCAGCTTCACACGAACTGAAGATGAAGACAATTCAGTCTGTACAAGCTACTGAATGTAACGGAAAATAAACATGAATATAAGTTTTATCTGTGTTTAACAAACCATTACAGCAGCAGTGTAGAAATCATAATCGTTACAAAAATTCAGGACCCAGAATTGAATATGCTCTACATTACATACCAGCACTATTGTCACAGAAACAAATTGTGGCAGACGGTTCAGTATTTACTTACAAGAATATCTCATGATTCAAATTTCCAAGGTACTCTGCCAGCAGTAGCCAAACCACTGTGGACAGTGCACTTATCCACAGCTCCATTGCTTTTTCTTGACTTTCTGAGACCACAAAAACTAAAGTCTCTTTATCCACAATCTTCCTTTATACAGCCAATGTGTGTACCACATAAATCAAAGTGGAAGCTAATAAAAGCACCCCTCTTGTTCTCAAAGGCAGCAATTAAACATATGCTTGGCCAGAATGTTAAATATGTATGAAACAGCATATTTGATTTTAAAATCTGTGCATTCAGAACTTCCATAATAAAAATTTTAAGGAACAGTGCTGGACACCTGCAATAAAAATAGTTTAACCCTTCCAGTGTCAATGTACATATTCATGGTATGCATAATGTCCATACTGTTACATACAGTGTTGTGTAGTATTTAGTTGTAATATGTACTCTAGGGACAATACTGTAGCCATAAGCCATTCATTAGATAAAAGTACACACTGAGCAAAGCTTATGGGCTGTGGATAGGTCTATGTTTTCAAAATAAGAAGAAGAAAGGGGAAACAGGCATATAGGTTATCTCAGTGTCAAAAACATCCTCCCCAAAACACCATTCTACATTTCTTTTAGTTTTATTCATAGATAAGAATAAAATAAAGACTTCAGGGTACAATCAATGAAACATGATAAAAACAAATATACAGCTTTCAATAAATGTTTCTGGCAAAGCAAATAGGACTCCACATATAATGGAAAGCATTATCTCCATAAATGAGCAAGATTTATAATGGTGCCTTTTGTGTTTCAATATTTCAATGAAAACATCCCTGGGGGACATATGCCATGATGCAATGCAGACAGCTTTTATTTCACGTTGCAACACTGAAAGGGTTAATTAGGAAAATCCTAACAAACATACTTTAAAGCCATTTAAAACATTTTGGATTACACAGTTATTAGCTTACAGCAAAGAAAGTTGTTAAATGGAAAATGAAGTAGGCATTCCAACAAATACAGAATTTAAATTAAATCTATAAACAAAATTCAACACAAAAAACTTCAGAGATGTGACACTTATGTTCCAATGTGCAACACTTTTTGAGACATAAATTAATAGTCAAAAATTCCTTATCAGTATCATAATGAACTTCCAACTGTAACTAATGAATTACAAAGTATTTACCACTGAGTCCAATACCAAACACCTCATTAAAGCTCAGAAACTGGACAGTTCTGATTGTGGTATTAAGACAGGGATGCTGCCTTTCAAAACACACATCATAAGCAACATTATATACACATTAATGATAACAAAGTCTACTAAATATATTAATCTAGTGGATAGTTTTACTTTCTACACCCACAGCCATAATCCATAACTACAAGTGCCTAACATTACCCAAAAGATGCCAACTTCAAATACAACTGAATATTTATCATGAAAATGTAATTATTATATACATGTCATGCCATTTTGTTACTGAACCATATAAAGTGCCCATCATTAATATTACATGGTCTTAGGGGTTTTTATATTCAAGCACATGAAGTTAAGTGAGAATGGAGGTTCTCTTGGCAGACTATGTTCTGCGACATGATGCTGTGTAGTAAGGCAACTTAAACCAGACTACAAAGCAGCACATTTCAGAAGACAGCAATCTTCACATACATCAAATTTTCCATTTCTCTTTTCCTTTTACAGAAAAGCAGCAAGAACATTTCTTGGTTTACTAGTTTAAACAGAAGTTTTCATAAACCTGCCTGTAATAATCAGACCAGCCAGTTTCATGTTATCAAAGCTCTGTTTGTCAGAATAACAGCTTCTTGCTTTGCTGCAGTGTTTTAAAAAACCCATCTGGTCAGTCCACTACACTGTTACAGACTGTGTTGCACTAGTGTCATGACAAAGACCGGCCAAAGCTGCTTTGGTAATGTGGACACGTTCTTCACATAAATACAAACCTACCTAACTATGAGAATACGGTTAAAACTTTGCATAAGAGTTGTGACAATTTTCAAAGTTTGAGCACAGTTTGTTACAGTACAGGCACTACAATGTTTCTCTGCAGTTTCTGTTGACATGTCATAATTTCTGTATATTTTTATGTCCAAAAATTCTTTCAGTTTAAATTCCCAAAGCAGCTACTTCATTCATGTTAAACTTTTATCTTCGGAAGGATTTTATGGCAATGAAAAATCCTCTGACACCAGCTGGGATCGAACCAGCGACCTTCCGATATGTAGCACAGCGCCTTAACCACTGTGCTACCACGGTCCCTATTCATCTGGTACTTTACACAAAAATGAATAAACATTATGAATTATATGTCCAGCATCCCTACTCTGAAGACTGTTGTATGACAATTCGAGTCACATGCACAGGAACACCTCCACAACTGGCTCATTCAAAAAATGATTCTGAAGTGACATAACACTGAAGACAAATCAAATGTCAATGATATTCGCCCGGTGCTAATAAGAAAGATTCAAATAGTGACATTTTCCACATTTCGTTATTTGAAGACAATCCTGACATACTGTAGTTCCAGATGATAGAAATGGAGAGTGGTTAGAGATATCTTCAGTGAAGACCTCTGAAATGCTATGACACAATAAATTGGCATTATCCACAAATTTTACAATTGACTGATTCCAACAAACGTAAGTGGGGGAGGAAACAAGAAGTTACTATCTCATATAAAATATTACTAGTCCAGATTACCAGCAATCAGCTGAAATTAGAACTGTGCTTTCCCACAACCCATCCAAAGGTTCTAAAAGCATTTACGAATATTTCACACAAATCTGCAAACATGAGTGAAAGCAGGAATAAAATTCCTTTTTGGTAGCTGCATGAAAATTATGTCTGCAATCTAATCATGACTGAAAACTGATTTAATATGAAGTTATCTAAACCTGGTACACCATGCATTAAGACAACGGCTGCATTTGGTCCTGAGTGTTGTATCTGAGCAGGAGGTACTATGCTGCTACACACTGCAACACCAGGTTGCTGGAAGAGCAGCAGTCAATTACCCTCATCAGTAAGACTGTGACGATGATATGTCCAACAGAATAGTCAGCCAGCAAATACAGGAACTGCATTTTGAATAAATTTCATATGTCATAGCAATTATAATGCCAAAGGTAAACCAAACACCATTTGCAGAATCAGCAGCTGTGTTCGAGACTGATAAAATATACCTTCCTTCAGCTAATAAGGCATAAATAGTTAAAGATAGTCTGTGAAAATACAGTTGAACTCGATTAAAGTGTCATGAAGGGGACTGAATAATTTGTGTCATTACAAAAGACTGTTGTTATACCAAGTGGTATAATGTTATGGTTAACAGTGAGAAATTAATTGGTACCACAGAATATCTGATGTTATAGATGAAGTATTGCATAAACCAATATCGTTATAACCGGGTTCAACTGTATAAACTTCGTAAGTTACAATATTTCTCATCACTAACACTACAGAAAAATCTTAAAAATGAGGCCTTTTATTCAAGGCCCACTGGATGGATATTTCTTGAATATTCAGCAGAGTAATACCATACTTCCTTACCAATATGCCAAATGCAAAGACTGTTTTAGTATTTAAACAACTATTAGTAATGTAGGAAATACACAGAAACAATCTTGATTCAGTGTAGGTTATAGTGTTCTTTTCCTAGTAGACCACCTCAATGCTTGCAATACTGTTAAAAGTACTGTACTGAAACTCTGTAAAATACTATGAATGTGGTGGAGGAGATTTGAGAGTGCTTCATGGGAGTTCTAATTTGGAAAGCAAAGACAACAGAGGTAACTGAAACAACACTAAAAAAGAAATGACACATGAACAGAATTATATCTTCACACACTTACTTACTCCATGCAGCAGAATCCTTCATGAGAAGCTAATTGGTTCTCAGCTAGTCAAGAAATTCCCTGCATTTTATGGAACCTGAAGGTTTATTACCGCATTTACAAGTGCCCGCCACCTGTCCCTATCCTAAGCCAGGTCAATCCAGTCCATGACCCCCCATCCCACTTTCTGAAGATCCATCTTAATATTATCCTCCCATCCACACCTGGGTCTTCCAAGTGGTCTCTTTCCCTCAGGTTTCCCAACCAAAACCGTGTATACACCTCTCCTCTCCCCCATACGTGCTGCATGCCCCACTCATCTCATTCTTCTTGATTTGATCACCTAAACAATATTTGGTGAGAAGTACAGATCATTAAGTTCCTCATTTTCTCCACTCCCTTGTTCTTCAATCACTAGCAATATTTAATATTACTGATAGAGTATTGTATGGTGCTATATGTAATCCCTCTAACTTGTCTCAATAAATATCAATCAAAAAACAACTATTTGTACAAATTAAGAAATATGCTGAAATTCCAGTTTCTTAATTTAAAATCTTTATCTCAATTCAAAGCTACTAATTACCAAAAAGATCATCCAGTAAAAGCTGTGTTTCCATGTTAAATACATGACAAAACATAAACAGAAACTAATTTAGTATTTAGTGTGAGGAATTAGAAAAGATAATTTTTATTTTAATGGAAGTAGATTTCAATATGTGTTATATTCATTATCAAAAACATAATGCCTTATGTTGTCAATTCTAAATTGTAATTAAAGCACAATATTTATTCTATATACAGATGAACAGTATCATGACATGTCTTATGTGCAGCTGAGCTGACTGTGAATAAATTAATTGTTGAATGTTTGAACATACTGTACCATGCCATTTAAGTAAGTCCTGCTCTTTGAGTGAAATATTGCCAATATACAGTACACATACATAAACAAAGTATTCTATACAGCAACAATTAACTTCAATCTATTAAGAAAACAATTTCCTAAACAGCTTCATGTAACCCCCCCCCAAATACAGTAAATATCACCAGATCACATCACATGCTGAATTCATGCTGGACACAAATATTCTACAGGGGCTGGGCACACCTCTGGTGAGAACCAGAAAAATGTTTGCTCAGAAATGAGCCTCTCAAACACAATTTGACATGGAAATTTCATTATCATATGTGTGACACTATTTATTAAAAGCTTAAGTAACAAATATTTAAAATAAATGAAATCATTCAAAAGTACAGTAAGCAAATGTGCGGTACTCCTACTCTATAGTATCAGTTAAATGCAAGTGGAAATTGGTGAACACATGTTGGGGGATTTATAACAGCTGGAATCTGCTAAATCAGGAGAGTTACTATAAGCTTCTCAAGAAAACATCTTGTAAGATAAAACTGTGACAAAAGAGATTGTCATCTGATATTTTCATTTCCCAGTCAGTTACATGCTCATTATGTTCGCAGTCACCACACATCTGATTGTACGTCTGGTGGAAAATACAATTTTCATTAGCAATTTTATTTCCTGTTTGCATTTCATGGTCCAATAAATTACTAAGTTTTCCAAAACTTTTGTATTCTCAGTACAAGCTTCCTCATAAATTGCGTTTAAAGTGACAAAGAGTCCTAGAAAAATATCTTTAATATAATCAAGTAAATCATGTTTACTGTATCCTAAATAAATAACATATACAAAGAAGCACAGTTGACTTACAAAAGACAGTTTACCCAATGAGGGACTAAAGAGAGAAAATGTTAAGATCACTCTGATAAGTACTGATAACACATGTAAATATTGTGCAGAGGTACTTTTTGCCATTTAATTATTGTCCATGCTTGTACCCCTGCAGAAATGTTAAATACCACCATCTAAGATTCTGCAGCCCATTACCTGCTATCATAAAATAATTCCTCTATGCTTTTCAGCCTGCATATATTCTGTAACTACAATTACTGTATTTATTTTAGATCAAGTTTCACATCTTAATTTCATCTGATGTGTCGTAAAAAGGCATAACAGACAAAAGGACACTTGTGAGTTAATACAATTATTATTATGCACATTACAACAATCATCATAGGCTTCATAGAGTAGAAAAAAATACTTGCATGGTCTTCTGTATTTCTGTATAACTTGCAATTTGGAAGATACAGCTCTCTCACACAAATTCTTCAGCACTGTGTTTGATAGCAGAAAATTAGCCATTTAATTATTTTGAAGCATCCTGCTGGGGGGGAAAAAAAAATCTTTACCAATTTTCTTTCTGACCATGTGCTTAGATAATGGGCAAATAATGTACAAAAAATTACCTCAGGATTCACCCAAAGCACTTCTCTTGTAAAAATATCACTTTAAATGGGTACTTATATCAGGAAATACCTTAAAAAATGCAAGATCTAACAGATTCAAATTAAATGTGTGATGATGATGATGATGATAGTGCATCAAACTTCATTTTGTATTTTATTCTACTCAAAACTACCATTTGCTAGTCCATTTCTCATTGGTTTATGTACTATTAATTTTATGCCCATCAAAGCAAACAAGTGAGCCTGATAAACTGTAAATAAAAAAATCACCAATAATCTGACAATCCAAGCACATCTCCCATACACACACTTGAAATTTCAGGTAATTTCAGTTAATTAATGCAATACAGAATGCCTAGTCATCATATATAATACTGTATACCATGCATTAATAGTAAAACACACAACATATTGAAAAATTAACTGTAATTTACTGAAGCAAACAAAGAGCGTTTCCACTTTCATTGTGAGAAAGACAAAATTACTTGTGTTTAAATTTTCAAATTAAGAATTTTCATAACATTCATTAAAACAAGACAGAAAGATCCGGTCCATTCTCATTCCGTAAAACACAAAATCTTTACACTGAAGCTATCTACTATGGAATAATTATCAAGTACTGCATTAAGGAAAGGTAAAGCTGTAATGTAAACTTTCTGCATCACATTCATTACACTAGACATGTGTTATTCGGACGCAACAGTTATCACCTACCAAACCCAGTGTTTGCAAGTGGCAGTGTAAGTTTGTAAACTGCTTAGGAAAGAGGTCTGTCCTCTGGAATGGAAGGAGTAGTTGCTGGTGATGCCACAGAGCTACTGTTGGATTTGCGATTTGCCTCCGCCTCTCGCAGGGCTTCATCAAAGCTCTGTGTAGAGTTGGAACGTGATGTCACAACTTTCGTCTGTAATGAAGAAGTCAGAATTTTTCTATGAAGACGAAAACTGAAAAAGAGTACGAATTCTATCTTGTTACTCTCCAACACAAGACACTTTGTTACTAAGTGCTAACCCTTTAAGGATGAAATGTAATGTGTTTTAGTTAAAAATCCAGGTTGTACTGCATAGTAATCACTCTCCATCTCAGTATAAAAACCAATCAGTTGATGTTATACAGGGCAAAAGTCACTGTTCTGAGATACATACAAAACACATAAAAGCACTCTGTGGACAGAATGTGGAATTACAGAATGTTAAACCAGATTGTTTGTATATTATCTGTTAGGCTTTAAAAGATCGACTTATTTTATAGCTAAATTACATGACAACCCGAAAGCAACAGTAATCTATGCTGTTTTGGTGATTCACTTTGATAAAATAACTGTACTTATATATTTAAGAAACTTAAAACAAAATAATCTCATAATTTATAAATTACATAAAATTAATGGCATTTTATAAATCAGTTATTATAAATATCAGATAAATTTCACACACAAGTAAAAACAAGAGGCATTCTGTGGCATTATTTACAAACACTAAAACTTTCTATTGCTCCACACTTCATAATGTTCCAGGAACAGTGAAAATTGGGTATGTTAAACAGTCCTAAAGATCCCCCTTCCCATCTAGTGCCAAAGGTCCTAGAAAAGAGTACAGCTATACCTCTACTCACTCCAAGGGCCTGTGTGGCCTATAAAAAGGGTAAAAATCTACCTAAAGAGTCCTAAATGAATCTCAATAATTATCATTAATGAAATTCAAAGAAACTGCAGACATGCAAGGTAAGCAAGGAAAGGAAGGTTGATTCACCTTTACATTCTCATATGCTGAGCCAACCCTTTCCTCGAAGGAGCGAAATGACTCTGAATTCTTGAGCTGCCCAAGTTTTGTGGAAACAGATGATCCAAATCCACCCAGAAGTGATGAAGTTTTCTCTGCAGTTGTCTTAATTACAGATTCTGTTTTCTGGTAACTGCACAAGAAGATTGAACAAAGTTAATATACACATACAATTAACAATGAACTAAGTAACAAGGGGAAGAACATAGGTTTGTGAGATCACCATGCTGTGTGCATGCACGCACACATCCCCATTTAAATGTTTTAAAACAGCTAAACACAACATCATACTTTTAAACTTCCTGCAAGCAGCAACAACAACACTTTTTGTAGCACATTACATATCACTAGGGCAGGCACATTATGCTGTCAATCCTGGTAATAATAAAGAACTACAAGGTCTTGGCATGTAATATTTGGTAAGGAGAAAATATCATAGGCATACCTACACATCACAGATTAAATACTGCAACTCAGTCATTTAAAACATAGCAGCGATACATACGTGTAATTTTCAGGTTATATATAACCTACAAATTTAGTGTTGAAATAATCCATAATTAACTAAATATTCTTCACAAAAATAAATTAAAACAAAAACAATAGTAATAATCTGTAGGATCATAAATCCAATAACATGAATGTGGACTTTTATGAGTTCTGCTCAAATTCCTTGTTTGAACATACATGGCAGCTTACTGCCATTGTTGTTATAAGTAAATAAACACCCAAAAGGAAAATAAAAATAAAATAAAACAACAATAGTAACAGTAGTAATTACTACTGTTATAATTTGTAGAACCAGGAGCCTAATAATGTGAATTAGGCTTTATAAATTACTAAAGCTTGTTGCTAAAACGTATGTTACTTCTTGCTTCCAGTTACTCATTCTGAACAGGTACAGGTACAGCTATGCCACGATAAGCCATGAAGACTCAAAGGGTGGATGGAATGTACGGCTTCCATCTTTACTTTGGCATTTGGCACAAGGAAATTACTTGGTACTCACTTCTCTTTGAGGCTAAGTGGACCCCATGGCTACCAAATGCAGAGAAAAGGAACAGGTCACTTGAAAATTCCTAAAGACCCTACCATGAATCAAGCCCAGTCTCATTATAAATAAACATCTAAAAATAATGGTGTATCTAATATTAGTGCACAAAATAGTACAAACATTCATAACTTTGTGTGGCACGTAACTGTCAAAAAAAACAGCACACAAAGCAGCATCTTTCATATTTGTGACAATGACCTATGCTCATACCTTGAACATGTTCACTTCAGAACAATTCTTGGAGTTAGCCACGAACATGTCCTTCTAAATTCTACACTAGTCACCATCAATAATTACCTTCCCATCTCCTCTGATGCAACATAATCTCTGCAGTTTAAGCAGTGTCATTTAATTTCACATTGTTTTCACCATGCATCTTTATCAAGCTATTTATCCAAAAACTCTTCCAAAAGTATGCACTATGTAATGATTTTAAAAGGTTCTTATAAAGTCATTATACAGTGCATACTGTTGTAACAGTTTTTAGATAAGTGTCATAAATTAGATAAGGGTTTAGATAAGTACACTTACAAATTGAGCTGATCATAAACTAACTGCATCCTTAAATTAATCAGTCATTTGTGCCATACTACTAGGTCTAATTTGCCATTTTTCAAAACCTGTTTACAGTAAATGCTGGAATCAATCTTTGTATATTAAAAATGAATAGATGAAATGCAATAAAACATGTCAGAAGTATTATTACACTTCTGTCAGTGCACAGATAAATCTGTAGGCATAGGCAAGAAGTCTGCCACTGAATTTTAAAATCCTGAGGAAATAAATTTTTTTCATAATCCAATAATCAATAACAACAATTAATGACGCATTATGTGAGTACACAAGTCTGTAACATCAATATCAATATCGATAGGGTTACAACTAGCCAAAAGTGTACCATAATGTAACCACACAACCACAACACAAAAGTCTTTCTTAAAAAGCTGATTTGTTCAGTCTTAACAGAACCTTAAGTTTCATGCGAGGCCTACTGCATTCACAAAACCTAGCCACTAAACAAATAGCCTTAGCAGGCTGAATTCAGATTACACCAACACATCATGTTTCTACAACATCCAATTTATCTTCCCATGTATACCTGGTCTCCCAAGCAAACTCTTTCCCTTAAAATTTCCTAACTATAATTTTGTATTCATTTCTCATGTCCCACATGAATACTACATTCCAAACCATATTATTCTGCGTCACTTAATCACCCTAACAATATTGTGTGAAGCACACAAACAATGAAGCTTGTCACAGTCAAGTGGGCAGCACTTGTGCTCCATATTTAGATGATCCTAGGTTCAAAACAGGAGACTTGCTATACTGACTGAGGTGTTTTCTGTGGTCTTCCTGAGTCTCTCCAGGTCCAGGATGGGATCGTACCTTGCATATCCTTTCTGTCTCATCAATCAAAAATCACTTTTTATCATCTGACACTATGTGGTCTGTAATACTGACAGCATCATCATTACATAGCACACAATCAATTAATTTATTCATTATACAATTTTTTCTATCCCATGTACTTCTACCTTAGACCCCAATATTCTCCTTAACACTCTGTTCACACATATGCTCTCAATGTGTGTTTTTCCGCCACACTGAAAGATCTGGGCATTCGTCAGTTTTACTAAATTAATGAATAATGTTTATGATGCCAGAGTTGTGATATCTGCTTATTTTCCAATGGAAACATTTTTTCTCGCCACATTGTGGATCACACAAAAACAAGTATTCTGTCCAATGTAAACCCCACGGTTGGACAGAGCCAGCTATCATAATTACTGAATACATGTACAGCGAAACTATCAAGAACACCAATTAAATATACAGTGACACTATCAACAACACTAGTTACATGTACAGTGATACTGTTTTAAAACCCCATAACATGCTGATATTCAAAACAATGAAAACAAGATGTAATACAAATGAAACACATTTTGTTAACTTCACTGTACTTACATAGGTGCTTCAATGACTGCTCTGCTGAATTGTACTATCTCGCTTTCAACATTTTGATACCTAGTGCAAGAATATACAAAACAAACCATACATCACAGAAAGCGAAAAGAAAAGAAAACAGTGCTGCTAAAGTGAAATACATGCTACAATTTTGGTGAAATAATCCATGGCAAAGGAAAATAAATATAGAAAAAACATTGTGTGTGGAATTCCTTGATGCAATATGCAGATATCACATTCTGAACTGCAGTATATTATTCTGAGATATCTTTTGTGTAAACATGCGTAGACACCTGCTATATTTATGAAACAGCTTAACAATTGTAAAGACAGTGTAAAGTCATTACACTCTCTTGGGTGCAATACAATTTTCTACAAAAGGAGAAAATACTAAATGAAGGTAACAAAGTAGGTAAAATTGTCTTTATGCATGCCATGAAGGCATATGAGGAAGTGGAGGTACAGTTCTACTCATTCTTAACCTCAGAAATAAATTCTATGCTGGCACTTTCATGCCCCAAATGTTTCACCCCTATGGACACAACCCTAGTGCAACTGAATATGGATTTGGGTAGGTCCCAGAGTCAGTCTGGATGCTCAGGAAAGTATATCGTGTACGTTACTCCACATAAAAAGTTTATGAACAGTTATTAATTTATGAGAAAATGAGTGAAGTACAATTACAGCTTTCTTCTCAAACACCCTGACCATGACCACAGGACTGATACACTGTCTTGAAATGGTATCAAACCAACCTACACCACACAACGGCCAAGAAGAGTGGGAGACCTCAATTACACTGTTTCAAAAGCCTTTAAGAGTTTCCTGTAAAATTTAATACTGCATTATTACTAATTCAAAGTAAATTCACATGACAACTTCTAGTACACACTCCCCACGTTCAAGTCCTCAACATCTGTTCCATAATATGGAAGATGAAATACGGTGGAAGAATGATGGACAAGACCTCCCATTTAAGTACTCATCTCATCAGCTTTGTATAAAAAAACAAAAATGCTTTGTTAAAAGAGTGTTTGGCCAAAGTTAGGTGACTAGCAAGTGCAAATGCTGCAGTGCAAACTACAAAGTCTACATCCTACCGTTCACAGCACCAAAGATTTAATGAAACGAGACTTCACATATGCATAGAAATAAAAGACAACAGCTATAAGAAAGACATACAGGAGGCTTCCAGCAAGCAGAGCTGATTAATAATAATAATAATAATAATAATAATAATAATAATAATAACAACAACAACAACAACAACAACAACAACAATACACATCAATACTTACACATTGGACTCCTTGACATTGCGAATACCCTGGGACATGTCATCTTGGAATTCCTTCCAAGCACTAATACCTAGCTTCCGCTTCAGTTCTTGAGACATCCTCACTTTGGATGCAAGAACTTGGCGTAGTGTCTGGATTTCCTCCTCAACCTATAAACATTATTTAGTCTTGAATTTTGATAACCACTGGACCCCATCAATAATGATTCTCCTCTCCCAACAACAGTACTCATACACAGGATTCTTAATTAATAATTTTCATACAAAGCTTAGTTTGTGTATGTTGCATCATGTCTCTCACAACTGCTGATTTACACAACAAAAAACAGTTTGGCTTAGGTGTCAACAACTGGGGAACCAGTATTCTTCAACAAATGCCCATGCATCCCCATGGCAGGATCCATAAACAACATGGATGTGTGTGTGAAGTGTTCAGTGTTCTAAAGAACCACCAGACACAGAATAAACCACCTTCCTCCCATGATTACTGAACAACTACATACCAACAGATGGGTCTGTACACATGGCATGGGCAAGACCACAGTGCGACAGAGGTACATAGCTGCAAGTTGGTGGTAACTACATAAAGGTTGAGATTTTGACCTCTGTTGATACATATTTCATTCAAATAAACCAGTAAATAACTGCCTGAGTTGAGGTAGGCATTTCATGGGACATGCATAATTACATACAGTCTGAACACAGTTCCAGCACATACTGAAAGTACCATTTTGACACTGCAGCAATAAAATGCTATAAGTAATATACACCACACTGTTTACTGACAACTAAAAGCATTACATCAATACTTCCACATTTTCACCAAGACATAGAGTATATATTATATTTATCCATTCATATAGACATAGCATGAAAAACAAAACAGAAAATATTACAGACTAACATTGTACAACATCCTGGCTAAAGTACAACATAACTTAATATCTGATACCAATTACGTGGCAGTCAGAGGATTAAACAGTTCACCACTACAACTATCACCACCACCACCACCACAACTTGTAATCAAACATAATATGTGTACCTTTGCCAGTTCCTGCTGCCATTCCTGACGCTGACGCTCCTGTTCCTCAGGGGTCAGTCCATGCAGTTCATTGAAACCTGAGTCTGGGGACATATCAACAGGTGCCTCCTCAGCTGGAACAATAATACCATACTTCTTATCCTAAGTTTGTGCTTCCGAGAAAATTCAGTTATTTTATGACTTATGTCCTGACTGCCAAGCATACAAAGAATCAAATGAGATAATGGAGGAAGCCTGTGACTGATTCTTCCATTATTTAACAATGCTGTTTCAACTGTAAAGGTTCTACACTACTGAATTACAAGGAAGATGAACATAAGCAGTGATCAGGCCAGGATTTGGAAGGACACAAATAAGGTTCATTCCAATGTACTAATCTAATACTAACCTGGGGACAATGAGGGAACCCAAAAAAATTCAAAGTACCTGTGACCATGACCACAATTCAAACTACATGCTTCCAGAACACAAAATCTAGCATGCTGCCATTACATTAACAAGGTATCTGGAATGGTTAGGTATCGTCAACTGTAACATGAAAACAGTTATGTGATCACAGAGCATTTAATCCAACGATTGCACAATTACCAACAAACAATCACTTGTCACATTACAATGTGCCTGCTACATGTTTCGGCCTCAGCATGGCCATCATCAGGGCAGTCTAACAAAGGCACATAATAATGACAAATTCTGTTAAAGATGTGCATATGTAGAATCAGAATACAGTATTTTTAATTGAAACTGTAAGAAATATTTAAAATAAAAACTATTGACAAATTCCTTTCATATAAGTGTTATACATAACATGTGAATATCTGTCCATCGTTGCAGACAAACATCTATATGAACTGGTAATTTTCATTCTGGAGAGTTATCCCTGTGTCAACAGTACGTGCTTACACCATGCTGGATCATTGTGTCAGTACACAGTAATTGTACAGTATTCCAACTCCACATATGCACATCTGTAACAGACCTGCCATTACTGTATTCCTTTGTTGGAGACCTCAGTGATGATGACCATGCTAAGTGGCAAAACATGTAGGAGGCACATTGTGACAAATTATTGTTTGTTGGTAATTGTGCAACAGTTGGGTTAAATACTGTAAAATCAGTATACTGTATCGAATATGGATAACATTTAAAAAATCGTGTGATATTTCAAGGTATCATCCTGGCGCCTGCCTGGGGGAATTAAGGAAAACAGCGGGTGCGTCCTACATTACACATACTCCATTCACGGTGGAAAAGCTCAGTGAAGAAACTACATGACATGTGTAGAGGTTACAGTAAAATGATATGGGTCGAAATTAACTACTTCTATCGATCTCTTATTCCAAACCTCTCGCACAAAAATCACTACCATCCGCTACAAAGTTTGACAACGAAACATGCATACCAAAGAGCGGGCATTCCCTCCCTGTGATATTTCAAGGTATCATCCTGGCGCCTGCGTGGGGGAATTAAGGAAAATAGCAGGTGCGTCCTACATTACACATACTCCATTAACGGTGGAAAAGCTCAGTGAAGAAACTACACGACATGTGTAGAGGTTACAGTAAAATTATATGGGTCGAAATTAACTACTTCTATCGATCTCTTATTCCAAACCTCTCGCACAAAAATCACTACCATCCGCTACAAAGTTTGACAACGAAACACGCATACCAAAGAGCGGGCATTCCCTCCCTGTTACGGCGTGATCTACACCTGTGCGCCCCAAACTGTTTTGTTCGCTGACCCCTTTTGGCTTCGGAAAATAACCAAGGATACTCACATCCTTGCTCATATAAATACAGGATGTCAGGATGACAGGCATCCAAAATTAAAAATTTGTATCTGTGGACTGATTTTAGATAGCTTCGAACACACATCAGTAGCATACGTAACAATGCACTGCATTTGTCTCAGTAATGAACCAACTTGATACACAAAATTTCTGTTTTACAATAAGTTTATTTCATACCTCTACATGTTTCGAGCACGAGATGGCCACCCATAGGTGTGATGATACCAGAGGCTGTGTAATGCAATTTTGACCTCCTGACGATGAGCACATGTGCTCCAAACATGTACAGGCATGAAATAAACTTATTTTAAAACAAAAAATTTGTGCATCAAGTTGGCTAATTACTGAGACAAATATACTGAGATGCACGGTCAGCAAAACGTCAAAATGCAATGTATGTTTCGACTTTAACTAAAATGACTGCCGCTCGTTTCGTGGGTACATGCAGGTTCTTAATTAGATATTCTAAGGGTCATATGAAATAAACACATCGTCAATTAAAGAAGTCCCGGGATTACTTTTCACAAGCATTCTTCCTGTAATTAAAAAATAAGTGAACTTTCAAAATAGCCATTAGAGAACTGTATTCACGGATCGCGCACAGAACGCTTGTACGCAGCAACAGAGAATGTTTTTCCTTTAAACAGAAAGAAAAATTCAATTCAAGCGAATTCGGTGTCATTCACGAGGTAGCTAAACCCACGGTGTACGGAAATTAGTTCCTTTGAGCGCTGTGACTGCAACTTCCGCTTCACCCATGAACAGCAATCGTTATCCTATTTTTCGGAAATAATGTTTCACGAAAGCTCAGTACAATCCCCAGCTACGGCCTTCTCTGTCTCGGAACTTTCCCAGGGTCTTTCAATTTCACCTTTTGGGCATATTTTAAATATGTCAGGCCGAACTGGGTCAGCCCGGCGCAGCCGTTGAACTAGCCGAGGCCCCTTCGCTTGTATAAGCACGTTCGCAGCGCCATAATTTGAAAACACCGTACGAAGGCAATGCAGGTCTGCGCTGTACGAAAATATGTGGGCCTTTCGACTTCAGTTCTGACACGTAAATTTCATACTTTCCTGTTCTGAATATAAAAACAAATCGGGAAAACCTAAGACTATGATACTGTTTACCTTTCACTAACTGCAGAAAACGTCTGTAGTTGCGGGGACTGCTCACTTTTGCGAAGTACGGCTTTGAAAGGTCTTGAAATGTCACTCTCACGCTCCTTGTTTTCTTGCTGGTGGGTTTAGGATAAAATTCAGCCTCAACGCAAAACGGGTCCACATCGGCTGTCACTGAATCATCTAACCCCGATATGGGTAAATTTTCATCGTCCGGCCAACAGTGATCGAAACTTGGTGCCCCTGACTCGGCAACGTAAGAATAATAACAGTCCTCCTCATATTCCAAAGATTCATAGTCCTCTTCTATATCTTCATCCTTCAGATCGGGTACAAATGTTCTTTTTACGGGACTGTTTCTAACTAATTCATTAGTTGCAACGTTCCCTTCGCTTTTATTTTCCATAAGTGAACTAATAAAATTGTCACTTTAAGATAACTGTCTTAATGGCTTCTTTCAATACACGTTTATCCCTTAAAAGGTTCATACTATTTTAAAACAGCCGTGCTTAGCAACATTTACTTGCATTCATGTTATCTTCCCGCTGCTGTTTCGAAGTCAAGGAATCGCAGCCATGAAACATCTGAAGTGCATACCATCCATGCATATGTAACAACAGTTCAGTTATTCATACTGAAATAAACCACTTCATGACAATGCGAACTGGAATGATAAGCTTTGCAAATCAGAATTTGAAACAATCGTGGTAACGGTGCACTAGGATCTCTGTAACATGACCCACGTCATTATTGGCCAACGTCCCCTAAATTCACATGTTATTTGTCCTTATTACGCATACAACGTACATTAAATTACAACTAGTCCAACGTAATGTTGCCGAAACATGTTGAATATACAAATTACGACCAAATACGAATAAAAATATCCATCCCTGTTCATAAGCCCACAATAACGGAAATACGACAATGACCAGATACTTTCCAAACGTGTAAAAAAACGCAGGCTCCGTAACTGGCCAATGCATTAAAAAATAATATATGTGTTATTTATACTGATATCAACGAACAACTTGGACTTTATTACTTCGTACACGCTAAACTTTTGTACACTGTTGGGCTAAACTATCATTTCACAACAAAATTTCTCAAATGGCCACACAACACACCCTTTCCTTTATCAGTGCTTAAGGGAAGAACAGTTTTCATCTCTTGCCACCTGGTACGGTATCACGTACACTGCTGAGCACAATATGTTAAATATTTTCGTATAACAGAACTAGGGGTTTCTCGTACGGCACCACGCCACATAATACACAATACAGAATAACACCTCCTTCATGGGCTCTAATATGCATTCCACTTGCCAGACACAGTACAGTACGAAACTAGGATGCGCTACGAAACATCCGTGAAGAGTTTTCATCATACTCCAAAACCATAACAATTTCTCATAACGTCCGCCCAACCGTCACATAATCAGAATAACATCACCTTTGCAGCTGTAAAATAAAATCGCACAAATGTTTGCAGTCGCGGCCAACATGCAGATGATACTGCCACGTTGTCGCTGTCATGGTCCATACCTAACCCCACACAAACATCCTACCCCACATGCTGTCCAAGCAGCAACTGACACAACACCGCTCTTGTCGGTCACATTAACCCAACTCTCATTTCTATTCTCTGTCTCTTTCAGGTTCTCCTTTCCTCACCTTCGCAACTGTGGTGTAATTCGTACACTGCCTAATCACCAACTGGACGGAAGTTCGCCAGTTTTTTAAGCCCTGACCTACAATTATTAAAATCAGGAAATTCTTTATTTCTCCTCACATGTTAAACAAATGTTATATACTTCCACCAAACGCTAAATACAACATAATTATTAGAAATTATAAAAAAACGAACAACCACAACCTTCAGTACAAATCCGACACATCAAATATAACCGCATCAAATATAATCACAACCAAATACATGCACTATAATACTGAACCCCAAGATTGTTCAAAATTATTTGTTCTCATTTCTGTCACACGAATGCAACAGAGGCTGGTGAAACAGAAGAAAAAGTTGCGGCACTCTTGAAAACTTTAGTATTCAGAAAAGACTCCCTAATGAAGTTTTGATTGAGGGGTCACAGGGCTATACTTCAAGGCGCTTTTCCAGCAGCACAGATTATAGTGTCAAATGTGAGGTGCTTAAGGAACTGATGAATTTACAGGCCTAAGGAAGAACCTACCAGGGCATTTCACTGGAAGAAGTAAAACCACGGAATGCATAGACCGTATCTTAGAGCAGATCTCTAAGCCAAGAATCGAAATGGGGAACTCACGAAAAAGACCGCGACTCTGCTACCACTGTGCGGGGTTTAATTTGCTACATGACACTGGGCTGGCATGTGCAATGAACAACGAATATGATACACGAAGTGCTCGCCTGAGAGGCGTGTGACAATATTTCCAGCAATATATTTGAAGTTGGTACGTAATACCTAATATTAATTGAAATACAATGAACTAAATCTTTTCGGCCCCTTCATTAAACAAATAAGATAATTATAAAACAAATACCAACTGCAATACATGTAACTACAACGTGTCAACCGAGACTCAAGCCAAGCTGTAAGATCCGCTGGAAGTAGACAATATTAGTCGCATAAAATAAGGACACCATATTATAGCCCACAGGCCTATGTTTCGCAAAATTGGGAAGAAAGCCACTGTTCCTCCCCCCCCTCTCTCTCTCTCTCACTCTCTCTCTCTCACTAGCGTAAGTTTATTCCACTGCCCGTTCTACCCTGGTTCACCGCTCTTACCTTTTTCATCAACTCTATCGTGACGTCACCGATACAAGAATTTCACCACGCTATTTCCGTGAGACTACGGGGCACGTTCTTTTCCTTTCTTTTAATTACAACGGTACTCAGCCGTGCAGAACTGCAGGCATTCATTCGTCGTCAATACAAACCGCACTATGAAGAGTCGTATATGAAGCAATGGACACGTGACTTAATATGCAAAACGCTTATTTTAGGCGCGTTCGCAGCCCGTCAGTCAGTAGCTGCTACACATACAGGACTGCACGGTAGGCTGTTAGGGAAAGAATTAAGTGAAAGGGAGAAAGTCGCAGTTTTTAGTAATATCCCAGCATTAACCTGGAGGCGCCGATGAAAACCAAGACAGCCGTCAGAAATGGTACCAGTCTCCAGGTCGAGAGTTGAACCTGGGCCCTTCCAAATAAAAAGCAGCACTTCACTATCACTTGACCATGATGTTTTCGTTCATTACCTTCTGTACTTTTAACATCTGCTGGATTATTTTCAAGACTCAAAACTGAGATATTGTTTCAGTCCACGTGTTATATTCAGAACTAATCGACACATTTTGATGTACATTTGTGCACTAAGAACAGTCAGATGATTTTTAACTTGGTCTATAGTGATACACTATACCCCAGACTTTATACCTGAATTAAACTAGACTATACTTACTTATTTAGCCCACGGAACTGAGTCATTCTTGTGAATTTAACCGATTCTCAGCTAGTCAAAAAATTCCCTGCATTTTATGGAACCTGAAGGTTCATTACCGCATTTACAAGTGCCTGCCACCTGTCCATATCCTCAGCCAGATCAGTCCAGTCCATGCCCCCACATCCCACTTCCGGAAGATTAATCTTAATATTATCCTCCCATCTACGCCTGGGTCTTGCATGTTATCCCTTTCCTTCAGGTTTCCCCACCAAAACCCTGTATACACCTCCCCTCTCCCCCATACGTGCTACATGCCCCGCCCACCTCATATTTCTTGCTTTGATCAACTGAACAATATTGGGCGAGGAGTACACATCACTAAGCTCCTTTCTGTGTAGTTTTCTCCAGTCCCCTGTTATCTCATCCCTCTTAGGCCCAAATATTCTCCTCAGCACCCAATTCTCAAACACCCTCAGCCTATGTTCCTCCCTCAATATGAGTGACCAAGTTTCATACCTATACAAAACAAAAGGCAAAATTACAGTTATGTATATCTTAATCTCTATATTTTTGGATAACCAACTGGAAGACAAAAGATTCTGCACTGATTGACAGCAAGCATTCCCTGACTCCATTCTGCTCTTAATTTCTTCCTGGGTAGAATTTTGATTTGTTAAGGTTGTTCCCAAATATTTCAACTCTTCCACTCTTTTAAAGGATCTATTTTCAATCTTTATATCATGACTTCATCCTGCATTCTGATCTTAAGACATGACCATGTACTTAGTTTTACCAGCATTTACTTCTAGTCCAGTCTCCTTACTAGCAACTACTAAAGAGTCTGTGTTTTTTTTTATTGCATGTATGCTTCCATCCAACATATTAACATCATCAGCATAAACCAACAGCTTATGTGCACCATTTAATATCAAGCCATCCCAGTTTGCCTGAACCAGCCTAATGGCATACTCTAAAGCAAAGTTGAAAAGCAATGGTGATAAAGCATCTCCTTGTTTCAAACCATTTTTAATTGGAAACATGTCAAACAAATACTTGCCTACCCAGACTCTGTGATAGGGGTCATGCAGACACATTTTTATTAGCCTTACCAGTTTCATGGGGATACCAAATCCAATGAGAATGGTATATAAGACTGCCCTCCTAACTGAATCATAAGCTTCCTTGAAGTCTATAAATAGTTTATGCACCACTTCACTGTATTCCCATTTATTTCAAGTATTAAAAAATGCAGAATATATGATCAGTAGTTGACCTGCTGCGTCAAAATCTACACTGATGAAACTTCACTATATTTTCTATAAAATGGATATGAAGACCCACATGATTGGCTGAAACCTTTAGTTCACTGCGTATATAAACTAATTTTAATATACTTATGTGCATCTTTTGGTACCATTATTGCATATATTTGAATTTGGCGTGGATCATGATTCATACAAAGCCTCAACATTATTTGGTGTGGGTCTACTAAACTGAGTTTCAACTACTTCATTTCACCAGTATGGGTACTGTTACTTGCAGACAGACAGATGGCCCAACTGACAGAGATATGTCTTGAAACAGCTTTCAAATTACATAAAAATTATTTATGCTTTCAATTGTAATTAGCTATACAGTGTAGTACACCCAGTTTTAACTAGCTCCGGCAAAAGCTTTAATGTCCACAAGAAATTAACTGACTACACACGAACATATAAAATAATGTAGAGTGTATTTATAACTATATAATACTCGGACCTGGATTACGCATTTGCACTCTTGTGTAGTTCTGTGTGGGGTTTGTAATATTTTTCATACCCAAAGCATTTCAAAGCCAAATAAAAGAATTCTTAAACATAATAAACCTGCCAAAATACACATCTGCCTCCCCACTTCACCTCAGGAAGGGTACGGACCCAATCCATTTCCTGAACAATGTTTTTTTTTTTTTAGTAAAAGATGATCAAGAACATGCAGAAACTGAATGAGGTCCATCAATCAAGAACAGCTCTTTCTGTTATAACAAACAGAGTACTTGCTTCCTCCCCTTAACCTGTGGATGGGAGCAAATCCTCCAAAATTGGGTTTCTTGAATATAAGATGATGGACAAAATCTAAATGTCTAGAAATCCTCAGTACACCAAAATACTCACATTGGGAGTACAAAAGTATGGGGAAGGGATGTATATTTAAATGTACAGGCACAGATATCTGTTAGTAAATGGTGAAACTGATGTTTCTTCTAGAAGAAAGTTGGTGGTAAACATGAAGCAAAATAGACAATTTTAATGTTTTCTGGTCTACTTTCCTTCCTTAAAAAAGAAAGGTGTTAGCACTACATGCTACAGAACATTGCCAAAAAAGAATTAATGGGTATAACCACATCAAAACAGTGTGCTTCATCATCATGCTGAAAATATACACCAAAATGATACCAATTTTTTTAATTACAAATATAAGCCGTTAAAACAATCAGCAATGTGTAATCACTTGCCCAGAAACAATAAATAACAAACCCCATGGAGCAGATTCCTTCTTCAGAGGCTAATCATTCCTCAGCTAGTCAAATTCCTTTCATTTCACGGAACCTGAAGGTACATTACTATGCTTAAAACAGATGAATCAAGTCCATACCATCCCATCCACTACTTTAAGATACACATTAATATTTTCCTCAAAACTATGGAAATGTCTTCCATGTGGTCTCTTGTCTTCCACTTTCCCCATTAAAATACTGCATGCATTTGCATTCTCCCCCATATGTGCCACATGTCCTGCACATCATCTCACCCTCCCTGAACTCATAAACTAATACCAACATCTGAAGAGTTAGAAGCAGCACAAAGCTCCTGATTCTACTTATGCAGTTTTTCCAGCCTCCTGTTACTTCCTCCCACATACACCCAAATAAATTCCTCAATCCCCTATTCTTGGGCACTCCCAGCTTACATTCTACCTTCAGTGTGAGAGATGAAGTTTCACATTCAGCACTCTATATTTTTTAAATATAAAATGGGAAGACAAATTATTCTGGAAAAAATGGTGGCAGGCATTCCCCAAATTCAAACTGTTCTTCATTTATGCATGCATGCAACTCTCATTCATTAATGTCACTGCCAAATATTTGAACTTTGTCACATTTTAAAAGGATTTATAAACTAGCCATATGTTGTGAGTTTGTCCTGCATGCTGCAGATGAGACATAAATATATTAGGTCATAAAAGACAATAAAACAGAAAGTGAATAATTATACCACTCTCAGATATCACAGCCATCCCTGTTCACATATTACAAACAGCATGTGGGATTCATATGCATGATAATGTCTCACATTATAATAAACCATGCAATAAACTTCCCTTATTTGTCAGACCACTTCTTTACAATGAAGCACATTTAACAGTGACTGACTGTTGTGCTGTGTATACCACTCAGGTGTGCTTTGCAGGAGTTTTGAATCCTTAATTTGCACCAAGAGTAATTTTTACTCTTCAAATTTGGTGTCCAGACTTCAGTATTGGCACTCTAATACCTTCTACTCAGAATCAAATGGCAAATAAATGCAATAACAGGTCGATACTAAACTTGAATAAGTTGGATAAAAATAAAGTAGTACAGGAAAATATCATCACACTCTTCCATTCATCAAACATATCCAAAAGGAATTACAGTACACAAAATTATGTAAAATGTTACGAATAAAACACTGGGCACAACCACAACCTGTTACTGCTACAAACTTTGTACACAAAATGCATAACAAAATATGTTTTTAATATGCTGCTGCAAATTTTATAGAATTCCTAATTATATGCTGGAAAAAATATATCAAGTCCAAACAACAAATTACAGATGTTTCTCTCAAATATATTACTATCATCATGTGTAGAACCCCATTACAACCAAATGCGGATACATAAATGTAAACGGCCTATACAAGCCACAGGCGTGTCCATTTGGTATGCTTTTACAGAGGAAATATTTGGATGGACGAACTGCCGGTTATTGTGCCCTCCAATAAATGTAAACGACCTATACAAGCCACAGGTGTGTCCATTTGGTATGCTTTTACGGGTGAAATATTTGGACAGTCGAACTGCCGGTTATTGAATTATGCCACATTGACCTACACAACCTACCACCTGCCAGTTTTTTTTTTTTTTTTTTTTTTTTTTTCACCTTTCCCCCCTTTTTTATTTTAAAATTTTTTTTTCTAATGACCGGTAACAAAACCCAAAAATTTTACCCTCTTTTATACTTTTAACCCAAAACTAAATCAACTT
>Ga0123357_10000643_pt1 | contig 34739 bp, 35 predicted proteins | sample TergutEmb28metaG_FD_89873 | JGI IMG/M metagenome (GOLD analysis project Ga0123357, IMG submission 89873) | Embiratermes neotenicus P4 segment gut microbial communities from Petit-Saut dam, French Guiana - Emb289 P4 | ecosystem: Host-associated > Arthropoda: Insects > Digestive system > Gut ... | reverse complement strand
TTCCGATTTGACTGCGCTTGGCACGTGATAATCGGCATACCTCAACAGGCTTAGAATCAATGCAGTAAGTATCTTCAAATTCACCAATATTTTGTGCAATAGATTTGCGAATGTTATCTGTTAAATCAAACAGAAATTTTCGCCGTTCTTTTTTCGGCAAGATTCTTTCTTCTCTAACTCTATAATGTTTAATTTTATGTCGAAATTAGAGTCAACGTATTTGGGGACGATACTACAAGCAGTTACTTCAGCACAAGAATCATTCCGTTACGCAAAAGAGCGTTATGGTAGCGGCAAATTGTCGGTTTTTGAATTTTTGCAATCACAATCACAAGCCCAAGCCCAAGAAGTGCAGGCAAAATACAATTATAGAATGCAAATTAAACATTTTAGAGTTTTATATGCAGAATTAATTTTTAAGTTCTGAAATATTATTTGTACTGCATAATTATCCTGCCCAGCCTTCTCTATCTAAATTTCTGTAATTAATTGCTTCTGCAAGATGTTGTGGTTCAATGTTTTGCGCTGCATCAAGGTCGGCAATAGTACGAGCCACTTTTAGAATTCTATCGTATGCACGGGCAGAAAGGTTAAGTCGTTGCATGGCACTTTTCAGCAATTGCGACCCTGCTTGGTCGGGTACAGCATAAGTGCGCAGTTGCTTGGAACTCATTTGAGCGTTGCAATATACACCTTCAACATCGGCAAAACGCTCCTGCTGGATTTCTCGTGCAGCGATTACCCGCTTGCGCACATTTTCGCTGCTCTCAGATTCTTGAAGTTCCGACAATTTCTCAAAAGGAACGGGAATTATTTCAATATGAATATCAATTCTATCTAAAAGCGGACCGGAAATACGGCTCAAATACTTTTGCACAACGCCGGGACCGCAAACACATTCTTTTTCAGGATGATTATAGTAGCCGCAAGGGCAGGGATTCATTGAGGCAACCAGCATAAAACTTGCAGGATATTCGATAGAAAATTTAGCACGCGAAACACTTATTTTCCTGTCTTCAAGCGGCTGCCGCATTACTTCAAGCACTGTACGTTTAAACTCGGGGAGTTCGTCGAGGAAAAGCACACCATTGTGCGCAAGTGAAATTTCACCCGGTTGTGGAAAGGTGCCGCCGCCAACCAGCGCAACATCAGAAATTGTATGATGAGGGCTGCGAAACGGTCGTTGTGAAATCAGGGAAGTGCCGCTGTCAATTTTTCCTGCAACAGAGTGAATTTTAGTAGTTTCCAATGCCTCGTACAAAGTCAGTGGTGGTAAAATTGTTGGAATGCGCTTTGCTAACATTGATTTGCCTGCTCCCGGAGGTCCAATCATAATTATATTGTGTCCGCCTGCAGCAGCAACTTCAAGGGCACGTTTTACATTTTCCTGCCCTTTTACATCGGAAAAATCTATTTCCCAATGATTTACATTTTGGAAAAATTCCTCACGCGTATTTACAACTGTTTGCTCTAATGTATTTTTCCCTTCAAAAAAATGAATGACATCTATCAAATTTTCAGCGCCATAAACTTCCAAGTTATTGACTACAGCCGCCTCTCTGGCATTTTCTTTTGGAACAATAACACCTTTAAAACCTTCTTCCCGCGCTTTGATGGCAATCGGCAACACGCCTTTTATTGGCTGCAAGCCGCCGTCGAGTGATAATTCACCCATTATCATATATTTGCCGACATCATCCGACGGAATCAACTCACATCCGGCAAGCATCCCAACCGCAGTAGGCAAATCATAAGACGACCCTTCTTTTTTGATGTCGGCAGGCGACATATTTATGATAATTGTTTTTTTAGGAAGCCAAATTCCGTGATAGTGTAAAGCAGAATTTATGCGTTCAAAACCCTCACGTACCGCATTATCGGGCAATCCTACAAGCATATAACGCATTCCGGCTGTTACGCTAACTTCCATAGTTATCATCGTTGCGTTAATTCCCTGAACAGCAGCACCATAAGTTTTTACAAGCATATTTAATGTTATTTACAATTATTTTATATATTAAAAAATAAAATACTAATTATCAGTATTTTATAAATATTTTTATGGCATAATAAAAGGAAAAATCGGAGTGTAATTAATTATTAGAAAATTTTTTCTGTATAATTTTTTTGAAATTCTTCATTAGCAATATGTTCCAAATCTTTATATGCATTAAGACGCAGCAGCATTTCGTCAAAATCAACTTTGTGTGCATCAAATTCAGGTCCGTCCACACACACAAACTTCACTTTTCCGTCAATACTTACTCGGCAGGCGCCGCACATTCCCGTTCCGTCAACCATAATTGTATTTAATGACGCAACAGTTGGAATATCATATTTTTTTGTAAGAATACTTACAAATTTCATCATTATCGCAGGACCAATCGTAACGCACAAATCAACTTTTTCGCGCTCAACAATCATCTCTATTCCATTGGTTACCAATCCTTTATTCCCATACGACCCATCATCGGTCATTATTACAACTTCATCGGAATATTTGCGCAATTGGTCTTCCAAAATAATCAATTTTTTTGTACGCGCCGCCAGAACCGTAATAACTTTATTTCCAGCCTCTTTCAAAGCCATCGCAATAGGTAACATTGGTGCGGTACCAACGCCGCCACAGGCACAAATAACCGTACCGAAACGTTCAATATGAGTGGCACGCCCAAGCGGACCGACAACATCGGTGATAAAATCTCCGATTTGCAGGTCACAGAGTTTTGCAGACGACACCCCAACTCGCTGAATAACAAGCGTTATCGTACCACGTTCAATGTCGGAATCGGTAATTGTGAGCGGAATTCGCTCACCTTTTTCACCCACACGAACGATTACAAAATGTCCTGCCTTTCGCGCTTTTGCAATCAAAGGGGCGTCAATTTCAAGTTTGACAACATTCTCGGAAAAATACTCTTTTGATATAATTTTATTCATTACTTTGTTTTAAAAAAATTACGCTGCAAATTTATGAAAAATTTTTATTTTCAACAACAAAGCCCTTACAACAAACTGTAACAACATTTTGGATACTTTCTTTGAACCAAAAAATTTCTATTATGAAATAGATTTTAATTTATTTGCTCCAAAATTTTTTCGAGTTCGACATCGGTTTCGTACAGTTTTTTCTTGCAGATGGTAAGCAATTCGCCAGCCCGTTTCACTTTATTGTTTAGTTCGTCAATATTTGTTTCCTCTGACTTTTCGAGTTCGGAAACGATTTTTTCAAGTTCTGAAAACGCCTGTTCGTAAGATTGTTTCATCTATTTATTTTATATTAATTTATTGAAATCCAAATATTTAGCATATTTCAAAAATCATAATTTTTGACAAAGGTCGTAAAAATTTTCTTAACTGCAAATTTTCAGATTTATTTTTGATAAAAAATTTTTACATACATAAAAATAATTTTGTACTTTTGCACAGATTTTGTAAATAATATTATACTATGATTAGGCAGATTCAAGTATCAAATGCAACTTTTTTGTTTTATGATTACAATTAATTAATTTGTTGAAATGAGAATAACTTTGAGTAAATATTTGAAATAAAGTTATTTCCCATTTCAACAAATCATCATAATCATTATAAGTTTTTGATTATAAATTAAATAAAAAGTTGCATTTATTAATTGAAATTACACACAACCTAAATAATAGAAGAATAATCTGATTATTAATTATTAATTATTAATTATAACTTTTAAAAATTAAACGAAATGAGAAAACTTAGTTTCATTTTTGGTGTTGCAATAATTGCAACAGTTATTTTTAGTTCTTGTAGCAAAGACGATGCTAACCCACCGCTTGACAATGCAAGCGTTGTTATTAACGGCGTTAAATGGGCTACCCGCAATGTGGATGCTCCTGGTACTTTTGCTGCCGCGCCTGAAAGCGCAGGTATGTTTTACCAGTGGAATAGAAAAATAGGGTGGAGCGCTACCGACCCTATGATTAACTCTAACGGCGATACTGTATGGGATAGCAGCACGTCTGGCGATAGTTGGGAGAAAACCAATGATCCTTGCCCGCAAGGTTGGCGTCTACCTACTCTTGATGAATTAAACAAATTGCTTGATACCGATAAAGTTAAGCATGAGTGGGTAGTGCAGAACGGTGTTTATGGTGAAAAATTTACCGATAAAAACACAGGCAACACTCTTTTTCTGCCTGCTGCTGGCACCCGTGCAAGCAGTAACGGTACGCTCGACATTGTCGGTATTTACGGCTTCTATTTTAGCAGTACGCAGTTCGGTAATATGGATGCATACATCTTAGCTTTCTATAACAACAGTGCGCTCTCGACTTACGGCAATCGCTTATCCGGTCGATCGATTCGTGCGGTCGCAGAATAGGTTTGACTATTTATGTAAATATTTTTTGTTGGCATTGCTAATTAAATATATAAACTATCTTTGCAGCAAAAAAATCTTATGAATTGTTTAAAGAGTGTAATTCCAATAAGGAAAACATATACGTCGAAGGAGGAAACTTTCACATTGGAAGGATACAACAGCTTATTCAGACACTTTTTGGCAAGAATGAGATGGAAATCGAAATGTTATTCTAAAAAAATGGAAATGTTGGCAATATCAATTCTGTTGATGATGCATTATAGAAATGTAAAGTTATATATATTTAATTAGCAATACTAAAATTTGTTAATTGAATCTACCCTGTGCTTTTTTCATAAATATAATTCGGTTTTTTAATTTTTTTGTATTTTTGCAAAAAAAAATTTAAATCGTAAAATATGGTATTATTTTTATAAATATTAATAAATTATTAATTTATAATCATATATGAGAATTTTAACAGGGATACAGGCAACAGGCACACCACATTTGGGTAACATTTTGGGCGCTATTTTGCCTGCAATAGAACTCTCAAAAAGTGATAAAAACGAGTCATTTCTTTTTATCGCCAATCTTCATTCTCTGACAACGGTAAAAAATGCTGCCGCATTAAGTGCCAACACTTACGAAATTGCGGCGGCGTGGCTTGCTTGTGGTTTGGATACAGGAAAAACATATTTTTACCGTCAGAGCGATATCCCTGAAGTGTGTGAACTTGCGTGGCATTTATCCTGTTTTTTCCCATATCAGCGGCTCACCCTGGCACACTCTTTCAAAGACAAAGCCGACAGATTATCTGATGTCAATGCAGGACTTTTTACATATCCTGTGCTTATGGCAGCAGATATTTTGCTTTATGACGCACAAATTGTTCCTGTGGGCAAAGACCAGTTGCAACACGTGGAAATGGCACGCGATATGGGTACGAGGTTTAATAATAAAATGGGCGAAACATTTGTATTGCCCGAAGCAAAATTGCAGGAAAATACAATGTATGTACCGGGAACAGACGGACAAAAAATGTCAAAATCGCGCGGAAATACCATTGATATTTTTTTACCCGAAAAACAACTCAAAAAGCAAATTATGGCTATCGAAACCGACAGTAAAACGCTTGAAGAACCGAAAGACCCAAATACAGACAAAATTTTTGCTCTCTATTCGCTCATAGCAACAGAGGAGCAAACAGAATTGTTGAGACAAAAATATTTGGATGGAAATTTCGGTTACGGACATGCCAAAAACGAACTTTTGAATTTGATTTTGGAACGATTTGCAAATGAACGTAAGACATACGATTACTATATCAATAATTTACACGAAATTGACAAAAAACTTGCCGACGGAGCAGATAAAACTCGTCCGATTGCCATCGAAACATTAAAAAGAGTAAGAGAAAAATTAGGAGTTTAAAGTGTTATCAGTTAAATATTTAGTTTAATATTTTATATGAAAAAAATGAATTTTTTATTAATATAAATTAATTTAAAGAAATTATGTACGAACAATTAAAAAATCTGGACGATGTGCGGATAAATTTTTCAGCCGCGGGGATGCACGTAATTAACATTATTCTTGCATTTGTGATGTTTGGCGTGGCTTTGGGAATACGCCTCGAGATGTTTAAAAGAGTTCTGCAACATCCGAAATCGTTTATTTTGGGGGCTTGCTCCCAAGCGATAGCCCTGCCTGCAATAACTTTTTTACTTGTGATTCTTCTCAATCGCTGGATTACTCCAATGGTTGCAATGGGAATGATTTTAGTTGCTGCCTGCCCCGGTGGTAATATTTCAAATTTTATGTCGCATTTTTCAAAAGCAAATACGGAACTTGCCATCAGTTTGACAGCCCTAAGTACTGCTATTTCTACATTTATTACACCTTTTAACTTTGCTTTTTGGGGTGGTTTATATGTAAATTTTGTAAACAGACATGCCTCGGCTGCATTGCAAGAATTGCATATTGATACATTCCAAATGTTTGAGACGGTGTTCATATTGCTTGGAATTCCGTTGATTCTCGGAATGTTGACAGCCAAATATTTGCCAAAAATTGCCAATGTATTGAAAAAACCATTGCAATATTTTTCTCTTGTATTTTTTTTAGCAATGATTGTACTTGCGTTCGGCAATAATTTTGATTTGTTTATAAAATATATCTTTTTCGTTTTCATTATCGTGTTAATCCATAATGGAGCGGGATTGGGTACCGGTTATACTTTGGCTTCTTTGTTCAAATTGCCAGAGATCGACCGCAGAACACTCACCATTGAGACGGGTATTCATAATTCGGGGCTTGGTTTGGCATTGCTTTTCAATCCTAAAATTTTCCCGCCGACTTTGGCAATAGGCGGAATGCTCTTTGTTACTGCATGGTGGGGTATTTGGCACATTGTATCGGGGATGTCGCTTTCGTTATATTGGGCAAGGAAAAAACCGAAATAATGAACAAAGGTATTTTCCCTCATTGAACGGCATAAATACAAACAATGTTTTTATTTACAATATAAATATTTCAAAACAAGTGAAAAACTAATAATATTTAATAAATTCAAATGGTAATTAACTAAAAGTAACGTTATTTTATTTTAAAAAGTTTTTAAAAAAATATTTTGTTTTTAAAAATAAAAGCAGTACTTTTGCAGTCCGTTTATTATCCGATAAGTATAGATGCCTTGGGGTTTTGTAATGTATTGGTTTTGTTCCGATTAGCCATCTCAAAAATTAATAAGACAAATATTCCCGACAGCAAATTTTTAATCATTTAAACGAAAAAAGAAAAAAGTGGATACTTTAAGTTATAAAACTGTTTCTGCCAATAAGGCAACAGTTACAAAGGAATGGGTAGTAGTTGATGCTGCCGATGAGGTGTTAGGGCGTATGGCATCGAAAGTTGCAAAACTTTTGCGCGGAAAATACAAAACCAACTTTACACCTCATGTTGATTGCGGTGATAATGTGATACTTATCAATGCCGACAAAGTTCGTCTGACAGGAATGAAATGGACAGACCGCATATATTTACGTCATACGGGTTATCCGGGGGGACAACGCCAGACAACTCCGAAAGAGATAATGGAAAAAAGCCCCGAAAAACTTATCATAAAAGTTGTGAAAGGAATGCTCCCGAAAAACAAACTTGGCGACAAAATTTTAAAAAACCTCTACGTTTTTGCAGGCGGAGAGCATAATATGCAAGCCCAACAACCCAAACAAATTGATTTAAATACACTTAAATAACAGTATGGAAAAAGTAAACGCCATAGGAAGAAGAAAAGCAGCAATTGCCCGTATATATGTAAATGAAGGAAACGGTCAAATCACGATTAACAAACGTAAATTAGACAATTATTTTCCTTCTTCTATTTTGCAATATATTGTAAAACAGCCCCTTAATACTTTGGGAGTTGTTGAAAAATATGACATCAAGGTCAATTTGGGTGGAGGCGGTTTTAAAGGACAGGCAGAGGCATTGCGCCTTGCTATTGCGCGTGCATTGGTAAAAATTAATCCGGAAGACAAGCCCGCTCTGAAAAAGGAAGGATTTATGACACGCGACCCGCGAGAGGTGGAACGCAAAAAACCCGGACGACCAAAAGCACGCAAACGCTTCCAATTCTCGAAACGTTAATGAACTCACAGCGCCTGAATTTTATTCTGCCAACTTTTTATTAATCAATAATATAGAGGTGAAGCAAAATAAAAAAGGCGACTTGAATTTGGTTTAGTATCTAAATTGTACGGACTTTTTATTTTTTATTTATTTATATAATACTAAAAAAATAAAAACTACTTTGCAATTGAGTTATAATAAGTTAATAATTTTAAAAGAAAGTAAACAAATTTTTAATAAAAAAAAATGTCAAGAACAACATTTGAACAATTATTGGAAGCAGGAGCGCATTTTGGTCATCTTAAGCGCAAATGGAATCCTGCAATGGCTCCCTACATTTTTATGGAACGCAACGGGATTCATATTATTGACCTCCATAAAACAGTTGTAAAAATTGATGAGGCAGCCGAAGCAATGAAACGTTTTGCGTTCAAAGAGCGTCAGATACTCTTCGTTTCAACAAAAAAACAGGCAAAAGAGGCAATCATAGAGGTTGCAAAACAAATAAAAATGCCTTATATTACGGAACGCTGGGCGGGCGGAATGCTCACAAATTTTCCGACTATACGTCGTGCTGTAAACAAAATGTCGCAAATAGACAAAATGACCAAAGACGGTACTTTTGATAACATTTCCAAACGCGAAAAACTTCAAATTACACGCCAAAGAGAAAAACTTGAGAAAAATCTTGGGTCTATTGTTGATATGGTCAGATTGCCGTCTGCTATTTTTGTTGTAGATGTGATGAAAGAACATATTGCTGTGGCTGAGGCGCAACGGCTTGGAATTCCCGTGTTCGGAATTGTTGATACAAATTCAAGCCCGACAGGGATTAACCACGTAATTCCTGCAAACGACGATTCTAAGAACGCTATCGAAATTATTCTTGAGATAATGGCACAAGCGTATAAAGAAGGTTTAGCAGAACGCAAAGTTGAAAAAAATGATAATAAAAAAGAAAACGACAATGTACAAATAAAAGATGTGAAATTCAAAAAGACACGCATCGTTCGCCGTACACGAAGCCACGAAGAAACAGATGCTATCAACGCAAATGCAGAGGAAAAGTTCAAAAATAATGAGGATGATGAATTATAATTTTTTTTAAGAAAGGGAAAAATAATGGCAATATCAATGGCAGATATTTCAAAATTACGCACAATGACAGGTGCAGGTATGATGGATTGTAAAAATGCACTTATCGAGGCAAACAGCGATTTTGAAAAAGCAATAGAAATAATTAGAAAAAAAGGACAGGCAATAGCCGCCAAACGTAGCGACCGCGAAGCATCCGAAGGATGCGTTCTGGCTGCGGCAAAAGATGGTTTTGCTGCAATCATTGCACTGAAATGCGAAACAGACTTTGTAGCCAAAAATGCTGATTTTATTGCGCTTGCGCAAAAAATACTTGACCGGATTATGGCGAAAAAACCACATTCAATACAGGAAGTCAATGATTTGAAAATTGATGAGAGAACTGCGGCAGACCTTGTTACTGAGCGGTCGGGCATCACAGGGGAGAAGATGGAACTTGATTTTTACGAATATGTTGAAGGTGAAACAGTTGTGGAATATATCCATCCGGGAAATAAACTTGCTACCATTGTTGCTTTTGCTCAAAAAGATGTAGAGCGGCAGGTAGCACGCGACATTGCAATGCAGGCGGCAGCAATGAATCCCGTTTCACTTGACAGGCAATCGGTTTCTGAAAAAATTATCGCTCAGGAACTTGAAATAGGGCGTGAAAAAGCCCGTCAAGAGGGAAAGCCAGAGGCAATGCTTGATAAAATCGCTGAGGGACGTCTAAATAAATTCTTTCAAGAGTCCACTTTGCTCGAACAGACATTTATCAAAGACAACAAAATGTCGATTGCCGATTACTTGAAAGCAAACAATGCAACAGTTTTGGCATTCCGCAGAGTGACTTTGAATCAAGAATAAAAGATATAATATTTATATATATATTTGATTGGTTTGAGCCGTTTTCTTGTGAAGGAAAACGGTTTTTTTATTGCTTACTCGCAAAGATATGAATCTCAAGTGTTTAATCCACTTTATATCACCCATTCTGAACATTAAGCCCAAAAAATTAGAAACAAAACACAGCGTTAATTTTGCTGACGCAAAACGTAAATTCTTCTATCGCAAAAACTTAACAACTTAACAAAAGAATATATACTTTTGCCGCGTTTTTTAATTTTAATAACATTTATGTCTGCATAAAGGAGCAGACGTTAAACTAATTTAACATCAATAATGGACAGAAAAACAACATTTTATGTATTGCTACTCAGTGTGATAATGATTTTTACACTGCAATCGTGCGGCGGAGCAAAACCTGTTGCTAAAGTAAATCAGGAAACAGAAGTAACGGTTCCTTGTGAAGACCAGGTAACCGACAAAAACTTCTTTAGAGGACAGGGTACTGCTCAGAGCAAAGACCTCAACACTGCCCGCGAAAAGGCGCGTATGAATGCTAATAACGCTTTGGCTACAAGCATTCAAGTAACAACAAAGCGTGTTACGGAACGCTACGTTAATGATGCCGGACAATCGCCTGCCGATTATGCCGAAACATTCGAGTCGCTTACCCGTGAAGCCGTTCAGGAAACATTGAACAATGTTACAGTTTCGTGTAACAAAACTATGAAAACCACAGACGGAATGTATAAGGTATATATGGCTGTGGAAGCAAGTAAAAACGAGGTTTTTGATGCGGTAAACAAGCGTACCGAAGTGAACCGTAAAATTGAAACCATTTACAACCGCGAAAAATTCCGTAAGATTTTCGACGAAGAAATGGGTAAAACGCAGTAAATAAATAATTTTTTAATAATAACATTTAATTTTTCAGTATTAGTATGAAAAAAGCAATAATTACATTTGTTTTGGTTACGCTCTTAGGAGTAGGAAGTATGAGCGCGCAACTTGTATGGGGTATCCGTGCAGGTATTAGCATACCATCGTTGAGTATGAAAACTTCGGGTGATGGTGAGAGTTATTCAGACAAACTTAATGGTTTGATAGGGTTGGAAATAGGACCCACTGCCTATCTTTCTTTCGGCGAAAAACTTTATCTTAATGTAGCAGCATTGTACAGTATGAAAAGGTTTGATGTGGGAGATGGTTATACAGCAACATTGCATTATGCTGAAGTACCTGCCTATTTGGGATACCGTATTCCGATAGGCAGCAATGTTGAAACATATCTGCAGGCAGGACCTTATTTGGGTATTAAATTAGCAGAAGGTGTTAGTGGACCTGATAACGACCTCAGTGGAGAAAGTAGTGGTTTTAATACATTAGATGCAGGTTTGGCTTTGATGTACGGCGTAAATATTAACCGTTTTAAAATTGAAGTTGGTGTAAAATTCGGACTTACCAATTTAACCAGCGGCAGTGATTGGAATGGAAATGAAGATGGATATACTTGGTCTACAACTACGCACATTACCTCTCCGTTTCTTGGTATAAGTTACGTTTTTTAAAGAAAAGAAATTAGAATAAGTCATAAAAAAGTTTTAAGAAGAATCTACCGCTGCTGTTCTGTATCAAAAACGGAGGCAGTGGTAGATTTTAAAAATATTTGATATTGACTTTATAATTACGTAAAATACTTCATTGCGAGCGCATCGAAGCAATCTATTAATAAAACCTATACTTATTAATAATAAATACTATAACTGTTACAAAAGGAACGTCAATAATTATCAAAGGGATAAAGATATTATTATTAAATTAAAAATCATAAATAAATAAAAATTAAAAAGAATGAAATCATTCATATTTTCGATAATATTTTTTACAATTGCAATATCCATTTTTTCCCAAGAAACAGATGAACCGTTAAAAGTTACAAAGCTTCGTGTAGCGGTGATGGACCCTTCAATTACGGGCAATGTGTTTGACGAAGGTACCGGAACTATTGTCCGTGAACTTGTCAGCACGGCAATGGTAGAAACCGGCAAATATTCAATTATTGAACGCTCGCTGATAGATAAAATTCTCAAAGAGCAAAAATTTTCAAACTCAGGCGTTGTAGATGAAGGACAAGCCGTTGAACTCGGCAAACTTGCCGGTGCAAATAAAGTTGTTATAAGCGTTCTCTCGTCGTATGGCAATCGCGGCATGTTGAGTTTGAAAATGATTGATGTTGCAAGTGCAAGCATTGAAAGCCAAAAATCGAAACTTGTAAGTCCCAATGATATTTTAGATGTGATAACTCCATTAACTTACGAAACTATCGGAGAAGAGGCATCTGTAGCGGCTTCTGATAACGAAAACAAAAATTTGCTTTCGAAATCTTGGTCAAAGTTAACAGGGAAATCTTCGGGAAAAGACAAAAAAGAATCTTCAGGAAAAGATAAAAAGGAATCTTCGGGAAAGCCGGCAAATACTAAAACCGAAGACATAGATGCAAAACAAGATTCACAGCAGCAGTTTGAAAAAGTTGAATACGGCACAAATAGCGGCATATCACTCGTTTTTGCAGGCGAGGCAAACAGCAAAAACCCCGAAGCGCGTATATATCTTGATGAAGAATTACTCGGCGAAGGCACATTAAATGAAGGTTTTTCTATAAATTTTGAAGACAGCCAACCGGGCGCGCATCAACTTCGCATCGAATGGTCGGGAGTCGTTCCTTCAAAAACTTATAAAATTAACACCAAAAATAAACGTAAATATATTTTTGGCTATAAAAAGACAGGGTTTGGATATGAATTTAGTATAACAAATTAGGATGAAAAAATTTATGATATTTTTCTTTATGCTTGCCGCAGCGAACACTTCGGCTCAAAAGCCCGAATGGATAACCGATTACAATAATTATCTTAAAGGTCAATATCTTACAGGTTTTGCAACCAATGAAGGTAATGAAACGTCTGATTTTATTAAAGATTTAAAAGCAAGTGCAAAATCGGAACTTATAGAAAGTATAAAAGTTTCCATTGCAAGTGCAAAGGAACTTCACAAATCAGAATCGGCAGGAGTTTTCAGCGAAGATTTTACATCTGTTACCTCAACTTTTGCCAATGCTGAAATCAGCGGTTTAAAAACAGAATATTACTACGACAAAGCCGCAAAAACAGGTTATGCTCTTGCGTATGCCGATAAAAATGAGGTAAAAGCTTATTATAAGGCGAATATTTCTTTGCTGATTCAAAAAATAGAGACATCAATTGCAAATGCTCAACAATTTGAAACAAATGGAAATAAAGGGAAAGCAAAAAAAACTTTTGAAGAGATATTACCGATTTTTGATGAATTAAACTTTTCGCAATCGCTTTTAATAGCAATAGGCAGCGACGACGCCGATAGTTTTCAATATCAAAAAATGTTAGTTTTGAAATCAAATGTGATGCAGGCAATTTCGCGGCTTCAAACGGCAATAATCGTTTTTGTCAAATCCAAAGAAACGAATTTTGGTCAGTCGGTAAATATTCTTGCCCCAAAACTCAAAGCCGAACTTTCGGCACATGGTTGCAGTTTTACTCCTACGCTGCAAAATGCCGATTGGACACTTACAATTAATGCCTCTACGCGAGAAGGCAACAGCGTTGATGGTTTATGTTTTTCGTTTTTAGATGCTGAAATATCGCTGGTAGAAAATCGCACCGGAAAAGAAATTTACAGCAATAATTTCACCAACCTCAAAGGCGGCGCACTCGATTATAACACCGCAGGACGCAAAGCATACGAGACTGGCTTAAAACAAATTACCGATGAAATAGTCAAAAGTTTGGAAAAATAAATATTAACCTGAGTTTATCATAAAACAATATTATGACTTATCAACAAAATTATATCAAAAAAAACGGCAGATGCAAAACAAATACTAACTTTCTCCCATAATAATTTTTTATTGGTATGTATGCACTACAAAAGTTTTTGTATTTTTGCAAAATAATAATTTATAATAATTTTGAATTTACAGCGCTTATTCTCTCACCATTGAAATCCGGTAAATTTCACTCGAGTATAAGTTGCAAAAGTTCACGTTTTTTGGCGTGGACTATTCGTACTTATTTGAGTGAAAGGGTTTACCGGAACCAAAAGGTGAAAAGTAAGTAAAACAAACGAATAGTTTAACGCTTTTTTTATAATGTTTTAAAACAAGAATAAATGCAGGATTTAAAACAAATACATATCGGCAAAGAGATTGAAAAGAAAATAGCCGAAAGCGGTATGACAAAAACCGAAATTGCCCATAGAATTAACTGTGAGCGTGCAACTATTAACGATATTTGCAAACGAAAAAGCATCAACATTGAACAACTTTTGCATCTGTCGAACGCACTTAATTTTGATTTTATTCACGAAGTATATTTTAAAGATGAAAAACAAAAAAATAATCGTAAGGTTCTGATAACTATTGAATTGGACGAGGAACATCTCTCATCATTGCATTTTCCAAAAAACATAATAACACAAATCTCCACAACACTGAAATAACCCACAAGTTCGGCATAGCATTTCAATACTCTTTTATTCCTTATTCCCTTGATTAATAAACTGAAAAATAAGTGAATAGGAATATTGTTTTGTGCATTTAACCATAAACACATTCACAAAAATAAATTACTATTTTTATACAGATTAAATAATTTTTCAAATAATTTTGTAATTTTGTCCGTTTATTGATCTTTTAAAAACAATAATAAAGTTTAAAAATATGGCAAATTTTATTTCAAAAAACGCTACCAATGGCGAAGTAACAGGTGGAACATACAATTCGCTTACTATTGGTACAAAGGTTGTGGGCGATGTAAAATCTGAGGCTGATTTTCGGCTTGATGGTGAAATTGAAGGCTCAATAGAGTGTAATGGCAAATTGATAGTTGGTCAACACGGATTTGTAAAAGGCAATGTGATTTGCGAAAATGCTGAAATTAGTGGTGAGGTTAGCGGAAATGTTATCATCAATGATACACTTTCACTTCGTGCGTCAGCAATTGTTGGCGGAGATATTGCAACCAAAGTGCTTGTAATTGAGCCAAATGCAATTTTCAACGGAAAATGTACGATGAATAAAAATAGCAAACCGATTGTTGGAGCAAAATCTCTGGCGGACATCAAAAAAACAGATAGTGTGCCAAAAAATGAATAATGACTCGGTTTTTCATGCTTTTCAGGTTGATGAGATGCCTGAAAATCAATTTATCGGAAAAATTATTGAAAAGCAAATCAGCGACTTACCGCAAGGTGAAACGCTGATTCGTGTTTATTATTCGTCTTTGAATTATAAAGATGCACTTTCGGCAACGGGCAATCGTGGTGTAACCAAACATTATCCTCACACGCCAGGAATTGATGCGGCAGGAATTGTGGAATATTCTGAAAATGAAAATTTTACAAAAGGAGATAAAGTTGTTGTAACAGGCAATGATTTGGGAATGAACACTGCCGGAGGTTTTGGGCAATATATCCGTGTACCTGCCCAGTGGATTGTTCATTTGCCTGAAAATTTAACCTTAAAAGAATCAATGATTTATGGGACAGCCGGATTCACTGCTGCGGTTATGGTTGAAAAACTTGCACATATTATCAACCCGAATAGTGGAAAAATCATTGTTTCAGGTGCAACAGGAGGCGTCGGCTCAATGGCAGTGGCTATGTTGGCTAAAACAGGTTACAATGTTTGTGCTATTTCAGGCAAAGAGCAGGAACAAAATTTTTTGCAACATATTGGTGCAAAGGAGATTATACCCCGCGATGAATTTTTGTCTATGGAAAACAAACCGCTGTTAAAAGCAATGTTTGCAGGTGGTATCGACACTGTTGGTGGGGCTATTTTGGAAAATATGATAAAGACAACAAACGTTTTCGGTTGCGTAACAACCTGCGGAAGCGTCGCCGGTACAAATTTGAATTTATCGGTATTTCCATTTATTTTGCGCGGGGTGTCGCTTATCGGAATGTCGTCTCAAAATTATCCTAACGCATTGCGGCAAGGGCTTTGGAATAAAATGGCAAATGAATTTAAACCGCCTTTCCTTTCCGGATTATCGACCGAAATATCTATAAATCAACTTAATGACTATATTAAATTAATTTTGGAAGGAAAATTAAAAGGACGGACAGTAGTGAATTTGCAATAATACTTCGCACAAAGAAAGTTTTTACATCATCAGTTCGCTTATTATGCTGTTTGAGATTAAAATTCCTTCTTTTGTGAGCAAAAATATGTTTTTTTCGGTAATGTGTATTTTTTTTAATGTAATAAATTTTTGAATATTATTCAAAAAATAATTTCCGTATTTTTTATTAAAATTTTTCATAATAAATTCTAAATCAACACCTTCTGCTGTTCGCAAGGCAAGCATAATGTATTCATTATATTTATCCTTTTCGGTTAATAATTCCTTTTCAAAAAACGGTGAATTGGAAGCGATTGCAGCAATATAATTTTCAATTGAACGAACATTCCACTGACGGCTCTTTCCGTCAAAAGAGTGCGCTGCTGCCCCGACGCCTAAGTATTTGCCGTAATTCCAATATGCGGAATTATGCTGCGAGCGAAAACTTTTTTTTGCAAAATTTGAAATTTCGTAATGCTCAAATCCTTGTTTTTTAGCGCTTTGAATTAGATATAAATACATTTCGTTTAATATTTTTTCAGAAGTTTCGCTCACTTCGCCTCTCCGAAGGCTGGCATATAGTGGCGTTCCTTCTTCGTAAGTGAGGCAGTATGCCGAAATATGTTGAATATCAAGCAAAAACGCTGTTTTTAGTTCGTTTTTCCAATCATTTAACTTTTGAGTGGGCAATCCAAAAATCAAATCAATACTGATATTTGTAAAATTATGATTTTTAGCAAGTTGTATGGCTTCGACTGCCTGCTGCGCTGTGTGCCGGCGGTTAATTTTTTTTAAAAATTTATCATTAAAACTTTGGATACCAATGCTTAAGCGATTAAAGGGCAAACTTTTTATTTCATTAAAAAAATTATCGCTCAAATCGTCCGGATTTGCCTCAAAAGTAATTTCCGCTTTTTTTCTTATTATAAATAATTGATTTACAGCATAAAAAATCTTTTCAAAATGCCTGTTTGTAAGCAAACTCGGCGTACCTCCACCAAAATATATTGATGAAATTTTTTCATTTTTCGGTAGATAAAACTTACGCAAATACAATTCCTCAATCATTGTATCTATATAAGAATCAATGTATTGCGGAGCAATTTCTGAATAAAAATCACAATAAAAACATTTCTGTTTGCAAAACGGAATATGAAAATAAATTGTAGCCAATGATTTTTTTACCTTAATAAACTATAATCGTAAAAATAGAATGTTAGCATTTTACCTGAATTTGTGCAAAAGTAATACATTATTAATAAACGACCATACTATTTAGCCGTGTGTCGTTTTCAATTGTTTTTAACATAAAATATCTGCGTTAAAAACGCTATACCATTAGCCTCCTCGTTGCAAACGAGGTGCAGCAAAGGCACAAGTAAAAAAACTTGCGACAAAAGAGAAAAGCCGTACTACGTTTTTTTACCTTTACCTCACCCAGAAGTAAAAGATTTTAAAGCATTTTGTCATTTCAAATAAAAAGTATAATTTTGCCGTTATCTTAATGGTCATTAAATTAACGGCGATTAAATTGTTTGAATATGAAACTTTATGATAGAATAAATGAATTGGAGACATTATCTCAAATTGAGAAGCAATCTGTTGACACAGCGTGTTTTACAATTATGATAGGGCGAAGGCGAATCGGCAAAACTTCTCTGCTTTTACACTCGTCGGCAGAAAAGAAAATGCTTTATCTTTTTGTGTCTCGCAACAGCGAAGCGGTGCTTTGCCGTCAATTTCAACAACAGATAAACGAAACATTGGGCTTGCAAATTTATGGTACAATAAATCGTTTTGCCGATTTATTTGAGCAACTTTTGATTTTTGCCCAAAATGAGCATTACACTTTGATTATCGACGAATTTCAAGATTTCGACAATATAAACCGAGCCATTTTTAGCGAAATACAAAATCTTTGGGACAGGTACAAAGGCAAAATAAAACTCAATTTTATTGCTTGCGGCTCAATCTATTCGCTGATGATGAAAATTTTTGAAAACAACAAAGAACCATTATTCGGACGCCTTACTTCAAAAATTGTACTAAAACCTTTTACAATCAGGGTCATAAAAGATATTTTAAAGGACTATAACCCAAACTACACCGCCGAAGATTTGTTATTTCTTTACATGATTACAGGAGGCGTTTCGCATTATATCGCATTGTTGATGAACGCAAAAGCAATAACATTCAAAAAAATGCTTGATTTTGTAACTCGCTCCGATTCGCCTTTTTTGAACGAAGGAAAGGACTTGCTTGTTTCCGAATTTGGACGCGATTATAGCACCTATTTCTCTATCCTTCAACTTATTGCAGCAGGGAAAAATACACAGAGCGAGATAGATTCTATTATTGGAAAAAACACCGGCGCCTATTTGGCAAATCTCGAAAATCATTATTCTTTGATTGTAAAAAACAAGCCGATGTTCTCGAAACCTGAAAGTAGAAACACACATTGGAACATTGACGACAATTTTCTGTATTTTTGGTTTCGTTTTATTTACCCCAATCAAACGCTAATTGAAATGGGTAAATTTGACTTATTAAAACTTTATATCACAAATAATTATGAACAATATAGCGGTTTATTGCTCGAAAAATATTTTCGACAGAAATTTGCCGAAGAAGAAATGATTACCGCAATCGGCAACTTTTGGGACAGCAACGGCAAAAACGAAATTGACTTAATTGCTTTAAATGATTTTGAAAAAACCGCTATCGTTGCCGAAATAAAGCGCAATCCAAAGAAAATCAGTTTGCAAACTTTGGCGATGAAAACTGCCGCCATTCAAAAACAGTTAGTGAAATATGAGGTTTCATTGAAGGCATTGTCGTTGAATAATGTATAACCGTAAATGCGCATAACTCCTGTTTCTATTCGTTTGCAAACGAGTGGGTAGGGGCAGGTGTAAAACCTGCCCTTACGGAACCTGCCCCTACGACCATTACGGAACGTCATCGTTGCAAACAAGGGGCAGCAAGGGACAGCAAAAATTGACATATAAGCATTATCTGTTTTGGTGTGCGATAGAATATTTTTTTATTTTTCGTAAATTTCTTATAAAAATTTTGCGCTCTGCGTAAATAAAATAATTAAAAAAAATACTTTCAGAATAAAAAACTTTTATTTATCTTTGCAAAAAGAAAAAATATTAAAACTTAAAATTATGGCGACAATAAATAATGAAACAAGCGATAAAGTCAATTTTATGACTTTTATAATTACAAAATTCGCTCGTGCTTATAAAATGAACAGCCAACAAGCATATTTGTATCTGAAAAAATATGGTGGAATGGACTTTCTTGACAAGTTTTGGTGGTCTTTACATATTGAAGATCCCTATTGGTCAATAAAGGCGTTGTATCGTGAATGTTATGCAAATGGAGGTGGGAGATGAAAGTGTATCACGGTAGTCATACAGCAATAGAAACGATTGATTTTTCCTTTTGTCAGATAAAACGAGATTTCGGTAAGGGTTTTTATGTTACAAAGTTTCGTGAACAAGCCGAAATTTGGTCAGAAAGGAAAGCGAAAGAACATCGGTCGGAAGCCATTGTAACTGAATTTGATTTTTCGGAACTTTTTTTCAGAGATAAGGATTTGAAAGTTTTGCGTTTCGATGATTATAATGAAAAATGGCTTGATTTTATTGTGCTTAACAGGAAAAATGAAACCGAACAGCAAGCACACGATTTCGATATTATAGAAGGACCCGTTGCTGACGATAAAATAGCAACCGAAGTAGATAAATACTTAGAAGGTCTTATTTCCAAAGAGCAGTTTTTGAGTAATTTAATACACAATCCCTCTCATCAAATATGTTTTTGCACAATGCAATCTTTGCAGGCATTATCGCAGCCAAAAGGCAAAATAGATATTGCAATTTATGATATTGGAAATAATGCAGTAAAATCTCTAATGATTGATTACGATATAAACGAATTAGAAGCCGCTGACAGATATTATACATCAAAAACTTATTCTAAACTTGCCGATGAGAGTACCGAATTTTATAAAAAAACTTGGCAAGAAATATACGAATTATTAAAACAAGAAATAAATTAAAAATTTAAAATCAATTTATTATAACAATTTAAATTATTATCAAAATGAAAAAAGTAAATTTTCTATTTGTCGTTGCACTTTTTGCAACATTATTATTTTTCGCTTGCAGAAGTATTGAGATGAAAAAAGAAGTAACAAGTATTGAAATTGACAAAACAACACTTGCAATGCAGATAGGCGAACAGCAATTTTTGACTGCAACAGTAATGCCAAAAGACGCAGACCAAAACGTTCTGTGGATAAGCAACAATGTAAATATTGTTTCTGTTGATAACAACGGCAAACTTACGGCATTAGCAAAGGGAAATGTTACAATAACCGCAAAGGCAGGCAGCAAAACCGCTATTTGTGAGGTGTCGGTTTTGGAGAATATTATTGAAGTAGAGAGCGTTACATTGTCACAAACAACTCTTTCACTTGTAGTAGGACAATCGCAGACATTAACTGCTACGGTTTTGCCTACTAATGCAACCGACAAGTCGGTTGCTTGGACAAGTAGCAATGCTTCTGTTGCAAGTGTTGCAAATGGCTTTGTAACTGCCAAATCTGTAGGTAGTACAACTATAACCGCAAAAGCAGGTAATAAAACGGCTACTTGTATGGTTACAGTATCAGTTATTGCAGTGACAAGTATTACATTAATCGAAACATCGCTTAGTTTGCCTATTGACGAGACAACAACATTAATAGCAACTGTTCTGCCTGCTAATGCAACCGACAAGTCAGTTACTTGGACAAGCAGCAACTCTTCTGTTGCAAGTGTTGTAAGCAGTATTGATCCAGTTGATGGTGTTTGCCTTGTAGTCGCCAATGCAGTTGGAAATGCTACTATAACTGCAAAAGCAGGAGATAAAATAGCAACTTGTGTGGTAACTGTAAATAAAGGCGCTTTGATAAATGGTGTGTGGTGGGCTACTCGTAATGTAGACGCTTTTCACACTTTTGCACCGACACAAGAAAGCGCAGGAAAATTTTATCAGTGGAATAGACCAACTGCATGGCCTGTAACAGGAACCGTATGGGACTGGGACGGTACTATCCCAACAGGAAATACTTGGACTGCTACAAATGACCCTTGCCCTGACGGTTGGCGCGTGCCAACAAGAGCAGAATTAACATCTCTTAATAATTCGGGCAGTAGTTGGGTAACTCAAAACGGCGTTAGGGGACGGCGATTTGGAACAGGACATAATCAAATTTTTCTACCTGCTGTAGGTTATCGCGACGGTACCTTATATGGAACGCTTTACTATTCAGGCACGAACGGACTCTATTGGAGTAGTACGGAGTACAATAACACTGACGCTTTTTTCTTACTTTTTGATAGCACGGATTACTTATACATTTACAGCAAAGTGCAAGGACTTAGCGTCCGTTGTGTCGCAGAATAATTAAAATAGAGTTTAAAAAAATACCGCGCTTGTGCGGATTTGCAATTGTCCTTTAATAATAATCAAATAATAATGAAAAACCGAGATAATGAAATAACAATACGTTCATCGGCAGCCGAATATTTGACTTTTGTAGCATCAACAGGCGACAATCACCAAAATGTTGAAATGCGTTATGAAGACGAAAATATTTGGCTTACGCAGAAAATATTGTCTGTTTTGTACGATGTGGAAGTGCATACAATAAATTATCATATCAAAAAGATTTTTGAAGATAAAGAATTAGATGAAAATTCAGTTATTCGAAAATTTCGAATAACTGCTACCGATGGAAAAACGTATAGTACACAACATTATAATTTGCAAATGATAATTGCTATTGGTTTTAAAGTCAATAATTTACGTGCAGTACAATTTCGCAAATGGGTGAATAAAATTGCCAAAGATTACACTATTAAGGGATGGGTAATGGATGTCGAAAGGTTTAAGCAAGGGGGTGTATTAATGGACGAATATTTTGAACAGCAACTTGAAAAAATCCGTGAAATACGTATTTCGGAGCGAAAATTTTATCAAAAAGTTACCGACATATATTCAACTGCGCTTGATTATGATTCTACAGCAAAAATTACGGACTTGTTTTTTAAAAAAGTTCAAAACAAATTGCATTGGGCAATTCACCAACATACTGCTGCCGAATTGATAGTAAAACGTGCAGATGCCGACAAAAAAATATGGGATTATTTAACATAAAATATTTACGTTAAAAACGCTATAACATTAGCCTCTTCGTTACAAACGATGGCAGCAAGATAATTATTTTCTGGATTGCTTCGCCGCCTGCTGTGCCTCGCAATGACGTTTGTTGTTTAGAAAACAAAAACATAAATCATTGATATCAGCATTCTTATAAAATCATTATTTTTTATATATTTTTTTATTGAATATTTTATAAAAAAAAATATTTAAATTATTTAAAAAATTATTGTATAAATAAAAAAAATTTAGTAATTTTGTAGTCGTTAATTATAAGAGAATATTTTTTGCTAATTATTTGATTTTCAGTAAAGAAGATATAAGATTAATTTTTTAAAAATCTTTTTTCTTACTTTTTTATATCAAACTAATATTAAAAAATATGATAAAAAATTTTAGTATTTAATTGTTTTATTTTAGTATTTAGTTGTTTATTGATATTTTTATGTATAGTTAATGAAAATATTAATACTTTTGCATACTGAAATTTTAATGTCAAAAATATTAGAATTTTAAATTATTAAATTATTAAAGAATGAAAAGAAATACGAAATATACTTTTTATGATTCGGTGCTTGAAGTGCCGAATTGTGGTTGTTCCTGTCAATCTGCTCGGAATAATCAAGAGAAAAAGTATTTTCGTCCTTTTGTCTTTCATTTTATAGGAAATACTTTATGTTTCGGTATTTTGATGTTTTTTTTGAGTATTGTATCGTTAAGAGGCAACTCTCAAAATTCTGCTGTGTACATTGGAGAAGATATTGAGATTAGTGGAATAGAAAATATTCATAATACTGTTTCAAATGTAGAAAATATCTATTTAATAGATGATGCAACTACAATGCGGGAAACCGATTTACACCATAATAAGCACAAACGACATCACCACCGTCAAGTGTTGAATCATAGAAACAACTTCAAAAATGGGCACAAATCCACAATAGTCAAGGCAAAAGACAAAACTTCCGTACAAAGAGGCAACAATATTTTTGCTTTTGTTGGAATTGGCGCTTCTCATTATGATGTCTGTTTAAGGAGGACAGTAAGCAAAACAAAAAGAAATTTGTACTATAATCTATGTATTACTAATGTGGAAGACATTAAATACATTTATTCCATTAATAACAAATCAACCATGACAGATATGGTGCCTAATTGCACCATTATTACGTGCGGTTTTCTCAACTCATTCGGACCGCGTTCTCCTTCTACCCCATATCAATTTTAAGTAATCACTTTATGTTTGGTTGTTTCAAATAACGGAACAACAACGTGCAAAATGAGTTGTTGAAATCAGAATTTTGTTTAATTTATTGGATTGTTGTGTTGCACAAAAGTTAAAAGAAGACATAAATCCGGGAATCATAAAATTCTATTTCATAATTATCAAATAATATCCAGATATTGAGTTCACATATCTGATAATCAGCATTTTAATTAATAAAATAATTTAAAATGGGTTCAAATTATTATATAATCAAAGAACCTTTACGTATTATACTAATATGTATAGCATATTTATTTACTAAAATCCATTAAAATAATAATATAAAAATATAAATAATAATGAAAAAACATGTAAAAAAAATAATAGTTCTGATTTGTACTTCCCTGCTTTTGTCAGGTTATGGTTTTGGACAGGTTGGAATTGGTGTACAGGCGCCTGCGGGAAAAGAAAGTCCCGACAATTTGCCTGTTATTTCGCCGCAAGGAATGTTGCATTTGCAAGGGCAGCAGTATGTTAACGACACTACAATTCGTAATGTAGGTTTTGTTTTGCCTAAGGTTGATAATGTAGAATCTGTTGTTACACCTCAAGGTGGAAATGCAGTAATGGGTACGATGGTATTTGTCGTACCGGATACTTTTGATATTGTTCCGAGCGTTTCAGATTTTTCTGTTCCCGGTTGTTTAAAGGTACGGACGGCAGAAGGGTGGAGTGATTGCCTTTCCGAAATTTCGGATATTAGTAATTATTTCAATTTTGACGTCTATGGAGGTTTAAATATGAGGGTAAAAAAGGTTTCGGCAGGGCAGCAATACTCGTTGGTAATAGGATATTTGGACAATGCGGTGTATGCTACAGGCATTAACGGCAACGGCAGAACGGCTGTAGGTACAATAGCCGGTCAAACCACCACCTTTAAAATGATTCTTGCCCACCGTACTCTCGATATTTCTGCCGGCAGGGTGCATGCGTTGGTTGTTACTCAAAGTGGATGTGTGTGGAGTTGGGGCGAGGGCGGTTATGGTAGAACTGCAAACAGCACTGCTTTGGCTGTTGCCAGAGATTTTGTGTTTCCTGTTCAAGTGAAAAGCATTCCATTGGCAGCAGGCGATACTATTATTCGAGTTGAAGCCGGTGATTTGACCTCGATGGTAATGTCTAAAAACGGCAAAGTATATGCTTTTGGACGCAATACCAATGCACAAATTGGTAATGGAGTGCAGAATGCAACAGGTTATATGCCTACATTAGTTACATTCCCCACAAGTAGTGCGATGAAAGATATTGCTCTTTCCAATCGAACAGCAGCAGCAATTGATATGGACGGCAATGTTTATATGTGGGGAAATGCTGCTACAAGCGGAGCAACCGGTACAGGCGCAACTATAGGTTATGTAACATCTCCGACTCAGATTACCTTTCCTGTGGGAGTGAAGATTAAACAGGTTGCACTGGGAACAAATCACGGTTTGGCAGTGAGCGAAGATGGCAAACATCTCTATGGTTGGGGTGCAGCGCAAGGCTGGGGCGGCAGTGTCGGCACGACTGCGGCTGTTCAACCATCGCCTGTTGAAGTTACTGACAAGTTAATTTCGGGTGGTTTCAATCCTGCTACCGATGTGATTGTAAGTATTGCCGCAAGCCGTTTTACAACAAATGTTAGCGGCGGTACGGCATCAACCACAGTAGGCGGTTCAATAGTAATTACCGACAAAAATATCTACGCAGCAGGAAGCAATAATAACCCTGAGCGTTGGGGATTGGGCGTTGTACCGAAATCAACAACCACTATCTATTCGCCATCGCCTGCAACGGGCTTGCGCGGATTGATAACAAGCGGTTTTTTGCCGATGTATGATAAAACCATTTACCCCGGAACATATTTCGACCAGGCATCTATCGGTGTTACTCACAGTTTGTTCAAACAAACATTAGTGCTGGACGACGATGGGGCAGGAACTATTACAGAGAGCGGCAGTTATGGCTATGGTGTTGGAGAAGTAATCAACAATGAACTTGGAGCGGTAGATGCTACATTTGCAACTCTACCTTTACCACAGAATATTAAACAATAAACTTTAATCGGAATTTGAGAATTTAGGTATTTCCTAATTATATTAAATTAAATATCTAAAATATCAATTCTTAAAATCTAAAATCTAAAAAAATAGAAAATATGATAATGAAAAAGTATATAACAATATTGATAACATTAATGCCTGCCTTTTTGTTTTCGCAGGTTAGAATAGGAGGCGACAGTACTCCGCGCGGAATGCTTGACATTAACCATAACAGCGCTTTTGCTACTATGGGGCTTGTATTGCCATGCGTGTCTTCGGCTGATACAATATTTATCAAAACTACGGGTACAAATCCCAAATACTATCCTATGGTAGTTACCCCGAATGCACCTTTTGCTAATGTGTCAGAATCTGTTACCGATGATGAAGGTATAGTTACAACAACCATGTATTATGTACCACAACCGGGTACTGATGCTAAGGGTAACTCTTCGACAGAGGCACCGGGTGGAACAATAGTGTACGACAAATCCACAAACGGAATGCGTTATAAAAAATCATCCAAACTTGGTAATTGGAGCGGCAATATTATTGATGCAACCACTTTGAATGACTCTATAAATTATCGTTTGCTTGGTGGGGCTGATTTTAAAATGATTAAAGCGTCAACCCATTATTATTATTCTGTTGGTATTAATGCCACTGACATGTGTGTTTATACCACAGGTAATAATGCCTCTTACAGAACAGGTAAAGGAATAAGTTCCGGAAGGGGGTCGTGGCAACTTATTATTGGAGAACCTGCCAAAGATGTGTCGGCGGGTTATAATTTCGGAATGGCAGTACTCGCAAACGGAGATGTCTATACTTGGGGCGTCAATTCGTATGGACGCACAGGTCAGGGTGTAACCGCCGGTTATACAATGTCGCCTAAAAAGATATTGTTGCCTGAAGGAGAAAAGGCTCTGAAGTGTGAGGCAAGTATTTATAATGCCTTGATACTTACCGAATCGGGCAAAATATTTGCTTGTGGGTCAAATGCTCTCGGCGCTAATGGTAACGGAACGACTGCCGGAAACCAGATAACATTCCAACAGGTAAATCTACCCGGTGGAATGACAGCAATAGATATCTCGATGGGATTCAGGGATGGAGCGGCAATCGGCTCTGACGGCAAAATTTATGTTTGGGGAAATAATTCTAACAGCCGACTTGGATTGGGAGCAATCACAACCAATCAACTTACGCCTGTTGCCTTGGCTTCGCCTCCGGGTGTTGTTTTCAAACTGTTTTCTATTAATTTTACAATTGGCGTAGGAATTTCTACCGACAACAAAATGTATCTTTGGGGAGGTCCTTATGGCAATTACGTTTTGCCCGGATGGATGACCAATGTAATAAGAACTCCGACAGAGGTAACAGCGTTTAATGGTTTCCTTGACCCTGACGAAAACATAATTGCTATTACTCTTGGACGTCGTCAAGGAGATGGAACGTATTTGGGACAGAGAATGCTTTTGGCAACCGATAAGGGGAAATTATACGCATCAGGCAACAACAATGACGGCACTGCTGGTACGCTCGGCGTTGTAAATATAACAACAGGAGCGGCTTTGGCAACTGTACAGCCATTGACTGAAATACAAAATCACGGAATTTATCAGGGTACCGTATATACTCATATTTCCATATTTTACAATCAATCAATAATTTGTACAGGCATAAATGCCGTGAATCTCCAATTTGCAGACTATACTGCTTATGGTGTAGGGTCGAACACTAATACACAATTGGGCAATGGACCTAATACATCAGTGATATTTAGTGCTATTAAAAAATAATATTTAAATATAAATTGTAAAAACAATGAAATTAATAAAGAAATATACATTAACAACAATTGCCTGCGTAATTGCGTTTGTAAATATCAATGCACAGGTATCAATAGGAAAGATGGACAATAATCCACGTGGCGTTCTTGACGTAAATAATGCCAACGGATATAGTAATACAAGCGGCATTGTATTGCCTGTAGCAGAGAATATCTCCGATGTTCTGCGTCCTGACGGCACTGATGCAATGCATGGTACAATTGCTTTTGACGCAACAAAAAATTGTGTGAGAATAATGACAACGCACGGATGGAGCAACTGTCTGCTTGACGAAGGAGGTTTCCGCTCAACAGTGGCTAACATTTTAAGCGTAGGCGCTGACTTTAAAATAAGGCATGCTTCTATGTCTCAATATATTACCCTTGTTATCGGACATGATGACAGGGCAATTTATGTTGCAGGTCGAAATACCGGTTATGTAACAGGATTGGGACGTAACACAGGTAGAATACCATCTTTTCTTATGGTGTTTGCCTCGCCATGCCTCGACGTTTCGGCAGGTACTACCCATTCAATAGCAGTAGATGTTCTTGGACAGGTTTGGACCTGGGGAAGCAATGCAAACTACCGCACTGGTTTACCCGATGATGCTGCTGCAGGAAATACAGGGAATACAGGAACGCCAAATCTTGTAACAAATGCTGCGGGCGACCCAATGTTTTGCTGGCGTCCTACAGCAGTTTTGGGCGAGGCAATTCAGTGCGAGGCAAATTCTGCAAACTCTTATGTTCTTACCAAAGATGGTAGAATTTATACGGTAGGAGGTAATACTCCCAATGGTACCGGCGCTATTGCCAACACATGGACGCAAATAACAGCAGGATTACCTTTATATACCGTAGACCCCGTGGTTTATATTGCCTCATCGGACAATAGTTGCGGCGCTGTAACTAAGTCGGGCAAGGTGTATGTTTGGGGTGTAGGTGCAACAGGTAAACTTGGAACAGGCGCTACCGCAAACGTGGCAACACCTGTGCAAATTAATATACCCGATAATACCCCGATAGGCAAAATAGCAATGGGATATTATAGTGGAGCAGCCATTTCACAGGACAGCAAAAACTTGTATGTTTGGGGTAGAAACAATGCCTTGGGTGCAGCAGGTACAATAGTTATTGCACCGACCAAAGTTACTACACTTCCCGGATTTGTAGAAGGAACAGATACTTTGACAAGCATTGCAGCGGGACGGTACAATTATGGTAACGGGGGATTGACAGCAATCACTTCGATAGGCGTATTCACAACAGGTGAAAACACCTATGGACAAATGGGCATCGGCTCAACAACAGACCAGACTACTTGGCTGCCTATTAAGACAACAGGTGTTGTCAGAGGCACAAACTTTGTAGATGCTGAAATGAGTGGATTTACCACGCTACTGCTTACAGGAGAAAACATTATGCGTGCAGAGTCAAGTTATGTGGGCTATGGTATGGGTTATATTGACTATCGTAATCTTGGTGCTATCACCACCCAGCCAAGAGTACCATCACAATTGACAAAATAACAAAATAGTGTATAAATGTATAAATGTAAAAAAAGGTATTGCTTGTCCTGAAAGGTAATACCTTTTTTTATGGTAAACCCATATCAAGTAACAAATCCCAAAAGGCTATCCAATAGATGCCGGTGCTTTCCATTGATACTTCTGTAACATTTTCAGACTGCAAGTATTCCCCCATTGAGCAGATATTTACCATCGTCGTTTCGTATTCTTTGACTTCTGAATACTTCTCTCCATTGTAAATCGCACAAAATATACTATCTTTGTGCACATCTAAACCACATACTTTCTTCATATTGAAGTTTTTTTAAATTAATCCAAAAAGGTAAGAAAGTTGTGGTTTTTTTGTCAATCTTGCGGAGCCTACACCGAACAGAACGAAGTGAAGTGAGGTTGTTAAATCGAATTTTTATCGGTCTGTGTATATGTCAAGACTTTTTTGTATTTTTGCAAAGAAAAATTTAAAAATTTTATACTATGCAGTTATCGTTAGTACCACATTCCAATCATACTAAAATAAAAATATTTTGTTGGTTAAAGTTGATTTTCCTGTTTTTCAGTATTTCAGAAAGAATGGGTAAAGAGTTTAAAATGATTTAGTTATAAGTTTATTAATTTTTTAAATATATTTCAATATGAAAAAATATGCAATTTCTTTCCTGTTAATTTTTGTCGGAATACTTTTCATTTCGGCACAAGAAAAGGTGGATACCTTTGAGTTTAAGACTGTTAAGGCAAATCCTATTACCTCAATCAAAGACCAGGCGAGTTCAAGTACTTGCTGGTCATTTTCCGGATTGGCTTTTTTGGAATCGGAGATTTTGCGTACTTCCAACAAGGAAGTTGATTTGTCTCCAATGTATGTGGTTTATAAAAGTTATCTCGACAAAGCGGATAAATATGTTCGCATGCACTCGGAGACAAATTTTGGACCGGGCGGCTCGTTCTATGATGTGTTGTATTGCTGGAAAAATTACGGCATCGTTCCAACTACCGAAATGACGGGATTAAACTATGGTACCCCGCGCCACAATCACAAGGAACTTGACAATATTCTGCAATCGTACATAGATAATATTGCCAAAGCAAAAGGTACAATTTCGACCGTATGGAAAAAGCCTTTTGAGGCAATTTTGCAGGCATATCTGGGCGTACCTCCAACAGATTTTATCGTTGATGGGAAAAAATTTACTCCCACAGAGTATGCAAAAAGTTTTGGACTGAATACTGACGATTATGTGTCGTTGACATCGTTTACACATCATCCGTTTTATCAAAAATTTACATTGGAAATTCCTGATAACTGGCGCTGGTCGGAAAGTTACAATTTGCCAATTGACGAATTGATGCAGGTTTTTGATTATGCAATAAACAATGGTTATACGGTTGCATGGGGCTCAGACGTTAGTGAACGTGGCTTTACGCGCACAGGAACTGCCGTCTTGCCCGAAACAGACATCACAAATCTTTCCGGCAGCGACCAGGCAAAATGGACAGGCGTTTCTCAAACAGAAATCGAAAATCAAATTTATAAAGTAAATGGACCAAGACCCGAAAGGAATGTTACCCAAGAGATGCGGCAGAAAGAGTTTGATAATTTTCAAACCACAGACGACCACGGAATGTTAATTTTTGGAATTGCAAAAGACCAAAACGGCACAAAATATTATATGGTGAAAAATTCTTGGGGAATTACAGGCAAATATAAAGGTATTTGGTATGTTAGTGAAGCGTTTGTAAAACTCAAAACGATGAATATTGTTGTTAATAAAAATTCTATTCCAAAAGAATTGAAGCAAAAATTGGGAATTTAAAAATAAACACGAAATTCCCTGCAAATGAAAAATATCTCGTGTAAGTAACAGAAAAGAATTAAAATTATAATTTCTGGATTGCTTCCTGCTTCGTTCCTCGCAGTTCGCAATGACGTGCCTCTCTTGTTTAGTGCGTCTTGACCTTGCTACCCCTCGTTTGCAACGAGGGGGCAAATGGTAGAGCGTTTTTAACGTAGAATATTTTATGTTAAAAACATAAAACCAAATTCCACTCGTTTAAAAACGAATGGAAACAAAGATAATTTTTTTTGACTCTTAATGCAAAAAAGAGCAGCGCCGCATATCTGCGACCCTGCTTTTTTCTATATTCTAATCATACATAAAATCGGCAGGCACCACGTAGTTTACACTTTTAGCCCCCACAATGCTAAACCACGTTGTGCCGCCATCAGTACTCATCTCCCACTGCCAAGCGGTTGCAGTACCCGAAATAAGATAGGCAGTGAGCGTCTGATGTTGAAAATCATACATTGCATCAGCAAATGCAATTATGCGGTTATCAGAAAGAGGGTCGGAAGAAGGCGAAGGAACAATATTTGGTCCACAGGCAGTAATCCACGCCGTTCCGTTCCACGTTTCTACGCAGTACGTAGTAGTGTTAAAAATCTGCAAGCCTTGCGATTCGGTACTTGCTTTGAACGTAGCGTCTGCCATTGCGTCTCGCTGTTCGGTAGTCATTTGCGGAAGCCGCAAACCGTTGTGCTGGTTGCTTACCAGTTCCAACACCGAAAAGATCTCAGGGGTTTTATCACTCCCCATAGTTACCTGTGCGTTCACAAACGCACCATTACTCAATAGCAACGCAGCGGCTGCTACTTTAAGAAAGTTACTTCTCATTACTAGTTTTTTTTGATTTATTAATATTATTAAAAAAATTATTTTCCTCAAATTTTTACATAAAAATAGCGTGAAATTTCCTGTCTTCTTGCAGGATTCCACGCCTATAAATCTGCAGGTCATTCCACGCCGCAAACACGGCGTTTCACTACCTTATTCTCGATTTATTAACTCTTTTGAGCCTGCTGTGGAATATGCAAGAAAGAATAATTAGCAAAATGCTATTTTTATATGTCCTATAATGTGCTTATGTCATTTGAAAAATTAATGTTCAAAATTATGGCGCAAAGATAGTGAATATTTTTTAATACGATGCAAATATGTCCGTACTTTCAACTAATAAATGACATTTTTATAATTATATTTTGTACAATTAAAATATTTATCATACTTTTGCAACTGATTTTCGGTTACTATTTTAATAATAAAAATGTCCAAAAACGATAAATTAATCATACGACTTCTTTCACAGCCAAAAGATTTTACATACAGCGAGTTAAGAACATTGCTTTCATCTTTTGGGTACAAAGAAATACAGGGTGCCGGGTCGCGAGTTTGTTTTGCAAAAAATAGTCATAAAATAAAACTCCACAAGCCGCATCCCGATAGTATTATGAAGGGTTATCAGATTGACTTACTTATAGAAGAATTAACAAATAAAGGTTTGATATAATGAACAATATATTGACATATAAAGGGTTTATAGGCTCTGTCCAATATTCTGCCGATGACAGTGTGTTTTTCGGAAAAATAGAAGGTATTAACGATTTAATTACATTTGAGGGTGAAACAGTACAGGAACTTAAAGACAATTTTCGCTATATGGTTGATGAGCATATAAGGGACTGTGAGGTGGAAAATATTTCAGTTGAGAAAAGTTACAAAGGAAGTTTTAGCATAAGGCTGACCCCCGATTTGCATCGTAAAGCGGCTATTACGGCAAAGAGTCGTGGTTATACTCTTAATGCTTTTGTAAAAAAGGCTATTGAACGAAATTTGGAACATGTTTGATGTTTCATAAAAAAGAATCGCCTAATGTAGTCCTTTCGTAATTCCCTTGCTACCCCTCGTTTGCAACGAGGGGGCAAATGGTAGAGCGTTTTTAACGTAGAATATTTTATGTTAAAAACATAAACCCAAATTCCACTCGTTTAAAAACGAATGGAAACAAGTTGAGAATTTACGGATAAAAAAAAGCGGGGTCGCATATTTGCGACCCTGCTTTTTTTTCTATACTCTAATATCTAAATACTTCAACTATGGCGCCACGCACCGGACACTAAATCCGAGTGCCCGATTGTTGCTGTTGTAGCCTGGGTACACGAAACTACTGTAGAAGCGCAAGTAGCAGGCGTGCGTATTAGTAAAAGCAACAGTAATAACCGAACTACTCCAATAGTACCCGTACGTACCCACGGAGTTCAACGATGCATTGGTGTAATTACGATACCCAGCAGCAGGCAGAAATACTTTTTCTCCGTCCGCATTTGTTATTATAGCGCCGCCAATAGCATTAGTGGTAGTAGTGCGCCAAGCCCAGTTGTTGACAGTACCGTCGTAATTTGTTCCGTCAGTTACACTAAACACATCTGTACCGGTACCCGTACAAATATCCCAAAAATTCCATGAGGAAGGTACGCTCCAATTATCGGGGCAGGGATTGTTTACCTGATAAGTCCATGATGATGTTGATGGTGGGGGTGATGACAAAGGGATGTCGGAACCTGGGGCAGGGCGTGTAGCGGTGACGCCATTACCCCAAAGATTGTTGTTCCCATTATCCCAATAGCCGGAAGATACTGTTATAAAATTACCCAAAAAAGTTGTTGAAGTTGGCTTAATTTGACCGTTAGCGTCCAGGTCTGCAGCAGGAGCGGGTCCTGGAATAGCAATAGAAGTAGCGCCATTACCTGTTGGTTCAATGGTATTAATGTAATTTGCGTCTTTATTCCAAACAATATGTTCGTGTCCGTCTTTCACGCGTCCCCACTGGTAAAAATCGCCCAAATCGCCGGCATCGTTATTTTCGCTGGCGCCAAGACTTGTAAGCGCTATTTTCATAGTTCCTGATGGGAAATTCGTGTTAGTAGTTTGAATCGTCAGGTAACGAACAGTATCGCCATTAATTACATCATAAGCGTATCCGGAAGAGCTAGTATTGATAAACAGGATATTAAGTGTGTTGGTTGTCGTACTGCCTTTGGGATTGGAAAGAATACAGCGGAAGTACAAACCTGTAGTTCCTGCATTGGCATAACTGTCGGCAAAATGAGCGGGAACAGTATAAAAATTGGAATTGGGAACGTCCGTTATATCGTTGAAAACGCTGTTGTTTTCACTAAACTGCCACCGGTAAGTGGTGGGCATACCGCTGCTGTTATAAGCCAGAAGCGTTTGATGCTGGAAATCGTACATCACATTTGTGAAAGTGGTTAGATTGCCGCCGGTAGGAGGTGTAGAGCAACTGCCAAGCGTTACAGTAACAGGATAGCGGGTTGGATTTATACAACTGCCGACAAATTCTTCAGCATAATACGTCTTTCCCGAAACCAGAGGGTCGACATTGTCACGCGCCGCGCCGCCGCTTGGATCGTTGTACCAGCGTTCGTTGCCGCCGACCGAAGCCGTCAGGTCGGAAAATGTTGCACCTGTGCAAAGGGTATAGGAACTTTGCAAAACAGGGAAAACAACCTTACTGCAATCCATACATTGACTAATCCACGTATTTCCGTTCCACGTCTCTACACAATACGTGGTTGTGTTAAAAATTGTCAAGCCCTGTGCATTCGGGTTTGTTTTAAAATCAGCGGTGTTAGTCATTGCATCTCGCTGTGCTGTTGTCATTTGCGGCAATCGCAAACCGTTACTGTGGTTGCTCACCAATTCGAGCAACGAATACGTTTCGGGGACTTTGTCGCTCCCCACCGTTACCTGTGCGCTGAGAAACGCACCATTACTCAATAGCAACACAACGGCTGCTATTGCAGAAAAAAGTTTATTCTTTTTCATTTCCTTTTTTATTAAATTAATTTATTTATTTTTTAATATTTATAATTTTTGTTTAAAATAAAATTTCTATTTAAGTCCCATTTGGGACGAAATGTTGGTAGAAATATTGTGTCAACCCCTATTTTGTGCCGTCAGGTACAAAATGTA
>Ga0123357_10000641_pt1 | contig 34765 bp, 29 predicted proteins | sample TergutEmb28metaG_FD_89873 | JGI IMG/M metagenome (GOLD analysis project Ga0123357, IMG submission 89873) | Embiratermes neotenicus P4 segment gut microbial communities from Petit-Saut dam, French Guiana - Emb289 P4 | ecosystem: Host-associated > Arthropoda: Insects > Digestive system > Gut ... | reverse complement strand
GAGTCACCCCAACCTGAAGGTTGGGGATTCCTCGACACAGTGTGGGGCGCCTTTGGCGCCTGTCACGCTATGTCTCGCTGACCCCGCCATGAATGGCGGGGATTGCGCTCGACAGGTGTTCAATCCTGTGCTGCAGGGGCGGCCTGTGGTCGCCCGAAATCACCCGTTTGCACCCATCGGCAGCACGTAGGATGGGTAGAGCGAAGCGAAACCCATCGTTTCTCAATCTGGAATTCCGATGGGTTTCGCTGGCGCTCTCTCAAGAAACCCCCTCTCCTGCACACTGGATCCTGCGAATCGCGCAGGATCCAGAGGAAGATGCCAATCCCTGCTCCCGGGTTTCTTCGGCGCGATTTGCGGCAACGGGCCGATGAAGCGCTACCCATCCTGCTTGCTGATTTTCTAAATTACTATAATAATTCCTTAATAAGAATCTCTACTGTAGCGAAACATTCTTTAAGTAAATTTAGAAAATCATCGCAAAAAAACTTCTTCCCCGGCATTAGCCGGTGAACGGGGAAACGCGACGGTAAAGAACGAAAGCGAAGGAAAGAGCTTCCGAAGTTTTGTGGGAAGCGCGGGAGCTTTCGCGCCATTCCTGCGGGGAGAATTCGGGGAAGAAAGTGTCGCCCGCGTATTCGGCGTCGATTTCGGTCAGGTACATCCGTTCGGCCAGCGGCAGGGCTTCGCGGTACAGCGCGCCGCCGCCGATGACGAAAATTTCGGGTTCTGCCGGTTCTGCCATTTCCCGCGCCGTGGCGGATTCCCGGAGGCTCTGCGCCGCGAGCGCGAGCGCCGCAGCGAGCGAGGTGACGACAGACGCGCCCGGAGCCGGATAGGAGGCGTTGCGGCTGACGACGATGTTTTTGCGTCCGGGCAGCGCTCGGCCAAGCGATTCCCAGGTCTTGCGCCCCATGATGACCGGGCGGCCGAGGGTGGTGGCCTTGAAGTGGCGCAAGTCTTCGGGCAGGTGCCAGGGCATTTTGTTTTGATCGCCGATGACGCGGTTTTTCGCCAGCGCGGCGATCAGCGCGACGACCGGGCGGGAGGAGGCGGGAGCGGAAGCGTTCATTGGAGGGAGAAGATCAGCGTTCGTGAATCCGGGCGCGCAGCCAGGCGATCAGGCCGGCGGTGGAAGTGTCGCTGCCGGTGGGCATTTCCGTTCCGGCAATCGCGGGCAGCAGCCGCCGCGCGAGTTTTTTGCCCAGTTCGACGCCCCATTGGTCGAAGGGGTTGATTCCCCAGATCGCGCCCTGGGTGAATACCTTGTGCTCGTAGGCTGCGATCAGCAGGCCGAGCTGGAAGGGGCCAAGGCGCGGCAGCAGGAAAACCGAGGAAGGCTGGTTGCCGGGGCAGCGTTTGCGCGGGTCCTCTTCCTCGCCGAGCACAGCGCTGCCGAAGGCGAGCGCCTCGGCCTGGGCGAGACAGTTGGCGAGCAGTTGCTCGTGGTGGCCGGGAAGCGCGGCCTCGCTTTCGGCGCAAGCGATGAAATCGCAGGGAATCAGGCGGCCTCCCTGATGCAGAAGCTGGAAGTAGGCATGTTGCGTGTCGCTGCCGATGCCGCCCCAGAGCACCGGCGCGGTGTCGGCGCCGACGGGATCGGCGTCGTCGCCCAGCGTCTTGCCGTTCGATTCCATTTCCAGTTGTTGCAGGTAGCCCGGCAGCCAGCAGAGCGGCTGGCAATAGGGATTGAGCAGGTGGGTGGAAGCGCCGAGAAAATTGGTGTTCCAGATGCCGATGAGCGCCATCAGCACCGGCAGGTTCGCGGAAAAGGGCGCGGCGCGGAAATGCCGGTCCATTGCCGCGCCACCGGCCAGGAAATTCTCGAAATGCTCCATGCCGATGGAAATGGCAATGGGAAGCCCCACCGCCGACCAGAGCGAGAAACGTCCGCCGACCCATTCCCAAAAGGGGTAGACGCGATCCGGGCGGATGCCGAAGGCTTGCGCGGCTTCGGCGTTTCCGGTCACGGCGACGAATTGCTCCATTGCAGCCTCCGCGCCGAGGGCGGACAGAAGCCAGTCGCGCGCGCTGCGGGCGTTGGTCAGCGTTTCCTGCGTAGTGAAGGTTTTGCTGGTGACGATGAAGAGGGTGCTGCGCGGATCGAGCTTGTCCAGCACCGGCCACAGGTCGGCGTCGTCGAAGTTGGAGACGTGAAAGACGCGCAGCCCCGGATGCGCGAGATGTTCCAGCGCCTGCGTCGCCATTTTGGGTCCGAGGCCGGAGCCGCCGACGCCGAGGTTGACGACGGCGCGGATTGGTTCGCCGCTCGCCCCGCGCAACGCGCCGTCCCGGATGGCGCGTACCAGTTCGCCCATGCGCTCGCGCAGGGCGCGCACTTGCGGCATCACATCCTCGAAACCGGAATCACTGGAAGGAAAGGGCGAATCATCGAGATGGCGCAACGCCATATGCAGCGCGGCGCGGTGTTCGCTGCGGTTGACCGGAGCGCCGGAGAACAGCGCGTCGATCTGCGTTCCGAGCCTTGCCGCATCGGCCAGCGCGACCAGCAGATCGAGCGTCTTCGGGGCGATGCGCTGCTTCGAGTAATCGAAGAGCATTCCCTCGACATCGAGCGAGAAACGCGAAAAGCGTCCGGGATCGCTCGCGAAGAGTTCGCGCAGATGGCGCGGCTTCATTTCCCCGGCATGTTCGGCCAGGGCTTTCCAGGCGGGGGTTTCGGTGATGTTCATCGTTGGGGTGTCAATGCGCCTACACCGCGACCCGCGCCGCGATGTGCGGATGCGGATCGTAGCCGCTGAGGCTGAAATCCTCGAAGCAGAACGCGAAGGGATCGCGCCGCGCGGGGTTGAGCTGCATGGACGGCAAGGGCTTCGGCGCGCGGGAAAGCTGCAATCGCGCCTGGTCGAGATGATTGCTGTAGAGATGCGCGTCGCCCAGCGTGTGGATGAATTCTCCCGGCTTGAGATCGCAGACCTGCGCCAGCATCAGCGTGAGCAGCGCGTAGGAAGCGATGTTGAACGGAACGCCAAGAAAGATGTCGGCGCTGCGCTGGTACAACTGGCAGGAAAGCCTGCCCTCGGCCACGTAGAACTGGAAGAGGGCATGGCAGGGCGGCAAGGCCATGCTTTCGACCTCGGCGGGATTCCATGCGGTGACGAGATGCCGGCGCGAATCGGGGTTTTCGCGCAGCCCCTGGACGAGCCGCGCGATCTGGTCGACCTCGCCGCCGCCCGGACGCTGCCAGTGCCTCCACTGATGACCGTAGACCGGCCCCAGTTCGCCGTTCTCGTCGGCCCATTCGTCCCAGATACTGACGCCGTGCTCTTTCAGGTAACGGATGTTGGTCTCGCCCCTGAGAAACCAGAGCAGTTCGTGGATGATCGATTTCAGATGCAGCTTCTTCGTCGTCAGCATCGGGAAGCCGGCGGCGAGGTCAAAGCGCATCTGCCAGCCGAACACGGAACGGGTGCCGGTTCCGGTGCGATCGGTTTTTTCGTGGCCGTGTTCGAGCACGTGCCGCATCAGGTCGAGGTATTGCCGCATGAGGATTTGGAGTTTGTGTGTATATTGGCGAAATCCGGACATTCTAATGGAACCCGTATGCTTGCCCAACTTGCCCCCATCTCCTTCGTCCGCAATATCGGACAAGGGCATTCTCATGTTTTCGTCATCATGCCTCGCGCCGAATCGCTGCCCGAGGATCTGCCCGGAAAGGAAGTGCTGGAACAAACGCTGGCGCGGCAGGGCAAAAAGGCCGGCGTGCTGGCGAAGACGCCGCTTTGCGCGACAGCCGGCAGCGCGCTGGTCGCATGGGCAATGGACGACTCGCACGCGCCGCGTTTCGCCCGCGCAGCGCACCTGCGCAAGGCGATGCAGCCCTTGCTCGACGAGAAACCGGAACGCCTTTGCATCGCCGTGCTGGGGAGCGCGGAAGAACGCGCGGCGGCAGCGACTCTTGCCGCCGAAATCGCGTGGATCAACAGCGCCCCGCTGCTGCAAATGAAGAGCAAGCCGGAGGACGAAACGAAACGGCGCGGCAGGACGAAAGACCAGCCGCCGGAAACGCTGCACGAATTAGCCCTGTGCGGCTGGCGCGGCGATCTGGCCGCGCACGCGGCGCTGGCGCAGGGCAACACCCTGGCGCGCGCGCTGACGCAGTTGCCGCAGAATATCCTGACGCCGGAAGACTACCGCAAGCGGATCAAAAGACTGGCCTTGCAGGAAGGCTGGACGCATGAAGAATACAATTTTGTGCGCCTCGAAAAAATGGGCGCCGGCGCGTTTTGCGCCGTGGCGCGCGGAAGCCAGAACGGAGAAGCGGCGATCGTGCATCTCTCCTGCAAGCCTTCCCGGAACCGGACGAGGCATGTGCCTGAGCGCATCGCGCTCGTCGGCAAGGGCATCTGCTTCGATACCGGCGGGCACAACCTGAAACCGCCGCGCGCAATGCTCGGAATGCACGAGGACATGGCCGGATCGGCGGTGGCGCTGGGCCTGCTGCTGACGGCAAGCCGCCTGCAACTGCCGCTGGAAATCGAAGTCTGGCTCGCACTCGCCCGCAACCATCTGGGGCCGCAATCCTACGCCCAGGGCGACATCGTCACCGCGCTCGACGGCACGACGATCGAAGTCGTCCATACCGACGCTGAAGGAAGAATGGCACTGGCCGACGCGCTGTGCCTGGCGGCGCGGAAAAAACCGGATCTGATGATCGACTTCGCGACCCTGACCGGCAGCATGATCACGGCGCTGGGCACGCGCTACTCCGGCGTCTTCGCCAGCGACGCGGCGCTTGGAGCGGCAGCGGTGGCGGCAGGGCAGGCCAGCGGGGAACGGGTGCAACTCTTCCCCTTCGACGAAGACTACGAAGAGGCGCTGGAAAGCAAGGTGGCCGACATCCGGCAATGCGCGATGGAAGGCGAGGCCGACCACATCCTCGCAGCGCGTTTCCTGCGCCGCTTCGCCGGAGAAGGCGCCTGGCTGCATTTGGACCTCTCCGCCGCCAACTGCAAGGGCGGACTCGGCGCGGTCGCCTCCGACATCACCGGCTTCGGCGTCGCATGGGGCCTGGCGCTTTTGCAGGGGAGGGTGAATTCATAGGTTGGGGTGAGCCTGCGAACCCCAACATTCAGGAGCAAGAAACACAAATGGAATACAGGCGAACCCGCCAGCCGGGCGGCACATACTTCTTCACAATCAATCTGTCCGAACGCTCCCGCACACTGCTCGTGGATCACATCGCCCTCCTGCGCAACGCCGTGCGCAAGGTAAAGCAGGCGCATCCGTTCGATATTCTGGCCTGGGTTGTGCTGCCGGATCACCTTCACGCCATTTGGGCGCTACCTGAAAACGATCCTGATTGCGCGACACGCTGGATGTTGATCAAGGCCGGATTTTCGCGCGGTATTCCTCAAGGGGAATGGATACGAGCATCAAGACGGCATAAAGGCGAGCGTGGGATATGGCAGAGGCGATTTTGGGAACATTTGATTCTTGACGAGGACGACTTGCAGCGTCACATGGATTACGTCCATATCAACCCGGTCAAACATGGGTATGTCGAACGCGCTTCAGAGTGGCCGTACAGTTCGATCCATCGCTACATCCGCCAGGGCTGGATGTCGCGGGATTGGGCAGCAGGCGCGAGCGATGGCTTTTCCGTTGGGGAACGGTGGTAGTGTTGGGGTTCGCAAGCTCACCCCAACCTATGCGCTGCTGGGCGCGGTCGCCTCCGACATCACCGGCTTCGGCGTCGCATGGGGCCTGGCGCTTTTGCAGGGGAGGGTGAATTCATAGGTTGGGGTGAGCCTGCGAACCCCAACCTAAGGGTGCGAGGAATGGCAACATGCAGGATGGGTAGAGCGCAGCGAACCCCATCTTTCAGTACAAGCCGGATTTGCGACGGGTCTTCGTCTTTTCGATACTTCCGGCACGGAGATGTTTTTTGCGCGCCTTGTCGCTCAAACACATACTCAGGTAATAACACTCGGGACACCATGAACCGTGCAGCACAACCGCCGGACTCGTCTCCCAGACATGGCCAAAATTGCACTGCCAGGTCAGTTTGTAGGCGACTCCACGGTATTCCTTTGACAGACAGCGGCCTCCGCGCTCATGCGCCAGCTTTTGCATATCCTCGATCGTGCGGTTGATATGGCTGCGGCGCGCGCAGACGGGGCACCACCTCCCCGACTTGATATTGCCCGGGTCGGCGGTCCATGTATGGCCGTGGGCGCATTGCCAGTTCAGCTTCGTGAGGGTGTTGGTGTATTCGTTCGAGAGGCAGAGTCCTCCGCGCGATTGCGCGATTTCGTGCATGACTTCGATCGTGAGGGAGCGTTCGAGGCGCGCGCATTCAGGACACCAGTAACCGTTGCGAATCCTGTTCCCGGGAGCCTCCCAGACGTGACCCTTCCCGCATTGCCAGAGCATTTTATGGACTGTGCCGAAGAATTCTGTCGACAAGCACTTTCCGCCCCGTTTTTCTGCCAGCGCCTGCATATCCGAAAGAGATTTTCTTCTATTCTCATTGCCGCAGGTCGGGCACCACGAGCGCCTCAGAATCGCCTCGGCCCGTGCCTGCCAGATGTGGCCCCTCGCGCAGCGGAATGTCAGACTGTCGTTGCGGCCAATGCATTCGGAAGACAGACACTCTCCGCCCTTCGCTTTCGCCGCCGCGCGCAGTTTCTCTATCCGCTCCTCCAGGATGCGCGCGATTCTGCATGTTGGACACCAGGAACCACGCAGAATCCATTCCGGCCTCGCTTCCCAGGCATGCCCTTCACTGCATCGCCAATCCAGTTTTCCTTCAACGCCGGCATATTTTTCGCTCAGGCACTCCCCGCCGTAGATGCGCGCCAATTCCCGCATTTTCTCGATGCCGAGCGGGTGTGTGCCTCTCGTCGAGAGAGAAATCCGCTTTTGGCGGCGTGAAGGCGGCTTCGGGCTGGAAGGCTCGTTTGAAGGGGGTTTGCGATGGGTGTTCATTGGTGTCTGCGGTGAGATGTATAAAAACGGTTCAGGAATACGGAAATGCTGAAAAACCGGGTTTGAGTTAAAAAGATTTTTTGAGGGCGTGTGGATTGTGTTGGGCGCAACGAAACCCAACATTTACAGTATCAAAATTGCGATGGGTTTCGCTTGCGCGCATCCCAACCGATGAATTTTCCCGTGAATTCTCCCTCTATTTTCTAAATTAGACTAAAAAATTCATTCTTAAACATCACTACAGTAGCGAAACATTATTTAAGTAATTTAGAAAATCCGCATTCCTGGCAACCTGCCCGATCTCTTACTCTTTCCTCTGCATTTCGAGAGCGCATTCGATGACCAGGCGATCTTCCTTATCCTTCTCACGCATCGTTTGTTTTGTAAGCAGCAAACCCTCAAGGTTGATTGTCCGTACAGGGACGCCTTCGAGATGGATGAGCATGGCGTACTGATCAAGAGCATCGTAAGTATGTCCATTTGCATTGAGGATCAGGTCTACGACGAACGCATCGGCAACACGGATATTCTCCCCTTCAGCGAACCATTCAGGCTGGATCTCCCTGGCAACCTGATCGGGCAGAACCATCAACGCCTCCTTGACGCGCATCCCGGATTCAAGCGTAGCCGGAACCAGCAGATCAATATCCGTCGTTGCGCGATGATAGCCATGCGCTGCCAACGCATACCCTCCTATCAGCAGATATTTGACGCCGTGTGCATCCAGGCTTTCCAGCAAACATTTCAAATCGTCGAGCGTGGCCGGACGGCTGTACTTATCCACTTTTGCGCTCCAGAGCCAATCCTGCGATTGCGCGGACAAGGTTGTCCTGCTCGTGTTGGTTTGCCTGCTCATGGGAGCGGAACCGATACACCCCCTTGGGCATAAGCCCAACGCGGGAAAGGCGAGCGATCGTTTCGTTGAAGCGGGCGCCTTCCGCAAGAAGATCGCCGCTCGCGTTTATCGAGATCGGTCGTTCAGTGCGATGGCCGACTGTTTTCATCGTTTCACCAATAAGTCAATATCATTGAGGTACAGGGCCATCGGTTGGGGTGAGCGCAAGCGATGAATTTTTCCATGAATTCGCCTCTATTTTCTAAATTAGACTAAAGAATTCATTCTTGAAAGCCACTACAGTAGCGAAACATTATTTAAGTAATTTAGAAAATCTGCATCCCTCCCGCCCCCTCCGGACTCAGCCCTCAGCCTTCAGGAAATGCTCCCGGTAATAGCGCAGTTCGAGGATGGATTCGCGGGTGTCGACGAGGGCGGTGTGGTCGGCCTTTTTTTCAAAACCCTTGGCGATTTCGGGGCGCCAGCGGCGGCAGAGTTCCTTCAGGGTCGAGACGTCAAGATTGCGGTAATGGAACCACGCTTCCAGCGACGGCATGTGGCGGGCCATGAAGCGGCGGTCCTGGCAGATGGAGTTTCCGCACATCGGGCTGGCGCGTTCCGGCGTCCATTCCTTGATGAAGGCGAGCGCTTCGGCGGCGACCTGGGCTTCGTCCCGGGTGGAGGCGCGCACACGGTCGATCAGCCCGGAACGCTTGTGGGTCGACTGGTTCCAGGCGTCCATGCCGTCGAGGACGGCGTCGGACTGGTGCACGACCCAGACCGGCGCTTCGGCGATGATTTCCAGCGCGTTGTCGGTGACGACCAGCGCCAGTTCGAGAATTCTGTCCTGGTCCGGATTCAGGCCCGACATTTCCATGTCCAGCCAGATCAGGTGGTTTACATCCTGTGTCATATAATCGTGAACCTTTGGCCGATGGCCGAGTTGTGGATTTTTTATTCTGTCACAAAAGCATGAGCCTCGCCGATTTCGCTTCCTCTTCCGCCGCCACAGTTTTTTACGTGGTGTTTTTGTTCGCCGTGGCCGTTTATGCCGCGTTGCATCTCTGGCTGGCGCGTCGGCAGACCGCGCATGTGCTGGCGCATCGCGGCGCAGTGCCGGAACAATTTTCCGGGCGCATTTCGCTTGAAGCACACCAGAAGGCGGCGGACTACACGGTTGCGAAAACGCGCCTGGGCGACTGGGAGTTGGCGGTACATCTGGCGCTGTTGTTCGCATTGACCTACGGCGGGGGGCTGGCGGCGCTTTCCGGCTTCTGGCAGGCGATGGAGTTGCCAGGCGTGTGGACCGGCGTCGCGCTGGTTTCGAGCGTGATGCTGATTTCCTCGCTCGTGGATCTGCCGCTTTCCTGGATTCGCCAATTCGTGGTCGAGGAACGTTTCGGCTTCAACCGGATGACGCAGATGCTCTTCTTCGCCGATCTCGCCAAGGGCGCGTTGTTGAGCGCCGTGATCGGCGTTCCCGTCCTGTTCGTCGTGCTCCGGCTGGTCGGGAGCATGGGGGATCGGTGGTGGCTCTGGGCGTGGGAATTCTGGGTCGCGCTCAACCTGCTGATCTTCTTCGTTTATCCGACCTGGATCGCGCCGATCTTCAACAAATTCACCCCGCTCGAAGAAGGCGAAATACGCAGCCGCGTCGAGGCGCTGCTGGAGCGTTGCGGCTTCCGTTCCGGCGGGCTGTTCGTGATGGACGGTTCCAAACGCTCGGCGCACGGCAACGCCTATTTCACCGGGTTGGGCCGCAACAAGCGGATCGTCTTTTTCGATACGCTGTTCTCGCGCCTGAAACCGAAGGAAATCGAGGCGGTGATGGCGCATGAACTGGGCCATTTCAGATACCACCACGTGCTCCGGCGGATGGCGCTGATGTTCGCGCTGGCGCTGGTTTTTTTCGCGCTGCTCGATACCTTGCTGCACGCGCCCTGGTTCTTCGCGGGATTGGGCGTGTCGCCGGAAAGGGCCGGGGAACCCGCGCTGGCGTTCATTCTTTTCTTCCTCGCGCTGCCGGTGCTGCTCTTTCCCGCGATGCCGCTCTTCAACCAGCTTTCGCGCCGCGACGAATTCGAGGCCGACCGCTACGCCGCGCAGCAGGTGAGCGCGGAAGATCTGGCGCAGGCGCTGGTCGCGCTCTACGAGGACAACGCGGCGACTTTGACGCCCGATCCGGGCTATTCGCGCTTTTACGATTCGCACCCCCCGGCGGCGATCCGTATCGCGCATCTGATGGCGGCGCGCGCTTGAAACGCCGCGCCTTGCCCGACGCGAGCGGCGGCGCAGTCATCGCCGCCTTTGGACGGCAATACCTGGTCGAACTTGCGCCGGGAAAAACCCTGCTTTGCTTCCCTCGCGGCAAAAAAAGCGATTTCGCCTGCGGCGACGAAGTGTCGGTGCGGGAAGACGGCCAGGGCGGCGGCGTGATCGAAAGCGCCGCGCCGCGCCGCAGCCTGCTTTATCGCAGCAACGAATTCCGTCAAAAACTCATCGCCGCCAACGTCACCCGGATTGCCATCGTCGTCGCCGTCGAGCCTTCCTTTTCCGAGGAATTGCTGAACCGCTGCCTCGTCGCCGCCGCCGAACAGGGCATTGCGGCGCTGATCGTGCTCAACAAATGCGACTTGCAGGATCGCCTGCAAGCCGCGCGCTCCGTCCTCGCGCCCTATGCCGGATTGGGCTATCCCGTCGTCGAAACTTCCGCGCTCGAAGCCGCCTCGCTCTGTGCCCTGCGCGAACGGCTTTCCGGAAATGTGAGCGTGCTGGTCGGACAATCCGGCATGGGCAAATCGACCCTGATCAACGCCCTGATCCCCGAAGCCGGCGCCGCCACCCGCGAAATCTCAACCGCGCTCGGCAGCGGAAAGCACACGACCACCCACGCCCGCCTCTACCGTCTCGACGCCGCTTCGGCGCTGATCGATTCGCCCGGACTACAGAGCTTCGGCCTCGCGCATCTCGACCTCGCCGCGCTGGAAGCCGCCTTCCCCGAATTCCGCCCGTACCTGGGCCAATGCCGTTTCCGCGATTGCCGCCACGACCGCGAACCCGACTGCGCGCTGGCCGCCGCGCTGGACGAAGGAAAAATCAATCCGCGCCGCTTCGCCGTATATCGGCAATTGCGGGCGGAATTGCCGAAAAAATAATATGCAAGATGGGTTTCGCTTCGCTCTACCCATCCTGCATACCTTGAAAATCAACCCTTCATTGCCGGGTGAATAATTGCCGGTTCAATATTTGCCGGCGGAACAATATTGTAGACTTTGCCCTTTTCCACTCCTTGAAGCTCTTCGCCGCGAAACTTTCGCCCGAACATCCATTTCATGGGAATCAATTTTCTGTATCTGATCGCCGCACTGCTCCTGGTGCTCTTGAACGCCTTTTTCGTCGCGGCGGAATTCGGGCTGGTCAAATTGCGCCCGACGCGGGTGCTCGCGATTTCAAAAACCTGGGGCTGGCGCGGCCGCATTCTGGCGCGCGTGCATGGCGATCTCGATTCCTACCTCTCGGCCTGCCAGTTGGGGATCACCCTCGCCTCGCTCGGCCTGGGCTGGATCGGCGAACCGGCCTTTGCCGAGCTGCTGCGGCCTCTGCTGGCGCTGATCGGATTGGCGAGCGAGCGCCTGATCCACGGCATTTCCTTCTTCGTCGCCTTCTTCCTGATTTCGTATCTGCATATCGTCGTCGGAGAACAGGCGCCGAAGTCGATGTCGATCCGGATGCCGGAAGCGGTTTGCATCTGGACGGCAGTCCCGCTCTTCCTGTTCTACTGGGCGATGTACCCGGCGATCTGGGCGCTGAACCACAGCGCGATTCGCCTGCTGCGCTGGGTCGGTCTCAATGCCCCGGCGGGAAGCGAAAGCCATTACTCGAACGAGGAATTGAAATTGATCCTGCGTTCTCGCGCCGAGGAATTGAGCTCGCACGTCGAGGAGGGTGCGGAAAGGCACGATGAGGTCGACGAATGGCGCGTGCTGGCGCAGGCACTCGATTTCCAGGATCTCGAAGTCGCCGATCTGATGCGCCCCTTTTCGGAAGTGGTCGCGCTCCACGCTGGCGATCCCTTTGAAAAAAACATCGAGCGCGTCATGCAAAACCGCTACAGCCGCTATCCCTATCTCGACAGGGAGGGAAAAGTGGCTGGCGTGATTCACCTGAAATATCTTTTCTTCGCGCTCTACAGGATCAGGGCTTCGGCAACGCATTCGGAGGAGGCAAGATCGCCGGAAGACTGGCAAGCGGAACTGGAAAAACTCCTGCGCCCGGTCGAAACCGTCGCGCCGCGCCTGCCGGCAGTCGAACTCTTCCGGCGCTTCCGCGAAGGAGCGCCGCATTTCGCCATCGTCGCGCGCCGCGATGGACGTCCGCTTGGCTTCGTGACACTGGACAACCTGTTGAGCGCGCTGGTCGGCGAAATCCGCGACGAATTCCGCCAAAGCCAGAACGAATGGAAAAAGCTCGACGACGGCTCGCTGCTGGGCAAGGGCAGCCTGCCCATCTTCACGCTCGAACGCGCGCTGGGACTCGACATCGAGGAAGGCGAGGCCGATTCCGTCGGCGGACTGATCCAGGAAAAACTGGGCGATCTTCCGCAGCAGGGACAGCGTATCGAATTCGAGGGCTTCGCGATTGTCGTCAAGAAAATGCGCGGCCCGAAAATCGTGCTGGTGCGCGTCTATCCGCAGCGTTATTCACCCGGCAATTAAGGGTTGAAAATACGCAGGATGGGTAGCGCGTAGCGAAACCCATCATTTCTCAATCTGGAACCCCGATGGGTTTCGCTGCGCTCAACCCATCCTACATGCTGTCCGTAGCGTCAGGGCGGTGCGCTACAATTTCCCCTTTCGTCATCTCGCACAGATTGAGAGATTCCATGAAAGCACATGAAGAGGCTGCACACGGCAGCGAGGGCGCGTCCACGACCCATTTCGGTTTCGAGCAGGTTGCGGAAAGCGCGAAAGCGCAGCGCGTCGCCGATGTGTTCGACTCGGTGGCCGAGCGCTACGACCTGATGAACGATCTCATGTCCGCCGGCCTGCATCGCCTGTGGAAGCAGTTCACGATCGCCCAGAGCGGAGTGCGTCCGGGCTCGCGCGTCCTCGACGTTGCCGGCGGCACCGGCGACCTCTCGCGGGCCTTCGCCCGCCGTGTCGGTCCCGAGGGGCAGGTCTGGCTCACCGACATCAACAACGCGATGCTCACGCGGGGCCGCGACCGTCTGTGCGACAAGGGCATCCTGCTCCCGGTGGCGCAGTGCGACGCGGAAAAGCTGCCCTTTCCCTCCGGCTGGTTCGACTGCGTGACCGTCGCCTTCGGCCTGCGCAACATGACGCACAAGGACGCCGCGCTCGCCGAAATGCGCCGCGTGCTGCGCCCCGGCGGGCGGCTTCTGGTGCTTGAGTTCTCGCGCATCTGGAAACCGCTGGCGCCGGCCTACGATTTCTATTCGTTCAGGATCATCCCGCGCCTGGGAAAAATGCTCGTCCGCGACGAAGAGAGCTACCGCTATCTGGCCGAATCGATCCGCGTGCACCCGGATCAGGAAACGATGAAGACGATGATGGAAGAAGCCGGCCTGGAAAAGGTCGAGTACTTCAACCTGGCGCTCGGCGTCGTTGCCCTGCACCGGGGCTTCAAATTCTGAAACCGGAGCGGTTTATCCCCCTTATCGTTTGACCGGCAGCCCCGAACCCGCTATCATCCCCGCCTCTTGTCCGGCATTCGCAACACGCAAATACGGGCAGGAAACCGCCGTACAGGAGACGTGGCCGAGAGGTCGAAGGCACTCCCCTGCTAAGGGAGCATGCGGGCAAAACCTGCATCGTGGGTTCGAATCCCACCGTCTCCGCCAGACATTGCCGAGCAGCCATCCAAAAAACCCGCGTAAATTCACGCGGGTTTTTTTTCGCAAATTTTTCGCAAATAAAAAGGGCATCCGAAGATGCCCTTTCCTGAAATCTGGTTCGTTGGCGGAGTGGACGGGGCTCGAACCCGCGACCCCCGGCGTGACAGGCCGGTATTCTAACCAACTGAACTACCACTCCTCGAATAACCGAACCTATCCAATTTGGTGGGTGCTGACGGGTTCGAACCGCCGACATCCAGCTTGTAAGGCTAGCGCTCTACCAACTGAGCTAAGCACCCTGAACCGGATAATCAAAATCCTCCACACAAATAAATATTATTAATTTACAGCGTCCTTCAGTGCCTTGCCGGCGCGGAACTTCGGCACCTTGGCCGCCTTGATCTTGATCGTAGCCCCGGTCTGCGGGTTACGGCCAGTACGCGCAGCGCGCTTGCCAACGTAAAACGATCCGAATCCCACCAAGGTAACTTCCCCGCCTTTTTTCAGCGTGGTCTTGATGGCAGCAACTGCTGCATCAAGAGCGCGCCCGGCTGCTGCCTTGGAAATGTCGGCGGAAGTGGCAATTTGATCGATCAGTTCAGACTTATTCACAGGGAACCCCTTTCATTGTTGAAGTTGAAGATAGATACAGAAAAAGCTACTAGGGAAGGCTACTACAAGGCGTCTTATACAAGTCGAAAAGCCTTGTGTCAAGCGGGAATGGGCGCAAATTTCCTTTTTTGACGAGGCTTTCCGGGGTGTTGAAATGAAACCCAAAATGATTGTCCAGCGAATCAATGAGTAAGGACATTCTTTGCAGGAATATTCTCCATCTCGCCCTGCGGCGTAGTTGCAACAATCGGATCCTCCGCCACTGGATTCGGAATGCATTCCAGCGCCCGTTCCAACACCTGATCGATCCATTTCACCGGGATGATTTCGAGCTTGCCCTTGATGTTCTCCGGAATTTCCGCGAGATCCTTGACGTTTTCCTCGGGAATCAAGGCTGTCGACAATCCTCCGCGAACCGCCGCGAGCAGCTTTTCCTTGAGCCCGCCGATGGCCAGCACTTCGCCGCGCAAGGTGATTTCGCCGGTCATCGCCACGTCGCAACGCACCGGGATTCCCGTCAGCACGGACACCAGCGCCGTGCAAATGGCGATTCCCGCCGATGGCCCGTCCTTTGGAATCGCGCCTTCGGGCAGGTGAATGTGGATGTCGCTCTTCTGATAGAACTCTTCGTTGATTCCCAGGGAAGCCGCACGTTTGCGCACGACCGAGAGCGCCGCCTGGATCGACTCCTGCATCACTTCGCCCAGTTTCCCGGTGGTAATGGTCTTGCCCTTGCCGGGCAATACGATGGCTTCGATGGTCAGCAATTCGCCACCGACCTCGGTCCATGCAAGGCCGGTGACCTGGCCCACCTGGTTTTCCTTTTCGGCAATCCCGAAGGTATGGCGGCGCACGCCAAGATATTTGTCCAGGTTCTGCGCGTTGACGACGACCTTGCTTTTGCGCTTGCCCAGAACCAGCATCTTGACCACTTTCCTGCAAATCTTTGAAATCTCGCGCTCCAGCCCGCGCACACCCGCCTCGCGCGTGTAATAGCGCGTAATGTCCCGGATCGCGGTCTCGGTGACGCTCAATTCGGTTTTCTTGAGGCCATTGTTTTTCATCTGCTTGGGCAGCAGGTAGCGCATGGCGATGTTGAGTTTTTCGTCTTCGGTGTATCCGGAGAGACGAATCACTTCCATGCGGTCGAGCAATGGCCCCGGGATGTTCATCGTGTTGGCGGTCGCCACGAACATGACATCCGAAAGATCAAAATCGACTTCGATGTAATGATCCTGGAAGGTGTGGTTCTGCTCGGGATCGAGCACTTCGAGCAACGCGGAAGAGGGATCGCCGCGAAAATCCTGGCCAAGCTTGTCGACTTCGTCGAGCAGGAAGAGCGGATTGCGCACGCCGATCTTGGTCATGTTCTGCAGGATCTTGCCCGGCAGGGAACCAATGTAGGTGCGGCGGTGCCCGCGAATCTCGGCTTCGTCACGCACGCCGCCGAGCGCCATGCGCACGAACTTGCGGTTCGTGGCGCGAGCAATGGATTGCCCGAGTGAAGTCTTCCCCACCCCCGGAGGGCCTACCAGGCACAGGATCGGCCCCTTGAGTTTTTCGACGCGCTGCTGGACGGCCAGGTATTCGAGGATGCGCTCCTTGACCCGTTCCAGCCCGTAATGATCCTTGTCGAGAATCTTTCCGGCGGCGGAGAGATCCTTGCTGATCCGTGTTTTCTTGCGCCAGGGCAATGCCACCATCGTTTCGATGAAATTCCGCACGACGGTGGCTTCCGCCGACATCGGCGACATCAGGCGGAGTTTTTTCAGTTCTCCCTGCGCTTTCGTCAGCGCCTCCTTGCTCATCCCGGCGGCCTTGATCTTCTTGTCCAGTTCTTCGAGATCGACGCCGTCCTCGCCTTCGCCAAGCTCTTTCTGGATCGCCTTGACCTGTTCGTTCAGGTAATACTCGCGCTGGCTCTTTTCCATCTGGCGCTTGACCCGGCCACGGATGCGCTTTTCCACCTGGAGAATGTCGATTTCGGATTCGAGCTGGGAGAGCAGCCGTTCGATCCGCGAGCGAATGTCGAACATCTCCAGGATTTCCTGTTTCTGTTCGAGTTTCAGCGGCAAATGCGCGGCAATCGTGTCGGAGAGGCGGCCTGCGTCCTCGATGGACGATGTGGAAGTCAGGATTTCCGGCGGAATTTTCTTGTTCAGCTTCACGTACTGATCGAACTGCGCAATCATCGTCCGGCGCATGGCTTCGATTTCGTGTCCACGCATATTTTCGGAGGAGACGGGCTCCGCCGACGCGACAAACATTTCGGGCAACGCGCGAATCGCGTTCAAACGCACCCGCAAGGTGCCTTCGACCAGCACCTTTACCGTGCCATCCGGAAGCTTCAGCATTTGCAGGATGTTGGCAACGCAGCCGATACGGTAGAGATCCTCGATTCCCGGCTCATCCTTTGCCGCCGATTTCTGCGCCACGAGCAGGATGTTCTTGTTGTCCTCCATTGCCGTTTCCAGCGCGTGGATCGACTTTGGCCGCCCGACGAAGAGCGGAATGACCATGTGCGGAAATACCACCACATCGCGCAAGGGCAGGAGCGGCAATTCGGGAATCTGGGAGGAGGAAAGATCGTATGGGGACATTTTTATGCCTCAGAAATGAAGGTGCATATCGTTTCCAGATGGAGACGATATGGAGAAATTGAGTCACCCCAACCTGAAGGTTGGGGATTCCTCGACACAGTGTGGGGCGCCTTTGGCGCCTGCCACGCTATGTCTCGCTGACCCCGCCATGAATGGCGGGGATTGCGCTCGACAGGTGTTCAAGTTTGCGGAGATCCGGCGGCGCCCATCCATGTGGCTGCCATCAATGCCCGCCACCGGAAAGACGCCTTGGGCATCGTGCCTGCGTCAATGAGACCCGGAAACTTTCGATTGCCTGGGGGGATCGGCGTAAATCAGCAAGGGCTGCGCGTGACCCGTCACCATGTTCTCGTCGATGACGACCTTGGAGACATTGCTCATCCCTGGCAGTTCGTACATCGTTTCAAGCAGCAGCATTTCGATAATGGAACGCAGGCCGCGCGCGCCGGTCTTGCGTTCCAGCGCACGCCGGGCAATCGCCGCAAGCGCCGCCGGACGGATTTCCAGTTCGGCGCCTTCCATGGCGAAAAGCTTTTGATATTGCTTGACCAGCGCGTTTTTCGGTTCGAGCAGGATCTCGACCAGAGCCTCCTCGTTCAATTCCTCCAGCGTGGCGACCACCGGCAAGCGTCCGATCAATTCCGGAATCAGGCCGAACTTGATCAAATCTTCCGGTTCCACGGTCCGCAACACCGCGCCGACGGCTTTCCTGTCTTCCTTGCTTTTGACTTCCGCGCCGAAACCGATTCCGCCCTTTTCCGAGCGATCCCGGATCACCTTTTCCAGCCCGTCGAAAGCGCCGCCGCAGATGAAAAGGATATTGGTGGTATCGACCTGCACGCAATCCTGGTTCGGATGCTTGCGCCCGCCCTGCGGCGGAACGGCGGCGACCGTGCCTTCGATCAGCTTCAGCAGGGCTTGCTGGACGCCTTCCCCGGACACGTCGCGGGTAATCGAGGGGTTATCGGATTTTCGTGAAATCTTGTCGATCTCGTCGATATAGACGATTCCCTGCTGCGCCTTCTCGATATCGTAATCGCACTTCTGCAGCAGTTTCTGGATGATGTTCTCGACATCCTCGCCGACATAACCTGCCTCGGTCAGCGTCGTCGCGTCGGCCATCACGAAGGGAACATTGAGCAGCCGCGCCAGGGTTTGCGCGAGCAGGGTCTTGCCCGAGCCGGTCGGGCCGATCAGCAGGATATTGCTCTTGGAAAGCTCTACCTCGTCCTGTTGCGCATTGCCATCGCGATTCGCCGCGCAATGGCGCAGCCGTTTGTAATGGTTGTAGACGGCGACGGAAAGAATCCGTTTCGCGATTTCCTGTCCGATCACATAACTGTCGAGAATGGCGCAGATTTCCCGTGGCGTCGGCAAGCTGGCGCGGTTTTGCGCCTCTTCGCCGTCGGTGGCCTCATCGCGGATGATCTCGTTGCACAGCTCGATACATTCATCGCAGATAAAGACCGAGGGGCCCGCGATGAGTTTTTTCACTTCATGCTGGCTTTTGCTGCAAAACGAGCATTCCAGAAGTCTTTCACCACTCCCTTTCCTGTCGGGCATTTCGTCCTACCTTTCTTTCCGGCTGTATGCTTTTCAGGGGGTTACGCGATCATATCGCGCCGCGTCAACACCTTGTCGACCAACCCATATTCTGCCGCTTCCGCCGCAGAAAGGAAATTATCCCGATCGGTATCGCGGTCGATCTGTTCTACCGAACGTCCCGTATGTTCCGCCATCAGCGCGTTCAATTTGGCGCGCAGGGAGAGGATTTCCTTGGCGTGGATCTCGATATCGGATGCCTGTCCATGAAATCCGCCCATCGGCTGGTGGATCATCACGCGCGAATTGGGCAGCGCGAAGCGTTTTCCCTTCGCCCCTGCCGCCAGCAGGAAAGCCCCCATCGAAGCCGCCTGCCCCAGGCACAGGGTCGAGACATCGGGCTTGATGAACTGCATCGTGTCGTAGATCGACAACCCGGAAGTCACCGAACCTCCAGGGGAATTGATGTAGAACTGGATATCCTTGTCGGGGTTTTCGGCTTCGAGGAAGAGCAATTGCGCCACCACCAGGTTCGCCGTGTTGTCATCGACCGGCCCGACGAGAAAGACCACGCGCTCCTTCAAGAGGCGCGAATAAATATCGTAGGCCCGCTCGCCCCGCCCGCTCTGCTCGACCACCATCGGCACCAGCCCGAGCGCGCGCGTCTCCTGCGCCATGCCGTGCATCCCGTGGGGATCATTGCCAAACATCATCTTCGTTCCTCGCATCGGCGTTCAGGATTCCTGATCCATCAACTCGTTGAAGCTCACCGTCTTGTCGACGACCTTCACATTGTCGAGCACCCAGGCCACCACATTATCCTCGATCGCAACACCCTCGACTTCCTGCAAACGCTGCGGCTGCGCGTAATACCAGCGGACGACCTCTTCCGGATGCTCGTAGGTTTCCGCCATTTCCTCGACGAGTTTGCGCACCTGTTCCGGTTTCGCGTACAGATGATGAACCTTCACCATCTCGGCAATGATCAGCCCCAACGCAATACGGCGCCTTGCCCGCTCGGCGAACCATTCGGGCTGGATCGGAAAATCCTTCACCTTGAGGCCGCGATTCTCGAAATCCTGGCGCGCATTGTTCATCAAACGCTGGACCTCGCCTTCCACCAGCGCCTTGGGCAACGAAATCGGAGTCGTTTTCAGGATCGCGTCCATCACCTGATCCTTGAGCCGCGCCTGAATCCGTCCCTTGACCTCGCGCATCAGATTCGCCGTAATTTCATCGCGCATCTTCTCGATATCCCCGTCCTCGATTCCGAGCATACGGGCGAAGTCGGCGTCGACCGCCGGCAGAACCGGCTCGGATACGCGCTTCAACTTCAAATCGAACTGAACCGTCTTTCCGGCCAGTTCCTGCGGCATGTAATCTTCCGGAAAGCTCAGATCGAAGGTTTTTTCTTCACCGGCCTTCATGCCCGTCACTGCGGACTCGAATTCCGGGAGCATCGTTCCCCGGCCCAGGATGAATGGATAATTTTCCGCCTGCCCGCCCTGAAAGAGTTCTCCATCCTTCTTCCCGGAAAATGCGACGACCACCCGATCCTCACTGGCAGCAGCCCGGTCAACCTCTTCATAGCGGACACGCTGCTTGCACAGGATCTCTATCGTCCGATCGACTTCCGTTTCCCCGACCTCGAGTGCAGGCCGTTCGATTTCCACACCGGAAATCTCGCCGAGCGCAATTTCCGGATAAACCTCGAAAATCGCCGAAAATTCGAGATGGGTAGACGGTTCCGAAGCGTTTGCGCCTTCCTTCACCTCGATCCGAGGATAGCCGGCAACGCGCAGGTTTCCCGCCGTCACCACCTCGTTGAAGGTGCGGTCGAGGACTTCCGACAGCGCCTCATGACGCGCCTGATCGCCGTAACGCTCCCTGATGATCTTCAACGGCGCCTTTCCTGGCCGGAAGCCGTCGATTTTGGCCTTTTTGCCCATGCGCTTCAAACGCGCATCGGTATCCTTGTCGAGATCGGCAATCGCCACTGAAAGATCGAGACGGCGCTCCAGCGCATTTGCGTTTTCGCTGTGTATTTCCATGAGAAAGTCCTGCCTAAGACGTGTGGGTGGAATCTGCGGCAGAGGCAAAAAGCCCGTATCTGCCCGCCGAAAAGCGAGGGATTATAACATGCAGGAAACAGCGATTCGGGGCAGGAAATTCCGACAAACAGGGCAATCGCATGAATGTTTATTTCATATTGAGCGGGTATATTCGACGCTGATTGGAAAGCCTCGCGCCGCTGGTGCAGATGGACGAGAACCTAAGGAAACGGGTGGATGCGTTGCGGGAGAATTGGGCCTGTAATCTTGGCTTCTCGATCCCTGGCAGCAATCCCTGGCAGCAATCCTTGGCAGCTACGATTTTCTAAATTACTGTAATAAATTTTTACTGAAACACACTACTGTAGCCGAACATTATTTAAGTAAATTTAGAAAAAAATCTGCTCATCGGCGCTTCTAAAGAAGGAAAGAAAAATGCAACTCTCGTGGGAAATGATCCAGTCCAACGCGCTTGCCTTTTCCAAGCGCTGGAAAGACGGAGCGGACGAGAAATCCGAAGGCCCGAGTTTCGTGCGCGATTTTCTCGCAGTGTTCGGCGTGGAAGACGCCGCCGCCGTGGGGCGTTTTGAGGAGCGCGCCCAGCGGATGAGCGGGCGCGGGTTCATGGATTATTTCTGGCCGCAACAACTCGGCATCGAGATGAAAAGCCGGGGGAAGGATCTGGAAGACGCCCTGGAGCAGCTCAAGGATTACGCCATCCACCTGCCCGCCGACGAAATGCCCGGGCTTCTGATGGTCTGCGACTTTGAACGCATCCTCCTGTACCGCAGAAGCACTGCCGACAGAAAAGAGTTCCGGACAAAGGACCTGCACCGGCATGTCCGCAAATTCGCCATTCTTGCCGGCTATGAAAACACCCGCGAAATAGAGACACAACAGGAAGTCAACGTCGCCGCCGCCTTGAAAATGGCGAAGCTGCACGACGCCCTCAAATCCCACGGCTACGAAGGGCACGATCTGGAAGTCTATCTCGTGCGTTTATTGTTTTGCCTCTTTGCCGACGACACCGGGATTTTTCCGCAGCAAGCCTTTTTGAACTACGTCGAAAACTCGAAGAAGGATGGCAGCGACCTGTCTGAACGAATCGCCCGGCTCTTTGAAGTCCTGAACCTGCCGGATGCCGTCCGCGTCAAAAAAACCCTGTTGTCTGCCGAGTTGAAACAGTTTCGCTACATCAATGGCAGATTGTTCAAGGATTCACTCCCTTTCGCAGAATTCAACGAAAAGATGCGCAACACGCTCCTGGAGTGCTGCCATTTCGACTGGAGCGCCATCTCCCCGGCCATTTTCGGCGCGATGTTCCAGGGCGTCATGGACAAGGATCAGCGGCGGGAACTGGGGGCGCACTACACCAGCGAAGAAAATATCCTGAAACTCATCAACCCGCTGTTCATGGACGATCTGTGGAAGGAATTCAACCGCGTAAAGACCGACCCGGTTGCGCTCAGCCGCTTCCACGAAAAAATCGCCCGCCTGAAATTCCTCGATCCGGCCTGCGGCTGCGGAAATTTCCTGATCATCACCTATCGGGAACTGCGCCGGCTGGAACTTGATCTGTTGAAGATGAAGATGAAGAGCAGCCACCAAAAGCTGCTGGATATCGAATCCATGCTCAAAGTCAGCGTGGAACAGTTCTACGGAATCGAGATCGAGGATTTTCCGTGCCAGGTGGCGACCGTCGGCATGTGGCTGATGGATCACCAGATGAACCAGCGCGTAGCCGAGGAATTCGGGCAGTATTTCGCGCGCTTGCCGCTGACGCAGAGCGCGACGATTGTGCACGGGAATGCTTTGCGGACGGATTGGGAAAGCGTGGTAGCGAAGGAGGAGTTGGGTTTTGTTCTGGGGAATCCGCCCTTTGTCGGCTATTCCAATCAAAACGAGGAACAAAAAGAGGATATTTTATCGGTCTATCTCGACGCAAGCGGAAAACCATTCAGGAACGCCGGGAAGATAGATTATGTGGCAGCGTGGTATTACAAGGCGGCCAGGTTATTGATGGGGACGCAAATTCGCGCTGCTTTCGTTTCCACAAACTCCATTATGCAAGGAGAACAGGTTTCCGCCGTTTGGAAGCCTGTTTTCGAGATGTTCGGCACGCATATTGACTTTGGCTACAGAACCTTCAAATGGAGCAACGAAGCCAAAGGCAAGGCGGCGGTGCATTGCGTGATTGTCGGATTCAGCCATGCTCCCTTGGCGAACAGGGGGTTGCGCATGATTTACGACAGTGACGGGACAAAAAATTCCGCGAAAAATATCAATCCCTATCTCGTGGACGCGCCGAATGTTTTTGTGGAGAGCAGGACAAAACCTTTATGTGATATGCCCGAGTTGGTCTACGGAAATAAACCTGTTGACGGTGGTAATTTGTTTTTGAATGCAAGCGAGTATGAGGAATTTATCGAACAGGAACCGGCCGCGAAAAAATATCTGAAGCGTGTTTATGGCTCGGAAGAATTTATCAACAATATCGAACGATATTGTTTGTGGCTTGTTCAGGCGAACCCTGTTGACCTCAGAAAACTGCCCCTTGTTATGGAACGAATTGAAAAGGTGCGTCAATTCAGGAAAAGCAGTTCAAAAAAACAAACACAGGAAGGAGCCATAACCCCCAGTCTATTTATGGAAATTCGACAACCGAAGAAAAACTACATCATCATTCCGAGAGTTTCTTCCGAGCGCAGACGGTATATCCCTATTGGTTTTTTGACGGCGAATATCATTGTAACAGACCTCGTTTCGATTATTCCAAACGCTAATTTGTATCACTTTGGCGTTCTCACGTCCAACGTCCACATGGCATGGACCAACGTGGTCTGTGGACGCCTTAAAAGCGATTATCGATATTCAAATAAAATCGTTTACAACAACTTCCCCTGGCCCGACACAAACACCGAACAAAAAGCCGCAATAGAAGAACTGGCCCAAGCCGTTCTCGACGCAAGGGCGCGATATCCGGAAAATTCCCTCGCCGACCTCTACGATCCGCTGACCATGCCACAGGAATTGTTGAAAGCGCACCAGAATCTCGACCGCGCCGTAATGAAACTCTATGGCCTTCCCAAGGACACTCCGGAATCCGCGATTGTCGCGCTCCTGATGGAGTGGTATCAGCAACTCACAAGCCCGCAACAAAGTTTCGACGAAGAGTTTTCCTCCCCCCGGAAAACCCCCAAACGTCCACGGAAGCTACGCGCCGGTTCGTATCATTAGCCCCTCATTCCCCGCATCAAATGCGGAAAATAACTTGTTCTTGCGGCGAATTGGGTGTTTAATCTCCGCATGGAACGCGGCGATAAACCCTACCTCTGGCAAAACGGCGATTGGCCGAACTGGCGTTACGATCTGTCGGCGCTGGCAACTCTGCTGACCGGCGTCAGCCGCGCCCAGGGCATGCTGCTGGGGCGTCTGGCCGATGCGGGGCTGGGATTGCGCGATCAGGCCAGCCTTGCCGCCTTGACCGAGGACGTGCTCAAGACCAGCGAAATCGAAGGCGAAGTCCTCAACCCCGAATCCGTGCGTTCCTCCATTGCCCGGCATCTGGGCGTGGAGATTGGCGCGCTTGCGCCGGTGGATCGGCATGTCGAAGGCGTGGTCGAGATGGTGCTCGACGCCACCCTGCGCAGCAGCGAAACCCTGAGCTCCGGGCGGCTGTGTGGCTGGCACGCGGCGCTGTTCCCGACCGGGTATTCGGGCATCAACAGGATCGACGTGGGCCGGTGGCGCAACGACGCCAATGGGCCGATGCAGGTCGTCTCCGGCCCGGTGGGGCGGCAAAGGATTCATTTCCAGGCGCCGCCCGCCGATACCCTGCCCGATGAGATGGCGCGCTTTCTGGCCTGGGCCAACGAAGAAAGCGGGGAACCGGCGCTCATCAAGGCCGGGCTGGCGCATTTGTGGTTCGTGAGCCTGCACCCCTTCGACGATGGCAACGGACGCATTGCCCGCGCCGTGGGCGATCTCTTCCTCGCCCGCGCCGATGGCAGCCCGCAACGCTTCTACAGCCTATCGGCGCAAATCCAGCGCGAGCGCAAGGATTACTACGAGGTGCTGGAGCGCACGCAAAAAGGCACGCTCGATGTCACCGGCTGGCTGTCGTGGTTCCTCGGTACGCTGGCGCGCGCGGTGTCCAGCGCGGAAATTACGCTGGATGCCGTGCTGTCCAGGGCACGCTTCTGGCAACGCTGGGCAGGCTCGCCGATGAACGCGCGGCAGGTGAAACTGCTCAACCGGATGCTCGACGGCTTCGAGGGCAAACTCAGCAGCAGCAAGTGGGCGGCCATCGCCAAATGCTCGCCGGACACCGCGCTGCGCGACATTACTCAACTGCTGGAGTTGGGGGTTCTGAAGAAGTCTCCGGGCGGCGGGCGCAGCACGGGTTATGAGTTGGTCGACTCCTTTTGAACCAGCACAAGCAAGGATTGGTTTTCAAGGGCTGTAGGATGGGTTGAGCGAGAAGCGAAACCCATCGGAGTTCCAGATGAAGAAATGATGGGTTTCGCTTCGCTCTACCCATCCTACAGAATGGGAGTATTTTTGGGCCGGGCCAATAAAATCACTTGTCAGTACGTTGTCCCGACACTGTAGTGTCCGTAAAGGAGAAATCATCATGCCTCTCGCACAACACTCAAAGACAGAACGGATTGACGTTCGCGCAAGCATGAAAGTGAAGTCCTTGCTTCAGGAAGCCGCCAGGGCCAGCCACAAGAATGTCAGCGAATTCCTTTTGGACGCGGGCATCGCAATGGCTCATGAGACCCTGGCTGAACAACGCCTGTTCACGTTGACCGGCGAGCAATGGGACGCCTTTCAAGCGGCTCTGGACCGGCCCGTGCAGGACAAGCCCCAACTGCGCAAACTCCTGACCGAGCCGGGGGTGCTTGGGTGAGCGCTGACTTTGCGCCGGTTCGCAAGCTGGAGGCAGGCGACCCTGTTGAGACATTCGATTGCAGCCAGTCCGACTTGAATCGTTACTTGCAGCGATGCGCCTGGAGCAAGCAGAAAGCAAACAGCGCGCAAAGCCATGTCGTCTGTGCCGGTTTCAGGCTTGCCGGGTATTACAACCTGAGCGTTGCCGGTGTTGACTACACTGACGCGCCGGAGCGTATCGCCAAGGGACAGGCCCGGCATCCCGTGCCGCTGATGCTGCTGGCCAGATTGGCCGTGGATCGCAGCTTTCAGGGAAAAGCTTTGGGAACTGCGCTGTTGAAGGATGCGCTGTTGCGCACCTTGCAGGCGGCGGACATCGCGGGAATACGCGCAGTGATCGTTCATGCGAAGGATGAAGCTGTCCGGCAGTGGTATTTGCGCTTTGGCGTTGAACCCGGCCCGATCACTCCAATGCAATTGTTTCTTTTGCTCAAGGACATACAGAATGCGGTTCGATGATTTACGTATCCACTTGTCAAGATCAAATTTTCTAAATTACTTAAATAATTTTTTTATAAAAAACACTACTGTAGCGAAATATTATTTAAGTTAATTTAGAAAATACTCTCTCGCAAACCTCCCCTATCAACACAACGCCGCCGCCCCTGCCTGCATTTACTTTCCGTAAGCCCGCTCGACTTTTGCGATCCTGATTTCGTAATGCTCGTACCACGAGCGTTTGCCGATTTCCTGCGCAATCCTGTGTTCGGCATTGGCCTTCCAGCCGGCAATGGCTTTCTCGTCGGACCAATACGACACCGTAATTCCAAACCCGTTCTCGCCGCGCACGCTTTCGCAGCCGAGGAAGCCGGGCTGCAAGGCGGCAAGCTGCGCCATTTTGTCCGCCATTTCCCGGTAAGCCTCGCTTTCCGAAGAAAGGCGGGAACTGAAAATTACCGCGTAGTACGGCAGGGGCGGGGTTTTGGAAAACATCGTCAGAGAGTGAAAGTCATCATTTCTGCTTCATCGGGCTTTCCTGCGCGGCGCGCGTTGGCGCTGACTGACTGCTTCGGCTTGTTCCATCTGGGCAATGGATTGGCGTTTCAGCACGAAGAGGCCTTCCAGTTCCTCCACCAGCCCCAGGGCCAGAACGACCCGGATCAGGGTCTCCAGCGAGCACTGCCCGTCATGCTCCAGCTTGCGCAGCGCACCCAGGGACAACCCGGCCATCTGCGCCAGATCGCGCTGCGAAAAGCCTTGAGCAAGACGCTGCGTCCGCAGGCGGGCGCCCAAGGTGCTCAGTATCTCGGTGGCAGTTGATAGAGTAAAAACCATTTTAATGGCGCTAAACAGTCAAAATGAAGACTAATAACCATTTTAATGGTTTTTAATTTTTGAGTAAATCAGTGCGCAAAGGCGCATGAACACAGAGATTTTGGTAGTTTTTTTGTGGTACCGTCATGCAGGCATTAGCGCTTGCCTTTATGGAGTAACTTGAGATGACAGAACCTTGGTCCTCGGCCGACGAGGTCGTGACGCACTTGGGGGTGGCTCAAGACTCAATCTACCGATGGATTGAGTCGAAGGGGCTGCCTGCTCACAAAATCGGGCGTCTCTGGAAGTTCAAGCTTTCCGAGGTCGACGCGTGGGTCCGCGCGAGGGGTGCTGAAGGCAACGAGAAGTCCACCTCGAAAAAGCCTGCCAAGGTCAAAAGGAGAAGCTCGTGAGCGACAAGCACATGGACGTCTTCTCACTCCGCGATACGCTCATCGGCGAGTATCGAAAATTTGCGACATCGTTCACCACCATCCACGCGGACGATACGAGAGCATGACAAACGAAGCCGACACCTGCCGTAGATTCGTCGTGCCGAAGCTGCAAACCGCTGGTTGGGATAACGAACCCCACTCCATCGCCGAGCAGCGCACCATCACGGATGGCCGCGTCATTCCCGTGGGCAAGGGCTTTGTTCGCAAGCCGCCCAAGCGGGTGGACTACCTCCTGCGCTACACGCGGGACTTTCCGCTTGCCGTGGTCGAGGCGAAGGCCAGCTACAAATCCGCGACCGACGCCGTGCAGCAGGCCCGCAACTATGCGGAAATCCTCGGCCTCAAATACGCCTACGCCACCAACGGTGCCGAGATCATCGAAATCGACTACTTCAAGGGGACGGAAACGCGCATCGCCGGCTTCCCCACACCTGACGACCTTTGGCGGCGCTATCAGGCGGGCAGCGGAATCGACACGCCCGAGCGGGTGGAGCACCTGATCGCCCCCTGCAACACGGTCGGCGGCAAGCCGCCCCGCTACTATCAGCAGATCGCCATCAACCGCACGGTCGAAGCCATCCTTGCTGGAAAGAAGCGCCTGCTTCTCACGATGGCGACGGGAACGGGCAAGACCATCGTGGCCTTCCAGATTTGCTGGAAGCTCTGGTCGAGCCGCTGGAACACCACTGGAGAGCATCGCAAGCCGCGCATTCTGTTCCTCGCGGATCGCAACATTCTCATCGACGACCCGAAGGACAAAACCTTCACCCCTTTCGGGGACGCGCGCCACAAGATTGAATCCGGCGAGATCGTCAAAAGCCGGGAAATGTATTTCGCCATCTATCAGGCGCTCGCCGAGGACGAGCGCCGCGCCGGGCTTTTTCGCGACTATCCGCCGGACTTCTTCGACCTCATCATCGTCGATGAATGCCACCGGGGAAGCGCGCGGGACGACAGCTCATGGCGCGTCATCCTTGAGCATTTCAAGCCCGCCTACCAGCTTGGCATGACGGCCACGCCGCTGCGCGAGGACAACCGCGACACCTACCTCTATTTCGGCAACCCGATCTATGAATACAGCCTGCGCCAGGGCATCGACGACGGCTTTCTCGCCCCCTATCGCGTGCATCGTGTCATCACCCAATGGGACGCGGCAGGCTGGCGGCCGAGCAAGGACGATGTTGACCGCTTCGGCCGTTCGATCCCCGATGACGAATACCAGACCAGGGACTTCGAGCGGGCCATTGCCTTGCGCGCCCGCACGGAAGCCATCGCCCGCCATCTGACCGACTTCCTCAAAAAGACCGACCGTTTCGCCAAGACCATCGTGTTCTGCGTCGATCAGGAGCACGCCTCGGAAATGCGGCAGGCGCTGGTCAACCTCAATGCCGATCTTGTGGCGCAGTATCCCGACTATGTGGCGCGCGTCACCGCCGACGAGGGCGTCATCGGGCGCGGCCACCTGTCGAAGTTCCAGGACCTCGAAACCAAAACACCGGCGATCCTCACATCGTCGCAACTACTGACGACCGGCGTCGATGCGCCGACCTGCAAGAACGTCGTTCTGGCGCGCGTCGTCGGATCCATGAGCGAGTTCAAGCAGATCATCGGGCGCGGGACGCGCCTGCGCGATGACTACGGCAAACTGTGGTTCAACATCCTCGACTACACCGGCTCGGCCACCCGCATGTTCGCCGACCCGGACTTCGATGGCGATCCGGCCCGGATCACGGAAGAAGAAGTCAACGACGACGGGGAAACCACCGCGACGACGGAGACGATCCCCGAAGGCCAGGAACCGGAACCCGCCCCGCCGGAAGAAGGCGAACCCGGCGTGATCGAACCGCCGACCGGCGAGCCACGCAAGTTCTATTTCGATGGCGGCCAGGTCGAAATCGTGGCCCATCTGGTTCACGAACTTGACCCGAACGGCAAGCAGCTTCGCGTCGTCAAATACACCGACTACGCCGCGGAAAGCGTCCGGTCGCTTGCGCGAACCTCCGCCGAGCTTCGCAAGCGTTGGGCGGATGCAGGCCAGCGCCGCGAGATCATCGCCGCGCTGGCCGAGCGCGGCATCGACTTCGACATGCTGGCCGAACAGACGGGCCAGACCAACGCCGACCCCTTCGACCTGCTGTGCCATCTGGCCTTCAACGCGCCGCTGCGCACAAGGCGCGAGCGGGCGCAGCGCCTCAAAACCGAGCGCAAGGACTACTTCGAAAAGTTCTCCCCCGAGGCGCGTCAGGTGCTCGACGAGCTTCTGGAAAAATATGCGGAACACGGCGATGCGCAGTTTGTCCTGCCGGACGTGCTCAAGGTTCCGCCCCTCTCAACCCACGGCCAGCCCGCCGAAATCATCAAGCTGTTCGGCGGCCCCGATGAGCTTCGCCGGGCCGTGAACGACCTGCAAGAACTGCTCTATGGCACGAACTAAGAAAAACGGCGCAGACGCCACACCGATGACGACCTCCCAGATGCTCGGGAGTCTGCTGAAATCCGCGCGCGACATCATGCGCAAAGACAAAGGCTTGAATGGCGACCTCGACCGCCTGCCGCTGCTGACCTGGATCATGTTCCTGAAATTCCTCGACGACCTTGAGCAGCAGCGCGAGGAAGAGGCGGCGCTATCCGGCAAGAAGTTCAAGGCCGCCATCGAGGCCCCGTACCGCTGGCGCGATTGGGCCGCCGACAGCCAAGGCATCACGGGCGATGAATTGCTTTCCTTCATCAATGCCGACGAGGCCGTGCGGGTGGACGGGACGAAAGGCCCCGGCCTGTTCGCCTATTTGCGCTCGCTCTCAAGCTCCAACGGCGACAACCGCCGCGACGTGATCGCCACCGTGTTCAAGGGCGTCGATAACCGCATGAAGAGCGGCTATCTGCTGCGCGACATCATCAACAAGGTCGGCGGGATTCATTTCACCTCGTCGGACGAGCTTCACACCCTCGGCGCGCTTTACGAATCCATGCTCCGCGAAATGCGCGACGCGGCGGGCGATTCCGGCGAGTTCTACACGCCGCGCGCCGTCGTCCGCTTCATGGTGGAAGTCACCGATCCGCGCCTTGGCGAAACCGTCCTCGACCCGGCCAGCGGCACGGGCGGGTTTCTGGTGGAGGCGTACAACCACCTTGAAAAGCAGGTGAAGACCGTCGCCGACCGCAGGCGTCTGCAAGACGACACCATCACTGGCTGCGAACCCAAGTCCCTGCCTTATCTGCTGTGTCAAATGAACCTGCTGCTGCACGGGCTGGATGCGCCGCAGATCGACCCCGGCAACGCGCTTCGTTTCAAGCTCTCGGAGATCGGTGAGAAAGAGCGCGTCGATGCGATCCTCACCAACCCGCCGTTCGGGGGCGAGGAGGAAAAGGGCATTCAGGGCAACTTTCCGGAGGACCGTCAGACGGCGGAAACCGCGCTGTTGTTCCTGCAACTCATCATGCGCAAGCTCAAACGCCAGCCGACCCCGGTCGGCCGCCCGGCGCGCGCTGCCGTCGTCGTGCCGAATGGAACCCTGTTCGGCGACGGCGTTTGCGCCCGCATCAAGGAAGAGCTTCTCAAGGAGTTCAACCTGCATACCATCGTGCGGCTGCCCAATGGCGTGTTCGCGCCCTACACCAGCATCCCGACCAACGTCCTGTTCTTCGACCGCTCCGGCCCGACGAAAGAGGTCTGGTATTACGAGCAGCCCTTGCCCGAGGGCCGCAAGAACTACACCAAGACCCAGCCCATGCAGTTCGACGAATTCAAGGGCTGCATGGCGTGGTGGGAACAGCGCGAGGAGAACGCTCAGGCGTGGAAGGTGTCCGCGAAGGAACTGCTCGACGCCAACTGCAACCTCGACCGCAAGAACCCGCGCGCCAAGGTGGACTTCGAGCACCTGCCGCCGGACCAGCTTGCCGACGACATTCTCAAGAAGGAATTGCGGATTGCCGAGCTGATGCGGGAGATCAAGGCGGCGCTGGGGGCAAGCGCATGAGTGTGGCTTGGCCGACCGTTGCTCTTGGTGACGTGCTCCGTCGTTCCGAGCACATGATTACGCTCGTCCCGGAAGCGACCTACAAGGAAGTAACGGTTCGCATCAACGGCAAGGGAGTTGTCGAACGCCGGCAGGTGCAGGGCGTTGAGATCGCCGCAGACCGCCGCCACCGGGCAAAATCCGGGCAATTCATCATTTCGCGAATTGACGCACGGCACGGCGCAAGCGGCCTTATCCCGGACGAGTTGGACGGTGCGGTCGTCACCAACGACTTTCCTCTATTCGACGTAGCCGAGGATCGTCTGGACGCTGCATTCCTTGGCTGGATGTCGAAGACTGCCTCTTTTGTCGAACTGTGCAAACGAGCCAGCGAAGGCACCACCAATCGAGTCAGGCTTTCAGAAGATCGCTTCAAAGCCCTGAATATCCCCCTCCCGCCGCTCGACGAGCAGCGCCGCATCGTCGCGCGCATCGAGGAACTGGCCGCGAAGGTGGAGGAAGCGCGGGGGGTGCGGTCGATTTCGTCAATCGCACTTGGGGCAACTCTCGCTATGGCTCGTCGCTCGTTCTTTGGAAAGGCGGCGGCGACCGATTGGATTCGTTTGAGCGAGCATGTCACCGAGATCGAAAATGGAAAAAGCCCAGCTACCGAGGGCCGCATCGCCGAGGCAAATGAATGGGCTGTGCTTAAAGTTGGAGCAGTTTCGTTCGGCAGTTTCAATGAGAGAGAGAACAAGGCGCTCCCACCATCATTTGATCCAATCGAACGCTATGAAGTGAAAGTTGGCGACTTCCTTATGAGTCGGGCTAACACTTCTGACCTTGTGGGAGCGTGCGCAATAGTTCGTGCAACGAGACCGCACCTTATGCTGAGCGACAAGATATTTCGCTTCATATTCAAGTCAACGAGCGACCTAGTTCCTGAGTACCTCGACCATGCTCTGAAGTCTCCTGCCCTGCGAACCCAGATAGTGACGGCGGCTACCGGGACATCGCCCACAATGAAGAACATTTCCAAGGAGAAAGTTCTTGCTCTCCTGATCCCGGATGTTCCGGCTTCTAAGCAGCGCCGCGTCGTCGCCGAACTCGACGCCCTCCAATCCAAGCTCGATTCGGTGAAGGCGCTCCAAACCGAAACCGCCGCCGAGCTGGACGCCATGCTTCCCGCCATTCTCGACAAGGCGTTCAAGGGGGAGTTGTGACGACATGGCCGACGACAAGAAAGTTATCAATCCCGAACGTAAAAAAAGAGGGGTAGGATGCACGTTGTACGTCTGACGATTTCCGGCTTCCGGGGCGTGCGTTCTGCGGATATTTCGTTGGGCCGTCATGCCGTACTGGTGGGGCCGAACAACAGCGGCAAAACCACTGTCGTCGAAGCGCTGGCGTTGCTGTTCGGGCGCGACCGTCTGGTGCGCCGACTGACCGAACACGATTTTCACGGCAGCGCGCCAGATGAATCCGCGCGTATCCTGTGCATCGCCACCGTGACGGGCTTTACGCCCAACGACCCGCATCATCATTCCTCTTGGTTCAGTCCCGAACGCGGGGTCGAGAAATGGTACGACCCTAACGCCAAGACGCTGAACGCCGCGCCGGACGCGCAGCATACCGACCTGGCGGTGCAGATCGGCTTTGCCGCGCGCTTCGATCTCGACGAGTTGGAGGCCGAGACGATCCGTTTTTTCGTGGACGACGAGGCGACGCTGGGCGACCCATTCGCGGAAGACGCGTACCTGCGAACGATTCAGACCAAGGCGCTTCAAGAGTTAGGCTTCTTTCTGGTCCCGGCCTCGCGCACATGGGACCGCTGGATTTCCTTCTCCTCAGAATTGTTCCGCCGCGTGGTGGCGACGCGCGGGGACATGCCCGCACAGGCCGTCCGCGCCGAACGGGCGCGACTCTGGAATCCGCCGGAGGGCGCGCGGCTTGAAGACCAGCCGGGACTTTCCGAGATCGTCAGCGCCGCCAACGACGAACTGCGGACGCTCATGGCCACCGCCCCACGGCTTCAACTGCGCTTGACCGCGACCGACAGCGACTCCGTGTTGGAAAGTGTCATGCCGCATTTCGCGCATGGGACAGGGCCGACCCTTCCGTCACAGCGCCAGGGCACGGGCCTTGTCTCCCTGCAAAGCCTTCTATTGCTCATGCAATTCGGCAAGGCGCGGGCGGAAACGGGCCAGTCCTTCATGCTGGCCGTCGAGGAACCCGAACTGCATATTCAACCTTCGCAGCAAAAGCGGCTGGTCAATCGCCTCAACGCGCTATGCAACCAGACCGTCGTCACCACGCATTCGCCCATCGTCGCTGCGATGTTTCCCGCGCCCGACACGCTCTTTGTCGAAACGCGCGAGGGAATCCTGAGCGCCAAGCCGCTCATGGATCCGGTGCCCGCACAGCCGACCAATCACCAGCAGCATCTTCTCTTTGCATGGCGGCAGAAGTTGGTAGCCGCGCTCATGCACGAAAACGTCCTGATCCCCGAAGGGGTTTCAGACGTGGCATGGCTGGAGGCGCTGCAAACCGCCCTTGAACTGCATCAAGGCTGGCAGGACGCCGGGGACGGCGCGCCGCTTCTTTCCACCTTCGTCGGCGTCGTGCCGACCATTGACGCCAAGATCGCCGACACGTTCACGCTGGTCAGCGCCGTTCACGCGCGGCCTTGCATTCTCGTGGATGGGGATAATGACGGGCGTGGCTACTTCGATGCGGTGAAGGCCAGCAACCCGCCGCCGCGTTGCGTGGTGTTTTGGCCGCAGGGCTGGGCGATGGAGCATGTGGTCTCGTGGATCGCAGGCGCAGATGAAGCCGTGATGCTGGCCGCGCTAGGGGCCGCGCTGGGGGCGCCGCTTGCCAGCGCTCAGGCGCTTACTACCCACTTACTTACCCAGAAATCCTATGCCCCGACCCATGAGAGCGCCGCCGTCGTTCTCATGGGGAATGTGGCCTGCCGGGCGCGCGCCGCGCAGTTACTCAATGCCTTGTGCGCCGTGTTGCGCGATCCCGCGAACGCCAACACGCCGCTCTTTATGCGCATCGTGGCGGACTCGACCGCCGACATGCACGTTTTCCGGTTTATGCCCACATGACGTTCGATTTCTTCGAGGGTGCGGCGGGTACTGGCAAGACCCACAATCTTGTGGCCCGTGCGGGGGAGATAGTCCAGGACGGCGCGCTTGGCGAAGGGCAAAGGCTCTTGGCGCTGACCTTCATGAACGGTGCGCGCCGGCGTCTGGACGCACGCCTTGGCGAGAACCCGGCGTTCCGCCGGCGCTTTGACTGTCAGACGTTCGATGTGTTCGCTCGAACGCTCGCTGTGCGCCGCAGGAGCCTGATTACGCCGGCGATGCGGGCGCAAGCCAATGCTTTGAATGAGTTTGACGGGCCGTGCGCGTTGGCGGCTGCGCTCTTGGAACAAGAAGCCGTCCGTCAATGGGTGGCGCGGAGCTTCCCACTGGTTCTGGTCGATGAAGCGCAAGACCTTGACGAGCACCGGATGCGCGTTCTTCAAGGGCTTTCGCCTTCTTGCCGGATCGTAGCGGCGGCGGACGCTTTCCAGTGTCTTCACAACGGACGCGATACCGCTCCCCTCATGAGCTGGCTAGAAGGCGCAGGTCAAACTCACCGGCTCACGCAAGTTCGGCGCACGACCCAGCAGGGACTGCTGGCCGCCGCGCT